>Ga0255776_10004286_pt1 | contig 15105 bp, 12 predicted proteins | sample 071ome_19_FD_179974 | JGI IMG/M metagenome (GOLD analysis project Ga0255776, IMG submission 179974) | Coastal salt marsh microbial communities from the Groves Creek Marsh, Skidaway Island, Georgia - 071413AT metaG (version 2) | ecosystem: Environmental > Aquatic > Marine > Intertidal zone >... | reverse complement strand
TTGACGGAGGCTCTGTCGATCCTGCGCCGAAAGTACCGGTGGATTCCGCGCCTATTGATTCGGGATCAGTAAACCCTGAGCCTACATTGCCCGGTGGTGACACAGCCATTGGAACGAAAGAGCGCTACGACGGCATTAAGATGCTGGAAGACCCGATCAGCAAAGAAACAACCCTGCTATTCGATAAAGAAGTCCTCGATAAAGCAGTGAACTCAGGCTCTGATGCACCGGTGCGCATCACCGCGAAGCCGGTGAACAGCTCGGCGACCAGTGCCGTGTTCAGTGAAGTCACGATACGTTTTAAAACCGTATGAGTGATGGGCCGGTGGCGGGCATTCGCCCGGAGGAACTGCCTCAGGCCTGGCGCGCTGAGTTTCAGCAATTGCGCCAGGCATTGGCGCATCTGCCGAAGATGATGCTCGAGATCGAAGTACGCTCCCGCGGTGAAGCGCAGGATTCTTCTGATTCGATGCCCGTGCGATTAACGCTTGAGGTGGGCGGCGGTCGCTGACGGTTTCTGCGCTTTCACACCGGCGCCTAACGCCGAAAAATAGGCCGCGAATGCGCGATTACTGCGCAGGCGTTGCTCTCCTTGCGGGTACAAACCCAACTCCGCCTCTTCCGATTGCTTAGTGCCTTTCACCAGAAAATTGTTCTTAATCGCGGCATCCTGCACAAAAGCCTCAAAGGCGCGTGCGCACATTTCTTCTGGCTGCGAGTAATAGAGAATATTGTGGCGTTTGTCCTGGGCGGCGGATGCACGAAACTGCGGGCTGGGGGACTCACCGTCATCATCCAGCATGACACTACGAAAACAGGCAAACAGCAGGTCGTTAATGCGATGCACCGCTGGTGTGGCATCACCGAGCCAGGCTGACGATGCAAAGCAGCGCGCGGGTAAATCCATAAAGGCGTGCTGGCCAATATAATGGTCGAACGCATGAAACCATTCATGGGCAATGCTGCCCGGACCTGCGTTCTTCGCCAAGGCAAACACGCGCTCGGCAGGGCTGTAGTGCGCTGCAACGCCGGGACGTCCTCCGGTGCCATAGTGCAAAGCCAGCGACCCTCGTAATGAAATCACGCCCTCCGGTACCCCAAGGATCTGCATTAAGTCACACAGCGCGTCGTAGAAATGGACGGCCGCGGCTTCCTGCTCGCGTTGAGTAACCCAGCCTCCAATCTTGATGCCGTAGAAATCAAAGCGATCACGGACTTCACGAAACGAAATGTATTCGTCGTCTGAGCGATGTTTCGGGCCGAGGCGGTATGGTTCAAACATGTCGTATGGTTCGAAAGTGGTGTGGACATTTTAAGACAAGAAGTTATGCAATAGCAGTATCTCTTTTATACTGGTATTTCCGTTGGGCCATGGAGAGGTGAGATGCAGCGTCGGTCAGATCACAAACTACGCGAAGCGATTAATCACTTAGAGGGATTAGTGGTACAGGCGTCACCGCCTGACGTGGTGCTGAAGCGTTGTGCCGAAGAGCTCTTGTATCTATTGCAGGGGGCGCGCTGCTGGGTGTTTGACGTGCTCGATCAGGAAGGCACTCAGTGGCAATTACTAGCCGATTACCAGCTTTGCGAAGAGAAAGTTGAGCCTCTTCAAGAGTGCGTTATCCGTCAGGAAGTACCGGATGCATTGCGCCCTTATTTGCGCTCAGGGCGTTGCTGGTCGACTACCGAGCCACTCCCCTCTGGTCTGCTTATGCCAGATGGCTACGATAACTTCTCCTTTATTCCCATTCGTGACGCCAACAAAATTCATGCAGCTATCGGTATTTTTGATACCAGGTCTGAGGTGGTGTCTGATTTGTCAGCCAGGCTGCGCCCGCTGATTGCTGCGGTCACATGCTTACTACGTACTTCCCCGGTCCGGCTGGATAAGAGTGAACACTCGGCCAGCATTACCGAGATGCTGACGATTTTCGACACGCTGACAAACGGCGTACTGGTTCTGGATAGTGATGAGAAGGTATCGGCATGCAACCAGTCGGTGTGTCGTATGGTGGGCTTACCGCGTAACCAGCTTTTGGGGCAACCGGTCGATCGATTCTTGCGCGGTGGCTGCAATATTTCCCGAGCGATGGTCTCCGGAACGACCTGGCGCAGTGTGCCTGTATATGCTGTGAACGGTGACAAGCACATGGTCGATATCACAGTGTCAGCGATTCAGACTTACGGTAAGCCGAAAGTCTGCGTTGTATTAGACGACGTGTCAGAGCGCCTGGAGTTTTCAGAAAGTCATCAAGCGGCTGTTCAGCGTTTTCAAGCGCTTACCTCCATCCTTCCGATTGGTATGTTACAGCTCGACAATACCTGGGCATGTCATTATGCCAACGACACCTGGTGTGATTTCGTCCGTCTCACGGCGGAGGAAGTTTATGACCATGGTTGGCTACATTCTATTTACAGCGGCGATTGCGATGACTTTCTTGCCGATCTGAGACAGCAGACTATGTCGACCGGTCGTTTCAGTGGCGAAGTGCGAGTACAGACTCCGTTGGGGAATGTGCTGTGGGCAAAAATAAATGCGTGCTCTTTGTATAGCAGTAATGGAGATATCGCCGGCTTTATTCTGACCTGCCATGACATTACCGATCACCTGGTGACAGAGAAGCGTCTTAAGGAGGCCGCCGAAACCGATGCACTTACTGGTTTATCTAACCGTTCTGCCTTTAGTCAGAAGCTTGAATTAAGTCTTTCAGAGGCTCACCGCTATGGTGGTGTGGCGTTAATCTTCATTGATCTGGATAACTTCAAACTGATCAACGATACCCTGGGGCATGATGCGGGCGACGCCCTATTGGTTGAGGTAGCTAACCGGCTGAGAGATGTGTTGCGTAAAGTGGATTACATCTTCCGGGTTGGGGGTGACGAATTTACTGTGATCGTCAGCCATATTAAGCAGGTTGCGTCAGTGAAAATGATTGCGGAAAAAATCGTTACGGCGATGGCGACGCCTTTTCTCCTTAATGGGCGCTCAGTTTACGTGACCTGTAGTCTGGGCTTGTCGGTTTATGAGGACAAGATGACCAAAGACACCTTGGTTAAGCAGGCGGATGTGGCCTTGTACAAGGCGAAAGAGGCGGGGCGGAATCAATATCAGTTCTTCACGTCGGCATTGAACCGCGATGCCAGTATGCTCATCAGTCTGAGAGAAAGTGTCCGAGAGCGCATCGATGACGATTTTCGCGTTGTGTTTCAGCCTCAGGTGAATGCCGTCACCGGGGAATTGGTTGGGTTGGAGTCACTCGCACGCTGGCGCATGGAAGGGGAAGATGTCGGTCCTCATGTGTTTATCAAACTGCTGGAACAGTGTGGTTTGATCAACGAGTTCTCCGATTGGTTGTTTGACAGAGTGTTCGATCTGGCTTCTCGTTGGAAAGGGCAGCTAGTTGATGGTGTGAAAATCGCGTTGAATCTCTCTGCGCGGCAATTTCGTAATACCGATCTGGTGTACTCCATTACTGAAAAGTGCCAGAAAGCTGGAGTCGACCCTAGAGACTTTGTGCTGGAAGTGACAGAGACGGCGCTAATATCAGATACCGAGTTAGCGTCAGGGGCGTTAAGTAAATTACGCAAAATAGGGTTCAGTATTTCTCTTGATGACTTCGGGACGGGGTATTCCTCTCTCATGTACTTGCGCAGTATGCCGATTACCAGTGTGAAAATTGATCGCTCATTCACGAAGGATGTTCTTGAGGATCCGGAGGATGCACAGATAGTGGCAGGCATTCTCAATCTTGCCAGTGCATTGGGCTTGAGTGTGGTGGCTGAAGGCGTCGAAACTGAGGATGTAGCGCAATGGCTGGTGGATCACGATTGTCCTATTCATCAGGGGTTTCTCTATGATCGACCGCTTGAAGCAGCGCGTGTTCATGATTTGTTGCTACGAACAGAGTAAGCTAATCCCCCAATGACCCTATAACCGGAGGATATGACATGGAACCCCAGCGGAAACCTACCCACTACGTAGGCATCGGTGCGTCGGCCGGAGGCTTGGAAGCCTTACAGGAATTTTTTGGTCACATTCCTTCCGATACAGGGGCCGTGTTTATCGTCGCGCAGCATCTGTCTCCTGATTACAAAAGCATGATGCCGGAGCTGCTGAGTCGCTACACCAAAATGCCGATTCATCAGGTGACGGACGGTATTCAGCTCGAGGCCGATCGGGTGTACCTGATGCCGCCACGCAAGAATATGCTGATCGGTGATGGCAAGTTACTGCTCAGTGAGCAGGTGCCTGATACCCATCCACAAATGCCCATCGACTTCTTCCTTCGTTCTCTGGCGGAGAATCAACAGCATAAAGCCGTCGGCGTGGTGTTATCGGGAACCGGCAGTGACGCTACCCGAGGGATTATGGCCATGAAGGAAGCGGGTGGTCTGGTGATGATTCAGAACCCAGAGTCTGCCAAGTTTGACGGTATGCCAATGAGTGCATACAGCACCGGACTGGCAGACATGATTTTGCCCGCCGAAGAGATGGGTGAAAGCCTAGTTAAGTATTTTCAGCACCCTTCTATCTCGGGTGAAAACTCATTGGTCATGGAAGTTCAGTCAGACGAAGCGGCACTGGATGAAATCTTCCAGTTGCTTCGTGATAAGTCGACCATCAATTTTTCTCATTACAAAGCTTCAACGGTGGCACGACGTATCGAACGACGTTTAGGTATCAATCAGTTGGATGGCTTGAGTGCTTACCGGCGACTGTTGATGGAATCGCCGCGTGAGTTGCAGATTTTGAGCAAAGAACTACTTATCGGTGTGACTCGTTTCTTTCGAGATGAACAAACCTATGAACAGCTAAGAAAAAATCTGGTTCCAGAATTGGTAGATCGGGCTGCGCAGCGCAATTTGCCAGTACGATTATGGGTAGCTGGATGCTCAACGGGCGAAGAGGCTTACTCATTGGCGATGCTGTTTGATGAATACATCAGAGAAAACAGTCTCGAAGTTAAGGTCAATATTTTTGCCACCGACGTCGACCCCGAAGCGATTGCGGAGGCCAGTTCAGGTATCTATCACGAAGATATACAGCACGATGTGAATGCTGAACGACTTAATCAATACTTCGTGAAAAAGGGCAATGAATACGTTGTTTCCCCCGCGCTACGGGAGATGGTGATCTTTGCGACCCACAATATGCTTGAGGACCCGCCGTTCTCACATATCGATCTGGTCAGTTGCCGTAATGTATTGATTTATTTCCAGCAAGGCGCTCAGAAGAAGGTACTAGCCTCTCTGTTCTTTTCTCTAAGGCAGAACGGCGTGATGTGGCTGGGGCCATCAGAGTCACTGGGGGATATGCAGAGTCACTTTGATGTACTGGATGAACGACGTAAGTTCTTCAGAAAAACCAGTAACCAGCGTATTTCGCTGGGCGTGTCGCCTCCGGGGCTGCAAACCCCAGGGAAGTACGCACCGACGGCCACTTTGAGCTTTCCGACCGTATCACAAAGAGTTAGTCGTCACGGCAGTGGCTCAGTCCTGGAGGCCGTGACCAATAGGCTGATTCGGGATAATGCACCGGATTGTATTGTGCTGAACGCGCAGTTTGATGCAGTGCATGTCTATGGCGACGTGGATGACTATATTAAGCCGCTAAGAGCGGGACGTGTATCGAATAACATCAAAGATATCGTTAGCGATGATATGGCCATTGCGGTATCGACGGCCCTGTATCGGTGTGAGAAAAATGAAGAAGATGTCTTTTATGAAGATGTGGCTCTGACGCGCCGTAGTGGTGAGAACGTCCTGATTAATTTGTCGATTTTGTATGTGTCCGATACGGATAACCCTGGAGCGCCCACGTATTACGTCGTTCAGTTTATTAATGAAGGTAAGGTCGTTAATGACAGTGATCATGAAAAAGAATCGTTCAATGCGACCGAGCACTCGCGTCAGAGAATACGAGATCTGGAGCTGGAATTAGTTAAGAAACAGGAGCACTTGCAGGTCACGATCGAAGAGCTTGAAACAACCAATGAAGAACTACAGTCTGCTAACGAAGAGCTGATGTCTGCGAACGAGGAGCTGCAGAGTACCAACGAAGAGCTGCAGTCAGTGAATGAGGAGCTGTACACAGTTAACAGCGAGTATCAGGAAAAAATCTCCGAGTTAACTGAGTTGAATGATGATCTCGATAGTGTCATTAATGCGACGAATATTGGCATTGTCTTCCTCGATAGCAAACTGGCTATTCGCAAGTTTACGCCGGTATCGACGAATTATGTTCACTTACGTACGCGAGATGTGGGTCGTCCATTTCATCATATTACGCATGAACTGGATTACCCAGAGTTTCTCAGTGATATTGCCCGTGTTAGCAGCGAGGCTGTCACCATTGACCGTTCAGTCTTCAGTAAAAATGGACATGCCTTACTAGTCCGGATATTGCCGTATAAATACAACAACCAGGGACAAGGCGGTGTCGTCGTCACATTAACTAACATCTCGCGGCAATACTTTGTTGAATCCGCGCTGGAGCGAGCGCAGACACAATTACGCAGCCACTTATTAGAGCCTACATTGCCTCAATTACAGGATCTCAGCGAGCAGTCGATTCGATTACTTGTGTTGGATGATGATTCGGTCGACCGCCAGCGCATTGTCCGCATGTTAGCAAGTGTGTCAGACCGTGACTTCCAGATTCAGGAGGTGGCCACCATTGATGACGCAATGGCTCAGGTTGAAGCAAATGTGTTTGATGTCCTCCTGATCGACTACCGACTCACTGATGGGACTGCCAAAGATTTTGCCGAGAAAGTTCGTACCGCAGGCGTAGCAACCCCGATTGTCATTATGTCGGGCTATGCCGATGTCGATATTGACCGTAGCTTTCTGGAGTTCGATATTTTCGACTTTCTTAACAAGGATGAGGTTAACTCGGCATCACTTAAACGCAGCCTTGATTATGTGATGCAACAAAAGCTGCGGTTGTTAGAAAACTAACCCTGAAGAGGCCAGTCGAACGAGAAGCAATTGCCTTGTTCGCTGCTCTCTAAACATAATTTTCCTTGGCGTTCTTCAACGATTCTTCGGGCAATAGATAGCCCCATGCCGCTCCCTTCCACTTCATCTCGTGGACGAAGGGTCTGGAACATCTCGAAAATGCGCTGATGATGAATGGCCGGTATCGGAGGATTCGAGTCTATGACTCGAAAGAGCGCGCGCTCACGCTCTGCCTTGACCTGCACCGTAACAGAACTCCGACGTTCAGGCGCATGCTTGATGGCATTACTGATCAGGTTCTGCAGAACCTGCTTCAGCATTGGGCGGCTGGTATAAAGGCTCTCGACGTCAATGACGCTTTGGGTTTGGCAGCCCGAACCTGTGATCAGCAGTTCGAACAACTCGCCAATCAGTTCTACGGTATCGATCGTTTCAAGCGCTTGCTGGTCGCCGCGTTCAATTCTCGAATAGGTGAGTAGATCATCCAGTAGATTTTCAAGTCGGCTGACTCGTCCATTGAGTGTGGCGAGGTACTGGCGAACTTGCTCTGGGTTGGTCGTCAGGTCCTCATCTATCCATTGCGCTAATTGCTTGATTCCGCGTAAAGGCGCTTTCAGGTCATGAGAGGCAACATAGGCGAAGGTACTTAGGTCGCGGTTTGAGCGTTCCAGCTCCAGTTGTATTCTTTTTTCCTCAGTGATGTCCCAGTTTAGCCCTCGCATATACAGGGGCGTGCCATCTACGTCCCGGAACACCCGTCCCATGGCTTTCAGGTAGCGTACGTCACCTGATGACGTCATGATGCCGAAGGTAGTGCGGTATTCATTCTTACCTGATAGGGCACCCTGAATATGATTATCTAACGAGGACTGATCCTGAGGCACGATGCGCTCCCACCAGTCGTTAAAATTAAGAGTGTCATGCTGCTTGATGCCATAAAGGCGATACATCGACTCATCCCAGGTTAACGTATCGCTTGGAATGTGCCAGTGCCACGCGCCGACATCACTGCCCTCCAGTGCCAGTGCATTAATCTCGGTCTGGTCTCGTAAGGTTCTCTCGAGTATTGCTTGGGTCTCTTGCTGCAGTAAGCGGCTGCGCATTAGTTCTGATACATCGGTGTGAGCACCCAGCATGCGACTGGGTGTACCGTCACTGTCCCGTATGATCAACCCGCGACAGCGGACCCACACCGTGGCGCCCGACTTGTGTCGATATCGGACAATCTGATCATAGGGGTGGTTCGGGTCCTGCTTGTGTTGCTCAAAATTAGCGAGGACTCCCGGTAAATCCTCAGGGAATATATTGGCCTGCCACCACTCTGACGTGTTGGGAATCTCATCGTCGGTATAGCCAAACAAAGCTTTGAATTGCGGACTCATCCATTCATTGCTGGAATCAATCAGATCCCAATACCAGATACCGTCAGTCGCGCCTTGTTCAAACCATGCAAACAAGGATTCATCCGTTTGTAGTAGTTGATACAGCTCTTGATATAGGTAGTGCGTTTCCTCAGACATGCTACATCCCTGTTGGTGAGCGAAGGTATCTTCGTTTATTTTATTGAGTAGGTTTTAGTGGAGTGCGAATGTATGGACACCCTGTACATCGTTGAAGATGATGACATTGATAGAATGAGCTATCAACGCAGCGCGCAAAGCGCCTTGCTCTCTTTTGATCTCGTTTTTTTTAAGACCGGCATTGAGCTGATGGATCATGTGCACAATGCGGCGAGCGATGATAAAGGACCGGTTGCGATAGTTCTCGACTTCAATTTACCGGGGATGTCCGGTCTGGACTGCATTAAGGCCCTGAAAGAGAACATTGGCACTCGTCATTGGCCAATTTGGGTGGTGAGTACTTCCGCAGCGCCTCAGGATATCGCTGAGGTGTATCGGTACGGCGCCACCGGCTTTATCAGTAAGTACGATACAGGTAACAATTTTGAACTCGTATTCTCGTTACTGGAGCAGTACGCTGCGTTGGTAACCCTTCCTCAAGCGACTGACATGGGGCATTGACGGTATGTCCAGCCATCTGACCGAAGCCGATATCTCACGCATTATTGAAATGGCGTGGGAGGATCGTACGCCTTTTGAAGCCATTGAAACCCTGTACGGCCTCAATGAAAGCGCCGTGATTCAACTGATGCGTAAAGAGATGAAGGCGTCGTCATTTCGTATGTGGCGTACGCGTATGAGTGGTCGTACCACCAAGCATGCAGCGATTCGTCATCCGGACATCAGCCGCGGTTATTGCGCCACCCAGTACAAGCATCGCTAATGCTGACCTGAAGTAAGTGCGGCCTGCCAAGTGCACGGGGCTGACAACTGTACGGACTCGCAAGTGCACGGGGTGGCGTGAGCGCAGATACGTCCTGGAGACAAGGCTCACTCCAGTGTCAGGCACAGGGCTTGGTCTTGGGCCAATTTCACCAGACTCATTACTAAACCCCCTTGGTTTGATGTCTCGTCTTTTGCTAGTTTGTGTTATGTTATAACAAAATATACCCGTGCGCCGTTTAGCGTGCCGCTGCCGTGCCTGCTGCAGTGATCAAAAGGCACGGTCAATAACGAAACATGCAACCAGCCGAGAGACCCTCATGACATCAACGCCTTCAGATGTGTCGCTTCAGAGCGACGCCCATCCGACAACTAAATTTTCGCCAACCAAACTTTCGCCAGACGCTAAGCTGCCCGTGACCGTATTGTCTGGTTTCTTGGGGGCAGGTAAGACCACCGTTTTGAGTCATATCCTCAATAACCGCGATGGACGTCGTGTGGCTGTGATTGTGAATGACATGAGCGAAATCAACATCGACTCTAACTTTGTGCGCAATGAAGTGACCCTCAACCGCAGTGAGGAAAAACTGGTGGAAATGAGCAATGGCTGTATCTGCTGCACCTTGCGTGAGGACCTGCTGGTAGAAGTCAGCCAGCTGGCTCAGGAAGGACGGTTTGATTATCTGGTGATTGAATCCACCGGCATTTCTGAGCCGCTGCCGGTGGCGGAAACCTTTACCTTTGAAGATGAAAACGGCGTGTCCCTGTCGGATGTGGCGACCCTGGATACCATGGTGACGGTCGTCGACGCGCTGAATTTCCTGCGTGATTACGACGAGGCCAAAGCCCTGAGCGAGACAGGGGAATCTCTGGGCGAAGAAGACGAGCGCAGCGTCAGTGACTTACTGGTGGATCAGGTTGAGTTTGCGGACGTGATTCTGGTCAGCAAAACGGATCTGGCCAGTGCAGAGGACGTTGAGCGCCTGACGGCCATTATTCATAGCCTGAACACGGATGCGCAGGTGATTCCCATTGCCCACGGCCAGGTGAACGTAGATGACGTATTGGGTACCGGGCGTTTTAATTTTGAGCGCGCGCAACAGGCACCGGGTTGGTTAAAGGAGATGCGTGGCGAGCACGTGCCGGAAACCGAAGAGTACGGCATCGGTAGCTTTACCTACACGGCGCGCCGCCCCTTCCACCCGGAAAAGTTTCATCACTTCCTGCACCACACCGGTGATTTCGGCAAGCTGATTCGCTCAAAAGGGTATTACTGGTTAGCCACTCGTCCTGAGTTTGCTGGGCAATGGAGTCAGGCGGGAGGCATGGCGCGTTATGGGTTTGCCGGCATGTTCTGGAAAGCCATTCCAAAATCGCAGTGGCCCCAAGACCCGGAGTATCTCGCTAGCATTGAAGAACAATGGGTAGAGCCGTTTGGCGATATGCGTCAGGAGCTGGTATTTATTGGTCAGAACCTGGATCAGGCGGCCTTTATTGCGGCACTGGATGCGTGTCTGCTGACGGATGACGAGCTGCTGGCGGGTAAAGCCCATTGGCAGACGCTGCCCGACCCCTTTCCTTCGTGGGAACGAAGTGGTGATAATAGCGAGGAATCGCAGCAAGTCACTGAGACGGAGCACGCATGACATCATTGACCTGGCCGCAGCGGCTGCGTCGTTTTTTACCGACACTCCTGATCGCGTGGGCGCCACTGGCGCTCGCGGGTGAGCACGACCATCACTCTCATGATCATCACTCGCACGGCCATCAATCGCAGGACCACAGCGCGCATGCGAGTCATGACCACGATGACTCTGGGCATGACGATTCTGGGCAGGATCAGGAAGCTCATGATAATGCCGGGCACGAGTCGCACCAGCATGTTGGTGAGCACCATGGTGCGCACATGCACGGCGTTGGCCACTTAAATGTCGCTGTCGACGGAGCTCGTGTGATGATTTACCTGCAAACGCCAGCAGCGGACATCGTTGGCTTTGAATATGCGCCGACGAACGCCGAGGAGCAATTGGCGCTGTCGACGGCCCATAGCACCTTGAATGCCGCCGCTGAGTTATTTCATTTTGTCGAGGCAGACTGTTCGGTGACGGCGGGTTCTGGCGTTGAGGTGCCAGTGAGTGGGCAATCGGGCAACCATGCTGCGGCGTATTCCGATATCGTTGCCGAGTACACCTTTGTCTGTGCTGATGAGCCAGCGACAGCCATCGACGTGCATCTGTTTGACGCGTTTCCTGAATTACAGGTGCTCAAAACCGTGTGGTTGCGCGAGGTTAACGGTGACTTCAGCCAAGGTGTACTGGAGTTGAATCGTCATCAGTCGCAGATTCAGTTTTAGGCGCGCTGACAGGCTCCGCGGCAAGCTTTATTCGTAATAGGGCTCAATGTGCTGCAAACGCAGGCGATAGGCCGATTTTGCAATGCTGTTCTCAACGATGCCGGTCTCCAGGGTGCCGTATAACCAGAATGGGTCGTACAAGGCATCGACCTGAACCCCTTCCGGATGGTGGATGTAGATAATCTGGTTGGGCGGCGGTGGCGGTAAATGCAGACAGGCGCCAAAGTAAGGCACCAGAAAAAACTCGGTAATGGTCTGATCGTCGTCAAACTCCAGCGGCACAATAAATCCGGGCAGCTTGATGTGCTGTCCTTCCATGTCATTGACCACGCTGGTGGACACCAACGCTTGTTGGAAGGCGGTCGGCGCTTCGCCGGTGGTGTCGCCATTGCTATCGTTCACGCCACCACTAGGCACCTGACTACTCAGCTGGCTGGCAATCACATCCTCCGCAGAACCGTCTTCAATCTCATTGAGTGACTCAGGCGGGTTTTGCAGCGCCAGTAAATCCATCTCGGGCAATAACGCGATCCACTCAATGCTATTGAACGCCTCTTTCGGGAGCTGGGTCAGTGGTTGTGGCTCAGGTGGCAGCTCGGTTCGGGCGCGATATTCTGTCGCGTCTGCTGAGTTTTCAGCGGTACTTGCTGAGGTTGTACTGCTGTCCGTGGCCGGTGACTCAGTACAGGCCGACAGTAACACGCTGCTGATCAACAGCAGGGTCGCCAATCGCGCAGAACGCATGATGTTTCTCCCATCAGAATGACAACCCGGGCTGTCATGGCATCTTCATAGGTGTGTTATGTTATAGCACTGTGCTGGTGGGGCAAGAGTAAGGAATCAGGAAGAGCGAATGGCGTTATCAAAAACAACCCGTGGGGCACCGTCTGCCTCTGATGATTCGGCAGCCGTGTCTTTGCGGGATGTTCGTTTCGCCTACCCGAAGGCGTCTGCGCCCCTGCTCTCCATTCCTGAGTGGCACATTCAGCGTGGTGAGTCGGTGTTTTTGCAAGGGGCGTCTGGCGCCGGAAAATCCACCTTGTTGAATATCATTGCGGGTGTGTTGCCGGTCAGTGCTGGCCAGGTATCGGTGCTGGGCGCGCGTTTTGATCAGTTGAGTCAGCGTCAACGGGATCGTTTTCGTGCCGATCACATGGGGTACATTTTTCAGCAGTTTAATTTAATCCCGTATTTGTCGGCACTGGATAATGTGTTGCTGGCGCAGGCGTTTTCATCGAAAAAGCACCCCGATGCCAGTACTCGTGCGCGCGAATTGCTGGATCGTTTAGCCTTGCCAGAATCGTGTTGGAACCACGCCGGTGACCAGCTGAGCATCGGGCAGCAACAGCGCGTGGCCATTGCTCGGGCGCTGTTTCATGCGCCGGCATTGATCATCGCCGATGAGCCGACGTCGGCTCTGGATGGAGACAATCGTGATGCCTTTCTGGATTTACTGATGCAGTCTTGTGCGCAAGAGCAGAGTGCGCTGCTAATGGTCAGTCACGATACTTCATTAGCACCGCGGTTTGATCGCGTTGAGCGTCTGAGTGACATCAATCAGAGCGTCATTAACCAGAACGCCATTAACCAGAGCGCAACGGCGGAGGGTCCCTCATGCTGATGACCTTGGCTTATCGCAGCCTGATGGCGCGCAAAACCTCGGTGTTGATGACGGTTCTGGCGTTGTTGGTCAGTATCAGTGTGTTGATCAGTGTCGAGCATATTCGGGTACAGAGTAAGACCAGCTTTGCCAATACCGTATCGGGTACCGATCTGATTGTCGGTGCTCGTACCGGCAGTCTGAATTTGTTGTTGTACTCAGTGTTCCGGGTTGGCTCACCAACCAACAACATCGCCTGGTCAACGTTTGAAGACATCAGCCAGTCGGCAGAGATTGAGTGGGCAATTCCTTTGTCTCTGGGGGACTCGCATCGTGGCTATCGGGTGTTAGGGACGGACGAGCGCTACTTTCAGCATTTTAAGTACGGCAATAAGCATGCGTTAACCTTTCGCGAGGGGCGGGCATTTCAGGCTGGCTCGGGTTTTGAGGGGCTGGGTTCTGAAGGGCAGGGTTCTGAGGGCAAGAGGTCAGTCGATCAAAGCCACTTAGAGGTGGTACTCGGTGCGGCGGTCGCGCAGCAGTTGAACTATGCCCTCGGTGAGCAGATTTTGTTGTCGCACGGTATTGCCTCGGCCAGTTTTAATCAGCACCAAGGCTCACCATTTACCGTGGTTGGGATTCTCGACCCCACCGGCACCCCGGTCGACCAGACAGTTCATGTCAGTTTGCAGGGCTTGAGTGCGGTGCATCAGGGAGGACAGTTCTCCGCTGATCCAGACAGCATTACGGCGTTTATGGTGGCGTTGAAGTCGCGTATGGGCGTGTTCTCATTGCAACGCCGGGTGAATCAATACCGGGCTGAGCCCATCATGGCGATTCTGCCCGGGGTCGCGTTAAGTGAGCTGTGGCAGATGATGGGGATGCTGGAACAGACGCTGCGCCTGATCAGTGGTCTGGTCCTGGTGTCGGCCTTACTCGGCCTCAGCGCCATGCTGCTGAGCGCAGTGCGCGAACGACGTCATGAAGTGCAGTTACTGCGCATGGCCGGGGCATCGCCGCTGGTGGTGTTTTTGCTCAGCGAGCTGGAGGTGGTGCTGATGACGGTTACGGCCACCGTATGCGCCTGGGGCCTGGTCAGTGCAGGATTAGTGATTGGTCAGGCACTACTGGCCAGCGAGTTTGGTGTGTTTATCAGTGCGGACATCGTTACGGCATCGTCGCTGTGGATGTCAGGCGTGGTACTGGGCAGCGCAGTGTTGATTGGTGCGCTGCCCGCAGCGGCGATGGCCTTGAACACCCGGCGCTCATAGCCTGCCACTGACTTTTCTCGGTGGTGGCAGAATGCCCAACGTACCCCTAAGCGAAGGTCGCGGCCCGGCAGTGGCGCCGCACGTTTAAGGTAGGACACATGATTGACGGCGTACTGATCGGTGAGATTGTTGCCGTCCAGCGTGAAGGTCAGCTCGGACTCTTGCAAGGTAAGCAAGTAACCCACCGATGCGTTCAGCATCAGGTAGCCCTCTGAGTTGCTTTCGTTTTCAGCCGTGTTGCTTTGGCTGGCGACGGCGCGCAGTTCGGTGCGGGCTTCCCACTGATGATTTCCCCACTCAAGGCCAGCTAACAGGCTGGCGGGTGGCGTGCGCGGCAGGTTGCCGCCATCGTTCAGGCGTGCGCGGACGACGTCGGCACTGATGTCCAGTGACCAATGCATCGACAGCGAGTGCGCCCAGCTGGCTTCGGCACCCATGAAGTTGGCGTCGGCTTGCTCGTGGCGATAGACGTCGTTGCCATGGAAGGGGTCGGTCTCGGCTTTGAGGTCGTTGTAGATGAAGTCGTCAAACTGGTAGTAGTAGGTGGCAATACGGAACTCGTGGTCGTCCGAATTCCAGATCCAGTTGAGGTCCAGGGTGTAGGCGGTTTCTACGCCGAGGTCTGGGTTGTCCAGCTGA
>Ga0255776_10004276_pt1 | contig 15122 bp, 7 predicted proteins | sample 071ome_19_FD_179974 | JGI IMG/M metagenome (GOLD analysis project Ga0255776, IMG submission 179974) | Coastal salt marsh microbial communities from the Groves Creek Marsh, Skidaway Island, Georgia - 071413AT metaG (version 2) | ecosystem: Environmental > Aquatic > Marine > Intertidal zone > Salt... | reverse complement strand
CAGAAGTCAGCGCGTTGCAGTTATCCTTGATCCAGCTCCTCAAGCTTTGGTGCTCGTCGTCCGCGGGCAGCTCGGCGCGCAACGCGTCGAGCTCCGCCTGCACGGACGCGACCGCGCGCCGCGCAAAGACGACACCTTCTAACAGCGAGTTACTTGCCAGCCGGTTCGCGCCGTGGACACCGGTGTATGCCACCTCACCGCACGCAAATAAACCTCGGAGAGAAGTTTCTCCGTTTTCATTCGTGGAGACGCCGCCGCACATGTAATGCGCCGCTGGAACAACCGGAATGCGCTCCTTGGTGATGTCTAAACCGCGCTTGTCGAGCTCAGTCGCAACGCCCGGGAAGTTTTTGCGAATCTCATCCGCACCGACGTGGGTGATATCCAAAAACACACACGGCGACTTGGTGCGCTTCATCTCGCTATCAATGCTCCTGGCGACGATGTCGCGAGGCGCGAGCTCCTCGCGCGCGTCGTAACGAGACATGAATCGTTCACCCTGCGCGTTGAACAATCGACCACCGTGTCCACGCACGGCTTCAGTGATCAAAAACGCATTTTCCCGTGGGGACATTTTCTTTGCGCCGCCCTCGCCCGTGTACAGCGCCGTCGGGTGAAACTGCATGAACTCCATGTTGGCCACCGAAGCTCCCGCGCGCGTCGCCATGGCGATGCCGTCGCCCGTGCTCACCGTTGGATTCGTCGTACTCGGGAACAAGTGCCCCGCCCCGCCGCACGCGAGCACGGTGGAGGACGCGATGAAAGCCTTTGTCTTGCCCCGAGATTCGTCCACAACGAGCGCGCCGGCGCATCGCCCTTGGTCCTTTGTCTTGAGTAACTCGATCGCAAAGTGGTACTCGTAAAACGTGATTCTCGGGTGCGCCTTGGCCGCCTCGAGCAACGCGCGCTCAATCTCTTTCCCAGTCATGTCGTCCGCGTGCACGATACGATGTCTGCTGTGGCCGCCTTCTCTCGCCAAGTGCAGCGACCCATCCTCTGAGCGCGTGGTAAATTTCGTCCCACGCTCGATGAGCGTCTCAACCGCAGCCTTGGAATCTTCAACCATGACCCGAACGGCGTTTTCATCGCACAAAAACCCACCGGCAACGATGGTATCCCGCACGTGTTCATCCACCGAATCCAATTTATCCACCACGGCGCTGATGCCGCCTTGCGCATACGCCGTCGCCGTCTCAAACGCGCGCGCCTTCGTAATCACCGCCACCTCCCCGAGCTCCGCCGCATCCAAAGCGTATGACAACCCGGCGATCCCGCTTCCAATCACCGCGAAATCAACCAGCATCGCCTCGTCGACGACGGATCCCAGCCCCGCGGCGCTCTTCTTTGCTGAACGCCGGCGTTCCCCGGGCGCCCTCGGCGTTCCGCTCTTCGTCCCCGCGCCCTCACCCGAGCGCGTCCTCCCACCGGCTTCAGATCCCGTCGTCGCGTCCTCGTCGATCGAAGACGGCGTCACCGCCCGAGCGACGACGACGTCGTCGCGCCTCGCGTTCGGGTCTCGCGTCCGAGTCGCGTTTCCAAACCCGCCCGCCAGTCGAGTCGGCCCGCCTCTTCGTCCCGCGCCTCCGCGCACCGTCGTCCTTCGCACCCGCGCGTTCGACGACGTCGACGAGGGCGACGACGGTATCACCGCACACCGAAGACCCATCGTCGTCTCCATCACGCGTCGTCAAACGAACCGTGATCGGTCAATGGATGGTTGGAGGGATGCGATCCAATCTTATCGCCCGATCCGATTCGGCGCCCGCCCGACGCGTCCTTCTCGACTCCCCGCCTTTGGGCGCGCGCGCGTCCCGACCCGCGGCGTTCTAAACGTCCGTCGATCCCGCTCGTCTCGCTCGTTCGCGTCCGTCGCGAATCGACGCGCGGAGCGCGCGTGAAGACGTGACGTCAGGGGCGTTTTCGCACGCGCCGCCGGTGTTTTTCCACATGTCCGACTATTACGTATTGTAGAAGTTCTACAACTATATGATACCATGATTGGCGTTTTAGATTTACACATATGTTTTGGATCTGATAGCATGAAATGTATACAGAATACGAGATAAGCTGCGTCCATGCGCGGGCAGGAAGGTTCGTTCGTCACACCGCGACGCGATGTACGTCGCCCACGCCTGGCCCCGCGTCTCGCGCGCGCTCGCGAGCGCGCCGTGCGGTGCGATGGATCCGGGCGCGTCGTCCGACGCCGATCGCGCGGACGCATCGCTCGGAATGACGACGCGCGAGGGACAAGATGACGACGCTGACTTAAACCGGATTACTCAACGGCAGACTGCCGACGTCGCGTTGACGCACCGCGAAGCGCGCATCATCGCGTGGGTTCGCGGACGCGTCGTGGAGTTTCGCGACGCCGGCGCGTGCGGGGCGACGCTGGGGCGGGTGGAAACGGATCTAGGGGAGGAGGCGGTGGACGCAACGTGGCGCGAGTCGTCGGCGAAGACGGAAACGGACGAACGAAGGCGAAGAAGGAAAAATAGTGGGGATGGGACGACGACGTCGAACGGAGGGGTTCGGGAGGAAGAGATTGAAGTCACAGCGGCGTTCGCGACGGTGAGCGTGGACGGGGAGGTGTTTGTGTCTTCGGCGAGAGCGACGCGAAGGGGCGAGGAGACGCGAAGAGGCGAGTGCGAGCTCGAGCGAGTTATACGTTTGGATGATGGAGAACGCGCGACGTGTTGCGCGTCGGACGAAGACGAAATCGTTGTGGGGACGGATCGTGGACGGGTGATCTTTCTCACGTGGTCTCGTGGGGTGGAAGGGCGAAGCGTGGGGTTGGGACGAAGCGAATGGAACGACGGAGGCGCGGCGAGTGTGGATTGGTGCGCGGATACTGAGACGCTCGTCGTGCGGTTCGAAAGCGGTTCGACGTGTGCGGCGACGATTGATTGGAGAGGAAACGTTCTGACGACGAATTGGTTCGAGGCGACGCCGACGCCGGCGATGTGTGCGGCGTTTCATCGCGGGACGCGCGCGTTGGCGTTGGGTGACGCCGAAGGCGACGTTCGAGTGTACGAAGACGCGACTACGTCGACAGTTGGCGAGCCGAAGATTGTTTTCAGCTTGAAACCCTGGGGCGTGAACGCGAGAGATACCGGTGCGGCGACGTACGCGTCGTGGTCGCACGACGGACGCGCCCTCGCGGTGGGGTACCGTCGTCAAGGATTGAGCGTTTGGAGCGATTCGGGATGTTTGACGATGTGTTCGCTGCATCACGGATTTGGCGGCGATTCGACGACGCAGATAGAGAGCGTTTTTGACGGTGTGGCGATGAACACTACGACGATGGATAAATCGTCCATCTCGCCATCTGACTCGACGAACACCACACCGATGATTGGCGCGTGTCTCGGCGCTCCCGCGTGGGGATGCGGCGGGTACTCGCTCCACGTCCCGACGCGCACATCCGCTGGCGCTCGATTGTTGGAATACTCCCTCGTGCGCAACACCGGTCGCGCGCACTGCGAAGCGACACATGCGCACGATGCGCTTGAAAATGAATCGTGCGTCTTGCTCGGTGCCGATAGGATATTCCTCCTTGCGGCGGCTTCCGCGTCGAGTAAAATGCGTCTGCGTCAAGTCGTCTGTCCTCGCGAGTATCTCTCGATGCGATGGCCGCTTCGCATCGCGAGCGCGAGCCCGAGCGGCGAAGTGGTAGCCGTCGCTGGCACTCGAGGGTGCTTGATGTACGACGCGTTATCCGAGCGGTGGTTGATGATGCAGAACGAATCGGATGAAAACGCAATGGAAACCATCGACTTTGCTTGGTTGCGACCGAGAGGTTCGCCGGCGGCTGCGCCGCCGATTCTCGCCGCGTGCGCCTCATCCAGTAAGACGCGAATGTTTACCAGTGGGTCAAAAACATCGTACGGGATGCATCTTTTCGCATCCGAACGGTTTCAACACCTCGGGTGGTACCCTCTATCGGCCGAACCAGTGTGCGCTCGCTCGCTCGGCGCGCATCTCGTCGTCGCCTTTGCCAATGGCGAAATCGCCCTCTTCACCTCTGTGATTGAAGCCGACGGAACGCTCGCGGTATCCCCGGTGCGAGAGTCGAACGGTCAACGACGCAAGACGACGGTCAATCTCGACGGTGATGATGAAATCGTTGGTGTGAGTCTGTTGTGCCCACACGGATATGTGATTGAAGAGGACGCGTCAGAGGTTCGAGAGTGCGTCGTCCTCACGGCGCGGGGCGACGTTTTGATCGTCGATCTATCTCGCGAGTTTGAACACGTCGTCGCGATGCGAGGCGTATCAGAATTTTGGGTTTCATTCGGCGATTCTGAAGATGATACCGCGTTGTCGTCGTCGTCGTCGTCGGTCAATCACCAGGGACGTGTGTTCGCGTACGGTTCAGAGGGTATGCGCGTCATGCACGTTCCCGAAGCCGACACTCGATCGATATTACGCGACGGCGCGTCGAGTCTCACGATTGACGGCGCGGATAAACACCCCGAGCTCGAATTCGACCGAGAGCTCTACCCAGTGGCGGTGAGTTCAAGGTTGAACCGCATCGTCGGCGTCGCGCAAAAGCTTTCGTTTTCAGAGTCTGGTGAAGCGCCATTTTTTTCCATCGCGCCAAAGATGCACAGTGTCGTTCCGTACACGCTGCGGAAGCTTTTGAGCGCGGGCCGAGCCGACGCAGCGTTGGCGTACGCTCGCGTCGCACGCGTTCAAACACCGCACTTTACGCACGCGTTGGAGTGGTTGCTCTTCACCGCGTTGGAGTCGTCGAGCGCGGATGCGCATTCGCAAGAAATGCTCAAGAATTCCATCGAGTTGCTTTCGAAGTTACCAAATTTTCTAGACGTCGTCGTCAGTGTCGCTCGCAAGACAGACAGCTCGCAGTGGAAATCGCTCTTCAAGTACGCGGGAACCGCGAGCGAACTCAGCCTGAGAGCGCTTAAGCATAACCGGTTACGCATCGCCGCGTGTTACATTCTGGTTGTCGATAAGCTCGAGGACGAAGCCGTGGGTAAAGAGGTGGCGGTGCAAATTATGCAAAAGGCGTTGCAAGCGCGCGATTACAACCTGGTCGAGGATCTCATCAAGTTTCTCTTAAAACCCATCTCCGAGACGCCTCTCGGAAAACGCAAACCGGGCCTTCTAAAGCGCGCGCTTCAAGTGGTTGTGCCACCCCCGAACAGCGTGCTCGCGTTGGGTGAACGTGGCGACGAGGAGCTCGTGCTGGACGAGCCCGAACAGTTGATTTTGAAGACGCATTTGGACGAGTTGGCGGATGGCAAAGAGCTCGTCGCCATGGGCGCATTCATAGCCATTACATCCTTTGATGGCGTCGGATACTTGACGCACGAGAGCGATAGAGAAGGAAGCGCGTACATTTCAGATTTTGCTAAAGCGCTCGAACAGGGCGCCAAGCATGTGCTTGACGGCAACGCGTTTGATAGAGAAATCAAAAGAGAGAGTCACCTGATCAACGCCGGATCGGTGGATTTCGACGAACGTGGAGACACCGCTCACCTGACGCATTTGATGGATGCGGCGCGTCACGCCGAGTGCACGGACTGGACGTTATTGTGCGCCACTCTCCTCGGGCGTTTGGATGTCCTGAAGGAGATTTTTGAGGCGCAACGAGAATTACGTGAACCATGGGTGAAGATTTGCCGCGAACGATGCGAGACTTCGACGCACTCCAACCTAGTTAGACATTTGAGCCAAGTGGTTGCGGACGTGGAAAAGTTTGAGATTCGCTGACGCGACAATCAAGGCAGCAATAGATTTTAGCGACAACATTCTTGTAGATAGGAAAATAACTGTTGGTATTCGGATTTTTGACATGGCAACGCGTCTATTGTTCGAGGAAGGCGTTCACGTACTCCTTGATCTCGCCCTTTCTATCTGACAAGGATTGTCCGAACTTTGTCTCGAGCGCTTGACGGACGCTCTTCATGGAAACCTCTTCCATGTTGGCGTCCTTGAGCATGGCTTGCACGGCAGTCTTGAGGTCGTGGCCAGACGGAGCTGCGACAGCCGGAGCCGGAGCGACCGGAGCGGCCGGAGCGGCTGTCTCGACTGGCTTGGGCGCCTCGACCGGAGCGGCCGGAGCCGGGGACGGGACGGGAGCGGGCTTCGGGGACGGCGCAGCTTCCTTCGCGGGCGTCGGTACCGGCTTCGGCTTGGCAGCCGGCGTCGATTTTGGCTTCTTGGCTGGCTTGTCGGTGAATTCCTCGTCGCTGTCGTCATCTTCCTCCTCGGATTCTTCATCACCCTCGGATTCCTCCTCCTCTTCCTCCTCTTCCTCCTCTTCTTCCTCTTCCTCTTCTTCGTCTTCCTCTTCCGCCGCGGGCTCCTCCTTACCGGTGAGCTTGGCGAGCTTGGCTCGAAGCGCAGCGTTCTCCGCCTTGAGCTTCTTGATCAATGCTTCCTGTTTCGCCGATCCAGCTGCCTTGGTCGCCGTCGTCTTCGCCTTTTTAGCCGCAGCTTTAGCGTTACGCTCTCTCTTGCGATCTCTCGCCGCCTTTTTCTTCGCTTCCGCTTCCGCGAGCGATTTTTTCCCGCTCGCCTTGGGTGCGTCCAAAAACGCCGCGAGACGCGCCACTTGCGCCTCCTTCTTCCCATCCGGTCCAGATCCCCGCGGGAGCTCAAACAAATCCAGAATGTCGTGTAAAGTATCCTTAAACGCCCGGTTCAAAAGGTCCATTTTCACTTCGCGCTCCGCATCCGTCTCGAACACCCATCCGCTAAACTCGCCGATCTCCGCCTTGACGCTCGCCTGCTTCGGCACGCCCTTGTACAGCAACCGATACACAAACTTCAAAATGTCATCCTTGCGCGAAATCTTTGACAGTTTAAACGCCACGTTCGGGATCTCTGACAGTTTCACCCCTCGTCCGCGCTTGACGACGGCCGTCTTTTTCTTTTCTTCAACCGGTGCGGTGTACACTTCAACCTTTTTACGTTCGCGTTTCCCAAGCGTCGTCATCGTCGGCGTCGTCGTCGTTTGCTCCGTCTCCTTCGGTTGCTCCGTCGTCGCGTGTTCGCCGTTCATGCCGTCCATTGATTGATTGATTGATTCGCTCGGATATCGATTCGCGCGCGCGTCTTGATGTGACGCGACGCGATGCGTCAACTGTTTTTGAAATTTCAAAAAAAATTAAAAATTCGATCTCAACCGGCGCCCGACGACGCGCCGCCACACCGCCGCGCGCGACGACGGAGCGCCCGAACCGATGTTTAAACGCTTGGTCAATTTCATCCAGGCGTACAGGGCGCAAACGCGCGCGCTCGAACGGATCCGCGCCGAACGGGCGTCGCTCGAACGAACGAACGCAGAACTCGCCGGGGTGTCGAAACGCAACGCAGAGGTTGAGGCTGCGCTGCGGGAGCTGGCGAAATTCGGCGCCGGGGAGGCGGAGAGGAACGCGTCGGCGGTGGAGGAGGCGGAGAAGACGGCGAAGGATATCACGGATCGGTTGGGGGAAGTTTCGGAGCGGAGGATGCGGGACGCGTTTGAGGCGGAGAGGGCGTTGGCCGAGTCGTTGGGAGGCGCCGAGGCGCGCGCGGAGGCGTTTATAAAGTCGATCGCGGAGGATGGGAAGTCTCGTGAATAGCGTGTAGCGTGCGTAGTTGTTGTAGATTTGTTGTTGTATAATTGATTGTCATCGTGTGGCGTGGGTGTATGTAAAAAAATTATTGTTCGGCGGCGGGCGGCTTATCCGCTTGCACTCGCATCGCGGGCTTGGCGAGCAATCGACCAGTTCCGCGTCGGACGCCTTGAAGTTCAGGTCTCGACGTCGTCGACTCCGTCGGTTTCTTTGCTGCGACGCCTGGGCTATCGTCGAATCGCATGTGCTTCACAGGCCTGTGTTGGGACGGACTCGCGGGCGGCGCTTCGGCGTTGACGTCGCTCAAAATGCGTCTCGCCGTGCCCATAGTTGCCGGTGTTCGGCCTGGCGTGCGGCCGGCGAGCGGGCGCTTGATTGCGGGCGTTCGTGATGGCGTTCGAGATGGGGTCTTAGCGACGCTCGCCGGCGGTTCGACACCCTTAAGATGCGCGATTTCCACCTTGGCGGCGTGCAACGCCATTTCGAGCGAGTCTATTCTCGATCGAGCGGCGGAAGCCTTTGACTTGGAAGCCGCCGCCGCGCTCTTCGCCTCCTCGACTTCACGTGTGAGATCGGACATTTTGTTCTCCATGTCATGCGCTCGCTCTTCGGCGCGCTTTCGCGCAGCCTTGGCTGCGTCCAAACGCGCGTCCGCTCTGGATTGCGCGTCGCTCAACGCGCCGGCGTCGTCGCCCTGAGAAGAAGACAAAACTCGTCGCTCAAGAGATCGGATTTCGTCATCTTTCGCTTCAACGAGCTCTTGTAACTGGCGAATCTGCGTCTGCGCGTTGCTCGCTGCCGAGAACTCGGCGGCAGCCGCAGATTTAGCTCTTGAGATTTCCTCCTTGGCTGCCGCGAGCTTCTTTTCGGCATTTCTAATGTCGGCGGCAAACGCCGTGCTGAGCAAACCCTTTTGTTCCTCCAAGGCGGTGGCGTGTTCGGAGACCAACTCTTCGCGCAGAGCGTCTTGCGCCTTGGCGTTCGCTTCGTCTTTCGCGGCGAGCTCCTTCTCCAAATCGGCAATTTGAGCCTTGTATTCGCTCTCGAGCTCGCCAAGCGCCTTTGTGTGTTCCTCATTGAGCGCCACGAGCTCGGCGTTGTGCGCCTCCTCTGACGATTCGGACGATGCCCCTTGTTCCAGCGCAGCGTTGAGCTTTGCGTTGACGTCGGAAATTTCCTCTGCGTGCTTGTGCTCGAGCGCGGCGATTGCCTCGGCTTGCGCCGCATTGATCTTTTCAATTTGCTCTGCAAATGCGCGAGACTGCGCGGACATCTTTGAGTCGTGGACAGCGACGAGTTCCGACTTGTTCGCCTCGTGCTCTTCGCGCATCTTTTGAATGGCGACTTCATTTTCGGCGCGCAACGCGTCCAAGGTTCGAGCGTGCGATGCCTCGAGCTCCGACGTTCGCTCGACGAACGCTTCCTCGAGACGTTTGGCTTGCGCCTCCATCTCGGCGGCGTGCTCGGCGCGCATCGCTTCCGCGCTCCCGGCGCCCTCACTCTTCGCCTCAGCCACCGCGTCTGCGTGTTCGCGTCGTAATCGATCCATCTCAGCCTCGTGTCTCATGTTGACCTCGGAGATCGCAGACTCGTGCGCGCGCGATCGGGCTTCGAGTTCGGCTTCAAATTCCGCGCGAGACGCCGCCGCGGAGCGTTCGAGCTCTTCTTTTTGAGCCTCGAGCGCAGCTTGAATTTCACCCTTGGCCTTGGACAGCTCTTCGCGAGTGCTTTCCAGCGCGGCGACCGTCTCTTCAAAGGACGAGTTGGCGCCAGCCGCCTTGGCTGCCGCCTCTTCCACTCGCGCCTCGAGCGCAGCCTTTTCCTTCTCCGCCGCCGCCTTGTACGCCATCAAGGACTCGAGCTTGGAGAACATCTCCTCCATCACCTCCTTGTTCTCCTGGAAAGTCGCCTCGATGCGCGCTCTGTCCGCCTCGGCGGATTCCCTGGCCATCCTGTGCTCGTTTTCGAGCACCTCAGCCGCGAGTTGCGCCGCTCGAGCGCTCTCGGCGATTTCCTGGCACTCCGTCGCGCGTCTCTCAGCGGCTTGAATGCTCTCCTCGAGCGTCTTGTTGCGACAATCAGTTTCCTCCTTTTCGCGCATCGCCAACGCTTTTTCATCCAGCGCCTTTGCCGCGAGCTCACCCTCGGCGACGATGAGTTTTCGAAGGTCCTTGAGCTCGTTTTCCGCCGTCGCCAATCGCCCTCGATTCGCCGAACGCTCATTCTCCGCTTGCAATCGCTCCGCTCGCTCTTGCAACGCCGCGAGTTCGATGCGCACGCGCACCACCTCGGGCGGATGTTCCACCTGTTTCTTCAGCTCTTCAATCTCCGCGTTTACGCTCTCGGGCGAGAGAAGCTTCTTCTTCAGCGCTTCGTCGCGCAATCGAATCACCATTTTGGCCGACTGTAAATTCTTATCCAGACACGCGCACAAATCCTTGGCGTTTTCGAGCTTGGCTTTGAGCTTTTCGAGTTCCTCTTCGCCATCTTTTGCCGCCGCCGCCGCGGCGCGATTCGCCTTGGCCATCATGTCCTCGAGTTCAGCAATCTTTGCCGAGGCATCGCCGGTAAAGTTACCGCCGGTAAAGTTACCGCCACCGACGTTGCCGCCGCCTTCGGCGAGGAGCGCGCGCAAGCGACCGACTTCGGCGATGAGCTCCTCCGAGGACCCGACGGCTTCCTCGTTCGCCACCGCGCGCACCTTGACGAGCTTGGCGCGCTGGGCAAACTTGAGCGTCGACATGGTTTCTTCCAAGTTGACGTGCGCCGGCGAAACGCAGGCGAGGAGCGTACACCTCGAGCGTCCTCCGAGGGCATCCTTGAGCAAAAACGTCAGCTTGGAATCGCGATACGGCACGTGACGCTCCTTGCCGTCGGCGAGATCAACCAAAGCCTTGATGACGTTCCCCAACGCGGAGAGCGACTTGTTGATCGCGCTCGCCTCTTTCAAACGCTCGCCCGCGGCGTCGGTGCTCTTCTGTCGCTCGCTCCCGGCGAGATCGACGAGGTGTAACAGCGCGCTCTTCTTCGTCGTCGTCGCCGACGCGTCAGCCTTACTCGTGCTCGTCACCGAAATGGTAAACACGCTGTGCGAACGCGACGAATCGGCATTCATGTTCGTCTGTCCGACCCGACGATTCGCCGCGCCTCGTAAAAACGCCTCGTACGTCTGCTCCGCACCGACGACGCGCTCTTCCAAAAGATTTTCCACAAACGTTCCGCGCTTCCCATCCTCGCGAATATTCGGCGCCGGCCCGTCGTACTCGCCGCTCATCAACAAATCCCGCAACGTTTCGTTATAAATCTCCAAATACGAACACTTCACCTCAAACACGGCGTCACCCCCAGCCTGAGCCGCCGCCGCGCGCTCGTCATCGACGCGTTTAAACAACCGTTTCAACACGCGCGGAATCAACCCGGCGTGCGCGCCGTCCAAATCGCCGCTCGCAGCGTCCTTCGCGTCTTCGTCCATCATCACCACGTCATCATCGTCACCCCTATCCCCGAACGACCCCACCGCGTCGTCATCCCCGTCCCCGGTCATCCCTTGCATCGAGTACGTCTTCCCCGCCCCCGTCTGTCCGTACGCCAGGATGCACCCGTGATACCCGTCCACGACGCCGTCCACCACGCTCGCGCCCACCAGGTCGAAAATCTCCCTCTGCGTCGACGTCTCATCGCACACGTGATCGTACGCGAAGCTCAGCGGCCCTTTCCCGGACGCGTTCGCCGGTCGCGCGATCGACAGCGTCGTCGCGTCGTCCCCGCCGTGGGCGTGCACAGCCTTGGCGTAGCCGGAATCGATCTCGCGCGCGTTCGGCGGGCGCACGCGCACGAGCACTTTAACCGTTTCCCGAGGCGTCGGCTCCGTCATGATGATCCCTCGAGACCGTCGAACGCGCGCGTCTTCCGTCTTCCCGCGGTCGCGATGAAACGATGCAACGAAACGCTAAATTCTGTCGGTTCCAACCCGCGCGTGTTCGCGCGTCGGCGTGTGTCGCCGTCCGTCCGTCGCGTCCGATCGCGCGCGCGTACCGTACCGTCCGCGTTCGATGAACAAGGGGAACGTTCGTTTATACTCGTACCATACTGTATACACATACAGTGAATGAACGATTAAGAAAAAAACGGCGGTTCAGTTCACACGCGGGTGTTGTCTTATGTCTAGACCCTAATTAATGTGTCTGATATACGACGTCGTACTGTGGTATTACATAACGCTATATGAGAGTTGAAAAGAGTCTTTTTTCACACACTCAAGTAAGCGCGTCGTCGTCGTCGTCGTTCCCCTCTTCGTGACCGTTCGAAGCGTCACACGCCGCCGCGCGACCCGGTGACGACGACGACGGACGAGACGCTCTCTCGCTCGCGGATACGCACACGTATATATTTATACACACTCTCATCGTCGCCATCGATGGCGCTCGTGAACAAGGCGCTTCGGCTGCAAGCGCTCCTCATCACCCTCGTCGCCCTCGCGTGCGTCATCGAAAACGGCGCGAATGCGATTTTCGACAGCGTCACGCGCGAGATCGTGAAAGACCTCGCGCTCGCGGCGACGTCGCACGTCGCGGTCACGGCGGATAAGAAGACGAAGGGCGCTCTGACGCACGTGTTCCTCGGCGTCCACGCGTTCTCGCTGTTTGACGTGTACGGACGCGGGAACGCGATGTGCCAAAACAAGTTGATGTGCGCGTGGGCGTGCGCGCTGAGCATCGTCGCCGCGCGCGCGAACGTTCCGATTCCGAAACTCGGGGGCGGGAAGAAGAAGTCTTCGTCGAAGACGACGAAGAAGACGGCGGCGCCGCGACGATCGAGCTCGCGATCGAGCACGAGAAGACGATGAATACGTTTGGATCTTCAGCTTGTCCGTGGAATTCGGGCGTTTGTTTGACAAAACCCGAATTCGGCGAGACGCGACGCGAGGGACGCGCGCCGCCAATAAACCGACGATGAATCGACGAGGCTCTGATTTTACGCCGAGGGCACAGTTTTATCGCGCGAGGAAAAGTAAACCGCCATCGACGTCGGCGCGGCGTTCGAGGCGCACCACGGCTGGCGTCGTGTATTAAAATTCCGGGTTGATGTACCGCATATACGCTTTGTAACATCGCGCGTTGATCTGGCACAACCGTACTTTATGCCCGCATCGCCACCGCGCGCGCGACTCCGAAGACGAGAACGACGCGCGAGGACCATCGTGCCGCCTTGGCGAGCGCGCGCAGGGGCACGTCGCCGAGCGTTTCCGACGCGCGTTTGCCCCCGTCGGACGCCACCGCCGCGAGCGCCCAAGCGACGACGCATCCGTACAACGCGTCGCCCGTCGCCGTGGACACCGCGACACCGAGAGCGGCCGCGCCGTACGCGCTCGCGAACGCCACCGCGAGTTGTGTGTCCACCCCGCACGTCTTGGCGACGAACGAGTTGAGGTTTACGAGCGCTGCGGCGCAAATCCAACCAAAGTGTAAGCTCAACGGCGCGTGCGTCGACCAAAATTCGGCGCGCGACGTCGCCCGCGCGAACGCGCCGCTTCGCAAAACCCGGTGCGCCCCACCGAGAGCGAACGCCTCGGCGATCAATAACGCGCTCGACACCCAAAAGTGTCTCGGTTTCCTCGCCCAGGGTCGAAACGCGGCGCACCAGAGCCCTTGAAACCCACACGCGAGCGCGAACCACGGAGCGACGTCTCTTCCAGACGTCGAAGCGGCGCCATCCGTCGTCAACGCTCGCACCACCAACGCCGTTTCCCCGGCGTAAATCACCCCCCATATCGCGAACGCCCACCCCGCCGGGGTAAACAACGAGCGGTACTCGCTATCGAGCGGGATCGCGTGTTCCTTTCCGTCGTCGTTTTCCTTTTTATCCTTGGCTCGCGCGCGTCTCGCCTCGCGAACGCGCTTTTGCATCTCATCATCGATTCGTCCCGGTATCGACACCGTCGCGACGTTGAACGCGAACGCCGCGGCGGTGGTTAACTGCCATGGGAACAGTCCCGCGATCGAGCGCGTCGCCGCGTCGGTGATCCTGCGCGTGCGTCGTCGCCAGGCGTGGCGCGGTCAGTCAGTCTATCGCTCTGTGTGTGTGTGCGTGTGTCGAAAGTTGAAACGTTCGTTCGACGTACCAAGGGACGAGTTTCGCGACGCCGACGGCGAGACCGGTACCGGCGGTGACGATGAGCGCCGCGACGGCGTCGCGGTTCACCATGATTCGGGCGCGGGTCGGGGTGTGAAGGAGCCGACGTCCGTCGTCGGTTACGTTACAGAGGCTACTTATGCGTCGGCGGCGAATACAGATTTAAGACTAGGAAACGCGTCAGTTTTGCTGAGCACCACCACCCTGTTTTTGTGTGAGATGTACCCCTTGACGAATTTTCGAAATATGAGATTGGCGACGACGCACTCGACCTCGTCGGCGTCGACGTCGGCGCCGCACCACTCTAGGGCGATTTGAAACTTTTTCAAAGCGACTTGATTGGATTTCGCGGGCTCGGCGGCGCCGTGAATGGCGTGCACGCGCTTGAAGAGGGTGCGGTAGACCGACATGCGAAGCTTCTCGAGGATGAGATACGTGCCTTGTCGGATGAATTCAGCCTCGCCCGCGTCGAGGGCGTCGTCGAGGAGGCGAGCGTCTCCGCGACGCATCGCCTCGACGACGTCGCGGAATTCAGTCAATCCGTACGTCTCCAAGAGCTTTTTCGACGGTAAAATCCCGAGGATGAGCTTGACTGGAATCAAGTACCGAAGAATGAGTCTAATGTTTTTCTTCGATGACTTGTGGCACTTGGCGAACGCGTAGGTGAGGTGTTTCTCGGCGCGCTCGTACGCGTCTTCGAAGACGGCGAGCCGACCGACGTAAAAATTATACGTCACCTTTTCCGACTTTGGAAAGGAATCAAAGGGTAAAAACGTCGGCAAATTGACCGCGTTGATCAAATTCTTGCACAAGTGCAACGCATTCAATTCAAAATAAACCTTGAAGAGCGCGTTCACGACGTGCAACTGCGGCGTTTTCTTCTCCGCGTTGCTCGTCTGCGAAACCGCGCGATACACCAACATCAGCGTCGACCCCGCGTCGGCTAAACACGACGGTTTCTCCCCTCTGCGCTTCATCTCCTCGTCCGCCAACTGCGCCACCTCCCTCGTATCATCCACGACTTTTCGTATCACCGGCGTCATCCACTCCCCGTCCTCCGCGCTCTTAAACGCCTTGACCAACGCCTTGGTTCCGTTCGCGTGCGCGTCTCTCGACGCCTTGTACGACGACGACGACGCCGACGTCGACGACGCCCCACCCACACCCTCGGCCGCGCCTCCCCGCATCACCGCCGCGCACGCGAACGCCCCCAAAATCTCGCTCCACGCCCCTTCCCTCGGCACCCCACGCCGTTCAAACTCCCGCGTCATCCACTCGCACGCCCGATCCGTTCGCGTCGTCCCGTCACCCGCGGTCGATGATGAACCGATCATCGCCCCTTCTCGCGCGTCGTTCAAGACCACCCGCACGTCCGCGCACGTCGCCAAGACCGCGCCATCGCGCGCG
>Ga0255776_10004274_pt1 | contig 15123 bp, 8 predicted proteins | sample 071ome_19_FD_179974 | JGI IMG/M metagenome (GOLD analysis project Ga0255776, IMG submission 179974) | Coastal salt marsh microbial communities from the Groves Creek Marsh, Skidaway Island, Georgia - 071413AT metaG (version 2) | ecosystem: Environmental > Aquatic > Marine > Intertidal zone > Salt... | reverse complement strand
AGGATGCGGGAAAGGCGAGCCGATGACGACCGGGAGAAGGAAGAAAGTGGCGAATTGGACCGATTTGACGCTGTTGTACTCGTGCGAAATTATACCCGATGACTCGACGTTGGAAGATTTTGGCGTTCCGCCCGGATGTAAGATTTTGATTTGCATGGAGACGGCGATATTGAACTCTGGCAAACCTTCGGCTTCCGATCCGTATTGGAACTAAGAATAGAAGAACCGTTTTTATTCACGCGAATATGCTGCTGCTGCCGCTGCGGCTAGCCTTCTAATTGAAAATAATATTACATGTGCTATTATAATATATATATACGCATTCATTCGTTCTACGTTGACTTTGGCTTATCGAACTCAAGTCGTTCACCGCTACCCCATTTCCAATAAGCGGCGATGCCCAAGGAGTAAAGAATAATCGCCGGTCCAAACATGGACAGCTCCCACTCTTGCGTTTCTTTAATTAAATATCCAGTCAGAGGGACACCAATGACGCCCGGGAACGCTCCACACGTGTTCGTGATGCCCAACAAAATCGACGCGTATTTTGGACTCAAATCTTGGTGATTGGAATACAAACCGGCGTAACTGAACGATTGGAACGAAATGCCAATGGTAAGTAAAATGACCGTCGCCACAGGGTCTTCAAAGTACGTCGACAATAACATCGCAAATGCCGGCGCGGCAAACGCAACGGATTGGCATCCTTTACGCACCAGCGTCAAATCGGTGCCTCTCTGAATGAGTCCGTCTGCCGTAGGTCCCGCTAACGTTCCAACCGCGATGTTCGCAATGGGTGGTAATAAAGTTAACAAAGACGCGTTCGTCAACGATAAACCAACTTCTTGAGTGAAATACGTCGGCAACCACGCCAAGACGACGTAGGTTCCCCAGTTACCGACGAAATGGACAAATGCTAACGCTTTGATTGGGTCCGAGTTTGCGAATTGCCCCCAAGGCACGTTTTCAAACGTGATCTCTTCCTTTGGCTTCCCTGGTTCACCTTCTGCCACCTGTCTGCTCCCGAACAAGTTCGTCACCGGCACTTTCCCTTCGTCTATCGCTCTCGTCGTAACTCCACCCGCGGAAAACAAACTCAACGCTAACACGATCCACAGAGCGCCAAAACTGCCGAAAATGCCAAACATGCCTCTCCAACCCGTCTTTTCCATGATAAACGGCGCCACGGACAAACCCAAAATTGACCCGACGTTAAACCCACTAAAGGTAAACGCGACCGCCCGCGACCTCTCTCCGACTGGCATAGCTCTGGCAATAATATCAGTCACTGCCGACGGCACGACGCCTTCGCCCAAACCGACTAAAGCTCTCGCGAAAAACAACGCCGGTAAATTATCCCCGGCGAAAGGAATCGCTAACGTCGCCAACGAAATAAACGTCAAACCTAACGGCAGAACTCTTGCACCGCCAAATTTCGTGTTCAAAAACCCGCCAGGAATCTGCGATAGCGCAAACCCGTAAAAAAACGACGATTGCAAAATCCCAGACTGCGCCGTGTCCCACGCAAACTCCCGACTCATAGGAATCACCGCCACAGACATGTTAATTTTGTCCATGTTGCAAACCACAAACGCGCACGCGCAACAGACCATTAACTTATACCTCGCCGGCGCGGACTGGTAAGTGTTCGATAACTCGTCGACAGACTTCGGAAAGGTGAACGCCCATCCCTCTTGTTGCATATCGTCGGTGGTCAAAACGACTTCCGGCTCCACCGCCGCGTCGTCGCTTCTCTTCGACAGCGCCGTCGTTGTTCTCGCCGCCGATGCCGCTTTTGGTTCGTACGCACCGCTCTCTTTACTACTACTCGTCATCTTCATCACTTCTTCTTTCATTTTTTTCGCGCTTTCGCTCACGAACGAAGACACCACTCTCCCTTTGTCTCCGTCGCCGCCGAGCGCAATCTTACTGAATCTCCTTCGCTCTTTCCTATTTTTCAATCGTTTATTGTTCTTAGTACTCTCGACGCTCCCGGAAGACGAAGACGCCTCTCCCGCGCCGTCCCGCCTCCTCTTCTCCGCCTCGACGATCTCGTCCTCGTTTCCGCCTCGCTCTCCACCACCACCACCACCACTCGGAGCGGTCGCCTTCAAAGAGAAGACGTCGAAGCTTTTTTTTCTCCCACCGCTGTTGTCATCAATCCATTCTTTTCCCCGTCGTCGTCGATGTTCTTCTCCTCCTCCTCTTCTCCTCCTCCTCCTCCTATTCGTCGTCGTCGCTGATGCGTTGAAGGAGAACGCGGAGGGAAACGAAGAGGCGGCAAGCATCTTCGTTGACTCTCTCTCGCTCTCTCTCGCTCTTCTTTTCGCGACCGCGCGCGTGTAGTATCTCTTCTCTCTGTGGGTAAGTGATGATGAAAATTTTTTCCAATTTTCGGTCACCGGTCGCGGTGGCGAAAAAGCAAAAAAAAAAAAGGAGAAAAAAAAGGAGAAAAAAAAAGAAAAAAAAGAAAAAGAGAGCGACGCCGCCGGGTGGGCTTCTGGGGATAAAATGCGTCAAAAAAGAAGCGCAACACTTACACGAGAAGAAGAAGAAGAAGAAGAAGAAGAAACAAGACGCGCGCGGCATTAACATGACGGACCAACAACAACAACAGATGACGCCAGAACAGCGCGAACAAGCGTTCGCGATGGCAAACCAAGAGATGGAGTACCGCGTGGATTTATTCAACAAGCTCGTGCACTCGTGCTACGAGAAGTGCATCGATAAGCGATTTAAGGATGGCGACTTGAACGTCGGGGAGACGGCGTGCGTGGACCGGTGCTCGAGCAAGTATTGGCAGAGCGTGGGGATCGTCGGGCAGTTGTTGGGGGCGAATCAGCAGCAGCAGCAGCAATAGCGAGGCGAGAGAGAACGTTTTATTTTAGAGAGTGTACGTGTAGCAGTAAAAGTTTTTGATAGTCACAAAAGTAGTGTTTTTTTAGTTATCCAATCCGAGTACTTGTCTCGCGGTTGTTTCTTTTCTCGTACATGACATCCGTTCGAATGAGGAACTTTGGTTCACCCGCCAAAACTTCGCGACCGTCGTGGAGTAAGTGCTCGTAATCCGCGTCGCACTCTTTGTTTCCGTGCGGGAAGAGAAGAACGTCGCCGGTTTCACCTTTTACGCTCGCGACGTATTCGACCAACGGGAAGTTGCCGTCGCCGCAGTTTTTGGTCAGACCAGAGTTGGATTTGCGGGAGTTCCGTTGAGAGTCTAGGAAGAACCCAGTTTCGCCGCCGAGGTGAGCGGTACCGTTCAAATAAACGATGAGCGAGTACGCGCTGCTCATCTCTTTCCCGTTCGCTTTTGCGGAGGTGGATTTGTCGTAATGCGGGATAGAGCACGTCTTTTCGCTGTACCTGTAGCATCGCAAGCGTTCATCCAGGAGAAGATTGTCGTCTTCCACGAGATATCTGCCGCTTTTTGAATCCTTCCCTGACCGCAGTGGTAAATATGGGCGAATCCGCTTCGCCATCTTCTCGAGAACGGTAATGCCGTTCTTCGCGGGCGACCACGAAACCGGTTCCACGGGAAGGCGCGACTGGCCATAAAACGTATCCGTAGAGGAAAGCGCTAATATCGGATCCACGGCGAGAATCTTGAAACCTTTTAGGACAGATTTCATTGATTCTTCATCCGCAACGAAGTCACCGTTGTTTAATATTTCCAAATTAGCGCGCATAATTTTCTCAGCCATGGATTCTCTTCTCGCGTTTGTTTGATTGTACTTGTTCGGTTGGATTTGATTGACATACTTCGCCAACATCTGTGACGTTGATTTCGCGAAGACGTTTCGTAAAAGAAAAGCGCCCGGAACGCCATCTATTGCTTCTTTTTGCACAGTCATGTTATCATCAAAAGTATGAAGCAGAGCAGAGACTGCCTCAGATTCTTCAATCATGTCATCTTCTTCCTCCGCATCGTAACGAGTGACGGGAATCTGTTTCTCCATCGAGAACGTTTTCTCGTCGCACATACATTTCTCTTCAATTGCGCGTGTGCGTTTGGTGTAATATAGGTGCCAAAAACTGTCGCGAGTATCTTCTACATTTTTTGTTGCTGCTTCTTTTGCGCGTTTTCTCAGCGCATGCCAATTCTTGACCCCACGTTTGTTGGTGTTGCAATCGCCTCGAGTATTACTCCTCGTCGGCGCTTCCTTCGTTTCGTTTTCCATCTGATTAATGAGCGTTTCAATTCGACGGGTAACTTCAACATCCGTGATCTCGCTCGCAAAATTGGTATTCAAATCTCTCCTCGCCAATTCGCGGGGCGTGAGTTTCAATATGTCATCTCTCGCGTCTGGGTCGGCGCCGAGAGCGAGCAAAGCGCGATACGTTTGCAATGCTCTTTGAGTTCCCAAAAGATGCGATGGTTTCTCAAACATCACTTCGATATCCTTTACGCGTTGCGAGTCACGTTTCCAAGTCGCTTTGTTTTGTTTTCTAATTTCATTCTTGTTTTCGTTCTTTTCACCATCAGCTTTTGGTCGAAACGCTTTAATATCGGCTAATTTTTTCACCAAACCGTCGTACTCTTCTTGTATTTCGGCGCCTACGACGTGTTTTTGTATAAGTGTCGCCGCTCGATGCAGAGGCGTCATTCCGAAGAGATCTCTTTGGTTTATGAAACCACCGTACTCGAGTAACTCAGGCATCATTTCCGGTGCGCCGTAAGAGGCGGCAAAGTGCAGCGGTGTACCAGCCCCGTTGTCTTGCGCAGCATAGTAAGGGTCGACAGCAATAATTTTGCGAAATAAATCCAGGCGACCGGTTGATATTGCCGCGTAAAAAGTCGTGGGTGGATATCGAACTCTGTGGCGTCGCTCAATAACTGCATCATTTTCTATCTTTCTTACTCCGTGCTCTACTCGTTCTTCTTCGTGTTGTTGTTTTTCCTCCTCCTCCTCTTCGAATTGTAACCGTCGTTGAAATCGTTCAATTTTAGCGCATAGAACCTCATTGTCTTCCATCTTTGCTAAATCCGATGGTCGAAAACCTTCTAAATCTTTTCTACAGTGCAACGAGTACGAAAGTCCAAGTCTTCTTGAATTCGCAATGATCCAATTTACAACGTTGTCGTTCCCTCGTTGTGCCGCTTTATGCAAAGCAGAATGTCCGTTGGCATTTACGAGTCGAAAGCTCACGTGCAACGAACGCAAGTATTCACAAACTTCGACGTTATCGCCGTCGCCTTGACAAGCCCACATGGACGCGTTACACCCGAACTGATTCGCCGACTCTCTTGGATTTGCACCAAAGCTAATCAATAATTTCATAATATCTATCTCACCTTTCCAGGTTGCCCAAGCAAACGCCGAGGTTCCGTCGTTTGTCTTGCAATTCACGTCAACTTTACACGTTTCGAGTAGATATTTACACACGCGCATATTACCGTTCCTCGCCGCCCAATGTAAAGGCGTTCGACCTTCGTAGCTCCTCTTGCCTTGTTGCGGCTGATTCGGGTCAAAATGAAGCTCTTCGATGAGATATTTAACAACACATAGACTATCCGAGCCGCAAGCCCAATGCAAACAAGAGGCGCCGTTTGAGTCCAAGCAATTCTTCACATCCTCGGTACAATTTCGCAGTGCATCTACATCACCTCGTCTGGAATATTCCAGCGACTGAAACGGTAATCGCGCGATCTTCTTTTCTATTATGCACTTCTCAAACTCTGCGCCCAAATCGCCTCCCTTCGCCGCTCGAATCGCTCTTTGTAAATCGCCGGGATCTTTCTTTTTCTTTTGCTGACGTTTACCCTCACTACTACCCGTACACGTTTCATCATTCGTTGATCTCGCAATCATTCCAGCATTCAAAATTACACTCAACGCGTTTCTCTCCGCCTCTACTTCCTTGATCGCTTCCGAATGCGTTAAATTGTGCTTCATCTTTTGATGCCACCACAAAGCTCTCTCGTCGCTCGCAAACGCGCCGCACTCGTGACACCGCCACCACCCGTTCTGCTTACATGTTTCGTAGTACGCCACCGAACAAAACCAAATCGACCCGGTGGACTCGTTCACTTTCGCTTGCACGAACAATTCTTTCTGCGTATCGCTATCCATGAACTCTAATAAGGACGAGGCAAATGCCGATGGGGTTGCAAACAAGCGCTCGATACCCATGTCGGAAGTCAACCTCAGACGACAACTCTCTGTCTCGTCTTCAGCTTCCCTCAACTTTTTCTTCTTTTTCTTTTGCAGCTCCTTCAGCGCGTAGAACATCCGAATCGCGGCGTCCGAAACTTTATCGAACGGTTTCGGCTGTTGCATTCTGTGACGTTCTTCTTGGAGTACATCTTCGTTTTCATCTTTCGAGGAATGAAGGTTGTTCGATGGCGCTTTCCGGGTCTCTGCTCTGTGGTCGTTACGCGCCAAGGTTTCCAATTCAGAAATCTCTTCCCCTTTCGAGTGCAGGATAGCGAGAGACGCAAACAGCGCACGGAGGAAAGCATCGGCGTCGTCTCTATCCATGCTGATTTATTGCATGCGTATAAGGATTGTGCGCGTCATTATTCTTTTTCTCTACCGTGCGCGCGTAGAGTAATGAAGAATTTTTCTCTCTATCTAAGGTGTTTTTACAAGGCGCTAAAAAATGAACATCGAAAACAACGAACATCATCTCGGATGCTTCAAAATGCGATCTAAATCATCTAAAGGTCTTTGCTGCTGCTGCTGCTGCTGCTGCTCTCCTTCATCTCCACCTATGCCTAAATCTTCGGCGCTCATTCTTGCTATTCTTTCTCTCTCTTCGGCGACGGAGATGTACTGTTGGTACCGACTGCTGAAAATCTCGATGTAATACGTCGCGCCGTTCCAAACACAAAAGCTGAAACAAATTAAAATGATGAACGTGTGTACGTAGAAATTGACGTAACACGCCGTGGCGACGCAAAAGGTAACCATGGTGTAAAGAAATTGCATGGTGACGAATACAAATTTGGTTTTTATGCTGTCCGGGGAGTACTCTTCGTCCGGACCGAAGAAACCGATTCTTCGAAATTGTTTCAATGTCCACGAGTTCTTTCGATTTTTCGTGTGCATGGAAATCCATCTCAAAGAGGTGACGAGTTCAGGGTCGTCTCGGAATTTTTTTGCATCCATAATTTCTGTCTTGATGAGGTACGCCACTTGCCAGACGATGTATAGCGTCATTGGGTAAATCCAAAACTCTTTGGTGTAGTGTTTGTATGCGTCCGAGGTCAACTCAGCCACATCCAATCTTTTCTCGTCGTCGCCGTGGCCGTACCATCGTCCACACCAAGTCAACACCGCCGGCCATAAATGAAGAAAGACCGATTGGACTTTATCCCACGAATGAAACACTAACGAATTTCTCCAAATCGGAATCGCAATCAGAATCGGTCCATTCGAAAACGTAAAAATAGTGCGGTACAATTTCACGTTCCCATAATCGTACAAATGAAAATACATCGTCGCCGCGTGCGAAAAGTAGCAAAAATCTATCATAAAGTATTGCCACTTGAGATGCACGTAATACACCATCCTCGTTAAAAGTAAAATCGGCATCGCGATGCAATAAAACACCCAAAACAGTTCTGGATACTTCACCGCCACCGCCTCAGTGATTAACAACCCAAACACGCCCGAGAAAAATGCGACTTTATCAACCGTCTTGATCGTCTTTGGAACTTTTAGAAAATCACGGATCCGATAGTTTGGATCTCCGGTGATGCGTTTTCTTGCAACCGATTTCGTTCTCTCGATCGTTTTCCGGACGATTTTCTTCGGTCCTCGATTCCGTTTCGGCGAACCCTTCTCCCCTCCTCCAACGTTTTGCTGGTTTCCCAAATTTGATCTCGTCGAATCCTCCGCACTGATATCTTCTCGATCGTTGCCACCATCGCTCCCAAACGACGAAGAAGTGGTATTCACGTTCTCTTTACTGACCGCGGACGAGAACGCGCGTTGTAATCTATTCCTCATCGCAGAGAGATCTGAACAAAAAGAGCTCTCGAAAGCTTTCAAATTAGGGGATTTCGGAAGAGGTTTCTCTCTTCGTCGTTTGCAAAAAAGATCTGATATCACGCCCGATCTGAACGTTCCAAGAATAAACCTTTCGAGTTGAAGAGAAACGAAGCGCGAGAAAGAGAGAGGAAAGAATAGATGCGCTCGTGGTTGTTTTACGACCTTTTCGTCCGTATCTCGAGCAACGCACTTTTAACGGCCAAATTTGTTCTTCAACAAAACAAAGGTATGATTTTAGGGTGTCAACTGATTCAATTTGGTTAAAGATATTCTCAACAAACAACACAAACGCGGCGCGCGGCTCGCGCACAGAGAGAGAGAGAGAGAGAGAGAGAAAAGACAGATTAAGAGAGAGAGAGAGCAAAAGCTTGCGCATGAGCGCCGCTACATTAAACGTTGATGACAATACGGAGAATAAGAAGGAATTCTTATTGCGAAAAGAAGAAGACCGTGACGAATTAGAAGAAGAAGAGAACAACAGAAGACGAAGACAACTCTCGCGGCTCAAGCGCGAACGCTTGTGCAGGCTGCAAAAAAACATACTCGCGTGCGTCGTTCTGTGCGTCGTTCTTTTTGTGATTCTGAACGTGATTACCAAGATGAACGAGGTGAGGACAACGTGAGAGAGAGAACGAAGAAAACGCGATTGAAACATGGTGCTTCTTTCGGAGAGAGAAATTCTGTCTCTGGTGGAGCCTTTGTTGCCGAACGATGTGGGAATAAAGTTTTTAGTGTCGACGACCAATCCGAAACGGTTGTGTTTAGAAGAGAGACCCGATGCAGGGAGCATAAGAGGAAGTGTGAACGAGAGGAACGGCGACCAGGACGGTTGGAGCGAAACGAGCGACGACGGTGAAGACGACGCGCGTGGTACGAGAACTGCGAGGAAAACGAAGAAGGAAAATGGTGCGCTCGTCGACGTGGAGATCGTGGTAGGCGAAGAGCGCATTAGGGACGCGATGGATGCCGTCGGGAAGTTATGTGGCGCGGAGGACGACGACAACGTAACACTGAAAACTGCGACGCCGAGCGCTTTTGAGGAAGCGATGTGGCGGACAAAGCTGAATAGGAAAACCAACGAGATGTTTGTGAGAATGCCAGTAGCTTGTTTGGAGACGCGTTGTAAAAGCGCGCTCTTTTTAGTGTATCCACATCGAGCGCATACGTTGCGAACGTGCGCCCAGTTTTCGTCTTCGGTTTTCGGCGACTCGAAATCGAGGAGATGTCTGATTGCGAGGCAACTCGTGGAAGGGTTGCACTTTACGCACGAAAAAGGTTTACACTTGCGAGGGAGATTTGGTTTGGAGAAGTGCGTCATTAATGAGGACAAAGCGAAAGATTTAATCGAAAAGAATGTGGGATTGACAATGACCCCTTTGATTGAGATTGACGCGCTCTCTCGCGCGAGCAAGCACGAAGTTACGTCGACACCAGCACGCAGCGTCGAAAACAGAGATGAGCGAGATAAGGAAGACGCGATGGAGGAAGATCGACGAAATTTGCATGGGCTAACGGCGGCGTGGAGGCTAGGAGCGATTTCAAATCTCGAATACATTTCTCGTATCAATGCCATATCTGGACGGCGCGAAGGCGATTTTCAGTTTCACGCGTTCATGCCGTGGGTGATTGATTTCTCGAAGCATCCGTTCTCTTCGTCCGTGAACGATAAAACAACGGCGTCTGCTGCAGAAGATGATGAAGATAGTGCCGATGATAAACCTTTATTCGGCTACAGAGATCTCACTAAAACGAAAGCGCGACTCATGAAAGGAGACGAAATGCTCGATCGTTCGTTTGAAAATTTTGGATATCACCTACTCGACGACCCCTCAATGTCAGAGCTTGGAGCATGCGTTCAATCTGCGAGGAATTTATCGAAAATTGTACTACAAAAATTTGTTCGTCCAGACTGGGAACCGAACGAGTACCCGAAATCGATCCAGCGGGTCTTTGAAACGACGCCAGATGAGTGTTTACCTCGATTCTATTACGACCCGAGCATTTTCAAATCTTCTTTAATTGAAGATGGCTTGCATGATTTACAACTCCCGGAGTGGATATCGTCCTCTGGCAACTCCGAGGAATTCATACGAATCCACAGGAGCTGCTTAGAGTCTGATTTCGTCAGTAAAAGGTTACACACGTGGTTTGACGTGCATTTTGGGTACCAAGTTGGCACGGTCACAGATAATCCAAGTGCAGTAGCGGCGAAAAATACGTGTAAATTCGGTGAAGACAATGGAAAGTTACTCGCGTATGGACGTATGAAAGTGTTCAGGTACCCGCATCCGGTACGTAAAACGAAAAACAGCCCTTTACGCACTATGCCTTTGAACGGGGACGGAGAGGAAGCAGACGAAGATGATGGAGAGTACGAAGACGTATTGAAGAAATATAGAAATGTCGATTTGGACGAATCAAAGGATGACGTGTACGTTGACGCGCTCATGACGCCCGAGAAAACGAGCAAGAATAACAATGCATCGCGAGTTGGGGATTTACGAGCCTTAGGCGCGGCCTTATTTACTTTATTTACCAGTCGAGACATTCCCGAACATTTTCGCGAGATTCGCGAACAAGCTCTGGTGGATACAGTCGGCGTATTCGCTGACATCAATGATTCTTATCTCGAGAGCGACACGAGAGAAGAAATGCGCATATTATTAGACGCGATGGATGATTCGAACGAAATACCAGGCGATGTGAAAGATGTGATCGAGAAGCTCATATTCGATGAGACACCGCCGGGTGCAAAAGATATTCTGAAGATGGATGCATTCTTGAACGCGAAAGCGTTGGAGGATTTAAAAAATATTCGTAGTAATTCGAGACTTGGGTCTACGGGACGCATTGTCGCGTGCGACGATGCCATACGACGGGCACTACAAAACTTCTTAAATACTAGTGATGAAGAGAACGGTCAAACGTTCAAAACTACGGCTATTCACGCGTCTATTTTAATCGAAGAAAGCATGCACGCCATTGCGTGCGCTTCGAAAGCGCATCTCGAAAAATACTCGCGCAAGAGCATGGAGCGCGCAATGACGTCTGCTTCTCTCTTTCAAAGCTGTGCGGAATATTTGTGCGCATTAGAGCGCGTGTCTCGTGCCTTGTCTACGTCGATAACGGCAACGAACATAAGCATGGACATTCTCCGGGAACCAAAAATTATTGCCAAGCGCATATTGTTGGCACAATATGCAGAGTGTCTTGAATCGGGAGCCAATGAAGACGTTTCATCGCAGAAAGGTGGATCCACTGCCAAAGAAATCATTCAACAAATGAATGAAGAAGGCCCAAGTTTCCGAAGAGAATTGCTACACCCGGCTGTTTTGAACTCCGTTGCCTCCGCCGTGTGTTCTGATTTCGATTTCGAGGAGAAAATTCTTCCTTCGGTGCTTACAATCTTGACTTCTTTGAGAGCGGACGTCAACGAGGAAGAGTTCTCAGCTTCCATGCTTGTTCTGGAACAAATCATCTCCCGATTGTGTATGCCAGTGTTACTTCGGAATGTCGTCGCGCCGTTGATCTCGCTGATACAAAATGGCATTAATCGTGACGCGGATGCTGTAGACCGCGCAAAACAGGCGATTGAAATGATTCGCAATGCTCGTCGATTGCCTGAGCACCTTGACATCACCGAGTACATGTCACTCGCGACGACTGAGCTTAAAATGCAAAAGGAGAACGTCAAGAAAATCGAAAGAAAGAAATCTAGAGAAATCGCGCTCTTATCGTTGGAGAGGTACGTTGCGACGGGTGGAGATTCGGGCATAGCGGATATTGACGATGATGACGATTCAGAAGAAGACATTGACGAAGCGGTCGTAAACAGACGAAAACGTGGGCCTTGGAGATTTTTACCCGGTGATATCGTTGCTTCAAGCAATCTCAACGCATTACCGCCAACATTGAATGGATTTTTTCGCGATGAAAGTATGAAACCGTGGGTGGTCCGTTTGGAAACGCTCGCCAAGTGGAGGGCGCATTCAAGAGGCTTTGGGGTCGACGCTCGGAAATCAATTGAAATGCCAAACCGCGAACTGTCTAATGCAAAAATGTATTCTCGATCGGTAGCAGACGGTAATTCAAGAGCGCACGGAAACAGCAACGATTTCTTTGACGGAAACGGTGCTTTGCGAGTTTCAGAGTCAGAAACGAGAGTCTTGACGTGCGGTGCACATTATCGCGGCGGGTTACGCAGAGGAACGGCGTGTCGAATCTGGTTTTTAGGCAACAGTCCGAAGAACAAAGAGTCGACGATCGCGAACGCTACTTCGTTTACACAATTTCGAGCGCCTTTTGTGATTCACGAACCTGATGCAAATATCCGCGCAGGATGTTTTCTGGATCCACAAGGTGAGACAATTGCCACGGCAGATGACGCCGGCTATTTGAGTTTGTTTTTAGCAAACACAAACAAAAAGGCATATAATAACAATCTCGACGATACCACGTTCGACGATTTCGATGATGCCATGTTCAACGACGGCACGGAATGTTCAGTACTTTGGCGTTCGAGGGACAAGTCCCTCCTATCCAGACGTGATGGCTTTTCGTGCCTCGCACACGACTCGAACTTGAGCAACTTGGTCGCAGGTACTTTGCGAGGTTCCATAGCAATCGCGGACTGCGAGACTGGTTCGTTCACGAGAACGCATGTGCTATCGGAAGAAGCAAACGCGCGAGTACGTTCTATCGAGTGTAATGACAACAGCAACGTCTTCTGCTCGTACGGAATTGGATCCGTCGCAGCTGTCGATGCCAGAACATGTAAAGTGTTTGCAAATTTTAAAGCACACAACGATCATTGCACTCGAGTGCGTTGTTTAGAGAATCATCGTGGTACGAACAATTATCAATTCATCACGAGCTCAAACGACGGAATGGTGAATGTGTGGGATGCGAGGAAATTTTCGTCGCGGTCTGCTGCGAGAGTTCGTTCGTTTCACATTCCACCGAGTGATGCTCACACGCATCGAACGTCTTCGTCTGGCGATAGGTTCAAGCATCGCGGGAAAAGGAATTCCATATGTGATTTTGATATGCTCGATTCAAAAAGTTGTTTTGTTGCCACGATAGAAAATGGTATTGGAGTGTTTGATGTGGAGAACTCGAGCATAACAGATGATGATGTTTTCAGTAAAGTAGAAACAAGGATGTTACACGATGACGGCAACAGCGCTTTACGAGCGATTCAAATACTCCCGCGAAGTCGATTGTTCGTTGCATTGTCTTCAGATGGCATGGTTCGGGTATGTCGTTAATGTACAATACTTTAGAAATAGAGGAATGGCTGAATTCACTTTAGTTTTATTCACCAGGCACTTTTTGTAGTTCATGCACTAATCACACGTGCGCGTGCACTTGTAGAGGTCCCTTGCAAAAATACGACTCATCTCTCGCGTCTCGAATCGCCTCATTGGATCATATCTGTCTTTCATGCAAACAAATTTACAATATGCCTCCCCATATTTATCATACAGCGAGTAGGGGTATGTTTCTTCGCCCCAACCAAACTTTCCAAAATGCAATCTTCCATCACACTTTTTGCTCGACGTTAAGTATCGAATTGCATCGCCGAAAGCGGCTTTTCCCTCTTCGCTTCTCTTGTAATTTTCTATGTTAACGTACATGCTCGGTCGTTTATGAGTCGGGGACAGCAACGCGCTTTCCGCGTTCAAAAATCGTATTAATGCGGGACTTCTCCAGTACTTCCGTCTACTTTCGCTTATGCTATGAACAAAGCCACGCAAGCACTCGCCTGCATTGGTGAGAGGAACAGCGATTTCCGCTTGGTCGAACGGATAATTATCGTTTCGATCGAGTTGTTCTTCTGTCATGACGAGATACGTGCTTGCGTTTGAAGCAATGAAACTTCGTAATGAAGGTTCAAGAGCATCTTGCCATAAGTTGGTCCAGATCGAGACGAGATCATCGTTTTGCATGAGCCGATTCCTAATAGAATTTGGATTCACGATGTTCTTGAGTGCTTCGTTTTCTGCATCTGCTGCGGACGCTTTGAAATAAAACTCCTCCAATGCTCGCGCAGACGAAAACTCTCTTGCGAGTAAGAAATCTTCCTCGTTCGCATCAAAATAATGATCACCAGCGTTTCTTGTTGTTCTCGACGACTCTGAAATTTTCCTGCGAATCTTCACGCGTTGCACGTCCTCCGTCGGAACAAAGTGATAATAAGATAAATCATCCATGTTACGAAGAGCGAACCGGCGCATGGCACACAAACGCCACCAATCCGTTTGGTTGTCTCCGATGCACCTTCTCACCGCCGCGCTCGCCAGTTCAATTTCGTGGAGCATGTGTTCTTCGGTTACGAAGCGACTCGTTCTGTGAGCTTCGTTTGCCTCGAAAACTTCAAAAATAGCAGCTAATGTAATACCGAGTTGATTCACGTGGCAGCGAAACGCATCCATAACATCCACGCCGTGCGTTCTTTCCGTGATTGTTTCGACAGTCCCGTTGAAGAACATCGTTCGCAAACCCACGACTTGCGACGACAACGAGCCAAAAACGAGCGTTGAGCCGTGAGAGCACGTCGCGAGCGCACCTGCGAGAAAATGCATAAACAGAAAAATAAATAAGAAAAGGAAGAAGTGTCTGAAATTTTAGCTTCGCAAACGCACCTCCTACTGTCTGGTCTATAAACCAAGGCACTGATTTCAACGCGTAACCTTGCTCCGCGATGTATTCTAGCATCGAGCGAACCTTCATTCCCGCATCGACCGAAACGTAATTTTTTTCGAAACCTCTCTTAAACAAATGCGCGCGACTTTCACCGCTTCCCACCACCCGCAAATCGTTCACGAAAACGTTCACGGTGCTTTCCTCGTCCTCGTCCTCCTCGGTCCGTCCGCACCAAAACTTCTCGTTCCAACTGTGCGCGTTCGCGCTCACCGCTCTCACGACTTTCACCTCTGCTCTCGAAAGAATAGTTTTCAACTCGACTTCATTTCTGGGAAACGCGACGCGTTGCTCGTGACGACACGCCGCTCTCCCTTGGAAATTACTCAGCAGCGCCGTCTTTCTCGACGACTCATCTTCCGCGCTCGCGAGGACGACGACGACGAGGACGACGACGACGACGACGAAGAAGAAGAAGAAGAAGCGC
>Ga0255776_10004272_pt1 | contig 15131 bp, 9 predicted proteins | sample 071ome_19_FD_179974 | JGI IMG/M metagenome (GOLD analysis project Ga0255776, IMG submission 179974) | Coastal salt marsh microbial communities from the Groves Creek Marsh, Skidaway Island, Georgia - 071413AT metaG (version 2) | ecosystem: Environmental > Aquatic > Marine > Intertidal zone > Salt... | reverse complement strand
TGAGAATGGGAAAAGCGAATCCGTTTGGGATAAGGGAAAAAGTCCTCAACGTGCCCCGAGCGAATACGGTCCTGCAACCCGGTCCAAAACTCCGCATCATAAATATCACTGTGGAGCGCATCGAATGCGTTGCGAGCCCGCTGGTTTCCCGAGAAAAACAGCCTGAACTCCTCAGGAAAGACATCGTTGGGGCCTACCGAGTACCAAGGTTGCCCTGACATTTCCTCATACTCATCTCTGGGGGGTGGTATGCGCCTGAACTTGCACTCAAGAAGCGGCTGAATTTCATCGTAGTCATAAAACACGACGCGCCCGTGTCGGGTCACGCCAAAATTCTTCAGCAGCATATCGCCGGGGAAGATGTTTGCCGCCGCCAGCTCCTTAATCGCTTTACCGTAATCGTCCATCACAGCCTCTACGTCGTCATCCGAAGCTTCCTGAAGGTAAAGATTAAGCGGGGTCATGCGCCGCTCTACGTAGCAATGCTTGATGATAAGCGCGGTACCACTTGTGTGAATCTGTGACGGACAAGTTTCCAGAAGCTCCGCCATGAGCTCTTCGGAAAAGCGGGCACGATCAAACACTAGATTTGAAAACTCCTGGGTATCCGCCATACGTCCGGCGCGATCCCAGCGTTTCACCAAGTCGTACTTACTCCTGACCGCCTCGTGGGTCATGTCTTTAGGCGGTGTAAAACGGTCTTTAATTATTTTGAATACGAACTCGTAGGACGGCAACGTGAACACGGTCATTACCATTCCTTTGATGCCGGGAGCAACAATAAATTCATCTTCAGTTGCCTGCATGTGCCTATAGGCAGTTCGATAATAAAAGGTCTTACCGTGCCGATGATGCCCGATGGCGCTATAAATCTCTGAGGTATCCTTCTTGGGCATCAGCTGCTGCAGAAACAAAACATACTGCGAGGGAATCGACGCATCGACCATGAAATACGTCCGGGTAAAACTGAACAGCAAACTCACCCGATCGGAACCAAAGAGAATCGTATCGATGTATACCTTCGGATCATCCTCCTCATTGTTATGCAGCAAGGGCAAAACAATGGGCATCTGCTGGCGACCCGCAACAATGCGACCCACGATATACACCGCTTTGTTTCGATAAAAATGATGCTCAAGCATCTGTATTTCGAGCCCGGGACTCGCGAGATCAAAGTCAGAGGCTAACTGCTTTTCGACCGCCGCCACGATGTTGGCGACATCCCGGGCCTGATCTTCAAAGGGTATCGACAGCCGATAATAAGAAAGCAGGTCGTTAAAAGCCCCCGAAAGCCCTCCCCGGCGGGTAAACCGTACCACGACCTTGCTCACATCGACTGGCGGCATATCCCCCTGAGGAGAGAACACGAATGCATGTTCATCCCGAATACGACGATGGCCAAACACCGCGTTGTAAATGGAGTTGTAAAACGTCTCAGCAATCTCAAAGTTGGTCATCCCCCGCACTAGCTCGGCGTAAACCGCCCGGGTCCCTGTCCAAAAGTCAAAATCGGTGAGCTGATCTCCGGCGATATAGGTCGCAAATTCGAGGGTCTCGAGCACTTTCTCTTTATAGAGCGCGATACGACGCGTCGAAGCAACGTGCATTAACTGCCATTCCGCATTCTCAAAGCGAGTTCGGGCCGCGAGCGTAATGTTTTCAAACTCGGCAAAGTAAGCGGCAAATCCGTTTAAGATAGTTCTGGCGAGACGCGTCTGCTTATCCACTGCCTGTTCTCATGGTATGAAGCCCCCACAGGGGGGCATGGTCGGCCCGCGAGTTTATCGTACCAGCGCTGACGTTCATATCGGGCACAAAAAACCCGCCAGCCGGCGGGTTTCGACCTACCCTGAATCGACTACGCCGCGTAGGCCTTCGCGGCGTACTGCGCGCGATGATACGTAGCGTCGCCAAAGGTCGTAATGATCATCATCAGCCGCTTGGCATAATGGCCGATATCAAGCTCGTCGGTGATACCCATGCCGCCGTGCATCTGGATAGCCTCACCGTAAACCTTCTTACCATTCCGATCGATCAACACTTTCAGGGCATTGATCGTCAGATCGGCACTAGCGGGGTCTTCCTTGAACTCGCAGACTGCCTTAAACAGCAGCGATTTGGCTTGCTCGTAAGCAATCATGGTATCGACCATGCGATGCTGGAGTGACTGAAAGGAACCGATCGCCGTACCAAATTGTTCGCGGGTCTTGGTGTATTCCAAGGTCTTGGCATTGAGGGTCCCCATGCAACCAACGGCCTCGGCGCATAGCGCGATAATGGCCTCGCGCACAAGACACTCAACGGTCTCCATCGCGCCACCCTCGGCGCCCAGCCGCATATCAGCTGATACCTTGACGTTGTTGAATCGAATATTCGCGCAGCGCTGACCGTCCATCATGGGCACTTCAATACGCGAGACCCCCTCGGCATCGGCATCGACCACAAACAGAGACAGTCCATCACGATCACTTTGGGCCCCCGTGGTTCTGGCCAACACCGCAATCTTGTTGGCGTTCATTCCATTGAAGACCACTGTCTTTTCGCCGTTGATTGTGTAGCTATCGCCCTCAGCGGTCGCAGTCGTCAAGCAGTCCGCAATTTCGAAACGGCTCTGACGCTCAAGATAGGCAAATGCCCCCAAAACGCTGCCATCAATAATGCCGGGAATCAGCGCGCTACGCTGCGCTTCGTTACCTGCTCGCTTTAACAGACCGCCGAGCAATACCACTGTCGGAAAATAGGGCTCAACAACCAGCCCTTTACCAATTTCTTCCATGATCACCATGGTATCGACGATATTGCCGCCGAACCCACCGTCCTCCTCTGAGAAGGGAATGGAGAGCCAGCCTAATTCGGCAAACGTCGACCAGGCCTTATCGCTCATACCGCTGTCAGAGGCGGCGATTGCCCGCCGGGTATCCCAGTCGTAATCGTCCTGAACAAAACGGGCAATGGAGTCCCGAATCATTTGTTGCTCTTCAGTAAAATCGAAATTCATGTTGTTCTGTCCCGTTTCTTACTCTAGACCAAGCACGTACTTGGCGATAATGTTGCGCTGAACTTCGTTGGAGCCGCCGTAGATCGTTGAAGCGCGACCATACATGTACGACACCCGCGCCTCCGGTCCGAAACTGTGACCCAGATCTTCTTCACTCATGGATTTGGGCAACACACCCTGATAGTAGGCAGCGAGTTCCATGCGCAGTTCCTGAGTTGCCTGTTGAAGTTCTGTCCCTTTGATTTTTAACAGGGAAGACTCAGGGCCCGGGAAGCCCCCCGCCGCCATGGCTGCCAGCGTGCGTAAATCCGTGAACTCGAGCGCCATAATTTCGATTTCCAAATCGGCGATCCGCGCCTGAAAACCGGGATCTTCAATAAGCGGCCTACCGCCATTGATCTCCTTGGCTGCCGCTTCCTTTACCTGACGAATGATGCGCTTTGACTGTGCCACATCCGCAATGCCCGTGCGCTCGTGCGCAAGAAGTGCCTTGGCAACCGTCCACCCTTTATTCACTTCGCCAACAACGTTCTCGGCGGGCACGCGCACGTTATTAAATTCGACTTCGTTGAGGTTATGCTCGTTGTCGATGCCGATGATGGGATTCACCTTGATACCTTCGGTTTTCATGTCGACCAAGATAAAGGTGATACCTTCCTGTTTTTTACCCTCGTTACTGGTTCGAACCAACACAAATATCCAGTCGGCATACTGAGCGTAAGTAGTCCAGATTTTGGCTCCGTTAATCACGTAGTGGTCGCCGTCCAGTTCTGCTTTGGTTTTTAGCGATGCCAAGTCGGAACCCGCCCCCGGCTCAGAGTAGCCCTGACACCACCAAACTTCGCTATTGAGAATGCCTGGGAGGAATTTTTCTTTTTGCTCTGGTGTCCCAAATTGATAAATCATCGGGCCCACCATGCCGATGCCGAAAGGAACAACGCCTGGGATCCCGCGAGCTGATCGCTCTGACTCATAAATGTATTTCTGGGTTGGAGTCCAGCCGGTGCCGCCGTACTCGACTGGCCAGTTAGCCGCAATCCAGCCCTTGCGATAGAGCCGCTGCTGCCAGTCAACTATCGCTTCTTTGAAATTCTCCGACTTCAGGCGTGATACCAGCTCATCATCAAACTGCTCATCAAAAAACGCGCGCACCTCGTCACGAAACGCCAAATCTTCCTGTGCAAAAGAAATATCCATAGCAACCTCGATTTTTCTGGAGCCGTCATCTGCGCATGACGACCGTTTTTGAACCTTGAGTATGTTTTTCTACGCTACGGAATGTAGGGAAGTTGACGGCGTATTGCAAGCCTCCTTTGAAATTGGCGTTGGCAAACCGCTCTGGGGGACAAAATAAGGCGTCTTGCAGGGTGAGGGGGTCGAATACGTTTTCGGCTACCCCGCCAGTACCTCAGCGACGAATGCGCTGATCAGGTCAGTAATTACTCTGGCTTGCGATGAGGCCGTTAATACAATAGGGAGAACAGCTTTCGCTGGTACTCGGCCGAGATGGGGTCGCCCTTGCCGATGGTGGCCAGCATATCGAGATACAGCCGCTTGGCCTCACCGTTGTTCCAATCTCGGTCGGCTCTGAGCACGACCAGCAGATGCTCGAGCGCTTCCCGATACTGACCATGGATCCCGAGTTGCACGGCCAGTTTGGCGCGGACCTCGAAGTTTTCGGGATGTGATGCCAGCTCCGCCTCAAGGGCCTCAACCTCGGGTGACCTAGCCGCCTCCCGCTTGAGCTCGATTTGGGCCATGAGCTGCTCATAAAGCGCGTCCTGATCCACCATGCGCACCTCAGCGAGCACAGTCGCCGCGTCATCCAGCCGGTTTGCCTCAATCAGCGCTCCCGCATAAGCGAGGGTGACTTCGGTCAACTTATTGGATTCCTCCCAGACACCGCGTAAAAGATTCACGGCACCATTAGCATCTCCGTCATCGAGCATGGCAGTAGCTTCTGCGATTTTGGCATCCCAGGGAGATGGCAAGTGTTTCTGGAGGACTTCCCTCACGGCGGACTCGGGTTGAGCACCCGCAAACCCGTCAATGGGTTGACCGTCCTTGATGACCATCACTGTGGGCAAGCTTCGAACACCCAACTGAGACGCCAACATTTGCTGTTCATCGGCGTTGACCTTGGCCAGCAGAAAAGCCCCAGCGTATTCGTTTGCAAGCTTTTCCAGTACCGGCATCAACTGCTTACAGGGCTCGCACCAATCGGCCCAAAAGTCCACCACCACGGGACGGTTGAACGACTCGTCAATTAACAGCTGCTGTGCATTGGCTTCCGTGATCTCGACGATATTTGCCGGTGCGTTCATGACGACTCCTCTCTAAAGCCCAATACATCCTGCATGTCATAACAACCGTTTGCCTTGCCGGCAAGCCAAACCGCGGCGCGCACGGCACCGCGGGCGAAAGCCATCCGTGAGCTCGCCTTATGGGTAATTTCAAGCCGCTCACCCTCTGCGGCAAAAATGACGGTGTGATCTCCGACCACATCGCCAGCGCGAATCGTCGCGAATCCAATCGTCGATCTATCTCGCGCGCCGGTTTGTCCTTCACGCCCGTAAACCGCAACGTCTTTCAAGTTACGCTTAAGCGTTGTGGCAACCACCTCGCCCATGCTGAGAGCGGTCCCCGAGGGCGCATCCACTTTATGGCGGTGATGAGCCTCGACAATCTCAACATCCACTTCATCACCCAGTACAGCCGCCGCTTGCTCCAGCAGTTTAAAAGCCAGATTGACTCCGGTTGAATAATTTGACGCTCGGCACATAGCGGTGCTGTGCGCGGCGCGCTGCAATTGCTCGTCCTGCTCATCCGAGAGACCCGTCGTGCCAATCACCATAGCCACACCCGCACTAGCGCACAGCGCCGCATTGGCAACCGTTGCTTCGGGCTGGGTAAAGTCAATCAACACGTCGATGTCGCCGATCACAATCGCGAGATCATCAACGATGCGAATCCCATTGGCATTTCGACCGATTAGTTCACCTACATCGGCGCCCAGCAAACTGCTTCCCGGTCGCTCGATGGCGGCTCCCACCGTAATAGCCAAGTCGCTGTCAGAGATCGCTTCGATAAGCATCCTGCCCATGCGCCCGGCCGCCCCGGTAATACCGGCTCGGACCGTCATGACTTGGTCATTCCATCAAAAAATGACTTCACGCCCTCGAACCAGCTCGACTGACGCGGCGACTGGGAGTCTCCCCCTTCGGTCAAGGTGGCTCTAAGCTCCTCAAGCAGCTGCTTTTGCTGCGAGCTCAGGTTAACTGGCGTCTCCACTACGGCACGGCACATAAGATCGCCGACCGGACCGCCCCGCACTGGTTGCACACCCTTACCGCGCAAACGAAACATTTTGCCCGTCTGTGTCTCGGCGGGTATTTTGAGCTTCACCTTGCCATCAAGCGTAGGCACCTCAAGCTCACCACCCAAGGCTGCGTCGACAAAGTTGATCGGAACTTCGCAATACAGATGACGTCCGTCTCGCTCAAACAGCGCGTGTTGGCGTACGGCTATTTGCACGAACAAATCACCGTTGGGACCGCCCGAGGGACCCGCCTCGCCTTCACCACTCAAGCGAATACGATCACCCGTATCTACACCCGCGGGCACTTTCACCGAGAGCGTTTTGGTCTTCTCTACCAGGCCCTGTCCGCGACAATCGCGACAGGGGTCGGAAATGGTTTTACCCAGGCCGCGGCATTTGGGGCAGGTCTGCTGCACCTGGAAAAAACCCTGCTGCATCCGCACTTGCCCCGCTCCACCACAGCCTCCGCAGGTAACGGGACTAGTGCCCGGCTTTGCGCCGCTGCCATCACAGGTATCGCAGTGCTGTAAGGTTGGCACGCGAATTTCCTTGGTAGCTCCTCGTACAGCTTCCTCTAGGGACACTTCCATGGTGTAGCGCAAGTCAGAACCGCGCTGTGGGCCCTGCTGGCGCCCACCGCCACCCCCGAAAATATCGCCAAAGACATCGCCAAAAATATCGCTAAAGCTGCCGCCGCCCTGAAAGCCACCGCCCATCTGCGAATCAACACCGGCGTGACCAAATTGATCATAGGCCGCCCGTTTCTCTTTATTCATTAGCACGTCGTAGGCTTCGGTGGCCTCTTTGAACTTGGCATCCGCATCAGCGTCATCGGGATTGCGATCGGGGTGGTATTTCATGGCGATACGCCGGTAAGCCTTCTTAATATCGGCCTCCGACGTGGATCGCTCGACACCGAGCACCTCGTAATAATCACGCTTGGACATGGTTCTCCAACCTGCCTTGGACGGCGAGCGTCCTATAAAAAAATACGCGGGCCTTGTGAGCCCGCGCTGAACTTAACACGTTACCCCCGAACCCGGGTGGTGAACAAGTGGCCCACAGCTTCGCTCTGGGTTACGCGATCAAGGCTTCGCGTCGTCTTTGACTTCCTCAAACTCCGCATCAACCACATCGCCTTCGTCCGCGGAGGCGTCGGCATCAGCCGCACCAGCCCCCCCTGCATCAGCACCAGCCGCTTCCTGAGCCGCATACATTTTCTGCGCAACCGGGCCAGTAGCTTCGGTGATTTTGGCCGTAGCCGCCTCAATAGCACCCTTGTCCTCGCCCTTCATGGCCTCTTCCGCCTCGCTGATGGCCGCTTCAATCGCCGCGCGCTCATCTACCGTCGAGTGTTCCCCGGCTTCTTCCAGGGTCTTCTTGGCAGCGTGGATCATGCCGTCGCAGGTATTCCTGACCGTAATCAGCTCCTCAAACTTCTTATCAGCTTCCGCATTGGCCTCCGCATCGCGCACCATGTTCTCGATTTCTTCATCCGAGAGGCCGCCCGATGCAGTGATACGAATTGACTGCTCTTTCCCGGTTGCCTTGTCCTTGGCGGACACGTTCAAAATACCGTTGGCATCGAGATCGAACGTCACCTCGACTTGCGGCACGCCGCGGGGCGCTGGAGGAATGTCTGCCAAATCAAAGCGGCCGAGCGACTTGTTCTCGCCCGCCTGCTTTCGCTCACCCTGCACCACGTGAATGGTCACGGCGGTCTGGTTGTCTTCCGCTGTCGAGAACACCTGAGATTTCTTGGTAGGAATCGTAGTGTTCTTCTCGATCAATGGCGTAGCAACGCCTCCCATCGTTTCGATACCGAGGGTTAGCGGCGTGACGTCCAGCAGCAAGACATCCTTAACGTCTCCCGCCAGAACCGCACCCTGAATGGAGGCTCCCATCGCAACCGCCTCATCGGGGTTCACATCCTTGCGCGGCTCTTTGCCAAAGAACTCGGCAACCGCCTGCTGCACCATCGGCATCCGGGTCTGACCGCCCACTAGAATAACGTCTTGGATCTCAGACGCCGACAACCCAGAATCCTTGAGCGCAGTCTTAACCGGCTCGAGGGATCGCTTCACCAAATCCTCAACCAGTGACTCGAGCTTGGACCGTGAAAGCTTCACTACTAGATGCTTGGGCCCCGTTGCATCGGCGGTAATGTAGGGCAAATTCACTTCAGTCTGCTGAGAGCTCGACAGCTCGATCTTGGCTTTTTCTGCCGCTTCTTTTAAGCGCTGCAGAGCGAGCGGATCGTTGTGCAGATCGATGCCGTTTTCTTTCTTGAATTCTTCAGCGAGGAACTCAATCAGCCGCAGGTCGAAATCCTCACCACCCAGGAAGGTGTCCCCGTTGGTGGCCAGCACTTCAAACTGATGCTCACCATCAACCTCGGCGATCTCAATGACGGAAATATCAAAAGTACCGCCGCCCAGGTCATAGACCGCAACGGTGCGATCGCCCTGCGCCTTATCCATACCGTAAGCCAAGGCTGCCGCTGTGGGCTCGTTAATGATGCGCTTGACTTCAAGGCCGGCAATTTTTCCCGCGTCTTTCGTCGCCTGACGCTGCGAGTCATTGAAGTATGCAGGCACGGTGATTACCGCTTCAGTGACAGGTTCTCCCAGAAACTCCTCGGCGGTTTTCTTCATTTTGCGCAAGACTTCAGCAGACACTTGGGGGGGTGCCATCGCGTTGTCTTTCACCTTGACCCAGGCATCGCCGTTGTCGGCTTTGACGATGCTGTAGGGCACCATCTTGATGTCTTTCTGAACCACGTCGTCTTCAAAGCGACGACCAATCAGTCGCTTGACGGCGAACAGGGTGTTGGTTGGATTAGTTACCGCCTGACGCTTGGCAGATTGACCCACCAGCACTTCGCCGTCATCGGTGTAGGCTACAATTGAAGGCGTTGTTCGCCCGCCCTCTGAATTTTCAATGACTCGCGCCTTTCCGCCCTCGAGTACCGAGACACAGGAATTTGTCGTTCCCAAGTCGATTCCAATAATTTTTCCCATGACTTTCTCCTTTCACCGGCGTCCTGGCCTGGTGTATGTGCTTGATTCTTTAAATGGGTGCTACAAACTTAATTTCAAGGGTTTTGTAGGGGTTTTATTCCTCGGCCTTGCTCACCATCACCATGGCGGGGCGTACCAAACGCCCGTTCAGGGTGTAGCCTTTTTGCATCACGGCGATGACCGTATTTGGTTCGACGTCTGGGTTCGGCACCATGCTCATGGCTTGTGCCAACTGGGGATCAAAGGGCTCACCCTGAGGATCCACCACCTCCACGCCAGCTTTCTTTAACGCATCCATAAAGCTTTTGAGCGTTAGCTCAAGCCCTTCCGTTATGGTTGCATCGGCACCACTATCAGCCGCCGCTGACAGCGCGCGCTCCATGTTGTCGACCACCGGCAACAACTCACCCACAAATCGGTCGAGGGCAAATTTTCGCGCCTTATCAATTTCCTGCTCGGCACGCCGTTGCACATTCGCTGCATCGGCCTGCGCCCGCAACGCCGCGTCTTTGGCCTCGGCGAGGTCGGCCTCAAGTCGCTCCACCTCCTCTTCCAAGGTCAGCTCTGCGTCCTCAGACGCGATTGCTGCCTCGGCAGCTTCCACCTGCTCCTCCTCGGCGGGGGTGGTCGACTGCGCTTCCGTGGGATTGTCGTTATGCTCTGGCTTTTGCTCCGCCATCGAATTTTTCCTCGATTGATAGCTGCTGATACAACGGCAGGCGCCTCGCCGAGCGGGCGCTTCCGGTCTCTGAGGGGGAATTGGGGGCTGTGGACGGCTTTTTCAACCCACTTTTCGGTGGGTTAACAGCCCTTTTAGCGGGAGAGTGCTGCGCTCAACATTCTGGCAGTCACGTCTACCATGGGAATAACGCGTTCGTAGGCCATGCGCGTAGGGCCTATGACGCCGAGGACACCCAGGGTGCGACTGCCCTGAGCATAGGGAGCAGTCACCACAGAATAATCGCCAAACACGTCGTAGCCGGCTTCCTCGCCAATAAAGATTTGCACCCCCTGGGCCCGGTAGGAGCGCTCTAGGAGCTCGAGTAGATCCCGCTTGCGCTCGAACGCATCAAACAGTTCTCTGAGCTTACTCATGTCCTCCGGCGCCGCCTGGCCCAGCAGAAAGTTCTCCCCGGCAACCACATATTCCTCACGCTCCTCTTCATCCTCAAGGGCGCGATTCGCGAGTTCCAGCGCTGCAGCCATGTACTCATCAATGCGGGCGCGGGCCTCGGCCATTTCCTGCACTAGGCGGGCTTTTACCTCGCCAACATCGGCACCCGCATAGCGCTGGTTGATCAAATCCGCTGCCGCCTTGAGTTGGTCCTCGGTCAGCGGCCGGGTCAGCTCGATCACCCGATTCTGTACCTCGCGCTCATTCACCACCAGGATCACCAGAACTCGATTCTCTGAAAGGGGCAGGAATTCGACCTGACGGAGCTGGTTCATCTCGGGGCGCGGCACTGTCACAATACCCGCTTGCGACGTGATTTGTGCTAACAGGGACGACGCCGATTGCACCAAGTCTTTGGTGCTACGATTCGGGTTGAGCTCCTCGCGAAGGGCGGAGATCGCCTGCTCTTGCATGGGCTGAACCTGCAGCAGCGAATCCACGAAAAAGCGATAGCCCTGTGCGGTGGGAATCCGCCCGGCGGACGTATGTGGGGAAGCGAGGAGCCCCTTGTCCTCTAGGTCAGCCATAATGTTGCGGATGGTGGCGGGGCTGACGGTAAGCTGAGTCTGCGCGTGCAAGGTCTTGGACCCTACGGGTTGTCCATCCCGGATATGCATCTCCACGAGGGTCCTCAGAAGGTCTGTGGCGCGAGTTGAGAGCTTGTCGTCGGTCATGGTGGCCCTGAAGGTCTGGGAACCCCATTATTACCACAGCGGGCGTGGCGGACAAAGAGCTGCTTCAGATCTTTCCACCACCGAACAGAGTACGCTATAAGAGAGGAAAGTCTCGGGAAGACTCATGCTCAAACAAATCGTCATACGCGATTACGCCATTGTTGAGTCCCTCGACCTCGATCTGGAGGCCGGGATGACAGCGATTACGGGCGAAACCGGGGCGGGAAAATCCATCATGTTGGACGCTCTGGGGCTCTGTGTGGGCGATCGTGCCGATGCTCGCGCGGTAAGACCCGGCGCCAAGCGCGCCGATATCAGCGCCACCTTCGATCTTGAACAGATTCCGGACGCAATCCACTGGCTCGAAGAAAGAGAGCTCGACTCGGGGGATCGCGACTGCCTGTTACGCCGTGTTGTGGGCGCTGACGGTCGCTCCAAGGCCTTTATCAACGGCACACCCGCCACCTTGGCGGACTGCGCCGAACTGGGCGAGAAATTGGTCGACATACACTCCCAGCACGCGCATCAATCTCTGCTGCGCAGGGCCAGCCAGCGAATACTGTTGGATGATTACGCCGGTGCCACCGAGTTGGCCGCGGAAGTCGCGGCACACGCTCAGGAGTATCTGGATCTCAGCGCCAAGTTGGAGCGACTGAAAAATCGAAGCGCAGAGGATCACGCCAAGCGAGAGCTTTTGCTTTACCAGGTGGGAGAGATCGAGGAGCTCGGTCTGGGGGGGAATGAACTTCTCGACCTCGAGACCGAGCAACGCCAGCTGAGTAATGCCGGCTTTCTGCTGGAGAGTGCGGGGGCCTGTGCCGAGGGCTGTGAATCACTCGCCGAGCAGCTCGTCAAACTGAAGCAGCTCATGAATGATGCGCGCCATGAGGGCGAGCAAGTCCAAAACATCCGTGACATGTTGGCCAGTGCAGAAATTCAGCTCGATGAAGCGAGACGCGAGCTCGATCACTACAGCGACAAGCTCGAGCTGGACCCGGGCCGACTCTCTGAAGTGAGCCGCCGGCTGGAACAGATTTACGACCTTGCGCGGAAACATCGGGTGATGCCCGAGCAGGTTCATGAGCTACAGGGGCGATTAACGGCTGAACTGGAGGAACTGCAGGCGGATGATGTCCAACTCGAGACCCTAGAAGGCACCATTGCAGACAGCCTGTCCCATTACCAAACCACCGCCAAAAAACTGTCCACTGCCCGCAAAAAAGCGGCGAAAAAACTGGCTGAGCGGGTGATGGTAATACTCGGCTCCCTCGCCATGGAGCGCTGTCAGTTTGTCATTGACCTCGCCGTGCGTGATGACGCTGTTCATCCCGCTGGCGCCGAATCGGTGAACTTTCTGATAAGCACCAACCCCGGAAGCAGCCCCGGTCCTCTTGCCAAGATTGCCTCGGGCGGCGAGTTATCGCGCATCAGCCTGGCCTTGCAAGTGGCCGCGTCGGACAGCGTAACCGCACCGACCATGATCTTTGACGAGGTCGACGTGGGTATTGGTGGCGCCGTCGCGGAGGTCGTGGGCTCCCTGCTTAGATCGTTATCTGAGCGCGTACAGGTGCTGTGCGTCACCCACCTACCCCAGGTCGCCGCCAAGGGTCATCAGCAGCTGCGGGTAAGTAAATCCGGGGACGATAAAAGCGTATCCACTACTCTCGAGGTGCTCACCGCGGGCGACCGGGTAGAGGAAATTGCCCGCATGCTTGGGGGCCTTAAAATCACGGAGAACACGCGCAGCCACGCCAAAGAGATTCTCGAGATAGCCGATTAACCCGACGCATGGAAGGGTGCATTTCGTGCCACTTAAAATACCCGTATCAGTTTACGAACGAGCAAGTCTCCCTCGAACCATTAGCGACAGAAAAAATGCTAGCGCCAGTAGCGCGAACACCGGGAGCACAGGCACGGGAATTCCAAGGGTCCCGGCAATAGCACGCGCGATCGCCTCAATGTCCTCTGCATTGGTCAGCCCATCTCGATTCACGTCATAGAAGCTGGATAGACCCCAATTAGTTGCCACACTCTGCGCCAGCTCAAGGTCACGCTCATCCACAATACCATCGCGATTGCCATCTTCAGCCGCCCACTCCCCCAGGGCTTGGTATTGCAGCAGATCGCCCTTGAGCACTTCCAACGCGAGACTGGCCTCCTCCGTAAGGCTCGGCGCCGCCAATAAATTCAGTGACTCCCGGTCGATGAGTGGGTCGCCGTCAGCGTCCTTGATTAAGAAGAGCTCTTCAATTTCCGTGGTTTTTGGTCCATCACTCTGAGGGTCATAATCTACCCAGCTTGTGACCACATATTTATAGGTCTCGGTGGCCGCCGCTGACTGACCGGTGGGAAGGACATTCAACAGAGGCTCATTCAGCCCGAACAAGAATTGATTCGCTGCCCAGCACGCGGTGAAGCCTGCCGACGGTATAGGTGAGCCCGCGGCCGTCAAGCCCGTAGCGCCGGGGCCGTACCACACCCCGTTGTTGTCCTCGCAAACTCCTTTATTGATGGGGGTGACAGAACACGCCGTACCCAATGCGCATGGTGGATTGAATACATCGTTGGGCTGAATGTTTGGCGCTACATTGACTGCCATTTGCCTTCGCTGGTTTGCGGTCAAGGCATGCGCCATGTTGCCTGCCAGCGAAACGGGAGCAAAAGGCGAGGAGTCAGATAACAGATCCAGGCCGGCCGCATCAGAGATCGCCCCATAAATGTCAATAATACTGGCAAGGCCGTGGCGAGCGAGGCCTGTATCCCCCACGCCAGCACCCGCAATCAAGAGCGGCACCTGAACGCCGGTTTGATAGACCTGTCCTTTGGCACGAGTGGGATCAAAAGGAGCGTTGACGGAGTAACCGAGTGTGCCGTTGTCACCCAATATCACGATCAATGTATTGGAACCCTTTGCGGTAAGTTCGAGTGATCCACCCGCGCCTGTTCTCGCCATAAGGCCTGATTCAATCAGTACTCTGCCTATCTCCTCGGACATAAAAGAGATAATCGCTTTTTGTAGCGCACGCTGGTCAACCGAATCGGCACAGTCGAGCGAGGAGCTGGTCGATACGCCAATGTCCCCTGTTCCAAAAACCTGTGGGATTTGCTGTAGAGGCGTGTGAGCCGCGCTGTAACTAACAGCGAGAAAGTAAGGCTCATCGGCTGACCGCGCGTTAAGCCACCGGATCGCCTCGTTAGACTCGACTGACGTTCGATACTCGCGAGTAGTAAATTCCTCAATCTGGATCGGCGCACCCGCAATAGCCGGTTTGCTCATTTTCTCCAGCTTGCCGACGTAGTAGGCATTCTCCAGCTCAAAGTCGAGAGTAGCCGGTGGCGAGCTTGCGCAGCTTGTCGCGCCAGGTTCGAATATGCCGCCCTGTTCCATACACGTGCGACCAGGCTCGGCGATCGCAGGCGTGCTTATGACAGTGCAACTGCCGCTTGCTGTGTAGCAAGCACCGGTGTCAGCTCCATGAGTCGCATCACTCGCCGTGCTGGGAACAAAGCCGCAGCTGTAGGTGCCTTTTGCCGCCACGCCCCCTGCAGTGGTGTCGATCGATCTTAAGAATCCATGCACGTTGCCATAGTAATAATCAAAGCCGGCTTCGATGGGAGTAGTCTTTTCGGCTTCGTTGTTTTCGGGGCCGCCCATATGCCATTTCCCCACCATGGCGCTGGTGTAGCCTGCCCGCCCCAAATGATCGACCAACGTATCCTGATACGGGTTGAGCTGTGAGTTGGCTAAATCGCTGGGCCCGAGCGCACCTGTGGTACCCGACATGACCGGCAACTGCCCCGTAAACAACGCGATGCGAGAGGGTGAGCACTCAGGCATCGCCCATACATTGGTAAACCGTGCACCAGCGTTGGCGATCTGATCCAGCGATGGAGTTACGGGCGGTACTGTTCCTCCGTAATCAAACGTAGAGAGCTGATCTAGGCC
>Ga0255776_10004270_pt1 | contig 15132 bp, 9 predicted proteins | sample 071ome_19_FD_179974 | JGI IMG/M metagenome (GOLD analysis project Ga0255776, IMG submission 179974) | Coastal salt marsh microbial communities from the Groves Creek Marsh, Skidaway Island, Georgia - 071413AT metaG (version 2) | ecosystem: Environmental > Aquatic > Marine > Intertidal zone > Salt... | reverse complement strand
TAGAGTTCTAAACCTCGATATTGAAAACTTTGTTACTCCAGACTTAGCACTTAGAGCTCCAAGTCTGAAAACATACATGAATGGAACTGGCACTATTTGGAGTGCTAATGTAATTCTTCAGAAAGGAGATTATAGGTATTTTGGTCAAAACGTCTATGAAGCACTAAATTCTGGACAAACAGCATCTCTTGGACCAGAACATACTGATGGCATTGAACTAAATGGAGAAGTAAGACTCAAGCATATTGGTTTTAGAGTTGTAGATCCAAATAATGATCTGTATCTACAAACTGGACAAGCTGGAATATTCCCTCGCTCTATTACTCCACAACTTGGTGATAGATCAGATAAAATTGCTACAACAGAATATGTTCTCAACCTAGCAACCAATGATGTTGGCGGTCGTATCTATGTTTCTGAGCAGATTGGTTCTGACTTGAACGATGGTCGTTCAGCTGTAAACCCAGTTAGAACTATCAAGAAGGCAGCACAACTTGCTTGGGAAACAGTTGGCGTAAAAGAAACTATTGTTGTTTCTGGTGGTGACTATGTAGAAGACAACCCAATTTCACTTCCACCAGATGCTTCTGTTGTTGGTGATAACCTGCGTCTTGTTATTATTAGACCAGGAAATCCAAACAAACACATCTTTAAGTTTGGCGATAAAAACTATGTAACTGGTGTTACATACAGAGACCAAGTTGATTCAAACGGAGATCCCGTAGCAACTTGGGACTACGCAATGGTCTTTGACGACAAGCAAAGAATTTCCATTGACTACGATGCTAATGGTGATTTTGGAACATCATTCCCAATCGGTCACCAAATCTTCGGTCCAAATCAATTTAGAGTTACTTTCCAGAATAACACAGGTCTTTCTGATCTACAGACTGGCGTTGAAGTTATTGGTGTCAACACTGGTGCTAGAGCAAATATTCTAGATGTTGTATTCAACTCAACAACTGGAGCAAATGCTTATGTTTCTGGAACAATTGATGTTGAACTATCATCTGGTTCTTTCGTTGAGGGTGAGCAATACAACTACATTACATCATCAGTAACTGGAGCAGCAATTGCTCTAACTATTTCTCAGACTGCTGGAAATAACACTCTTAGATTTACCGATGATCCAACATCAACTATTCCCGTTGGAACATATGTTTTCCTAGATGATACAACTGATGCTAATTTTACTCAAGGTTATTATCAGGTAGGATCTATTGATGACGCCAATGCTCCAACATACTGGGATGTAAACTTTGTTCCTGTTTTAGGATCTCCTGGATGGGATAGTTCTGTCTCGGCATCAATTGCTATCAATGAAGCAACTCCAGATATTGAAACATTTGATACTACCAGACTAAGATCAATTAGAGCTGAGGGTGAAGTTGTTTCTGTTGATGAAGATATTACAACAACTTTACCTATTGTAAGACTTGACTTCTCCCTACAAGGAGATCCTAGCATTGCTACTGGTGGTTTCCAAGAAGCACAGTTTGGTAGTGCTGAAGATCTTGGCGGTGTTGTTTTCTATACCAGTGATCTTGTGGGAAGAACCAATACCCACGAGTTCAAAGAGGGTCAGGAAATTATCATCACTGGAATGCCAGTGGCAAACCCAGACCTTTCTGCGTTGAATGGTAAGCAAAGAATTTATAAAGTTATTGAGGATGCTGACGGTAGAGCAAGAAGATTTGTTATTCCTAAGAAGTTTCCAACACTTGCTACTCCAGATTTAGATCCTGGTGAATTTGCCACGGTTCAGTCTTATTCGAAGGTAGTTACACTTTCACTACTAAACTCACCAAACAAGTTCCAACTTACAACTCCAACTGATAGAAGATATCAGGATGCTTGTCAACTCATCAGAAACAACAGAGATTTTATTGCTGATGAAGTTGTAGGACGTATCAATGATGAGTTCAAGAAAGAATATTACTCAGCATATAACATTGATACAGTAAACAACACTTTTGATATTTTCCTAGGAACAAGCAACTTTACTCATACTTATGTAAGTGGTGGAACTGTATACTTTGGAGCAACTCCATACACGATCACAGATTTTGTTTGGGATAATATCAGCACAGGTGTTGCTACCATTACTCTAAGCACTGCTCCTGGTTTTGTTGAAGATGATATTATTAGACTAGAAAATATTCTGGTATCCTGCGCGAATGGTCAAAAGTTATATCCAAGTTTCAGCATCCCCGTAGATGATGATCAGTGCCGTCAAGACATTGTTCACTTCCTGAATGCTCTAGTAAGAGACCTTGAGTTTGGAAGCAACCACAACGTCCTAGAAGCGGGTTCTAAGTATATCACTGGAGCTAAGATTGGATATGTAGAGAACGAGATTGTTCAGACCGTCCGTGCTATTGAGTATGCCAGAGAGTTGGCAATCTACGCGATGTGTAATTGGAGGACTGGAAATAGAACGCAAGGTGATCCTCTGTATGCTCCACAGTATTCTACACTTGACAGATATTTTGATGATACTGTTATTACAGCAACTGCTGGAACACCAGCTTGTTCCAACGTAGCATCTGCTATCACAACATTATCATACTTGTTCATTGATGTTGTTGCTAATAACACCAGTGGAACTTATCTAGACGCAGCATACTTGATCGCAAGAAACAAAGATCTCATTGCTCATCAAGCACTCCTAGATACTCAAGCACAATATCCAACACTAGGTCTTTCAAATACACACGAAAGAAAGTGCCTCAGAGACATTGGATATGTTCTAAGAGGTCTTATCAGGGATCTGTGCCTTGGTGGAAACGCTGGAACAGTTACAGCAGCAAAAGCATACTTCACTGCTAATGTTCTCTCTGGTGTTGATGTAGACCAGATCGCAGAAACAAGATATGCTTATACTAAGGTAAGAGATTACGCTATTGCTGCGATGCGTAATTGGACTGATGGCGATGTTATTGCTGTAACTCCAACAACAGCGACTTATAATTCTACAACTGGTATTTTGGAAGTTACAATTCCACGACCATCTACAGATCTAGTCGGTCTTGCTGGTGGTGGAAATGACAGAATTGCTTTCAAAGAAGGAGCAATTACTTTCAACTGCACATCTAATGGAGGTGGTAATTTAGCAAGTCCGACTCCAACAGATAGAAACTATGGAAAGAGTCTTCCTATTATTGCTGTAACCAATCTAAGCGCAACAGTATCTAGAGTTCAGGTAAATGTTGGTGATGCTGGTTCTGCGGCTGGAGCAGCACATACATTTGTAAGTGCTTTAGCAAATGGAACACATCTCATTTATTCTCCCACAGCAACATCCTCTGATATACCACAATTTGAAGATTGGAATATTCTATTAGATGGATCAAATCCAAATTGTGCTAATGTAGCATCATCAATTGGCACTCTGATGGGAATTCTTGATGGAATTCTAGAGTATGGTGAAGATGATACAAGTCCAACTGCTACTGCTCCATCTTCGGTAATTGAGAATTATGGAAGTCTATATGATATTTCAGAAATTATTACCTATCCAGATAGTTATCTTACAGATTTTAATGGTCAAGTAGTAGCAATTCGTGGTGACTTTGATGATTACCCAATCATTGAAGCATCTCCATATACTCAAAACTCCTCTGTTATCTCCTTCCTAGGCGGTGGAGGTGCTCTAGTTGATGGTGCCAAAGTCAAGCAACCCAACTGTCCTTTCCCAGGTCTAGAACTAGACGGCACAGCATCCTTCCCGAACCAAGGTAAATCGATGGTTGCTGCGGCATTCACGATCGTCTCCTTCGGTGGAACTGGATATAGAGTTATCAATGATGGTTACACCCAGTTAGTTTCTGTCTTCGTTATCTTCTGTGCTGACGGTGTTCTAGCAGAGAGTGGTGGTTATGCTTCTATCACCAACTCAGCAACAAACTTTGGACAATTTGCTCTAAGAGGAACTGGATACAGAGACGAGGCATATGAATTTGATGTCGCTACTGTAGATGTTGTATCTCAGACAGCAACTGGAAGAACTACCCTCACCATTTCTGGTATAGGAAGAGAACCACTTGAGCACTATGTCTGTAAGTTTGATGGTTTCTCCAACTTTGATGATGAAACAGAATACTTTATTGACTCTGTTAGTGCTGTATCTGTTGGACCTCCTTTCACTGCTACTATCACAATTGATGATGGAACGGGAACTCCACTGGAACTCATTAGAGATTCCGATGGTGCTGTAATTACTGGTCTAACAAACTTACAGAATGCTCTAACCCCACAAGGTCAAAACGCTACAATTAGACTACACAGACCATCTATTGTCAACAGTTCTTCTCACACTTGGGAATTCGCTGGTTCTGGCACTAACTACCTTGCTCTACCAGAAAATGGTGGAACTAAGATCGAGTCCAATGAACAAGTATCCGAAAATTATGGTAGAGTATATTGTTCTGGTACTGATGAACTTGGAGACTTCAAGGTTGGTACATTCGCTAGAATTGAGAACAGAACTGGTAACATTACCTTTACTGGTACTGTTACGATCTCGGAAGTTGAATTCCTCAAACTGAAGGGTGGAGACGTTGTTGTTACTGGTTTTGATGCTTCAAACACCCTTGGTGGTGCTAACGCAACCGACTCCAAACTACCAACGCAAAAGGCAGTTAGAGATTATATTACTAATAACCTAGGACCATACATCAACAAACCATATTCAACTAACGCTGTTCCTAGAGCACTGGTTGAACTTACTGATTCTGGTAAGATTTCTCTAGATCAGATTCCTGCTCTAAGACCATTTAGTGTCTACACTGTTGCTGATGAAGCAGAAAGACTTGCGATTGAAGGAGCACTTGCTGGTGATATTGCTATTCAGCAAGACACATCAACATCATTCATTCTAAACAACGATCTAGATAGTCTATTCCTTGGTTTTGCTGTAGACCCAACGCTACAATTTACCAATCAAAATATTTACACTGGAACACCTTCTACAGGAAGAATTCAGGCAACTGAATACAGAGAAGGTGTTGTATATCAAATCAATATCACCAATGGTGGATCTGGTTATACAGTAGCACCAACGGTTACAATTTCTGGTGGTAGTCCAGACCCCAATGGCGCAGTTCCCGCTACAGCATCATGTACCATTGCGAATGGTGAAGTTGTTACGGTAACAATTACTGAGAATGCTGGATATAAGGGTGGTTATGGATACACAGCACAACCAGTTGTAACTTTTGCTGCTCCTCCTGGCGCTGGAACACAAGCAACTGGTAATGCTCTAATAGAGAGTAGATTGTATGGTGATATTGTCAACAGAATCAAAATTCTCGACACAGATAATTTTGATGATGATCTAGGAAATACAATCAATGTTACTCGTGTTGTAAATACTTCTTCTTCTGATATCAACAACTGGGTATCTCTATCCAGCGATTCCGTTTCTGTTGGAACTCTTGTTGGTCCTGGTGTTATTTCCACTACATTACTTGGAGCTGGAGCAGCAAACTCATTCACATTCCTCAGAGGTGATGAAAGTTATGCTCTAGCAGTTCAATCTCTCAAGGGTGCCGAAGATAGATACTTTGCTCAACTCTATTCAACTGCTACTCTAGGATCCAGTCAACTTATCTTTACGACAAACTCCAATACTCTCATTGGACATGAAGTTAAACCAACAGTTGCTGGTATTGCTAACGACACCTCAATCAATGGTGTTGTAACTACTGGAGGTTTGACAACTGTATCAATCAATAATCCACTAACAGCAGAAATTCCTGCTGGTACTGTTATTGAATTTGAAAGAGGATCTTCTCCACTACTATTTGAATCTTCATATACTCAGGGTGGATTTATTGATCAATTGGTTGTTGGCAATGCTGGAACAGGATATACTGATGGTCAGTATTTTGATGTCGGAATTGATGGCGGTGCTGGAACTGGACTAAGAGCAAACATTGTTGTTTCTGGTGGCGGTGTTACCGAGATCACAGTAACAAACTCTGGAACTGGATATACAACTGACTTTACCGTCAATCCAAATCCAGCAGAAATTGGTTCTGGATCTAACCTAGTTTTACTAGCAAAAACTAGCACAGTAAACAGACAGTATGCGAACGTATCTCTTGACATTCAGAGAGTTTCCGATCTTACTATTTCTGCCGATGAATATGGAACTATTGGTGTTGCTAGATTCCTCAAGTCTCAATTTAAAATTGGAGAATCTGGAAACGGATCTATTGATATTAGAACAGGTCCTGATAGTGGACTGGATGCCGACTTACTCGACGGCGCACAAGGATCTTTCTATACAAACGCATCCAACATTAGTTCGGGAACTTTAGATTCAGATCGTCTATCTGGAACATATAACATCTCAATTTCTGGTCAATCCGCGAATACAATTCGTCTATTGACTGGTACATCAAACCCATCTTCAAACCCACTACCTAAGGACTTTGCTCAGGGTATTGTTCTAAACAGTGTCTTCAATAGTTCAAATGGACTGTCAACGGCATATCCATCTGTAACAGGTATTGATCCTAACGATCCAAACTCAACTCCTACATCGACAAAACATCTTGTAATGTCGATCAGAACTGAGGGTAGTGGTATTTCAACTGCTGCTGGTGTTAGACAACTAGCATTTGCTGATGATGATAGCATCTACACTCGCGGTTCTGGAAGTGAAGCAGGGCAATCAACTACATTTGGATCTTGGAATAAGATCTGGAGTTCTGGAAACCATGGTGTAGAAAGTGGTCTTGACGCTGACAGACTTGATAACAAGCAAGGTCTTTGGTATCAGGATGGTTGGAACATCAAAACAAACCAGTTGTTTGATACCAGAATGCCACGTTGGTTAAGTCCAACCAAGTTTAGAAATCAACTAGAAGTCAAATCATATGCTGGAACTGATACTTACTATAGAATTCTCGTAAGAGAAAATCTTCCTATTGATCCAGGTGGAGATTATGAACCAAACTCACAGATCAATGTTTATGATGCCAACTTCCAAGATATTAGTGATTTCTTCATTACCGATGCCTTCCGAAATGTAGATACTGATGATTCAACAAATACTTACACAATGCTTATCGGAAGACTTCCTTCTGGTGGTGACATTACTCTTGCCAAGTATATTGGTTTTGCTGGAGAAGAAAAAGTATTTGAAAACTATGAAATCTATGATACTAATACTTACACTGTATCAAAACTAGGCAATGATAGTGGAGACGCATTCTTACAGTTAGGAAGAAGAGATGGTGTAGCATCTTCACAACCATATATTTGGTTCAATTCATCGCAAGCAGCAGCACTAGATGGAAATGGAGATCCATCATATAACGCTGCTATTGTTGCTAGTGGAGGAGATGCTACTACAAAATCTGGAACACTAGAATTCCTAGTAGCAAATGAAAATGCTGTTGAAATCAATGGTTCTGTTATCTGGAACGCATCAAACGTAGCGTTCAATAATACAAACGTTGCTACAACATACCTTGCTGATGGTGTTACTCCAAGTCTAAGATCGGCAGTAATGCGCGATGGTTCTGGCAACTTCTCCGCTGGAACAATCACTGCTTCTCTAACTGGGGCTGCTTCACTCAACGTATTGAAGACTGGAGACACCATGACTGGTGCTCTGCTAATCACGAATGTCAATGCTACAACAACTGCCCTTAGTGTTTCTGGTAAAGGTGTATTCCTTGCTGGTGCTACTGTCGCTGCTGACTTTGCGGTTGATACTGGAACACTCTATGTAAATTCCACAAACAACAGAGTAAGCATCAACACTCCAGTTGATGGTGGATCGGGTGCATTTATTGAGACCAATCCACTGAAGTTGAATGTTTATGATGCTAACCAATCACTAGCATTCCAGAGTGATACTGCGCTTTCAGCAAATACAAGTTTCTATCAATTCTCTATCTTCAATAAGGTTGATGGTGGCGAATCTGGATTGATTCTACAACATGGCGATGGAGAAGTAGCACAGTGGGGTATTTCTACTGTAAGAACTGGAAATTATGTTGGCGATCTTATCTTTAGAACGAGAGTTGCTAATTCACAAAATTCCAAGAGACTTACTCTTACAAATGGTGGTAATCTAATTCCAGCGACAACAAATGCTCAGTCTATTGGTAGTAGCACCAATAAGTGGCAAGAGATTTATACACACATTTCTCTAGTTCAAGATAGTGTAAGAATTGGAGATGCTTCCGCTAATGCCGAGGCAGATGTTCAATTCAAGGGTGCTAGTGCTTCTCCTGGTGGTGGTAGAAACTTCCGCATTGGTAACAATATTGGTGCTGGTGTTGATGTATTTGCTATTTTCTCATCTGGAACAGATGGTGGAATTGATTGGAAGAACACTCTCACAACTCCTCTTGCTCCAGCATTAGCAATTCAAGGTGCTAATAATAGAATTGGTATTAATACCACAGAATTTAGTGGAATTGATAATTCGGATGAAGAAAATCCAATTACAAGAGACTACATTCTAAATGTTCAGGGAGATATGAACCTGAATGGTATTCTTTATCAAAACAATGAGGAATTTGTAACTTCAAGATGGACAGAATCTAGTGATAATAACGGGGCAAACATTTACAGACTGTCTTTTGTTGGTATCAACAAGGCAGATCCAGCATATGCTCTAGATGTGGGTGGAAGTATAAACTTAGAAGGTGGTTTCTATGTAAATGGTGATCCACAATGGTTAGACAGCAAAGGTATTATAAAGGTAAATTATTCTACTGTTATTGATGATGTTACTATTGATACTGGAACTGAAGCAACTAGTGTCGGTCCTATTGTCCTAAATACTGGTAATACAATCACCATAAATTCTGGTGGTGTTTGGACTATCACTTGATATAAAGAGATGAGTAATTCAAAATTGACTGTAGAGACAGCAAATCTCTCAGATTCTCTGAGAGTTAATTTGCTGGCAAATTCACCAACTACAGACCTACAAGTAGGACAGTTAGCTTATATAGCTGGAAGTCTAAAGGTGTATAGACCATCTGGGTGGAGAAATTTACTATCTACGGAACAATCATTTATTCAACAATCATCATTGGTTGCTTGGTTAGATCCAACAGAATTCTTACAAGGTGCTTCGTCCTGGCAAGATAAGGCAAGTGGATCAGTGTGGGATGTTTCAACTACAACCACAACAAAACCAAACGATTATCAAATTGAAGATACTGTTGCTGTTTATTTTAGAAATGGACGAGCATCTCAGATGGAAGTTGGTGCTGGAAATTTGACATATGAATGTTGGATGTATTTCTCAACAACAAATTATGGAACTTGGAAATATATCATTGGAAAGTCTTCTTTCTGGGATGCTAATTCTTCTGGAATTTATATCAGTGCTAATGGTCAATCTTTAGGATTTCATACTACTAACACCAATGGAATTGAATATTCTATTTCAAACTTTGGAACTGGATGGAAACATTTGGCAGCAGTTATGGATGGAACTGGTAGAAAATTATATGTAAATGGAAATTTGGTTGCTTCAGATTCAACTAGACATAATATGACATCTACTACTAGTTTGACATATGGTGCTGACAATGAAGGATCATATGGTGATAGTAGATTTAAATATGGTCATGCTAGATTTTATAATGTAAATCTATCTCAAACTCAATTACAACAACATTTCAATTCTGAAAAAGCATATTACGGATTATAATAGGGGTTAAATAAATGTCTACACTAAATGTTGGAAGAGCAAATATTGCTAGTGCGGTTGATCTGCCAGTATATACTACTGCTCAAAGAAATGCCTTAACTTCCGTATCCAAAGGAGATTTTATTTACAATAGTGATGATGGTGAACCACAAGTTTACAATGGAACTGAGTGGGTCAATCCAGGTAGAGGAAACTTGTCAGCAACTGGTGGTGCTATAACCACTGTCGCTGGATATACCGTTCACACCTTTGTTGCCAGCGGAATTCTAAACGTTTCTGGTAGTGGTGAAGCAGAAGTTCTTGTTGTTGGCGGCGGCGGTGGCGGTGGTGTCAACTCTGGTGGAGGTGGTGCTGGTGGTGCTGTTATTGAAGCAGTTACAACTCTAACAACAGGAACATATACTATCCAGATTGGAAATGGTGGCGCTGGCGGTGTTGATACAACTAACTACAGCAATACTTTGGGTGGTCAAGGTGGATCAACATCTTTTGGAGACATCATAGCAACTGGTGGAGGTGGTGGAGGAAGTTATCCATCAACTACTGGTGGATCTGGAGCTAATGGAGGTGGTGCTGGAGATCCATCTGGCAGCGGCGGAACTGGAAATGCTCCATCTTTACCAAATGGAGCAACAGGAACAGTTCATGCTGGTAATGCTGGGGGATCTGCTGCTCGTTCTGGATCTCTACATTGTGCTGGCGGCGGCGCTGGTGCTGGAGAAAATGGAGTATCTAGTTCTGGAAGCAGTGGTGGAGAAGGAGGCAATGGCGTGATTGTTAATATTGACGGCAATGCTTATTACTATGGTGGCGGCGGTGGAACTGGTACTTGGACTATTGCTGCTAAGAATGGTGGTCTTGGTGGTGGAGGAGGTGGTGGATCTAATGCTGCTGCTGGTGGTCTTGGTGGAGGATCAGCAAGAAACTCTGGTGCTAATGGATTAGGTTCATCAGGAAATGCTGTAAATACAGGTAACGGCGGAGAGAACACTGGAGGAGGTGGCGGAGGTGCTACTTTCTATGGATCATCTGGTGCTAGAGGTGCTACTGGTGGAAAAGGTATAGTTATCGTTAGATACCAGTCAGCATAAATATAAAAAAACTTCGGATATTGAAACATGTCTAGATTAAATGTTGATAGATTGACTGTTACTGATAGACTAAAACTCCCAGTTTTATCTACAGCACAGAGGGATTTATTGACTCCAGAAGTTGGAGATATGATTTATAATGATTCGGAATCAAGGGTTGAAGTTTTTGCTGCAAATCAAGAATGGGAATTTGCTGGGACAACAATCGTTGGTTCTGGTGCTGTAACAACTTCTGGTGGATCTAAAAGTCAATTTGGAGATTCTATCGTTCACACCTTTACTACCAGTGGAACTTTTTCTGTTTCAGGAGGATCTTTACAGGTAGAAGTTCTAGTTGTTGGCGGCGGCGGTGGCGGTGGTGTCAACTCTGGTGGCGGTGGCGCAGGTGGAGCAGTAATTATTGCCACATCCACTTTAGAAGAAGGAAACTATGGAGTAATTATTGGAAATGGTGGTGCTGGAGGTATTGATACAACTAACTACAGCAATACTTTAGGTGGTGTTGGTGGAACAACATCGTTCTCAAACCTATCTGCTACTGGAGGTGGTGGTGGAGGAAGTTATCCTTCAACTACTGGTGGTACAGGTGCTAATGGAGGTGGTGCTGGAGATCCATCTGGTGGTGGTGGAACTGGAAATGCTCCATCAATTCCATCTGGGTGGTCTGGTATAGTCAATGCTGGTAACTCTGGAGGATCAGCTGCTCGTTCTGGATCTCTACATTGTGCTGGTGGAGGTGGTGGAGCTGGTGGTCCTGGCGTTTCAAGTTCTGGAAGCAGTGGTGGAGAAGGGGGACCAGGAGCCCTATCGAACATAGATGGAAATAATTATTACTATGGTGGTGGCGGTGGAACTGGAACTTGGACTATTGCTGCTAAGAATGGTGGTCTTGGCGGTGGTGGCGGAGGTGGATCTAATGCTGCTGCTGGCGGACAAGGTGGGGGATCTGCTAGAAACTCTGGTGCTAATGGATTAGGTTCATCAGGAAATGCTGTAAATACAGGCAATGGTGGAGCTAATACTGGAGGAGGTGGCGGAGGTGCTACTTTCTATGGATCATCTGGTGCTAGAGGTGCTACTGGTGGTTCAGGAATTGTTATAATTAAATATACTCCATAATAATAAATACTATTACACGAGATTAAGTAATCATGGCAAGTTTCGCTCAATTAGATGACAACAATAATGTTATCAACGTTATCGCTGTCAATAACTACGATACATCAGATGAAAATCTAGTAGAAAAAGAAGAAATTGGTGTAGCAAATCTCAAGAAGATGTTTGGCGAAAACACTAATTGGAAGCAGTGTTCTTATAATTCAAAAATTAGAAAAAATTATCCATCAATTGGGTGGATCTATAGAGAAGATTTAGATATTTTTATTCCACCCAGACCATTTACTTCTTGGACTTTCAACATTGAAGCACAGGAATGGGTTGCTCCTATTCCATCACCACCAAGACCAACATTTGATGATAATAACCCACCACTAGAAATGCCAAAAGTTCATATGTGGGATGAAGAAAACAGAAGATGGTATTTACCTTCCTAGATGTGATATAATTTATAAAAATTATCTTTGTTATGCCGATCAAAAAAATAAATAACCACAAAACCCAAAACTATCTTTCACTCAAAGAACAAGTTCTTGGTGATAATTTTCCTTGGTATTGGGTTAAAGGAACAACCGAAGGAGAAGAATTGGAAGGATTTACAAATCACCAATATCTCAGTCACTGTGTTTTAAGAAGACCAAATGATTCGAATTCCAATTATTTGTTTTCTACATCTTCTTCTCAATATTCGGATTTGTGTAATATAGTATTGAAAGAAATTTTTGATTTAAACAATATCAATGTCAATTGTGTTTTAAGAATAAATTTCAATCTTACTTTTCCTATTTCAAATATTCCAACTGTTCCACATTACGATCATTCTTTCGACCATAAAAATATAATTATAGTTTTTACTGATAGTGGTGGAAAAACTGTATGTGAAGATGAAGAGCATAATCCCAGTGAAGATGATATAATAGTGTTTTCTGGTCTGCATTATCACTATCTACCAGAAAAAACTAGGCGAGTTGTTATGGTTGCTACTTACATTTGATGACTATAGAAAAAATATATTCAACACCAATATATTATTCGATATGTGATAATAAAAATGACATACAAAAAGAACTAGAGGATTGTATTCTTGAAAAAATAGAATTTAAGATGAAAGATGGTTGGGGTAAAACCCATTACTTATCAGATATATCTTTCTCTGAAAATTTTATACAAAAATATCAATTGAAGAAATTAGAAACGGAAATTATTTTTCATGTAAAAAAATATTTGAAAGATATAAATTTTCTAAAAGATATAGATTTTCAAATTAGTAGTTCCTGGGCATCGTTATTTCAAAGAGATAATTATGGTCATATTCATAATCATGGATATGCTGATATATCTGGAGTGTATTATTTCAAAACTAATAACTTCGATGGAGATTTATTTTTTCAATCTCCAAATCCATATCTAGATACATCATTGATTTACGAACATCTCAGTGTTCCATGGGAACATAAACCAATAGAAGGAAAATTATTACTATTTCCTGGTTGGTTGAGACATGGAATAAAAACAAATCAAACTGATAATACCAGAATAAGCATTTCCTTCAATATAATATTTGACAGACATCATGTATGATTTTTTATTTTATCAGACAAAAATTCCTAAACAAATCATATCCTCTTTAATAGTAGATTTACGTGATAATATTTTAGATACAAATAACCTAAAAGAAGGATTGATAGGTACGGAAAATACTTCGAAAAAACAAAGAGATAGTAAGATAGAATTTATAAATTCAAATTTATGGATATCTGGATTCATATACTATTATATTCTACAAGCAAATGAAATAAATTATAACTACGATATATCTGGATATAGCAATTCATGTATTCAGTATTCCGAATACACGGAAGGTTGTTTTTATGATTGGCACATTGACTATCAAGGAGGAGCAGAAAAAACTGTGGTTGATAGGAAATTGTCCTTTTCATTACAACTTTCAGAACCAGATGAATATGAAGGAGGAGAGTTGCAATTGATGGATAGTTGTACTAATAAAACTTATTTTGCACCAAAAAATTTGGGAACAATTGTAATTTTTGATAGTAAAATTAAACATCGAGTTAGAAAAGTAAAATCTGGATGTAGAAAGTCTTTAGTTGGTTGGGTTGTAGGACCCAAATTTAGATAATATAAATAACGATACACACCATTCAATGTGATTACTATGGATCCCGCAGAACTAAAGAAAAACTTCGAAGAACAAATTGCTACAACTGATAAGCAGATCAAAGAACTAGAAGAAAATCTAGTAAAGGCAAAAGAATACAAGATCAAACTTCAAGGTGGTCTTGAGACTCTGGGACTTCTAGAGCAAGAACCAGAACCAGAAGTATCTCCAACCGAAGTAGTAGAATAAATACTAAATCCCTTCTTCCTAAATAGGTAAGAAGGGATTTTTTGTGTGTAATGGCATCTCCAAGTTCTAGGGCTGATCTTATCACTTACTGTAAGAGGCAGCTTGGTGAGCCTGTCCTCCAAGTTAATATTGACGACGAGCAGGTCAATAATGTTATCGACGATACCATCCAGTTCTTCCAAGAGAACTGCTACAATGGTATGGAGAGAGCATACCTAAGACACAAAATCAATGCTGATGATCTAACAAGATTTGATGGTGAAGATACCACATCATCTGGAACTACGAACTGGGAAGAGGCAACGAATTACATTCCTATTCCAGATCATGTTGTAGGTGTTACCAGAGTATTCGGTCTAGTCAGCAACTCAATCCGTTCTAATCTTTTTGGTGTTGAGTATCAGTTGTTCCTGAACGACTTGTATGCGTTTGGATCACTTGACATCCTCAACTACTATATGAATAAACAGTATCTAGAAACTCTAGATATGGTCCTCAACAATGGATCATTCCAGCAGTTCAGATACACCATGCGTCGTGATCGTTTGTATCTTGATATCAATAAGTCATTCCTCAAAGAGGATACCTGGCTCTTAATTGAAGCGCATCGTCTCATTGATCCTAATGATGCGACTGAAATGTATAATGATATGTTCGTGAAGAGATATGCTACTGCTTTGATGAAGAAGCAGTGGGGTCAGAACCTAATCAAGTTCAACAATGTTCAACTGCCTGGTGGTATTACCCTCAACGGCAGAGAACTATACACAGACGCACTAGCAGAAATTGAGAAGATCGAAAGCGAAGTTCTCAGCAAGTATGCTATTCCACCTATGGATATGATCGGATAAGATGCCTACTAGTCCTTA
>Ga0255776_10004260_pt1 | contig 15150 bp, 28 predicted proteins | sample 071ome_19_FD_179974 | JGI IMG/M metagenome (GOLD analysis project Ga0255776, IMG submission 179974) | Coastal salt marsh microbial communities from the Groves Creek Marsh, Skidaway Island, Georgia - 071413AT metaG (version 2) | ecosystem: Environmental > Aquatic > Marine > Intertidal zone >... | reverse complement strand
TGTCAACCTCTTTTTTACGCTGTGCAATGCACAATGCGCAAGTAACGTGCGTCCGGATGCACACCGTAAAACATAGGCTTTGTTGCGTGTACTTTGCTAACATTAAGTGCTGCTGTAATTTGCTGCACAACACTAGGAGTTAAGTTTTTAGTTAGGAAGCACAAGTTGCGCAACTTAGGATTTGCACATTTGTTTGTGTAACTGTGCGAGGAATACATAACATTGTTTTGCTTTAGGATGTTGCGTACAATGCTACGTGCTGTTTTTGTTGTAGTGTTTTGCATAAAAAGCCCTCTCTATGCTGTTACGTTATACAAGCACTATAGCATACACTACAGTGCTTGTCAACCTCTTTTTTTAGCCTATTGTAGCGTAGTCTTCGTTTGTAACCCAAAAGCTAAAACTTCCGTCTGCTTCTTCTGCTTTGTACACATCTACAGTAAATCCGTAGCAGCGTCTGTCGCTAGTATTCCCGCACATAAAGCCATATGTTTCGTCTTCAAGCACGTCTACAGTATACACGTTGTCGCGCCACTCTTCCTCGTCGTCTGCGCCGTAGTATGTAGCCCACATATCCGTGTCGTATCCGTATTCTTCAAACTCCGCCTTCCATTCTGCGTCTTCTTCTACCCATACTACACGCACTGCTTCGCTTAAACAAACTTTTCCATTTAGCATATGTTGCCCTCCTATATGCTGTTGTGTTATACAAGCACTATAGCATACACTACAGTGCTTGTCAAGTGTTTTTTACGTACTAGCACTCCATACTAGCAATGCCGTCGTCTTGCATTCCTTGTTCCGTAAACGTTACGTCAAAGCCCAGTGCAGCACTTATGCTTGCTTCAAAGCCTCTGTCTGTGTATATGCGCCAGTCGCCACAGCCACCTGCGTTGTGCTCCACATAAATCATTGTGCTAGTGTCACCGTCTTCATACGTTTCGTTGTGTACACTAATAGCACTAACAGCAACTTTGTTGTCGCCTTCATAACCCCATATGCTGCTACCGTCACACACAGCATAGCCGTCTGCGTCATAGCGTGTCACTACGCAGCTATATTCTTCGTCTGCGTGTGTAGTTTCAGTAGTTTTGTTTGTAAGTGTAAGCATTGTTTGCCCTCGCTGCTTATGTGTTAACGTTATGTGTATACTATAGCACAAGTGTGTGCTGCTGTCAAGTGTTTTTTTAAATTATTTTTCGCACAGTGCTGTGTATATGTTTTCGCGTACTACTGTGTCTAGTGTGCTGTCTAGTGCTGCACTGCCTAAGCTAACAGCGTTTTCGTGCTGTGTGTAGTTTTGCATAATAAAATCTATTGCTTGCACACTGTCGTATATGCCGTAGTCGTTGTTTTCTACTATGCTGTCGTGCGCACAGTCTGCAATTGTTTTAGCAAAACTTTCTACTGCTGCTATTACCTCCGCAGTGTAAATTGCTGCATACGTTTCCTCTATAATATTTTGCATAGTTTGCCCTCTTTGCAATTGTTTGTTTATACAAGTACTATAGCACAACACGCAGCACTTGTCAACTAAAAAGTGCTGCGCAAATGCAAATAATTCTTATTACGTATTCCACGCAACGACAGTGTCGTTTTGCACACTTACATAGCGCATTTCTCTGTAGCCGTCACGCAGTGTAAACAGTGCTTTGTACACAATAACATCTCCCGCAGGATCGCGCTGCTTGTACAAGTACTGCATGTCCGAATACGTGCCATTTTTTACTTTTAGTGTTGTAAGCATATGTAGCCCTCATTGCTATTAATTAATTTAGTATGTATATACTACTACAACTATGCTCGTTTGTCAACCGTTTTTTACACGCAAAACGAACAAAGATTCTGTTTAAAATCAATGACTTAGCCCCTCTTAAAACTGTAACGATTTCAAACGGTTAGAGTTCGCGCCAAATGTAGTATGCAGCAGCACACGACAGTGCAGCACACCAACCAAAGTATAACAATAGCAGCACTATCTCGGCCACGCTTACCTCCCCTGGGTCCTCTGCTGATATTCTTCGTAGGTGAGATACTGATCCGTCCTAGGGCACAAGTAACGCCCCTCTTGGGGATCGTAGTAGAGCACATCGTTACCATCGTAGAAGAATGGCCCCTCAAGACCTGCTCGTTCTTCAAACTTGGCCTTGAATTCTGGTGAAATGTTTAAGATCTTGTAGCCCATAGTGCCCTCCAAATTGCAAACTATACATACACTATAGCACCTGAACCTCTCTCTGTCAACCTCTTTTTTGATTAAATATTGTTATGAACGACGACACCAAATGGGACGAAATCAGAATGGCCCAAGGCACAGAAGGGGTTCATCTCCTACTAGTAAATGATAAGATCATACTAAGGACTACTAGTAAACGCATAGTAGAACACTACTACGAGCAGATGTGCAGTGATGACTGGGAAGGTGAAAGAGTGATCACACCAGACGGTTCAAAGTCATAGTGTATAGTAGTAGTAGAGAGTCTATATAGTAGTAGTGTAGTAGTTGTAGTAGGGGTCCCCTAGGGACTGGTTGAAGTTCTTGGCACAATCACTTGAAATTGTTGACAGAATCTGAACCATAAGGTAATAATCTGTGGCCGCTACAGCGGGGTCTATTGTGAATCTCACCGTGTAAACCACTGTTTATTATGGTTTTTATGGTGTTGCAAGGGGTCTATCGTGGTGGTACGGTGTAAACAATCACATGAGAATTGTACGCTAAACTGTTGATCTATAGTCAAAAAAATTTTTCTTGACCGTGGTGACGAGAGGCATAGTTCAAATACTCTCACAGCTTTTTCCACTCTCTACTACACTGTGCTCTACACTACCGAACCTTCTCTCTATAGCACTACTACTACTATAGCCAGGTTAGTTTGAGCTCTTAACAGCGGGGTCTACTACTATACTACTACTGTATGATATCATACACACACTGTGATCTACACTACTACTACCGTCACTACTACTGTGACTACTACTATATGAACTATTGCCTGGCTAGTTCAACTCAATCAAAAAATTTGCGTTGAACACTTCGTGCTTTCTGGGCGCAAGCCTTTCAGGTTTTTGAGGCTACAGCGGGGTCAATTACAGTGTATGATTCTATTTCTAGGAAACAGTGTGGGTAATCAAGTTCCAACAGTTCAAGTTGTTCTTGTGCTAGTTCTTGTGTGGGAATGGCTTGTGCAAGTGTTTCTTGGGTTGCTATGTCTACGATTCTGTACAGTGTTTGCATATGGTATTTACTAGTTTATCGTATCTATCCCAAGCAAGGTGACCTCCGTCTGGATACTCTCTAGGATGTCTGTGACGGTACTTGCGAACTCTTGCGTTTTGTTTGTCTATGCGTTTTGCTAGGCCGGGATCAGTTGCAGGAAACAGTTCAAGTGTGGGTTTGTAGTAGGTGAGTGTGCCTGTGGTTGAAGGGGGATGGCCCAGGCTTGCACAGTAGTCTGGTTCAATCACAGTGTGGTTTGTGGGGAACTTGAGTTGGGGAACATGTGAGTGTCCTCCCCAATGCAGCATGTGTACATCACTCAAGCTATTCACACACTGCTGCTGAATTTTCAGTGCACTAGCTCGTGACTCTGCATAATCTTGGCTGTACTCAGAGTGTTCAAAACGCCATGTGTGTACATTTCCATTGAGTTCTCGTGACCAATCAGTCCAGCCCATAACCACTGTGATCTGTAGGTGCTGCTCATCGTGCTCAATGCCTTGCAGCAATCTTTTGGTCTGTGCAGTTAGATTTGAGCCTTGTTGTGCCCAACTTGCCACAGTCACTCTGTTACCTAGTCTACGTTGCAGTTGATGTGCAAGACTCTGTTGGGGAGGATAAAACTCAAGATTTCGAGCAGTATGGTAGGTGTCGATGCTCCACGAATCACCTGCAACTATTATCGTGTGTTTCATACGTAGTTCGCCTCTTGATAAATCACAGCACAACGGATATTATCTCGGTGTAATCTACTAGGATTTGCTACCCTGCGCCACGTAATAATAGGATCTTCATCGAAGTCTTGGGTGGTTATTCTACGATCAGTGCCCTGCCAACTGTCTACTAGATGCGGTGCTGAGTAAACAGTATTATTCTGCATCACAGTAGCAAATGAAGTTTGATTGGGTGCATGTAAACAGATATGCCATGCAGCACCACATACTAGTATGTGTTCGTTGCGTGTTTTTGGATCGTATTCTTTCATTTCGGGATACTGTTGCTTGAACCAAGGATGTGTGTCGGGTGTGCAGTAGGCTCTACGAAAATGGAATTGTCGTGTGTAGTCTAGTATCCTACCATAAAATTCTAGTGTGTGTTGAGTACGAGTCTTTTCAGCTGCACGGATGCGCCAGTCTGACCAACAATCTACAAAAAGTACGCTGTCAAAGTGGCTCTTCCATGATCTTTTCATAGGTGTTCCTGAATGGTCTTTACCAGCGGTGCATAACGTTCAAAAGCAAGATGTATACCATCTGGAAACAGTCGCGGGTGCTGATCTCTCCACGCAAGAACACTATCAGTTCTGTGCACAAGATCTTCTAGCTCGTGTTGAGGTGTTAGGGGAAACAGCTCTGAAAGTGATATGGGCAATCGTGCAGCATAGGTGACTAATCCTGTTGTGTTTTCAGGTTGACCTTGTGTTTCTCTAAGGTAGTCACTGTAAAGCACTGAGTGACGATCTCTTGCACCTGGCAACCAACACGCAGCTTGTCCACCCCAATGTAATACACGGCTTCCCTTGGGTAATAGTTCGTCTATGCGATCCAAGCACTCTCGCATCATGCTACGACATAGTGCACTATCTCCTGCATATGAGCCTGTTTGTGCTTCAAATCCTTCTTGCACACTAGGAAAGTTAGGTTCCCAAAGTATTCTACACCAATCAGACCATCCCCAAACAACAGTTATAGGCTGTGAGTGCCCAGTGTTTTCTTGTAAACATCTTGTGAGTAGTCGTGCTTGATGTAGATCATTAGCACCACCCATTGCAAAGTTTAGTATACTTTGTCCTGTAGCAGCTTCTAATTGTGCTCTTAGACATTGCTGTACAGGGTACATGCGAGGGTGTTGTGCAGCTAATCCGGCGTTGGGTATGTCAGCTGAAAAAGAATCGCCTAGTATTATTATCATAGTGATATTTATTTTAAGGTATTCAACCGCACGATAAATAGTGATATGCATGCTGTAATCTTCAATGACAATCTAGAAATCAAACGCCGCACAATGGGTGCGTACAAAATAGCAAACTGTTTAGAACGCATGGACTGGAGAGCCACTGTGGTAGACTGGGTATCAAGCTGGCAAGAAGCTGAGCTAGTTGAATACCTAGATGCTGTGGTACAAGATGATACCCGTTTGTTTGGTATTTCCTACACATGGCTAACTCCTGAATATGCCACAATGCTGATTGCTAAGTTACGCAAAAGGTATCCTGGTGTGCGCATACTAGTAGGTGGGCAACAGTTTATACAGCATGATCTAGGTGCTGACCTCTACATGTATGGCTACGCAGAAATTGCACTCGAACATGTGATCGACTATTGGTTCAACAACGGTGAAAAACCCAAGGGTATGCGTCCTATTGAACTAGGAGGCGCTCAACTCATAGACTGTAACGCAGACTATCGTGCTATGGACATGGGTGACTATGGTGTAACCTACAGAGAAGATGATTACCTACAGAGTTGTGAGCAACTCACAGTTGAACTAAGCAGAGGGTGCAGGTTTGCCTGCAAATACTGCAACTATGCTTTTCTAGGCATCAAACAAGACACATCGACTGCTAAAGATTTGTTACGTGCAGAACTATTACGTAATTGGGAGCGTTGGGGGACAACCAACTATATTATTGCAGATGATACCCTCAACGACAGAGATTCAAAACTAGAAATGTTGGCTGAAGTTGTAGAAAGCTTGCCCTTTGAGCCCAACTTTAGTTCATTTATTAGAATTGATCTAACTATAAGTAAACCACACCAACTTGAACTACTCAGCAGAGCAAGAGTATGGGCACACTTTTATGGAGTAGAAACGTTCCACCCAGGCGCAGGAAAAGCTGTTGGAAAAGGCATGGCACCTGAACGTATTAAACAAGGTTTACTAGACATGCGAGAGCATATGTTAAGTAAGTTAGGCTTATACCGTGGTAGCCTAGGCATGATAGCAGGACTCCCGGGTGAACCACCCGAGTCGTGGCAAGCCTCAGAACAATGGTTGTTGGATAACTGGCTAGATCAAAACTGGACATGGTGGCCCTTAGAAATATCAACAGAAGATAACCTAGCCACTGTGAGTGAGTTTAGCAGAGAATGGGCTAAGAATGGATATAGGGAAATGACAGATGAAGCAAGAATCAACTATATCAAGGATGTGTTCCTACGCCAAAAAAATAGTATTCAACACAAATATGATCACAAAACACTATATTGGCAGCATGCCGCAGCGGATCTAAAAGATGCTGTAGATTTTGTTCAAAGACATAGGGACTACCATGCAAGCCAAGATTGGCCAATCAAGATTCCTAACTTTCATGTCCTCAATTATGCAGGAGAATATGAATGGAATGACCTTCTGCAGAGGACTGATGAATGGAGTAACATTGAAGTAAGACATGGCGGTGAATATCAAAGAATAATTAATCCCTACATTAAGAAAAAGCTCAAGGCTGTCAGAGATGCTAACGGGATTATAGGTGGATATTTTGCTGTCTTGAAGATACAAAAACTTAGCGAGAATCCTGCTTATGTTGATACTGCTCGTAAACCTTTGACCACATAGGGTCTTGGTCACCCCAACTTCTAACGGTAATACACCATCTTTCTTTATCACTTATCATGTCTACATTGTGAGGAATGTTAGTACGACAAATAGTTATTTTTTCGTGACTTAGACAATGTTCACTGTCCCTTTCTAATACATCGCACGGCGTTTCTTGATATTCCATTTTACCAGCATCAGGATTACTTGCTTCTAGACCGGGATATGGAATTTGTCCTTTTGCAGCTAGTCGTGCTTGACTAATATCCTCTGGATCCCACCAAGGCTTATACCACACCATAGGGTTAATATCTTGTTCTAATACCCAGTTGAAGCTTGTGCTAACTGGTAGCATAGCACCACCTTGGGGGTCTATATCAATGTGGGCTCCTGGATGTTGATATCCTGCAGGTCTATAGAAGGCGAGCATGCCACTAATATCTATTTCAAAGTAATCGTTTAAGTTGTTGATAAATTCTTGGTTTAGAAGATAACCGAGACTATTTTCTAATTGCCAAACTTTGCCGCCACCTTCTGATTCCATTTGTAGGAATTCAGGATGGCTTAGGAAAAATTCTTTAGGGTCTGTATGAAATGCATTCGCTACGCTAAAATTTGTTTCTATCCAATTATTCAACTATATAATCCTTTAATGTTTCTACAGCTTCTTCCCAGCTTGACCAGCCCATTACAGCTCTAGCACTAATAGCCCAACGTTCACGCTGGCCCATGCGAACATTGTGCAATCTGTTTGTCCTAACCATAACAAGATCCTTAGAGCCTACCCTAACACTATCAACTTCATTCAGTTTCTCAAGAGGTACATCATCATAATGCACAGCATTTGTAAACTTTTTAAGTTCTGTATCTACTCGTTCCTTAGGCTCAAACCAAGTCATTTCTGAATCATCTTCAGGGTCTAATGTAAAATTGTAAGCACTAACAACAGGATAAAAGTCTTGCTTGTCCATGCTGTCACTTGAGTTAGTTGCGTGAAAGCCGTTGTCTTCGTACTCTATGTCTCTGGCACTAGGACTTGACTTAGGTGCGACATCTATGTGTGCAGCAGGGTGTTGATATCCAGGCGCTCTCCAAAAAACAAGAGCTCCTGTTATTTCAATATAAGGTATTGTTTCTTGAACATAATCTATCCAAGACTGATTGAATATTTCGTCTTTACCAAATGTCCATATACCGCCATCGCCGGGTAAGTAAATGTCTGAACGATCTACATTTGAATGACAGAAACTTGGCACATCTATTTTAAGTGCATTTTCTGTGCTTACATTCAATCTATGCCAATTCTTCATGTTCTATCCAATCATTAAATTTAGTTAGATAATCATCCCAAGACTTTAACCAAGTAAACCTTACGCTAACAAGCCAACGTTCATTTGCACCCATATCAACGGTATGTGGTATGTCTGTGCGCACAAGAGTTGGCTCTTGTCCTATTGTGCATCTACCTACTTCTGTTAGTATGTCTAGTGGCCATTCTTTATTTCTATCAGTGTGAGATCTCTGGGTATATTCAGGGTCTACGTCAGGAGTCTGATACCATACCATTTGTGCATCATCAGGATCTATAGTCCAATTAAGTCCACCGCCATAAAGGTTGTCTTCTTGGTCTATGTCTACATGTGCGCCAGGGTGTTGATAGTAAGGCTTACGGAAAAAAATTTGCGCTAGATCTACACTCAGATTCCATTCTTTTTCTACATAGTCTAACCATTCTTGTGAGAAGATAGTTTTAGGAGCCAGTGTCCATATGCCTCCTTTATCGGGCATATACAATGCATGTTCTCCTTCTCTATAAGGGTCACTGAGAATATAATCTTTTAGATCTATTCGTAGTTCACCTGCATCTAGTTTTGTACGTCTATAAGGAACATCAGTCATTGCTGCTCCACTCAATAGTGTCAGGATCCCAACAATTTTCCCATGCAACACAAAACTCTTTTTTTGATTCTACGTCAATTAACTTTACTAGATCATTTTCTACATCCCTTATTTGAATTATACCTAAACCTTCATAAACACCAGGTTTGCCAGGATGTTTTTCACCTACACAGAGCTTTGCATCAATTACTTTACCTTGTTCATCTACAAAGGTAGTGACTTTAAATTTACAAGCCCAACTTTCTCCAACTGTAAGTTCTTCTAGTTTCATTTGCTTCTCCTATATGTTTAATTATCTAACGCAAAAGAGGTGATAAATATTTTTATCTAATCCAGATAGAGGAGATCTCCCATGAGTACATTAAAAAATATAAGCCTTAACCTTGAGCTAGGGCAAACAATTCTTGTTGGAAAAAATAAGGAACCTGCCGAAATAACTAAGATAGAATTTCACGAGAAGTCAGGGGAGATATCTCTAAATACTACAAAAGGTCCTAGGAAAGCTCTTACATTTTGTTTGTGCACATATGAAGGAAACTTTGATAATCCTGCTGACAAGTATAGATAAATACTTGTATGCGAATAGATGAAGTTTTAACCGACGACGAAGACCTAGTAGATTGGAAAGCAAGTCAAGAGTTGTGCAAAAGCTCTACACCTGATAGTGCATTAGGTGCAAGTGCCCTAGCATCATGCAAGGCACAAGGACTTCGTAGAAGACAAACTGGTAAAAGCCAAAAGAAAGGGCGAGAACGTGTAAAACTACACGGCAAAAAAGCTAAGAGCGTCAAATATGGAGGATGGGTGCATCCAACAAAAACAGGTTAAACGGAGAAGCAAATGATACCAGCAGGAAGTTTATTAGTAGCACATCCTACATTTTCAGAACCCTACAACGAAGAAGCTGTGGTATTCATAACTGAGAGCACTCCAGAGCAAACTGTTGGTTTAAGACTTAATCTTGTAGAAAATCGTCCTCTTCAGGAAATTGTTAGACCTGAGTTTATTGATACTTTTCCTGCTAACAATGTTTATATTAGCGGTCCTGTTAATCCATCTGCACTGATATGCTTTCATAGTGGAGAATGGTACAGTAAGAATACTATGCCTATAACACGCAAATGGAGCATTAGCAGCGACGAAGTAATGTTAGAAAAACTTTCCATGCAAAACTATCCTGATTTTTTTAAATTATGCTTAGGATTTACAGTATGGACAGAAAGCCAAGTTGAATATCAAACTAAATCAAAAAATCCTTCATGGCTAGTCCTTAACAATCCTAGTGATACGCTTCTTATGACAAATGCAAATAAGATGTGGACAAAGGCAATAACTGAAGCAAGCCAAGAAGCAGTGGAGGCTTTTTTCTAAAGCATAAACATAATGTAAGGAGCAGACAATGCGAAATTTAGTCCTTGCAGTTTTGGGACTAATTATTATCGCAACAACTGCAACAGCACAAGAAAATCAACCCAAACAATTTATAGCCGTACAGGCCTGTGATGATGTTATTAAAATAATGGAAACAATTTCTAAGTACACAGAAAATCCATTATTTGAAGCCCAAACAATTACCCAAAGCGCAAACAACGGACAATGGTACGAAGGCAAGAGTATGATGTTTGTGAATTGGGAAACTGGCACATACAGTTTTGTAACACTATATCCAGATGGTACAGCCTGTATGCAAGCAATAGGAAAAGAGTTTCAACCATACGGTGGTCCAATGCTCTTTACGGATCAATGAAGTGGTTCATAGTAGTTCTTTTTTATACACTACACGGTGATGTGTATATTTTTACAGAGCCTACATTTGATTCATATGACGAGTGCTATGGGTCAATCACAGACCCAGAAGCAGTGCCTGGTTACGTACAAAAACTAGTATTTGAATATGGTAGACTTATGCCAATACAGGCGCTAAACTGTTTAAACGAAGATACTATCAAACAAATACTTGCTAAGATGAATGAGGAAGAAGCATGAACATAGTTTGGATATTAGTTTATATTGTTGTAGTAGGCAAAGAGCCTATGGCCATTAATGCTATGGGTCCTAGAGTTACCTTTACAGATATGTACGAATGCTTTGCTGCTAGAGAAAGCCTAAGTGAACAAGTGGGACAAGGCCAAGGATACTTTCATAACAACCAACAGGCCGTTTGTATTCCTGTTGAATCTTCTGACACATAAATACTTGTACAGTACATAGAGGATCACAATGGCAGACACACTGGTTCTTAATGCAGACGGACAGCCTGTATCATTACTACCTCCATCTACGATTCAGTGGAAGGAAGCAATCACTTACTTATGGTTAGAAAAAGTTCACGTACTAGAATGGTACGATGATTGGATAGTACGAAGTAGCAGCTGGGAGACCCGGGTTCCCGCAGTAATCATGCTCAAGGACATGTATCGGCGACGGAGAAACCCAAGATTTTCCAAATACAACGTCCACCTAAGAGATATGTTTGTCTGCCAATACTGTAACTTACAATTCCCCCAAAAAGAACTAACACTTGATCACGTACAACCTATAAGCAAAGGCGGTCGTACCTCTTGGGACAATATAGTGAGTGCATGTAATCCTTGTAATAGTCGCAAGGGAAATAAACTTAATATTAAACCTAAAGTTGCTCCTTATCAACCAACATATTATGAATTAGTGAACAAGCGTAAAGAACTTGAGTTTACTATCAAACATCCTAGTTGGCAAAACTGGTTATCCTAACAAATTTTTCCTGTTAGCCTATCTTCGAGATATTCTGCTGCCATTTCAAACTTAAATATTTCTCTTTTTAAATCTGCCCACTTAGGGTCGTCTAGATCCATGTTTTCTAATTCAGTAATCATTTCCTTGATGGCAAGTAAGATTTCATTTCTTTCTTCGCGAAAAACTTGCTCTAAAGTAATAATTTCTTCTTTCATCTTATCCAAGCTATCCTTTTGCCTTGTGCAATTCTACGTTCTTGTTCTGCAACAGAGCCGGGATACCTCCAAGCCCAAATAGCAACCAGTGCCATAAAGCCTCCACTCCATGCTACTGCTTTAACATTTCCTGTAGTTAACCATAAGAATATTAATGTTGATGACATAACTAATATCATCATATATTTTGCCCAGGTGGGAAAAACTTTTTTTTCCACCCAGTTAGTAAGGAATGGACCAAAATACTTGTGATTGTACAACCAATCATGCATTTTTTTATTACTCTTAGCAAAACAATATGCCGAGAATACTAAGAATACACTAAATGGTATACCAGGTACCACAAATCCTACATAGGCCATTCCAAGTGATAGGAAACCTAGTCCCATCCACAGATATTTTTTAATCATTAATTGTCCTTTCTAGTGCGTCAACTAGATCATTCATCATAGCATCTGTATGAAAAGGGGTAGGTGCTATGCGTAAACGTTCAGTACCTTCTGCAACCGTTGGATAATTAATCGGTTGTATATAGATACCATGTTCATTTAATAGTGTATCGCTCATCGCTTTACACTTGAATGGATCGCGGACCATCAGAGGCACAATATGAGCACAGGCTTTAGGATGGATCTCCATTCCACGTTCAACCAGCATGCGTTTTAAAGTGCTGGCACGTTCCTGATGTTGCGTTCTGAGCTCTGGATGGTCCTTAAGCCACTTTACACTTGCCATCGCACCTGCACAAATTACAGGTGAAATACTCGTAGTAAAAATAAACCCTGATGCTACCGAACGGATAACGTCTATGACATCTGCGTCCGCTGCTATGTATCCTCCAGTAACACCGTAGGCTTTACCTAACGTTCCGTTGATTATATCAACACGGTCTTCCCCTAACTGTTCGCATACTCCTGCACCTGTACTTCCATACAGTCCAACAGCATGTACTTCATCGATGAAGGTCATCGCACCGTAACGTTCAGCTAGGTCGCAAATTTCTTGAATATGCCCAATATCCCCATCCATGCTATACACGGATTCAAACACAATACAAGGTGTGCCTGAACAACTATTGAGTTTATTCTCAAGGTCCTCCATATCGTTGTGCTGCCATATCATCTTGTCAGCACCACTGTGTCTAATACCTTGTATGAGAGAGGCGTGATTCATAGAATCACTAAGATACACAATGTCGGTAACGATTTGCTTTAGAGCAACCAATGTCCATTCATTTGCGACATATGCACTAGAAAACAGTAGAGCCTGTTCTTTGCTATGCAGTTGGGCAAGTTCGTGTTCTAGTGCAACATGATAGTGTGAAGTGCCTCCGATATTTCGAGTTCCTCCACTGCCAGCACCTGTTTGATCCAATGCAGTATGCATTGCATCTATGACAACTTTGTTCTGGCCCATTCCTAGGTAATCATTTGAACACCAATTTACAATCTCTTTGATTGCATATTTGCCGTACCAAATAGCCTTAGGGAATTTACCGCGCTCTCTAACTATATCATTAAAAACACGGTACTTGCCTTCCTCACGCAATTTTGCAAGCTTTGACTGGAATGGTTTTTTGTCTATCATACATCTACTTATGCATAAATATGTTATAGGAGTATGCAATGCGAGCAACAGAACTTATACGAGCATTACTAGATGTTATTGACGAAAAAGATAGTCAACGATATACACAAGACGACGAAGGTGCACGTTTTGAACAAATATTAGATTTATTACAAGGCGACAATGAAATGCCGCTAGCCAACACACCAAACGAAGTGGTTGCAGATGTAGATGCAGTGACAACACTTGCAGGCGGCGGAGTGAATGGTCCTAAGCACCCTGCAGATATTAGAGTAAAAGACCCGAGAGGATATGAATAATGGCAAACTTATACAGCAGTTTAACACAGAGTGCATCACAGCCAAACCCAAGCGAACAATGGGTCTATGCCAGTGATCAATATAAAATTTATGAAATAACACCAAGTGCAGTTCCAGACACAAGAGCAAAATGGGATCGTGTAGGACACACCATAATGAACAGCATCAACCCAGACTATGTGATGATTCGCAGTCTTGATGGTGTTATACTAATGGTAGTAGGCAACAGCAGATGGGATGCTGCCAGCCTAAAACAAACAATGGATAGAGAATGCTTCCAAGCCACAGCAGGTGATGTGACCTACACTGTAGAAGCAAGTACAGGTTACTTTGCTGGTAGAGATGATGGCGCAACTGACTTAACTTTAGATGGCTTTAGTGACAACCCTTTAATTGATGAGAACTTCAGTCACTGGAGAACCTTTTCTGATGTTATGCAGGTAGATGGTGGATCCACATATTATATGAATTACAACAGAACGCAGTCAACTAATCCTGGTGCTACAGCAGCAACCTGGGATGATGAAACAGGCGAACGAGATCTTATCAGTGAAGCCGCAAAAGCAACCAACTATAATCTTGGCAACTATTTTGCAGGGCGTTACAATGAATTTCCTTTGGATCTTGCCATTACAAACGGCGGCAATTTAAGAATGTACCATATAGATATGGATGAAATAAATCAAGGAGATGGCACAGGCAACGATACAAGTATCACATCTGGCGCAACTACACAAACAGGTGCTCAAACTGACAACATCTATGATCGCAACGGTTTCTTCAGTGTCTTTATTGGTGCTTGTAATCCGTTGATGTACACTTTTTCAAGACTGTTTGATATAGCAGATGGTGATGATGGGTCCAATCGTGATAATCGTTTGGTCTTTTTCTTAGAGCAAGACAAGTTCACCCCCGGCGGCGAGTTTGGTATGAGTAGCCAAATTGCAGGTGCAGGCGGAGATTTGGAAGGCGATGGTAGTGCGTTTGACAATGACGTAGGAATGATAGTAGCCCCTGTAAGATTTACACGACCATAAGGAATAGACAATGGCAGATTTACAAAGTTTAAGAGGACAGAGAAACTTATTTGGCGATGTACGCTCACCATTCAACGGATGGGTGTATGAAAACAACTACAAAATGTTTGTGTGTGACCCAGACGGTACTCCAGACAGCAGAGCAAAGTTTGACAGCGTTGGACACAGAATGATGAACGCAATCAATCCTAACTGGGTTGTGTTTAGAAGCCACACAGGACAGATAATGATGTTGGTGGACGGCAACCGTTGGGACGCAGCCTCTATCAAGCAAACAATGGATGAGCAAGTGTATCAGGCCACAGCAGGAGATACTGCTTGGACGGTCACAGACTCGGATGGTGCTTGGACATATAACGCACTTGACGGTGTTACACACGGCACAGACGGTGGCTTTCCTGTGATTGACATCAACTATAGTTATTGGCGTTCGGCGATAGTTGGCAGTGTGGTTTATGATGCTAACACAGAAGATGAACTCAATGAAACTATAACTTTTGACATCACCAACGCAAACCCCAACACCTTTACAGGTAGTTTGAACAGCAACGAACTGGCAATATGGAATGCGTGGCAAAGTTGGCCACACAATGAATGGAATCTTGGCAACTACCTCGACGGCACAGGACGCTACAACGAGT
>Ga0255776_10004254_pt1 | contig 15162 bp, 10 predicted proteins | sample 071ome_19_FD_179974 | JGI IMG/M metagenome (GOLD analysis project Ga0255776, IMG submission 179974) | Coastal salt marsh microbial communities from the Groves Creek Marsh, Skidaway Island, Georgia - 071413AT metaG (version 2) | ecosystem: Environmental > Aquatic > Marine > Intertidal zone >... | reverse complement strand
GTGGTGGCGGCGCTGGTCCTGGAGGTGTACCGCCCAATCCAGGTGGAGCAATGCCAATGACAGCAAAAACTAAAGTCATTGGTGATAGTATTGCTAATGGATTTGCTAAAGCATCTAGTCGTAGTACAGGGTTAACAAAAATAGGTGATGATCCTTCAGAAGTTTTGAGTAAGATGAAATCTTCTGGAATTAATAGTTCCAATACTTCTAATGTCGTACTATCAACTGGACTGAGTAACAACACAGGTATGAAAGCACAGGCAGAACAGCAAATGAGATGGTTACAATCTCAAGGTATTGCTTTCACAGTTCTTCCTGTAAGTAATGCCATCAGTGCTGCTAATGGAAACTTAAATCAATGGTTGGCAAACAAAGCTGCTCAATACGGTGGAGGATTTGCCAGTGGCGCTCAGTTTAATCATGCTGCTACTGACCCTACTAAAGCACATCCAGAGAGATATCTACCAATGGTAAGAGCAGTAACTCTTGGCACACACTAACTAAATATAAGTAAGGATACCTTCCACTAATGGCAGCAGGACTACTACGAGCCGAAGACGCTACGGGCAATCTTAATCTTGGAGCAATGATTGCTGGTAAGGTTAAGAATGCTTTTGCTATGTCTGCCGAAGAAAGGAAGGCAAGAGAAGAAGAAATAAAAGCACTAGAAGCAAAGGAAGAACTTACTGACGAAGAAGAACAGAGGTTAAAGTTTTTACAAGATCAAGACGCTGAAAGAAAACAACCAGGACTAAAGGGGATTAAGAATTCTTTCCTTGCCAAAGCAATGGCAACGGAGTTTGGTGGAGATAGATTACGTAGAACAAAAGGAACTTTCTCTAAAGATCCAGATGCTACACAAGATCCTTCGCTAACGAAAGAACAAAGGTTCTCTGCTCTCTTAGACAAAGCAGCAAGACCAGCTGGTCCTCCTGTATCCCCCGAAGATGATATCAGACCTGAAGAGTATGGTGATGCCGTTTATCAATCGCCAACTCCACAGGCAACGGGATTAGAAAAATTATTAGACACTATAAAATCTCAGTACAGTACAATCTCTGCTAAGATTGGATCATTAGGGTCTGAAGAAAAGAAAAGTGTAGGTGTTCAGGCAGAAAATGTTTCTCAACTGTCTAGAATCACTGGGGTACTTGAATCTATCAAGTCATACTTTAATAAAGACAATGACTTAAAAGCAGTTGAAAATCAAATAGAAAAAGATAAAGTTGATATGGAATTGGAGTCCCAAGCGGACTCTAAAGCTTCTGCTGAACAAGCAGCAATGAGTGAGCAAGGAGATGCTGCTGGAGTAGATGATACAGATACTTTAGAAGAACAAAAAGAAAGAAATGAAGGTGATGATAATGGTGGTGGTCTCTTAGGTAACATCTTTGGTGGTCTCAAGGGAATGCTTGGGAAGTTCATGGGTGGTAAAAAAGGTGGTGGTCCTAAAGGTGCTACACAATACACCAAACCTATAGGTCCACAACCTATGAACTCACCCACACCATGGGCATCTAAGGGTGCTGGTGATCGTGGTGGTATGTTTGGTAGTGGTGGGTTCACTCCTAGGATGCCATCTGCTCCTACTACTCCAACTCCAATACCACCAACTAAAATGAGTGAAGGTGGTACAGTAGCACCTGCTGCTGATAGCACCATTAATGTAAAATCAGCAGGTAATAGTAAACCAACTAAACTTGCTGCTGGTGGTGTTGTAGACAACCCAACTAGAGTTAACTTAAAACCTGGCAGTAGTGTAATTCCTTTGAATAGGAACAATGGACTAGGTAGGATGTTTAAATCTGCTGGTTCTGCTACTCCTGGTGGTAAGCAAGCAGACCCCATGGCAAAGGTTATGCAATTACCAACTCAAGTTGGTGGTGGATTGCTACTCTCATTGTTGAGCGATATGATGGATAAACTTGGTGGTATGTCATCCTTCTTAAGAGGACCAATCAAAGCGATTGCTACTCCTATTGCTGGAATGTTTGGACTGCCAGGAACAATTGTTAATGGACTGTTAGGTGGACCAGCAGCTGCTGGTGAGATGCCAGGCGCTGGTGGTGGCGAAGAAGACACTAGTTTCTTAGGGAAGTTAAAATCTTTACTTGGAAAAAGAGGAGGTCGTAAAACTGCCAGTTCTTCTGGTGGTCCTGTTACACCATTCTCAGGTACAGAAACTCAGTACCAACTAGGCGGTGGTGCTCAAAGAATTACTTCTGATATGTTTGGTAGCAGAGGATTCCAAACAAGAGATGGTGTGGGTTCTGGTGCCACAGCATTTGGGCATACTGGTAGAGATGTTGGTATGCCTCATGGTACACCGTTATCTTTGGCAATGGGTGGAAAAGTTATTGAATCTGACACGGGACGCAATGGTGGATATGGTAACTTCATGGTCATTAAGATGGCAGATGGAAGATACATTAAATCGAATCACCATTCACAAAATTTACTTCCTGAAGGAGCAGATGTTGTTCCAGGTCAACCGTTTGCTAAGGTTGGAAACACTGGTTTATCATTTGGATCTCACATGCACTTGGATGTAGGAACTGGACCTTATCATTCAGGTCCTGCTAAGCTTGATGGTTTAATGGATCCAGATCCATTTATTTTATCGGGTGGTATTTTTAGGGGCGCAGGTACAGCAACAGCAGAAGGTAGTAGCAGTTCACCTACTCCACCAGCAGCACCAGCAACAGCACCGACTACTCCTAGAGCTTCTGCTCCTACTTCTACTCAACAACCTGTAGCAAGTAACAGACCTCCTACACCCAAAGGAACACAGTTAGCTAGTTTATCTTCTAGACCATCAACAACATCGGCAGGTGGATTAAGTTCAACCCTCAGTTCAAAAGATCCTACCAGCATAGATATGTTATATTGGAGTACGGTGTAATTAATAATGGCAAATAAGAATTTAAAATCTGTAGAGATAAAATCTTGCTACCTCTATGATGTAGGTGGAGCAAAATATGATATGTCTGCTGCCGTTAATGGTTTTTCATACTATGAAAGTATATTCAAACCATTTGTCACAGGTGTGATGAGTGTCACCGACTCTGGATCAAACTTTATTAGTACACTACCAATTCAAGGTGGAGAATTAGTTTCCATTACTATCAAAGATGTCGAGGAAGAGGAGTTTACTTATAACTTACATGTCTGGAAAGTATATGGTAGGATATTCACTAAAGGACTTCAGACATATAACCTAGCATTAATTTCTAAAGAAGCACTGTACAATGAGGGTGTTAGATTAACTAAGAAGTTGTCTGGAACTCCAGATAGTATTGTCAAAAAGATCTTGGAAGAATCTTTGAATACATCGAAGGATGTTTCTACAGAAACTTGTAAGTATGAAGTTAACTTTTTTCCCAACGGAAGGAAAGCACATATTATTATTCAATCACTAGCACAAAAAGCACTGCCCAATACTTCTGGAAAAGCTAAGAGCACTGTAGGAAAAACCACAACAGGTGGTAAGTCAGAACTCTCTGGAGACACAAAGAAATCATCTGGTACAGCAGGTTATTTATTTTTTGAAAACAGAAATGGATTCCATTTTAAATCCATTGATTATTATTACAGTACAGGTAGTGATACTTTTAAAGGAGACAGTGAGGTAGCAACGTACACGGTAAAACCAAACACAGATAACCCAGATCGATATGTTATTGAAGAGTATGGATTTACCAGTGAGTTAGATCTCATTGAGCAAATGAGAAACGGAACTTATGCTAGTCATTTAGTAGCGTACAATTACTCTACTGGATACTACGAAGAGTTTAGTTATAACCTACAAGAGAACTTTGATAACATGGCACACTTAGGTAGTCAATCTAAACTAGGTAAGACCCAACAAGATCTATCTATCAATCCAACTAGAGTCATGACAGTTCTAGTTGATCATGAAACCTGGAACAATAAAGAAACTTCTGGTTCTAATGAAGAACGAGATAATCCAGAAGGAAACGGATCAAACTATCCAGATTATCAAAAGCATTGGTTGGCTCAAAGTATTGCTAGAAGATACTTCATGGAGAATCAAAAACTGGAGATCGAAATCGCTGGCAACATGAACCTAACAGTTGGTGATAAGATTAATGTACTGTTACCTAACATGTCAGCATCAAAGAATAGAGATGAAGAAAGATTTGATAAAGAAAACAGTGGTACGTATTTAATTTCTTCTGTATCACATAACAGTGTCTTCCTAAATAGTAGTGTCTGTGTATCACGAGTCGAATTAATCCGAGACATCTATGGTATGAAAGACGAAACAAGTAATGTAAAGTGATATGGATCCAGTATTATCATCACTATTTCCAGTACATCAGATAGGTAATGATGGATTCCAATGGTGGATCGGTCAGGTAGAATCTGAAAAGGGAAAGGACCCTCATAAATCTGGTAGATATCAGGTGCGTATTGTAGGCCAGCATCTAAAAGATTGTAACGCAACTAAAACAGAAGATCTACCTTGGGCAAATGTAATGATGCCCGTCACCACACCATTCAGTGATGGTGGTACTACTGGTGCTTCAGTATCTCTTAACCAAGGTAACTGGGTTGTTGGATTCTATCTTGATAATGATAAACAGAAACCAATTATCATGGGATCTGTTGGACATACTGCTGGTGCTACACAGAAAAGTAATGTAGAGAAAGATCCTAACCCAGGAAGTTCGTGTAAGTCATTCACCACATACATCAGTCCTGATGTTAATCCAAATACACAGGCTCCAATGGAGTCTAGTAAGAAACGTAACGGAGATCAACCAGCAGAACCAACAACTGCTGAACAAAACGGACAGACAAAACCAGGAGAAGCGGGAGAGATTGCTGCTGCTGTTCCTGGTCAGATGCCAGCAGCATTTAATGGATTGTTTGCTGAGGCATCTACAACTAACCCAACAGGTAACAAGGTATGTGTAGAGATTGCCAACCCAGATTGTGGATCTGAAAATGATATGAAGGGTGGTCTCACTAATATTATTGGTGAGATGTTAAAAACAACTCAACAATCTGGTGGCAACATCGGTACATATTATGTCAGTCAGATCAATGGAGAGCTAAACAATTACATTGATCATGGTATGAGATATGTTAACAAGGCAGTATACCTTGTCAAGAGTTTTGTTAGTAGAGTTAAGGGAGAGATTGTTAAGTTACTACGTGATGGTGTAGATAAACTTGTTGAGCTGTTGTTATATGAAAAGGTAGTAGAAGAGACAGCGGAAGAAGCAGCAGAAAAATCTAATACATCTGAAATTGATAAGCAAAGCGAAGCAGAAGAACCAGAGAAAAAGAAACAAAGCAGAATCAAACCAGTTCTAGACGCTATCAATGATGTTCTGGACGATCTTGGTTGTTCGATGGCAGATTTTACAGATCGTATTGCCAAGTGGTTGACTGACTTACTACTTGGTTATCTAATGGATGCCTACTCCAATGCTGCTTGCTTGGTAGATAATGTAGTCGATGGTATTCTCAATCAGATCTTAGCATTCATCGAAGAGTTTTTAGCAACGATCCTTGGACCACTCCAAGAATTGTTAGCACTCATTGCCTCACCTCTTGATATGATTGGTAGTGCTGTTGCTAAAGTATTAGATCTCCTAGGAATCTCTTGTGATGGTCCGCCCGCTAAGTGTGAGAAAGTTACCAAGGAATGTGTTGACTGTGGTACTGGAGAGACCGAAGATTGGTTAGACAAACTCATTGATGCTCTCAATGATGGACCACTGGATGGTAACACGTATGTTTGTGAGGAAGCTAAAACCACTAGTGCTCTAGATTCTCTACCTCCTACAGAAGTTCTTTTCATTGGTGGAACACTACCAGATCCAGAAGAAAATAATAATGTAGTACCAACTGATCTGTTCATTAACTATAGTTCTGAAGACATCGAAGTAACTGAAGGTCAGCAAGCAATCTTCACGATCACTAGATCAGGTAACATTGCTAAACCATCTAGTCTTACAGTAACAGTTCTTGGTGGTACTGCTACCGAAGGTGTAGATTATAATAAAGTTTACCTTGGTAGCTCTATTGGATTTACTCCAGGCGCTAGCGAAAAAGCTATCGTATTTGATACGTACATAGACGAAGAAACAGAAGGACCAGAAACATTCTTCATTAAGTTGGAAGAGAATGTCACTCCCGAAGGTCTCTTTGCTACTTTCAAAGGAGGCAACGTACATAAATGTACCATCAATGACTTCAATCCAGAGACAGATTTAACACCACCTTCTGATGATGATGGCGATGGAACTCCAGTACCATACATTCCCCCTTCTTTGGTAGCAGTTGCTCCAATCAGCACCAATCAAGTTACCAATCTAATCGATCCATCATTAGATCCATTGGTGGCAGTTACTGCTGACAAAGTTTTCTATAAAGAAGGCGAGACCATTGTCTTTACAGTAGAGACAGAGAATGTAAGTGCTGGTACTGTATATAACTACACCATCGGTGGCACTATTGATGCTGACGATATTCAAGATGGTCTCACTGGATCATTTGACATTGGTTTAGATGGGACAGCAACAATCGAGATTACTACACTAGTAAACGATGACATTGAAGATGATGAGGATGAGTTAGAAAGTTTATCAATCTTTATCACCAACACAACAGCATTTGCTGACGTTTATATTCTAGGTGATGGTGATGATCTAGCAACACAACCTCAGTGGACTGTTACCAGTGATGTCAACTACGTTAGAGAAGGAGAGACTGCTACGTTTACTGTCAGTGCTTTGAATATTCCTGACGGAACTAACTTTACTTACGAACTAGTCGGTCCTATCACAAGGTCAGATATTGTTGGTGCTAGGTTACTATCAAAGGTTGATGTTGATGCTAACTTATTAGAAATTGTTAATGGCACATGTATTATTCCCATTACTCCAACAATCGATGGCGACGAGGATGAAGGACAAGAACCATTTGATTTTGTAGTCAGGTCATATGTAGATAGCAATGGAGACACACAGGAATTAGAAGGTGTACAAACACGTGTCGTTATTCTCGCTGATAGCACAACAGATATTGATACAGATACTACACCATCTTACTTCGTTGAATCTGATAAGTTAGAGTACCAGGAAGGAGATGTTATTGTTTACACCATCACTACATCTAATGTTCCCAATGGTACTAACTTACAGTACATGTTGAGTGGTACTAGTATCAAGAAGAGTGATATTGTTTCTAATTCATTGTTCGGTAACTTCCAGATCATTAACAACAAAGCAAAAGTCTATGTTGGTATTGCTGATGACATTGAGGTAGAAGAACCAGAAACATTAACGTTTAGTATTAATGGTACTGGAGCATCTGCTGACGTTATTATTCTAGATAATGATTCACTTGACATCGATCCATCTCCTGATGTAAAAGCACCATGCTATACAAAACCAACAGCAGGACAACCAATCACAGATGGCAACGGATCTATCATTAGCATTCCTATTTTAGATACTGGATGTCCATATGTATTCCCACCTAAAGTAATCATCACTGGTCCAGGTTATGGTGCTTCTGCTATCGCTTTAACAGATCCTAATGGTAGGGTAACAGAACTTCGTGTTACTAGATCTGGTGTTGGATATAATCTCAACAGACCAGAAGATAAATCACTACGTTGTGTAATTGATTCCTTCACCCTTATTAAACCTGGCGCTGGATACACAGAAGAACCTGATGTTTATATCAACGGTGTTGCTGGTCGTGCTAGAGCTATCATTGATGAGAGAGGATATATTATTAGTGTTCAACCTACTGATAGAACCACAACTTACACTGAGATCCCACAGATTCAAATCATTGGTGGTGGTGGTCTTGGTGCTAGAGTTTTACCTTCGGTTGTCTGCCTAGATAATATTGAATATGAGAACCAGGGTTATGCCAAGATTGGTACTGGTCGCTACGTTGATTGTCCATAAGGAGTGTGAGTAATGGCAAATTCTAATTCTACAAATCAAACTCCTTTACAGGAAACAATAGATAAACTAAACAATGGTCCTACCTATGATGGATTTAATCTAGGCAAAAATTACTTCTTCGAAGGACCTATCCCAGAGTATTCACAGATCATGGGTGGGTTTAATATCACTGCCTATAAGTTCCCAGATGGTAGTCAAGGTTGGGCTTTATACAATGGGAAAACAGCGTTCCACATTGACAATAATAATAACATCACATTTTCTGCTGGAGAACCATCACAATCTGGTTGTGGCGGTAAGGTAGTCATCAACAGCAAGTCTCAACTACAGAAAGCAGAATCTATTGCTATTGAAGTTACAGGTAGAGATGATGGTGGCACCATCGACAAAACTACTGACGGAAATGGTAATGTCGAAGAGAAAAATCTACCATCATATTCTGTTAAAGTATATGGTCCAGTAAAAATCGAAGCAGTCGGTGGTGACTGTTCAGTTAAAGGAGACAATGTTACAGTCAATGCTGGTAGTGTACTAAGTTTGAAATCAAACAAAGATATTATACTACAAGCTGGTGAAAAGGGTGGCAAAATTAGTATGCTTGCTGGTGCCATTGAAATGGACGCTTCCTTCTTTAATAAAAAAATTACAGGAGGAGACTTTACCGAAGGTGCTGGCGAAGTAAAGGTAACACAAAACAAAAAAGGATCCAGTGTTACATATGAAACTCCTGGTAGTGTATTGTATGTTGTTAATGGTGACTATAGTGTCAATGTTAAAGGTACATATAAGACAGACGTAAAGGACAATTATATCATAAATGTTGATAAAGATTGGGGCGCTAAAGTATTAGGTGATTATGCTAATGTCATTGAGGGTAAAGCATTACTTAAAGTTAATGGTGTTGGGTCAAAGTCTAAGCAAACACAGAACTTATTGATTGATGTTCTTGCCAACGCAAAGAAATCACAACCAGGATTTGAGATTGATTCTTCAAGTTTAATTAAGTTCACCAATAAAGAAGGTGGATTTGAATGGGAGGTTGGTAAGAAACTTGCCACCATGAAACTCACTGACAAGAATGAGTTCAGTGTAACAACTGGTCCTCAACTGGGTGCCATTACTCTTGATAAAAAACAAGCAACCATTGAACACGGCAAGACATCCAAACTGTCTATCAAACAAGACGGAGCAAGCATGGAGTTTAATAAGGTTGCTAAGTTAGCATTGAATAATACTGAGTCTAAGATGTCTTACGGTGATGGTTCTTATGTCAGTGTCAAACCTAGTGACGTTACTGTGTTTGGTCCAATGGTTTACCTAAACTGAAAATGACTTTTTAAATACAAGAATTCTGAAAAAAATTCCCCGCCAAAAAATCCCCAAAAAGGTTGACAGGATCCTGAGGACCGAGTACAATAACTCTGTCAGGGTTCAACGGATAAATACTATCGAGTCAGCTTTATTATGAACTACAAACCATACTCACCTGAATGGCATAGATATCGATATCTCAAGGAAGCAATCGATAAGTATCTTGACGACTATGTTGATCCAACCTTTATTATGGATGATATTCGTGATATCCTTCATATTAGGTCCGAGACAGCATATGAAGAGTTTTCTAGGATCAATCAATTAGAACACTATCTATCGGACTATTAATATGCTATCTACTCAATACAGACTCAGACTAGAGTTTATCTGTAAGAAGATTGCTAACAAAGAAGAAGTTAAACTTGAAGATATGATTTGGGCAGAAAAACTCGCCAAGCGACACACAACTGCCCGAGATTGGTTAAACAAAGCACGTCGCTGTGCTGCCCAGGATATTCAGGAGGGCAGTATGGATGATTTTATGAATAAGATGGGACTAGGTGACCCCGACCCATCTAATTACAGAACGGGGTTTCAATCTGCTGATGAGATTGTAGATTGGTTTAAGCAAGACAAACCTGATGATTGGAGGCAACGTGACTGATACTGTAGTGATTTATAGTAATGGTAGTCAAGAGTGTGAACGTATGGCAATGCTATTAAAAGCACTTGGCGGTGAATTTCATGAATACATGTTAGGAAAACATTTTACAGAGCACCAGTTCATATCTGAATTTGGATCTGAAGCTACCTATCCTCAGTGTGCCATTGGTCGTGAACACATTGGCAGCATGAAAGAAACACTTCAACACATGTCTGACAAAGGTCTGTTTGTGTGATATAATATGAGGGTCCCAAGGGGCGGTGGTGGAATCGGTAGACACACCAGACTTAAAATCTGTTGAGCATCAAGCTCGTGGGGGTTCAAGTCCCCCTCGCCCTATTTCACCCATAAATAGTTATGTGTGGAAATCACCATGAAATACCAACTCTCACAACAATACTGTTTTTACATGGGTATGACCGTGAGAATGTATTTCATTCAAGGTATACCTTATACTTTTGATGAGTTGCCTCAAATTATACAAGATCACCCCTCTGTAGCGGCAGAAGCATTAACTGGTCGTGACTGGGATGATGAAGAACTGTATAGATGGTCTTCATATCTTGTGTCAGAAGAATGTCATCCTTTGATGTTCGAAATTGAAGTAGATAATCCCCAACTATTACCACAAGATGATTGAAACCCTACATGAATGGTTAACTGGAAGTTTTGAAAATAAAATTCAAGCATTTTCAAATCCATCAAAGTATGCTATGATTAGAGTCACCCATGTTCCTATCTGGGATGGGTGGTTCTATGGGGAACAAGCATACACGTATCAGGTAAACAAACCATATCGTCAGTTTGTGTTACTCCCTACATTAGAGGGAGATTCTATCCGAATCTTGAATTATGAGATTGAGGGTAAAGAAAAATTTGCTGGGCGTCAAAACCTTGACAAATTGACCAAAGACATGCTACGATTAAAATTAGGTTGTGATGTCAACCTTACATTCAACGGATCTTCATTTGTTGGAGGTTTGTCTGGATGTGATTGTTATGTTAGTTGGAATGGAAGAGACACTTATCTCCAAAACGAGATTGAGTTAACTTCTACCCACTATTATGTGAAAGACCTCGGATTCTGCCAGAAAGATCACCATCAAATTTGGGGATCTAAGTATGGCAGATTTGAGTTCAAAAAAATGCCACTATAGCTCAGCTGGATAGAGCAACGGTTTTGTAAACCGTAGGTCGTCGGTTCAAGTCCGACTTGTGGCTCTAGGGGAGTACAAAAGACCTCCATGTAGAAGGAGCGCCCCTTTTAAGTCGGTATGGCGGAATTGGTAGACGCGCTGGGTTTAGGTTCCAGTGTCTTTATGACGTGGAGGTTCAAGTCCTCTTACCGACATTAAGAGAAAAATTATGATACACGAAAATCTTGAAAAATATCAAAAATTAAAAGACCAAAAATACGTCATTGTTCCTAATTTTATGAGCAAAGACGATGCTTTAGAATACTATAAAATTTTTAGAGATTATTGTGAAGAAAAAGGTGCCGAAGGTGATGATCAAGTACCTTTATCTCAATCTATCTACAATTTCACACCATATGTACAGTTATTGTGTGACTACACAAAATTTGTTAGTGATACGATAGGAGTTAATGTTGTACCAACATATGCTTTTGGTAGAACATATCTCAACGGAGCAGTATTAAAAAAACACAAGGATTTTGCTTCTTGTGAAATTTCGGTGTCTTTACACTTACATGGTGACAAAGAATGGGCACTTGTTATTGATGGTGAAGAGGTACACTTAAAAACAGGTGAAGGTGTGATATATTGGGGTTTCGAAACAGAACACTGGCGTGAACCTTACGATGGTGAAGAATTCACTCAGGTTTTCTTACATTATGTCAGAACTTTTGGGGAGCATAAAGCGAATTTGTTTGATTATCCTAGACAAAAGTGGCGTTGGGAACAACATATCAAGGAGAAAGCAGCACACAAAAATCGAATTTTGTTTACATAAAAGTCGAAAAATTTTCTCCGCCAAAAAATCGTAAAAAAAGTCGAGGGGGGTCTCTCTCATTGTGTATAAATACATTGAAGAAGAAGATAAACCCTAGGTCGGCTAATCTATTATGGCTCTTACAAGACTTGATAACCTGTATTCAAGTAAGACTGGAAAATACTTATACGTATCACCAGACGACTTCAATGCTACTGATGAACTAGACAATAGGGGTAATAGTCCTCTACGTCCTTTTAAAACAATCCAGAGAGCCTTCATTGAGGTAGCTAGATACTCGTTCCTTCCTGCTTCAGGAGGAGAATCAGTTCCTGATAGATTTGACCAGTTCAGCATTATGCTGATGCCTGGTGATCACTATATTGACAACCGTCCTGGTTTAGCAACTTTAACATCTGCTGGTAACCAGTATCAGCGTTATTACGACGCAAAAGACCTAATTGTTGCTAACCGTCAAGAGATTATCGACCGATCTTTTGCTGAAATTCTCATTGAGTATGATGAATCTGCTTGGGGAACTGATTGGGTAGTTCCTGGCGATACTGTAACTGACTCTGTATCACGTTATCAAGATTCTTATCGTCTAATTCAAAAAAACAGAGATTATATCCAAGCAAGATCTGTTGCCGAACTTTCTGTACAATATGACGAATCTGCTTGGGGTCAAGATTGGGTTATCCCAATGGATGATCCTGCTGCTCCTACTTCAGGTCTGGATTTCAATAGACGTGCCGACGCTTATCGTCTAATCCTTAGAAACAAAGAATATATTCAAAATGCGGCATGGGATTTCATGTTCGCTTTATATCCCGCTGTTGCTGCTACTGAAGCAAAGTGTAAGCGTGACATCGGATATTTTATTGAACATATCGCTCTAGATATGTTCTATGGTAGTGTTAAGTATTCTAGAGATTTTACTCAGCAGTATTTTGACGGTAATGGTGTTTTAATCACTAACGGTGTTGACGGCGAAGTAGACGAATCTGTAGTCGCCTTTGATGCCGCTATTCAACTGATGTATGCTGCTGCTATCAATGCTACATCTGTTACTGTCAATGCTGCTATTGGGGGATCGTCTTCTGTAGTAGATATGACATCGTGGTATAGAGATACCACTATTACTGTTGACACTGGATCACCTGTCTGTGCTGGTGTACAGTCAAACCTCAATACACTATCATCTATTGTTATCACGGCACTACAGGCAGGAAATCTAAACAGCCTTCCTGCTGAATCTCCTAGCAGCATTCAAACTGGCACATCTAAGTGCTTCCGTGATACTGGTTACTATCTAGATGCTATTTCTCTGGATATCTCCCTTGGCGGCGGAAATCGTTATACTAGAAAGTATATTCAGAATTACTTTAATGCTGCTGGAAATGCTTGGATTGATGATGGTCTCCAAGGTGAAGAAGTACAATCCCTAATCGTATTTAATTACGCTAGAGATTTGATGAAAGCAGCTGTAACCAATCAATTGGGTTACAAGGATGAAACTATCACTGCCGATCCTGCTACTGGTGATAATCTATCTGCTGCTTCTTGTGCTGGTGTAAGATCTACTATCGACACTCTTGCTACTCTTGTTTCTACTTATTTTACACAAGGAACGCTAGAAAACTTCCCCGAAGAAACTGTTGCTACTCCTGAAGCTGGTGAAAGTAAGTGTAAGAGAGATATTGGTTACCTTGTAGATGCTATTGCTGCTGATCTCCCTAACGGAGGAAATGGTAGTGTAATCAACTTTGTCAAATCTTATTTTGATAAGAATGGTCTTCCTATTAGTAATGGTCTACTAGGTGAAGAATCACAATCTGTCATTGCCTTTAATAAGGCTGGTGACATGATAAAGAAAGCAATCACCAACCAACTGTATTCTAAGGATCTCGGTATTCTTTCTGGTCCTGCTGAGTATGCTGGTTATGAAACAAATGATCCTACTATTCCAAACCTCCCATCAGGTAATGCTGCCACTTGTATTGACGTTCAGGCAAATATCGATACTTTAGTTTCTATTGCTACTACTGTTATTGCTGATGGTGATCTAAACAGCTTGTCTAATGTACAAGTTAGTGGTGATATTCCAGTATTTAACTATAACAGAGCTTTAGAAGAGTGGCAAGATAATTCAATTCTAGATCTAAGTAATCCAGACAATGTTCTCTACAAATTTAACGCTCCTAGTGGTGGCGCTATTGTCCCTAGAGGTTGCTCTCTTATTGGTTATGACCTTCGTCGTACCGTCGTTCGTCCTCTATACGTTCCTGATCCCGCTGACGGAACCCAAGAGAGAACATCAATCTTCAATCTAACTGGTGGTTGCTATCTCTGGCAGTTTACTATTAAAGACGGTGATCTTTCGAACAATTCTCCTCTATATGATACTAATGCTAGTGTAGGTAAAGTTTACTATCAGAAAGGAAATAACACTGCTTTAGCAATTCCTGAGTATTCTCACCATAAGATCTGTATCATGACGTATGCTGATACGTCAGATCTTCAAATTTATTATGATAAAGTTGCTAGAGCGTTTGCTCTGTTCCAAACTGACATTGATGATGGTGACTTCTTACAACTACCACAAGAAAACAGAATTGTTGGACCTTTATCTGATACGAGAAGTATTACTGGTATCAAACTTCTTGGTCAAACTGCTTCTGGTAAAACAAGAGTTCAAGTCACAACTAAAACTGCTCATGGATACTTTAAAGAGCAGTATGTTGCCGTTATCGATAATGGTCTAGATGAAGGACTAAATGGCACATTTAAAGTCACCGAGATTGACGCTACTGATCCAAAACTATTTGTTTATGAAGTAGCTCTAACTCCACAACAATTGGGTCTAGATCTAGAGCAACTATATCAAACTCCCGATGTCAATATTTCTGCTAGAGTACAGGCAGAGATTGACTCTGTTGAATCTGCTTCGCCATACGTCTTTAACTGCTCAATTCGTTCCACCTGGGGTCAGTGTGGTATGTGGGCAGATGGATCCAAGGCGACTGGATTTAAGTCGATGGTTGTTGCCCAGTACACGGGTGTTTCACTACAGAAAGACGACCGTGCCTTTATCCGCTATGATGAGTTCAGCAATACCTGGAACCAGGCATCACTAACTGATGCTTTTGCAACCACTGCTTATCACACTAAGGGTGATGCTTATTGGAAAGATGACTGGAGAAACTTCCACATCCGTGCTTCTGATGACTCCTTCATTCAGTGTGTTTCGGTCTTCGCTGTTGGTTTCTTCGATCA
>Ga0255776_10004235_pt1 | contig 15195 bp, 13 predicted proteins | sample 071ome_19_FD_179974 | JGI IMG/M metagenome (GOLD analysis project Ga0255776, IMG submission 179974) | Coastal salt marsh microbial communities from the Groves Creek Marsh, Skidaway Island, Georgia - 071413AT metaG (version 2) | ecosystem: Environmental > Aquatic > Marine > Intertidal zone >... | reverse complement strand
CATATCCTCTTCCAGTTCCGAGCCCGCCACCACGTTCGCCCGCTCCTCCTCCGACATCGCGGACGGAAAGCGCTCCAGGTGCACGCTCTTGCCCGCAAGCGCACGGTGGACCCAGTCGGCCGCGAACGGCACACATGGGGCCGCCAGCAGGCAGACGGTGCGCAGCGCGTCGTAGAGAGTCCGGAAGGCGGCGCGCTGGTCCTCGGCATCGTCCGAGTTCCAGAACCGCGACCGGTTCCGCCGGACATACCAGTTCGAGAGATCTTCAACCACGAAGTCACCGAGGACACGGTACGCCTTCGTGAGCTGATACGCGTTCAGTTCGTCACCCACCTCGCGTACGACGGAATCCAGCCGAGCGAGGAGCCACCGATCGAGGATCGGACGGTCGGACGGCTGCGGGTCGTCCCCGGACGGCGACCACGACTCCACACGCGCGTACAACGCGAAGAACTTGTAGGTGTTGAAGAGCGTGTCGAAGAACTTTCGCGCTGACTCCTTCACCCCCTCCGGATCGTAGCGCTTCGGTAGCCACGGATTCGACGACGTGATGAAGTACCAGCGTACCGCGTCGGCGCCATGATCTCCGACGGCGTCCCACGGGTCGACGGTGTTGCCCTTGGACTTCGACATCTTCTGACCCTGAGCGTCGAGGACCAGGTCGTTCACCAGACAGTTTTTGAAGGACGGCCCCCGTCCGAGCATCGTCGAGATGGCGAGCAGCGAGTAGAACCAGCCGCGGGTCTGATCGAGCCCCTCGCAGATGAAGTCCGCCGGGAAGTGATGCTCGAACTCCTCTTCGTGCTCGAAGGGGTAGTGCCACTGTGCGTACGGCATCGCACCGGAGTCGAACCAGACGTCGATGACTTCCGGAGACCGCCGCATGGTGCCCTCGCATCGGTCGCACCCCCACGTCAGCTCGTCGATGAACGGGCGGTGAGGATCGAAGTCGTCCCCGAGAGGGCCGGCCTTCCCGGCCAATTCCTCAAGCGACCCAATCCAGTGCATGTGATCCGGCTCTGCGTCACAGACCCAGACCGGAAGAGGTGTGCCCCAGTAGCGGTCTCGTGAGAGCGCCCAATCGATGTTTCCGCGCAACCATTCCCCGAAGCGCTTCTCACCAACCTCCGGCGGGTGCCACTGAATCTGGTCGTTGTTGGCGAGCAGTTCGTCCTTGAGGGTCGACGTGGCGGCAAACCACGAGTCGATCGCGACGTACAGCAGCGGAGACCCGCAGCGCCAGCAGTGCGGATAACTGTGCACGATCGTGGCGGCGTCGAAGAGCAAGTTCCGGTTGCGGAGCTCCTCCACCAGGATGGAGTCGGCGTCCTTCACAAACTGACCCCCGACCAGGCCGACCTCGGGATCGAAACAACCACGACTGTCGATCGGGTTCAGCATAGGAAGGTCGTGACGCTGCCCCGCGGCGTAGTCGTCCGCACCGAACGCCGGCGCCATGTGCACGATGCCCGTGCCGTCGTCCGCACTGACGAATTCCTCCGCCACGACGCTCCAGCCGTTGCCACGCTCTTCCGGCGCCTGGACGAGATCCAGCGGACGGCGATACCGCCATCCGACCAGCTCGCTGCCCGCATAGGTACGGCCGACGACGGCCTCCTCACCGAACAGGGCCTCGACCCGGGCCTCGGCTACGATGTACCGGCGCCCATCCCCCTCGACCTCTGCATACGTCAGCTCGGGGTGGACGGCGAGACCCGTGTTCGACGGGACCGTCCACGGAGTCGTCGTCCACGCCAGAATCGCCCGTCCGTCAGGGTCGGGGTTACCCTCCGCGTCGAGGACTTCCGCGACGAAAGTGAGCGACGGGTCTTCGACATCCCTGTACCCCTGCGCGACCTCATGCGATGAGAGCGCCGTCCCGCAACGCGGGCAGTAGGGAACGCTCTTGTGGCCTCGGTACAGGAGCCCCCTGTCGGCGAACGTCTTGAGGATCGCCCACACCGACTCGATGTACGGCGTGTGAAAGGTCACGTAAGGGCGCCAGTACTCGAGCCAGTAACCGATCCGTTCGCTCAGCTCCTCCCACTCTTCCTTGTAGGTGAAGACGGAGTCCTTGCACGCCTGGTTGAACTCGGCGATGCCGAGCGCCTCGATCTCGGGTTTGCCGCTGATCCCGAGCTTCTTTTCGGCTTCGATCTCCACCGGCAGGCCGTGCGTGTCCCAACCGGCGATGCGTGTCACGCTGTGGCCCAGCATGGCACGGTGCCGGCACACCAGATCCTTGATGGTGCGGCTCAGAATGTGATGGAGACCGGGACGGCCGTTCGCCGTCGGCGGGCCCTCGTAAAAGACGAACCGTTCTCCTTCGGCGTTCGCGTCGAGGGTCCGGCGAAAAAGGTCTTCGTCCCGCCATCGCTGAAGGGTGTCCTCTTCAACGGCCAGCAGGGTTCCGGGAAGCTCAGGGTAGCTCATATCAGCAGCGTGGATTCGTGATGTCGTCCGGGGGTGCGACGCCGACCGGCGTCGCCATCAGATCTGCCCGACCACCCGCTCGATGAGGCGAGTCAGGTGCGGTTCGGCGGCGCCGGCCGCCGCGATAATTCGTGACACGTCGACGGGTTCGAGCGCATCCGGCAGGCACGCGTCCGTGATGATGCTCACACCGAGAACCCGCATGTCCATGTGTCGAGCCACGATCACTTCGGGCACCGTGGACATGCCGACCACATCGGCCCCCATGCGTCGCAGCATGCGGTACTCGGCACGCGTTTCGAGCTGGGGACCGGGTACGGCAACGTAGACGCCTCGATTGAGCCGGATCCCGAGATCCAGCGCCGCGGTCGAGGCAAGCTCCTGGAGTGCCCGGTCGTACGGCTCGGACATGTCCGGAAAGCGTGGCCCGAAACGGTCGTCATTCGGCCCGATCAGCGGGCTGTCACCCAGCAGATTGATGTGGTCGTCGAGGAGCACGAGTTCTCCCACGCCCCACAGGGGGTTCATTCCTCCCGATACGTTCGACACGACCAGAGTGTCCGCGCCCAGCAGCCTGAGTACGCGAATCGGGAAGGTGATCTCCTGGAGTGAATAGCCCTCATACCGATGGAACCGCCCCTGCATGGCGACAACCGGCGTGCCGCCGAGCGTACCCAGCACGAGCCGGCCTGAATGGGTTTCGACGGTCGGTTCCGGGAACCCCTCGAGTTCCTCGTACGGAATCGTCGCGTGTACGTCGATCACGTCGGTGAGTGCGCCGAGCCCTGTTCCGAGCACGATCGCCACACGCGGTGACTGTTCGGTTCGGGCGCGGATCGACTCGGCGGTCGTCAGCGCGCGAGCGTAAAGGTCCATGCTCATATCGAAGGGCTCAGCGCTTCGCGTCGTCTTCGTTCGCGTCAAACGTCAGCGGATCCTGGCGCGGGGTCGCCTGCGCCGGTGGCGGAGCGATCTCGTCGTCCGAGGGTGGTCGAACTTCTTCCACCTCTGACTCGGCCAGCACCGTCTCGAGATCGGGCACGTCACCCGTGGACGCCGCATCAGCCTGGGCCGCGGCCTGGCTTCCAGCATGCTCGGCCCCGGCCATAAGCTCCATCTCGAGGGTGGACGGCGGTGCGGGATCGGCCCCCTCCTCACCGACTGCGCTGTCCAGATCGCTCGAGTCTCCGGAGGCGGCCTCACTCGACGCCGTGTCGCCTGTGGATCCAGGCTCACGAAAAACCCCCAGATCAAGGTCGATCGCCCGGTCCTCGAGCGGCGCTCGACCTTCCTCGACCGATACGACATCCATCTCTCGCTCGAGCAGGCTCCTGAACTCCTTGAGGAAGCGGGACCGCCGCCGCTCCAGCTCGTCGAGCACGTGCTGGCCCTGGTCGAGTCGGCGCTCGATCCCGCGAAGCCTGCCCCGCGCCTCCGTGTCGGCCGCGGCCAGGATCTGCCGCGCCTCCACCTGGGCCTCTTTCACGAGGTGCTCAGCCTCGCGCTGGGCCTGGTTCTGCATCTCCGCCCGCAACTCCTGAGCGGTGACCAGCGCATCCTGCACGGCCTGCTCCCGGCCGGTCTGCGCGTCCACCTGACCCTGCAGCGTCTGCGTGCGCTCCCGAAGCTGGATCGTCTCACGAACCAGCGCCTCGAGTCGCTCGGCGACGAGCTCCAGGAAGATGTCGACCTCCTGGGGGTCATAGCCCCGCATGATCCTCTTGAAGTCTCCCCGCTTGTTGCGGACGTCGAGCGGAGTCATGTCGATCATGTCGTGTATCCCGTCCTGGGTCCAAAGAGGGCGGTACCAATCCGTACCATGGTGCTTCCTTCCCTGATCGCTATGTCGAGATCGTTGGTCATCCCCATCGAAAGCTCCGGGCCGATGCCGTCGACTGTCGATATGAGCGACTCCGAGAGCCGCCGCAGGGATGCGAATGCGGTCGTGAGCACCACCTCGTCTTCGACGAATGGCGCCATCGTCATCAGTCCTTTCACGCGGAGTCCCGGCAGCTCCGACATCTCGGCGATCTCGTCCAATGCGGAAGCCACCGAAAAGCCGCTCTTCGATTCCTCTCCGGAGGTATTCACCTGAGCGAGCACTTCCACAACCCCTCGGTCCTCACTCAGCCCACTCGACATCCGTCGAGCCAGCTTGAGCGAGTCGACTGAGTGTACCATGTCGGCGACCAGAACGGCCCGCTGGGCTTTCCGGCTCTGCAGATGGCCGATCATGTGCCACGTCGCGGCATCTGCTCCGAAGTGCTCGACCTTGGCCTCCAGTTCCTCGACGCGGTTCTCCCCGAGGTCCCTGAGCCCCGCCTCCAGGGCGGCCTCCACACACTCGAACGGGTGCGATTTCGTGACCGCGATGAGTCGCACCGAACCTTCAGCGCGTCCCGCGGAGAACTCCGCGCTCGCGATCTGCTCGCGCACGTGCGGAAGCGTCTCCCTGAGTCGGTCGGAATACGTGGTGAGCAGCGATGGCGACATGACGAACGCACAAAAAAGAAGGGACCCCGCCGGAGCACCGGCGGGGTCCCAGGGATCCTGTCAGGCTCCGGTCTAACGAACCTGGAAGGTAATCGGGAACTGGACCCACACCGGAACCTTCTTGTCCCGGTTCAGGGCCGCGGAAAAGCGATATACATCGGCGACCGCCAGGGCGGCATCGTCGAGTGCCTGGTGACCAGAGCTCTCGGAAATCCGGAAGTCCTGCACCGCGCCGTCTTCATCGATGAAGAAGAAGACGACCGCACGGCCACCAATGCCCGCATCACGGAGGAGGGGCGGATACTCCCGCTCCATCGCCCGCACCACTTCTGCGCGATTCAGAATCGAGGGGGCCACGGTAAACGGCGTGAAGGTCGGCGCTGCCGAGATGTCGACCGCTTCTTCTTCCGGCGGCGGCGGCAGATCCTCGACCGGGTTCTCTTCGAACGTCGTCGGGGCAATCGTGATGTCCTCGTCGATGTCGGCCGTGGCCATCACCGGCGTCGCCGGGCGGGAAATCGCCTGCGGCGGCGGCGGAATCTCGATCTCGGGCGGGAGTTCGATCGCCTCGATCTCCTCCGTTTCGAACGAGATGTCCTCGGCGGTCAGCTCCGGCCAGAACGCAAAGGTACCTCCGTGGATGAACGTTGCCACGATCATCGAGCCCCAGAACCACGTACTGAACGTCCTCTTGAGGCGCTCGTTGGCGGTCTCCGCGACTGCTGCGGGAACGGCTTCGGCTGTCATCGTCTCTCCCTCTGCATGCTCTGTTCAAGCTGCGCGGCGAACACCACGCGAACAACACCGGCCTCGGTCAGCTCCTTCTGGATCTGATCCATGTACAGGTACGGTACATCCCGGTCACCTCGAATCGAAATGACCAGAGCCCGGTCGGAAGCCGCATACAGCGGCGCCACGACCACCGAGACGTCCTGCATCTGATACGGCTGGTCGTTCATGTAGACCGAGCCGTCGTTCTCCATCCAGATGTTCAAAATGTTCTTCTGCTTCTCGTCGATCTTCTCCGCCGCCTCGGCCTCGGGCCAGGTGATCGGGCGATCACGGTCGGCCTGGAAGACCGTCGTGACCATGAAGAAGATCAGAAGCAGGAACGCAATGTCTGCAAGCGATGACGAAGGGATCTCGTCGGATGCCTTCGAACTCTTCTGAAAACCGCCACCCTTCACGGACATGGTCTAGTTCTCCAGGATCTGAAGGGAGATACGCTCGGCGTTGGCGGAATGAAGTCCGTCAAGCACGTCGATCATGTGGCGATAGGGCGCCTCGGGATGCGTCTTCACCGCAGCGATCAGATTCGGGTTCTGGCTGACTTCCTGCCGCCACAGGCCCTCGATCTCGCGCGGGCGCATCTGCTGCACCTGCTGGCTCTCGCCGCGCTTTACCTCGACGATGCCGTTCGGCTGCACGATCAGGTGAAGAATGTTCTTCTGGCTAACCTGAGCTTCCTCACCCGGCTCAGGCAGAACGACCGCAAGCCCCTTGTCCTTGGGGAAGGTCGTCGTGACCAGGAAGAAGATCAGAAGAAGGAAGGCAATGTCCGCCATCGACGAGGTAGGAATCTCGTCACTCACCTTCTGCTTTTTGTTGTTCAGAACCGCCATGTCCGTCCGGCCTCTGGTTTTCGGAAAGTACTGTGTCTGGGGTCGTCAGGTTCCGCTCAGGCTCCGGCGTCGTCCGACGGAGCAGTGTCTTCAGCGGGTGCTGCAGGCGCCGCCTGAGCGGCTTTGGCCGCAGCCGTCTCGGCCGCCGGCCAGCGCGTGTCGGCCTTCTTCACGATCTCGATCTTGCCGTCCTTCTCGAGATCCCACGCGAGGTTCAGGATCTTCTGCGCGCCATACTCCATGTCACCGATCAGCTGGTCGATCCGCGTCACGAAGAAGTTATAGGCGATGTTCACAGGGACGGCGATGACGAGCCCGGAGGCCGTGGTGAGCAGAGCCACCTTGATCCCGCCAGCGACCAGCGCCGGATCGACGTTACCCGCGGCCTCGATGGCCGCGAACGCCTGAATCATTCCCCACACCGTCCCGAGGAAGCCCATGAGCGGGGCCACGTTCGCGATGGTCGCGAGAATGACCAGGCCACGCTCGAGAAAGCCCAGCTCAATCGTTCCCGTCGTCGCGATCGCGCTTTCGAGCTCTCCGTCGTTCAGTCTCTTGCCCTGAATGCGACGAAGGCCCGCCAGCAGAATGGCCGAGGCGGGCCCGGCCGTGTTGCGGCAGATCTCGATTGCCCCGTCGACATCACCGGCGTGGACGAGTTCGTCGACCTCGCTGAGCACGCGGTTGGTGCCCGTGTGCGCGATGTGGAGCGTGAAGAACTTCGCGATCATGACGCCGACCGAGATCATCGAGCAGAGCACCAGCGGGTACATCATTCCCCCGCCGTCCGCGAACAGAGTCAGCAGCCGATATTGAGATCCCACGAAGACTTCGCTCCTGATTGGCCAGTGCCACGCACCCCGGCGACGGGCCGGTCGGGCCTGTTACCGAAAAAGACCCGGCAATCTAGGCGGGCCCGGGGAAAGGTGTCAACGAGGCATTTTCATCTTTTTTTACGGCATCACGACGAGTTCATTACCGTCGTTCCGGATACCCGGACAGGCTCGGAAACCGGGCTCACTCCCTCGAGAATCGTCCGCAGACGATCCGCAGAGACGTCGCGCTCCAGGCGACCGTGCCGGGCCACCGACACCTGAGACGTCTCCTCACTCACCACGACCACGATCGCGTCCGTCTCTTCGCTGAGTCCAAGGGCGGCCCGGTGGCGCGTCCCGAGCGACCGATCCTTCACCGTGGACTGTGTCAACGGGAGAATCGCACCCGCCGTTCGGATCTGATCGCCCACCACCAGTACGGCACCATCGTGCAGGGGCGAGTACGGCGTGAAGATCGTCGTGAGCATCTCGGCGGTGACCCGCGCATCCACGGAACTTCCTGTCTCCGCGTATTCACCCAGGCCGACATCCTGCTCCACCGCGATGATCGCCCCGTGACGGGCCCGTGACAGGCGCTCGACAGCCTCCGTGATCTCCTCGGCGACCCGACTTCCCTCCAGTCGCTGAAAGGCGCGAACCATCCGCGACTGTCCGAGGCGCGCCAGCGCCACCCGAAGCTCGGGCTGGAAGACCACCAGAGCCGCAATCGCACCATACTGGAAGGCCGTCTCCAGGAGGGTCCGGATCAGAATCAGATCCAGCAGCCGCGACGCTCCGTAAAGGAAACCCAGGATCGCGACGCCGAGGATGATCTGCATCGCCCGGGTCCGCTGGAGGACCAGAAGCACCCTGTAGAGCAGGAACGCGACGATCACGATCTCCAGGAGGTCCGTCCAGCCGGGCCTCAGGAACTGGAGATTGTCCAGGATCGTCGTCACGTGGTGGCTCCGCGCAGTCGCCGGGTGGTCATCACCGGCCGGGTGGTCATGACCGATGGGTAGGACTTCATAGTGTCCGTACCCAATATGGGCAAACGACCCAACACCTTCACCCGTCGCCGACGTCGCCGACGGATGATCTCATGGCCGAGCGTGAGACTGTCGACCACCCGGGCTCACCACTCGAGCCGGCCGACGCCGACCCGTTCGGACTGACGGGCGCCCTAGGCAGGCCCCGGCAGCGGATCTTCCCCACCCAGGCCGAAGGGCCGCGGCGCCGGATCGGCGGGCGGCGGCGTGGGCGTGGGTGTCTCGAGCTGCTCCGGCACGTTGTTCGACTCGGGAAGCGGCGGCAGCGGCTCACCCCGATCGAGCGCCGTGATCTCGGCACGACCGATCGTTTCACGATCCAGAAGCGCCTGCGCGATCGATTCCAGCAGGTCGCTGTGCTCGGTCAGGACGTCATGCGCGGTCGCGTGCGCCTCGTCGAGGATCCGTTTGACCTCCTGATCGACCATACGGTGCGTGTGCTCGCTCACGGTCCTGCGCTGCTGGATCTCACGGCCGAGGAAAACCTCCTGTTCGTTGTCTCCCACCGCGACGAGCCCGATCACTTCGCTCATCCCGAACGACGTCACCATGCGGCGCGCCATCGACGTAGCCCGCTCGATGTCGTTCCCCGCGCCTGTCGTCACGGCGTTTGCGCCGAAGATCATCTCTTCGGCAACCCGACCACCGAACAGCATCGCAAGCTGGCCTTCCATCCACTCCTTGGTGTAAGAGTGACGATCCTCTTCCGGGAGGCTGGCCGTAATCCCCAGGGCACGCCCGCGCGGAACGATCGTGACCTTATGAACCGGATCGAGCCCCGGGATCTTGAGACCGAGCACCGCATGCCCCGCCTCGTGATACGCGGTCAGCTTCCGTTCGCGCTCATTCAAGACCAGGCTCTTGCGCTCTGCACCGAGCATGACCTTGTCCTTGGCCTTCTCGAAGTCGTGCATGGAGACCTTGTCTCCGTCACGGCGCGCCGCGAGCAAGGCGGCTTCGTTGCAGATATTCGCGAGATCCGCGCCGCTCATGCCCGGCGTACCGCGTGCGATCACCGAGAGATCGACGTTGTCCGCCAGCGGCAGCTTCTTCGCGTGCACACGCAGGATTCCCTCCCGCCCCTTCACGTCCGGCGCATCGACCACCACCTGACGGTCGAACCGACCCGGGCGCAGCAGCGCGGGGTCGAGCACATCAGGCCGGTTCGTCGCGGCCAGCAGGATCACGCCCTCGTTCGACTCGAAGCCGTCCATCTCGACCAGGAGCGCGTTCAGGGTCTGCTCACGCTCGTCGTGACCACCACCGAGGCCCGCGCCGCGATGACGACCGACCGCGTCGATCTCGTCGACGAAGATGATGCACGGCGCGTGGGCCTTCCCCTGCTCGAACAGGTCACGCACGCGGGAGGCACCGACGCCGACGAACATCTCGACGAAGTCGGAGCCCGACATCTGGAAGAAGGGGCGACCGGCTTCACCCGCAACCGCTCGTGCGAGCAGGGTCTTCCCGGTTCCCGGAGGACCGACGAGGAGTACACCCTTCGGCAGTCGACCACCGAGTCGCGAGAACTTCCCGGGATCCTTGAGGAACTCGATGACCTCCTGCAGTTCCTCCTTGGCTTCGTCTGCACCGGCGACGTCGGCGAAGGTGACCTTCGGCGTGTCCGGAGAAATGAGCTTGGCCTTCGAGCGACCGAACTGGAACGCCCGATTCCCGCCGCCCTGCATCGTGCGGAAGATCCAGATCCAGAACGCGATGAAAAGGAGCCACGGAAGTGCGGTCAGCAGGAAGGTGCCCCACCCCGCCTCGGGCTGCTCCGCGTCGACGATGACGTCCTGATTCGCCAATTCTGCGAGCAGCCCGTCCGTGACGTCACCCGGCGTCATCGACTCGAACGTGTGGTACTCTGCGCCCTCGATCGTCGTGGGCGAGGTGAACTCACCGTCCATGGAACGATCACGGAAGGTCACCTTATGGACGAGCCCTTCATTCAGGTACTCGATGAATTGCGAGTACGAGATCCGGGCCGGCGCGTTCTCCTGACCGCGGATCGACTGCATGAGCAGCAAGAGCACGACCGCCGACAGCATCAGGAAGGCGGCGTTCTTCGAGATTCGGCCCAACCTCTGGTTCGGATCGGGCTTGATCGGATCGTTTGACATCGGTGTCTCTATGGTCCAGGCACGGGCACGCTGGCCCGAGGCTTATAGGCTCGCGATATACGGTAGATGACGAAAGGCTTCTGCGTGGTCCAGTCCGTACCCCACAAGGAACGATTTGGGTGCATCGAAGCCCACCCACCGGGGTTCGAACACACCGTTCGTCAGACGCTTGTGCAGCAGTGTCACGACCTCGACACATGATGCGCCCCGCTCTTCCAGACGAGGGATCAGCGCGGAGAGTGTCGTGCCCGAATCGACGATATCCTCCACGAGGAGCACAGCCCGACCCTCCAGGTCAGTCCTGGGTTCGTAGAGGAACGTGACTTCACCGCTCGACACCGTAGCGTCGCCGTAGCTGGAGGCCATCAGAAAATCGACTTCGAACGTTACGTCGAGTGCACGAGCGAGGTCCGCCATAAAGAGGAACGAGCCCTTAAGAACGCCGATCATCACGAGTCGGTCGGCCTCGGAGTACTCACGAGAAATCTCTCGACCCAGCTCCCGGACTCGAGTCCTGATCGTCTCTTCATCGAAGACGACCTCCTGAACCGCCGAGTGCGGCGTCATGGCCTGATCCTCGTTCATGGTTCGATCGTGATTCTGAGCGAGGGCGCGCCCGGACGAGGCGGCGCGAGGATTGAGCGGACAACGCCGGGAATCCACAGCACCTCACCCTCCGCGTCCACGAGCACCGGGACGGTATCACGGCTCGCAGAGGGAATACGGTGCTCGAGCAGGACCTTGTTCACTTTTCGAGAGCCTCCACGAAGGCGAATCCGGTCCCCCGGGGCTCGGGCACGGAGTTCAAGGGGCATCGAGAGCTCGTCCGCATCGAAGGACGCCTCGTCCCCGGCACCTCGATGCTCCCCCTCCTCCGTAGACCATGACACTTGGACCGCCCGGTCTCCGAGCACGGCCTCCGCGCGTCCATCACTGTTCCTCTCGATCACCACATCCTGCATCATCGGCAGGGTTGCGAGTCCGTCACGCGGCACGGCGCAGACGATTCGGTCAAGATCCAGCCCGACCGTGGCGCCACCCCCGATCTGGATCGTCCGCCCGCTCGTCGACGACTCGACGAAGTCATTCACGCGTGCGACCGTCGCCTCGTCGGACCCGCCACCGAGCCCGGTCACGATGTAGTGGATCATACGGCTTCGGAGAGGCCGTCCGAGTGAGAGAAACGACGTCCGATCGATCGTCAAATGTCGACCCGACGCACCGTCTCCCGCCCCCTCCTCGCGCAGGTCGAGCGTGCGTGCGACCATCGGAAGAACCTCGGACCACGCCTCCGCGTCCGACTCGGCGAGTCGAGCCAGCCTCGCGAGTGCCCGGCGTGCCCCGTTCGCCACATTCCGTTCGACGAGAGGCAGGACTTCGTGCCGGAGAGCGTTCCGGGCGAGCCCCAGATGCTCGTTCGTCGGATCTTCGCGCCAACGCAGGCCGACGGCGGCTGCGTACGCCTCCAGTTCCTCGCGCCACACCCTCAGGAGGGGTCTGGCCATACCAGGCCGTCGTTCATGGATGCCCCGGAGACCATCCGGCCCCGTCCCGCGGAGCATCCGGAACAGCACGGTCTCGGCCTGATCATCCGCGTGGTGGGCCGTGAGCACCACGGCGGCATCGCCGTAGTCGGAGCGCACTCGGTCGAGGAAGGCGTATCGCGCCCTGCGCGCCTCCGCCTCGGACGCCAGCGCCGAAGTCGAGCGCTCCGACACGAACGGCACCCTCCAGGCGCGGCAGACCCCGCCGGCCCACTGCGCGTCGGCTCGGCTCCCGTCACGCATGGCGTGGTCGTAATGCGCTGCGATCACGGTCGGAGCGGAGCCACCCCCCAGATCGACACCCCAGCGGAGCACGTGCAGCAGCACACACGAGTCGAGCCCGCCGGAGAACGCCACGATGACCGGCGCCGCGGGCGTGTGCATACCCAGGAAGGAGTGGACGGCCCGACGCGCCGGGGAGGAGGGGTCGTGGTCCTCACCTCGTGCGATCATCGTCCGTCTCCCGGGCTCACTGGATATGCCCGGGGTTCGAGCGCCGGCTCACGGGTGGAAGCGGGCGCCCTGCCTCGGCAACAAGGACCTCGGAGAGCAGATCGGGCCGATCGGTCTGGATCGCATCCACGCCCCACGAAAGAAGTCGCCGCATGTCGTCCGGGTCGTCGACCGTCCAGACGTGGACCGGGATGTTTCGTCGATGCGCCGCCTCGATCAGTCTCGGCGTGAGTACACGGTACCCCTTGAAGTGCTCAGGAACCTGGAAGGCGTCGACCTTGGGCGTGTAGAGAATCCCCCCGGGGAGACGATGCAGGAACCAGAAGAAGAAGCAATCGGTCCGGCTCGCCCCCCAGGGACCCCCGTAGCCGCGGGCACCGTGCCGATTGCGCTCGAACTCGGCTGCGACCAGTACTCGGTCCTGAGCGTCGAACTCTCGAATGAGGTCGACCAGGGGACCCGCGACCGGCGCCTCCTTGGCTTCGATATTCAGCCGGATATCAGGGCACGACTCCAGAAGTTCGCGCAGGGTCGGGATCGTCACGCCCCTCCCCCGAAACGTCGGAGCACCGTCCAGGTCGTGGAAGCGATATCCGGCGTCGAGTTCGGAGAGTTGGTCCAGGGTCTGGTCCCGCACCCGACCCGTACCGTCGGTCGTCCGATCCACCGTCTCGTCGTGGATGACCATGACCACGCCGTCCTTCGACAGCCGAACGTCGAGTTCCAGCATGTCGGAGCCCCACTCGTCGATCGCCGCCCGGAACGCAACCATCGTGTTTTCCGGGGCGAGCCGGCTTCCGCCGCGGTGAGCGACCAGCATGGGGGCTCCAGCCATGTACGCCCGTCCTGGGCGCGGCCGGGGCCGAAACACCATCGCCTGGGTCAGGCCGCGGCCTGCTCCACACGTTCGACGTCTGCTTCACTCATGCCGAAATACAGGTACAGAACCTGATCGATGAGCCGGGCCGTCATGTCGAGTTCTGACTGGAGGCGCTCCTGCTCTCCGTCGTCCGGGCCGGCAAGCTCGTCCTGAAGCTCCACCACCCGGTTCGCCAGAAAGTCGAGGGAATCCAAAACGACCTGGGGCCGCGGGTTCGCGGGTGAAAGCGAATCCGGCATCACTTCGGCCAGGAGCAGCCCCCGGACATATGCCAGGAAACCGGGGAAGGTGAACTCCGCGAGAGGACCAGCGTCGAGCGACTCCTCGTCGGTGATGTGCTCCCACTCGATCTCGTTCCAGTACAGGTCCTGCACTTCGCTGAGCAGATAGGAGCGCGTCTCGTCGGAGATCGGCTCGTCTGCACCGGCGGTCGGAGCCTCCAGGCTGCGCTCGAGAATGCGCTCGATGCGCTCGCGCCTGCCGGTCAGGAGCGTGGCTGCACGTTCAGACATGGTATTGGATGTTCGGGATGAAGCGGTGATCGGCGGGACGGCAACATACGAAACGCGGCCGAGAGTGGGAATTGGGGCAGTCCACGGGATCCGGCCGCGGAGACTCCGCCACGTGGCTCGCCGTGCTGGCGATCTCGACCGAGGTCAGCGCAGCGCGGGACCCAACTCCGGAGTGATCGACGTCAGCGCGTCACGGGCCAGCTCCACGAGCGCCCAGTACGGCGCGGGATATCCGCGCTCCGCCTCGAAGGCCTCCGCCCGAGCGGCCAGTTCCTCCTTGACGGTCGGATTGACCACCTCCACGAGTGCACGCACACGCAACGCGGCATCCGACGACATCCCGGTGGGGATCAGGGGCATGGAGCCCACTGCCGCCTGCGCCACGGAGACGCCCTTCAGGGCTCGACCCAACGGGCGCATGGTCCACGCATAGCCGAGGTCGACCCCGGCGTCCGCGTCCTCGAGGAGTACGTCGGTGATCGCATTGTCCAGCCGGTAATCCAGGAGCGCCTCTATGTCGCGCCACTCGACCACCGCCCGGAATCGCGCGTCGTATTCGAGGTCCGACGGGACCAGAGTCCGGAACTCCCGCACGCCCATCGCTCCAAGCCACCGCACGAGGCCGGGGGTGGACATCGCGGATCGATGCGACCACAGGTCGAGGCCGAACCCGCCATACGCGTGGTAGATCACCTCCGAGCAGAACATCTTCTCCGGATCGGCCCAGTCCATGGCGAAGTCGTACGCGGCTGGTTCAGCCCGAAGCCGCTCGAGCATCGTGGTCGCCGCCCGATGGGGCAGGAGCGGATCACTCTGCAGCTCGGGCAGATCCGGGCGCAGCCGCAACACGAGAATCCGATGTTTCTTGCTCTCGAGGTATTCCTCGACTGTCGTCAGGACAGTGCCGGTCTCGATGAGGGACTCGACCACGGTTCCGATACCGGTCTCGGCATCCACATGTGCAAGCGCCGCATGGGAGAAGGTGTTGGCGAAGTCGCTCCCACGGGCGATCAGGGCAGAGGTCGGCGCCCCACCCCGCGACAGCAGGATGTCACCCGAGTGCACGCGAACGCCCTGCACATCGATGAAGGGTGTGGCACTGGGGATGTCCTCGATCGGAACGAGGTCGGGCACGACCGGCCCCGCCTGGACGATCGCCTCCTCCATCGCGATTCGGCCTCCAAAGACCACGCGGTACAGGGCCTCGTGCGTCGCGCGCTCCGAAGGCCACGCCGCCGCCGCCCGCATCACGTCCACGCGAGCCCGCGTCA
>Ga0255776_10004233_pt1 | contig 15197 bp, 7 predicted proteins | sample 071ome_19_FD_179974 | JGI IMG/M metagenome (GOLD analysis project Ga0255776, IMG submission 179974) | Coastal salt marsh microbial communities from the Groves Creek Marsh, Skidaway Island, Georgia - 071413AT metaG (version 2) | ecosystem: Environmental > Aquatic > Marine > Intertidal zone > Salt... | reverse complement strand
CGGGCCGAATTGGCTATCGAGACCGGCGCACAATTAATTGCCGTGGTCAAAGCCTCGTCTATTCTCTTGACCACAATTTCCGATTTGACCGTAAGCGCGCGTAATATTATCAGAGGCGTTGTCTTACGACTGACGTTAGGGACCGTAAATACCGAAGTAACACTGGATATTGGCGAAGGCAAGACCCTCAATGCGGTTATCACCAACACGAGTGCCGAACGTATGGGGCTGCTGGAAGGCGCTGAAATTACTGCCTTATTCAAGGCATCCAGTGTCATATTATTAGCCAACTGATTGACTCAGTTTGATTGCAGCAGTGCTACAGCTTTAACTTGCGCAAATAGATGTAGTCCTGGCTCCACGCGCAACTGCTGGCGTGAAAAATCTGAAATTCTGGCCAGCAGTTTATCGCCGTTCAAATCCAGCTTGACCGTACAATTGCCCAACGAGGATGGGTTTGAGACTTCTTCCACGATCGCCGGCAGAATATTCAAAATACTGGTTTTAATGGGTTTCTCGAGAGTCAGGCTGACATCCCTTGCCTGAACCTTCAGTCGGACCTGATGAACCCCGGCGACCGAACCCTGTGGCACATAAAAGAGGTTGCCCCTGTCGGTACAAACCGCCTCTAGGCCCGGAGATTGTTCTCCCACCCCGGCGCCCCGCAATACGCTGAACGAGTCATCCACGTTCGCAATAGGATTATCAAGATTTGAAAACACCTCCAGCACAGGGCCGGTTGCCGTTACCTTGCCGTTTTCCATAAGAGCAACGTGGTCTGCGAGTCGCACCAATTCATCACTGGAATGAGTGACATATAGAGCAGGGATATCCAGAAGTTGGAGCGCATTTTCAATTAGCGGAATCAGTTTGTATTTACTGTGTGCATCCAACGCGGCCAATGGCTCGTCTAGCAATAGTAACCTCGGATTACTCAGAAGCGCCCGCCCAAGTGCCACTCTTTGCTGCTCTCCACCGGAGAGCTCCGTTACAGGACGATCCATCAAACGATCCAGTTCCAGAGTGTTGATTACGGCACTCTGATCAAGCTGGCCCGCTCCCCGACGTCGCTGCCCGAATAACAGATTACCCAGTACCGACAAGTGGGGAAATAGACCTGGCTGCTGAAAAACAAAACCCGCGCCCCGTTGATGGGCAGGCAGCCATCTTCCGGTCGCATCGTCTTGCCAAATCTGACCATTGATTGTGAGGCGGCCTATTGCCCGAGGTTCAAGTCCCGAGACCGTCCGCAATAGGGAAGTTTTACCGCAGCCAGAAGGGCCGAACACCACAGTGACCCCCCGGCCCGGCAATTCAATGTCTATGTCAAGTTTAAAATCAGAAAGCTGTAACGTACTTCTAATGACTATCATTGCAATCCCACCAGACTGTGGCGGCGGTTCAAAAGATTAACCAGTAGCAGAACCAGAAATGAAATTCCCAATAGCAAGCCAGCCATCAGGTGGGCTTCCGCATAGGCGAGAGCTTCGACGTGCTCGTATATCGCTATCGAGACTACCTGGGTTTCTCCCGGGATATTTCCCCCTATCATCAGCACCACGCCGAATTCGCCCAATGTATGGGCAAATCCCAGTACGGCAGCCGACAGAAAACCGAGTCGGGTCATAGGTAGCACAACATAATAAAAGCTGGCCATCTGTCCGGCACCCAGAGTTGCAGACACTTCCAGAGGTCTCCGGCCTAAAGCAGAAAAAGCGTTTCGCAATGGCTGAACGACAAACGGTAGAGAATATATTACCGAACCCAGGACAAGACCGGGAAAAGTAAACGCTAGCCCCGGTAATCCAAGGAACTCAAGTGATTGCCCCAGAAATCCATTTGGAGACAGGGCAATCAACAGATAGAAACCCAGTACCGTGGGCGGAAGTACAAGTGGTAATGCCACCAAGGCTTCCACTACTGGCCTTAATTTGGATTTACTGTTTGCAAGCCACCAAGCCAATGGCGCGCCCAGAATCAAAAGCAAGATCGTACTGTAGGCTGCCAGCTTGAATGTAATAGCTAATGCTTGTAAATCAGTAGGTTGGAACATGACTATTGGAATACGGCTTTTTGTTATGGCAGATCGTAGCCGGACTGCCGGATGATTGAGCGAGCACGGTCTGACGCTAAAAATTGCACCAGATCACGAGTTTCTGCGGTGTCTCGAAGTATCAGAAGTTGCTGGACGATCGGTCGGTACAGGGCTTGCGGGACCACCCAATAGCCATCGTCCCCCGCGCTAAGTACTTGAGAGAGCGCGACGAACCCTATTTCGGCGTTACCAGTGGCCACAAATTGGTAGGCCTGGGCAATGTTTTCGCCTCTTACCAGGCGCCCTCTTTCGCTGTCCAGAATAGTCCAGATGCCCATAGCCTGCAGACTTTCCACGGCCGCCCTGCCATAAGGCGCAAGCCTTGGATTTGCAATCGCGAGGGTCTTAAAACTGTCCGTTTCAAGTTTCCGTTGCGCGTCAATAGCAGAACCATCCTGAGCCCCCCATAACACCAGCTTGCCATGGGCATAGCTGTAGAGTCGATCAGGCGGCAGCTCCAATCTTTGCTGCAAGCGTAAGGGTCGGTCGGAATCTGCCGAAAAGAAAACGTCGTAAGGTGCACCGTTAATAATCTGAGAAAAATGTCGCCCACTCGAACCCCTAACAAGAATTAATTCGTGGGTTGATTGAATTTCGAATTCGGTAGCCAACAACTCGAGGGTTTCAGCAAAATTGGATGCGACCGCTACAGTTAATGTAGCCGCTGTTGCTGCATGGCTAAAAAGTAAGCAACTCACCAAAAACGAGGATATCACCTGGCCTGGTTTTCGATCACGATAGGGTAAGAATATGGGCAAGATCACGGTGGTTTATGCGCTATATATTAGATTACATAACGAAAGTTTAGCGGTTGCTGATAAAGCCTGTAAAGTAGTAGAAAGCCGAAGTACCAAACTGTCCGACACATGTGTCAGCAACGAATTGGTTATTTGTCAATCATGCATTCGATTTAAGACCTGAAAATATATTTTAATTAAATATTTACATATAGTTAAAGAATTTACTTTATGTCATATAAGAACTGTCCAAGTCCACTATTCGACACCCTCGAGGAGATGCCCAATCCATTTAAAGAGAGCATCCGGGATTTAGCCGGAATCACTGAGAAAGAGCTGCCTGCCCGCGCACAGCAGGATTTTCAGCTAGCGAGCGAATTTATATTCAGCTACAGAGGCAGCCCCGACACATTTTCTACCTACCGCCGCGAAATTGAGCACTTCTTGCAATGGCTCTGGTTTGTCGGAAACAAGGCCCTGATGGAAGTGGGTCGTGAAGACGTCGAGCGATACGTAGAGTTTTCCCGACAGCCTCCCTCTAATTGGATCGGTGACAAGAATGTACCCCGCTTTTTAAATCGCAACGGAATGAGACAAGCAAATCCAGAATGGCGACCTTATGTCAGTAACGCGCCACAGTATGTGCTTTCCCAAAATGCCCTGCAGTCCTTATTTAGTGTATTAAGTAGTTTCTTCAACTTTTTGATACAAGAAAATTACCTTTCTTCAAATCCAGTGTCACAGATTCGCCAGAAGAGCAAATTCATTCGAAAACGGCAGAGTCAAACTAAAATTCGTCGGCTTTCCCCGCTTCAATGGAGCTATATCATTGAAACTGCTGAAAAAATGGCAGCCGAGAATCCCGATAGGCATGAGCGCACGCTGTTTGTAATGAATGCTCTCTTTGCCATGTATCTGCGCATCTCCGAATTGGTTGAAACTACACGCTGGTCGCCGCAAATGGGGCACTTTCAGCCTGATCAGGAAGGTAATTGGTGGTTTCTGACCGTGGGCAAGGGTAACAAGGAGCGGGAAATCTCGGTTAGTGACGCCATGTTAGAAGCCTTAAAGCGCTATCGACTTGCTCGCGGACTTCCAGCGCTCCCAATGCCAGGTGAATCGACCCCGCTGGTCCATAAAGAAAGGGGTAACGGTGGCATTACCAGTACCCGACAAATCCGCAGTATTGTACAACAGTGCTTTGACTCGGCCGCATCGCGCATGCAATCGGAGGGATTTAGTGAGGAAGCCGAGCGCCTGTCTGCGGCCACTGTTCACTGGCTGCGGCATACGGGAATATCCGAGGACGTTAAACATCGCCCCCGAGAACACGTCAGAGATGACGCCGGACATGGCTCGAGCGCCATCACTGACCGCTATATAGACGTAGAGCGCGCAGAGCGGCACGCCTCTGCCAGAAAAAAATTAATCAAGCCTTAGAGTTTTCCAGCAGAACTGAACTACAAATGCGGTCATTATCAAAATTTGTAGCCTGAATAACGGTTTTACGGCAGCAAATCATGGATATGGATTTATTCCTGTTGTATAAGTTTGCTGAACTAAATAAGTCCGTGTGTCGTTTACCTTTTTAGAGGTAGAATCGGTCAAAAAGAAAGCCGTGGTGACAGGCAGCTCAATTGGAAGAACACATGATTAAAATCTACAAGCGCACCCCCCTGGAAAATCGGATCAAATTCGGGTTATCGACCCTGCTGCTCATCATTAGCACGCTGGGCATGGCTCAGGAGTCCGAACTCCTAGAGACAGAGCTTGACATTGATTCTCTATACCAACCAATCAGTAGCGAACTTATATACGGACAAACGGCCACTGATTTGATCAAAGAATTGGAGGAGAAGCATTACGCGCGGGTAAAAATTGATGATGACTTTTCGTCCGAACTTCTGGATACCTATCTGGATGTGCTTGACGGCTCTCGTTTGTATTTCCTTAAAGACGATGTCGAGGGTTTCGAGGAATATCGCTACACACTGGACGACAGCCTGAGAAACAGTAGCGTCGAACCGGGTTTTGAGATGTATAACGTCTATCTGCAGAGATTGCTTGATCGTCTTATTTTCGCGATAAATATTATAGAAAATGACATTCCGTCAATGGACTTTACAGTGGAGGAATCAATCCTCATAGAACGGGACGACGAGCCCTTCCCTGCCGACCGAGCTGCACTGAATGAGCTCTGGCGCAAGCGAATGAAAAACAGCGTACTGAGCTTGAAGTTAACCGGTGATTCCAACGAGGAGATCCGCGACAAGCTGAGCAAGCGCTACCGCAATCAACTTAACCAAATTCTGAAAACCAATGAGCGCGATGTATTTCAAACCTATCTTGCAACGGTCGCGCGGACGGTTGATCCGCACACCGCGTATTTCTCTCCGCGAGATTCCGAAAATTTCAATATGGGTCTCTCCCTTTCCCTGCAGGGTATTGGAGCTCAATTGAGCACAGAAGACGAATACACCAAAGTGGTAGAGCTAATCAAGGGCGGGCCTGCTGAACGTGGCGGCGACCTGCAAGCCGGCGAGAAAATTATCGGTATTGGACAGGGACCTGATGGGGAAATCAAAGATGTTGTTGGCATGCGTCTCGACGATGTCGTTGATCAAATCCGCGGCGAGAAAGGCACTGTGGTACGACTTAGCGTGATACCTGCCGAATCAGTGAGTGAATCAAGTGCCCGGGTCGTTAGTATCACTCGCGATACCGTCAAGCTGGAGGATCAATCAGCGAAAAAAGAAATCATCGAGCTGAGCTACTCCGGACAGGATTATCGAATCGGTGTGATTAACTTGCCGACATTTTATTTTGATTTTGAAGCGGCATCACGCGGAGAAAGCGATTTCAAGAGCTCAACTCGTGACGTTCGAAATCTGCTTGAAGAACTCAAGCAGGAAAGAGTTGACGGCGTTGTGGTTGATCTGCGCAATAATGGTGGTGGTTCGCTGAGCGAGGTAAACCAACTTGTCGGCCTGTTTATCGATACGGGCGCAACCGTGCAAATCAGATACACCGGATTGCGAGCAGGATTTACCCGGGCATTCGGTGATAACGATCCCGAAGTCGTTTACGACGGGCCTCTTGCGGTACTCGTCAACAGAACCAGCGCCTCGGCATCGGAAATATTCGCCGGTGCAATTCAGGATTATCAGCGTGGCGTGGTGCTTGGAGGCCAGACCTTCGGCAAAGGTACGGTGCAGGAAATAATTCCGATGAACTACGGACAGGTAAAGCTGACGCGCTCGAAATTCTATCGGGTTTCTGGTGAAAGCACTCAGCATCGGGGCGTAATGCCTGATATCGCATTCCCGGACATTCTGCAAACCTACGAGGATCTGGGAGAAAGCAGCCTGGATGGCGCTCTTCCCTGGGACACAGTAAGGCCTGTTGAATATTCACAGTACTACCCAATTCAGGACCTGCTTCCGGAACTCACCCGCCGTCACGAGGAACGCGCGAACAGCTCTGCGGACTTTATTTACCTGCGAGATCAGATTGAACGATCACTGAAATACCGCGAACGTACGACCATCTCTCTCAATGAGGAAATTGTGAAGGCCGAGCGGGAAGAATCGCGCCGTGAAGAATTCGATGCCGAAAACATGCGTCGACTTCTTAAGGGTCTGCCGCTCAGGGAATGGGTTGATGAAGAGAGTGCAACAGATTCCGACATTGTAGCTACCGCATCGGAAGTCACGGCAGATTTCGCGCAGATTGATGACGCAAGTGCTCCTGCTGTCGACGATGATAACTCGGATGAGACGGCAGAACCGGAGGAGACTGACCCTCTGCTGCTGGAAAGCGGGTATATACTTGTAGACTTGCTAAACCTAACGGAAGGCGATGTTATAGCAGCTCAGGATTCCCGATTTTCTCTGACTCAGTAGGCCAGAAATCCTCGTAAAACGAGAAGGCCCTTTAACAATAAGGGCCCGTTGATTGCTAACTCCTGCGGAGGAGAATCACCTCACACTACCGGTTTAGTGCCTCTTAACGTATTCGCACTCCGATGGAAATCGTCGAGACATCTTCTTCTGAATAAATAATGCCAGGCTGTGTGTACTTTACGCTGGGGCCCCTCATGTTCAGGATTCTCGTGTACTGAATGAAGAACTCAGTGTGTTCATTATATTCGTAGTCTAATCCCAATCGAGCTTGCCAAAGGAGACCTGACTCGTCGGCCTCGGGAAAGCATGTGCAACCATTTTCAAAGCCTTTGGACGGCAGTTCAGTTTCGCCCCACCCGATTCCCAGTCCTGCAAATGCTTCAAAATTATTGTCAATTTCGAACATGCGATTCGCGTTAAACGTCACTGCGCGCAGATGGCCATCTCGCCTGCTTTTGGATTCCGACACTCCGTTTACGGAAACTGATGTGACATTAAAATTAAGCTCCTGGAGTTCAATTTCATAGCGATAGTTATCGTATTCACGACCTAGCAGAATGCCTCCCTGCCAGGATGAATCAATCTGGAGATATCCATTAAATCCAACCGTATCTGATAAAGAAACCCGAGCATCCCAATCGTCCAGATTGTGAATACCCAAATGTCCCGCGAAGTAATTTTCCGGCTCGTCAGAGTTTTGCGACTGGGCATTCAGGAATGCGGGAGAGAAACCCAGTAAGATTACAGATAGAAGCGCCAATTTTTTATTCATAAAAACTCCTCCTGGAGCGAAAATCAAATTCCGAAATTTGTACCGAAAATCGCATTCAAGTCAGTTGCGCTGGCGTCGCCATTGCTGCCGTTCGGCACGCCTACGATCTGGATTTCATTCAAGTAGAACTGCTCAACTGCCTCAATGAAACCCGAGTCAGAAGTACTAGTGTATTGAGCAGCCAGATCAGCTACTAAATTTTGAATCGATGTACTGTTTTGATTGGCTATGAGAAAGCCCTCGGGATCAAAGATAAATGCTGATTCCGTCGTTGCTGTAAATTTAATCCCGTAATCAACAAAACCTTGAGACAGCAACTGAAGGGAATCGGCTTGTTCCTGGGTAACGAGATACGTAACTCCTACCGCGTTTAAATACAAGTGGAAGCCATCTTCAGTCTCCGGATCCGGCAAATTAATGAAAAATCCTGGCTTGTTGGTATCCAGATAGCATGCATACGGCATGTCATTTATATCTTCCGCAAAATACCAATCATCCGTGATGTAATTATTAAACGCGAAAAATCTAACGCTGTCGTCATCTTCGATCATGTTATCAAAGAAGGAACCCATAAAAAGGTTTTCTGTACCTTCGGACATCAATTGCGCGTCAGCTGGGTCACTCGTGTAATAAAGATCCCCGTTGTCTAACTTGACCACATACACGGGTGTAGACGATTCTTTGTAGGCGAGTGCTCCCGGGTCTGTTATGAAGCCGTTGACTATTCCGTCAATATCACCAACACCTCCGTCAGTGATGGTAAGCACAACCCTGTCAACAAGACTGTCGCCATCTGTGTCGATCAGGGTCGCTCCGTCATCATAAGTTTCGAGGTTCTGATCGTCTAAATATTCAATCCACTGGCCACTGCTTTCGTCATACTTTAAAAAAGTATTTGCATATGACCCACTGGGCAAATCTACAACAACACGCACTTGTAATCCGGGAACACCGGGTGCTACGTCCGCCAACGAACCATCTGCGGTGCTGGTTACAGAAAAACGAATGACAGGTCCTGCCAGACGGAACCCATCTGGTAATAGTGCGGGCGTTGTGATTACTGCGATGTCAGAAAGCTGAGCGTTAACGTCCAGTTCCACAGCTCCCAGCCCGTCCGCATCAAGGTCACCAACAAGCAGTGCGCCAAAGCTGGATTCCTGCGCGTATTGTCCGAGCTGAAACTGACTGACAGATGCCAGCGGTAAGTGGGCGAGGCCATTCTGAAGATAATCAGGTATTCCGTCGTTATTGAAATCGCCTTGGTTTGCTGCATTTTCAATTGACGGTGCTACCCCATCGAGATCAGTTACGACAGTTACAGAAACTGGAGCCTGAGCTTTGACTGTACCATCAACACATATCAGTCGGGCCGTGTAATCATAAACTCCATCGTCGAGTGTGCCGGGCTGAATTCTAATCGCTTCAGCGGCCAGGTCAGCTTCTTCGACGTCTACAGTCGCGATGACCTGCCCTCCGCTGTCAAGAAGTTCAATCCTGCAACCTGGTTCCAATAAGTTTGTTGTAATGAGAAAGCTGGGTTCGATCTCCTTTGTTATTCCGTCAAGGATTCCGGTGTCTGATTCCGGATCTAGCTTTGCATTGAAGTAAGTATCATCATCCAGAGGTGATTCATCATCTTCAATAGGCTGGTCCGTTTCGGGATCTACGGCGCCGTCGTAAATAGTGCCGTCTCCTTCATCCACTATAGTGTTAGTTGCTGTACCAGAGTTGGTTTCATCTGAGACAAGGGTGGCAGTAAGGGTAAAGGTTTCTTCATCCTCATATTCATCATCCTGCTCGCTGGTTATGTTGACCCTGACATAGACTTTACCCGATTCAGCCACCAGCGGCTTGCCATCCGCGGAGGAGGAATCGCCATTGGCGGTATCACCATAGACATACCAGGTGCTGCCGTCATAACTGTACTCAATAAGATCAGAACCGGTTAACGTGGCATCAACATCGTTAGTCGCAAGCGTATTGCCCAGTGTGAGAGTCAGGGACTCTCCTGCATCTGTTTCAACGCAGAACATCGCCCAGTCCGACCCTTCATTCACTGGGCCAAACGCAATGACAGATACTGGATTCATTACCCTATCGTCATCCAGCGGGGTCTGCTCATCCTCACCGGGCTGATCTGTCTCGGGATCCACTGTACCGTCAAAAATTGTCCCAGTACCGTCGTCAACAATCGTACTTATGGCTGTATCATTGATGGCGCTATCGGAGGCGGAACTGGCCGTGAGGGTAAAAGTCTCTCCGCCCTCGTAGTCGTCATCCTGCTCACTGCTTATATCGACCCTGACATAGACTTTACCCGATTCAGTCACCAGCGGCTTGCCATCGGACGACGAGGAATCGCCATTGGCGTTATCACCATAGACGTACCAGGTGCTACCATCATAACTGTACTCAATCAGGTTGGAACCAGTTAATGTGGCATCAACATCTTCGGTCGTCGGCGTACTACCTAGACTCAGCGTCAATGAAATCTCTTCCATGGCATCCACGCAAAACATCGCCCAATTGGACGCTTCGTTCACTGGGCTAAAGGCAGTAACTGCAATGATTCGGTCATCGTCTAACGGTGTCTCGTTATCCTCACCCGGCTGGTCCGTCTCGGGATCTACTGTACCATCATAGATAGTTCCATCACCGTTATCCAAAATGGTGTTGGTCGCAGTGTCGTTTTTGCTATTATCTGAGACGAAACTTGCGCTAAGCGTGAAAGTCTCTGCACCCTCGTATTCATCATCCTGTTCACTGGTGATGTCTACCCTGACATAGACTTTACCCGAACCGGTCACCAGTGGCTTACCATCGGTTGCGGTGGCGTCACCATTGGCATTATCGCCATAGACAAACCAGGTGGCGCCGTCGTAACTGTACTGAATCAGATTCGTACCCGTTAAAGTAGCATCGACATCGCTGGTCGTCGCGGTATTGCCAAGGGTCAGCGTCAGAGATTCTCCTTCAATGGCGTCAACGCAGAACATCGCCCAGTCGGATGCTTCGTTAACAGGACCGAAGGCCGTAATTGAAACTGTCCGATCATCGTCAAGCGGGGTTTGATCATCCTCACCCGGTACGTCTGTCTCCGGGTCTACAGTGCCGTCGTAAATCGTGCCATTACCACCATCAACGATGGAATTGGTGGCGGTATCACTGTTGGAATCATTGGATGCATAACTGGCGCTGAAAGTGAATGTCTCTTCAATCTCGTATTCATCATCCTGCTCACTAGTGATATCAACTCTGACATAAACTTTGCCCGATTCGGTAACAAGCGGCCTACCACTGGAAGCGCGAGAGTCGCCGTTACCGTTGACGCCGTAGACGTACCAGGTACTGCCATCGTAGCTATACTCGATAAGGTTAGAACCGATTAATGTTGCATCGGCATCATTTGTAGTTGGCGTGCTGCCAAGACTCAGTATCAATAATTGATCTTCATCGGCTGCAACGCAGAACATTGCCCATTCGGAAGCCTCATTAACCGGACCGAAGGCAACAACTGAAATCGTTCTGTCATCATCCAGCGGGGTCTGGTCGTCCGTACCAGGCTCATCCGTTCCCGGATCTACAGTGCCATCGTAAATAGTGCCATCACCGCTGTCCACGATGCTGTTAGTGGCGGTAGACGTGATGGAGTCATCAGAGACCAGACTGGCACTTAGGGTGAATGTCTCTTCGACTTCGTACTCATCATCCTGCTCGCTGGTAATGTCCACCCGGACATAAACCTTGCCAGACCCGGTCACCAACGGCTTCCCATCGGTGGCACTGCTGTCGCCATTGGTGTTGTCGCCGTAAACGTACCAGGTGCTGCCGTTGTAACTGTACTGGATGAGGTCGATGCCGGTTAAAGTGGCATCGTCGTCACTGGATGTCGAAGTAGTACCCAATGTCAGAGTCAATGACTCCCCTTCATCTGCATCAACGCAAAACATCGCCCAGTCGGACGCTTCATTCACAGGGCCGAAGGCTGTAACTAAAATTCCTGAACCTACAAAAATGGGTACCACATCATTATCAAAGGCATTTTCCTGATCAAGACTAAAAACGGTCAGATAATCGGTCCCTGCAAATCCGGCGTCAGAGGTATAGCTGAGAGTTGCGAGGGCGTTATTAATTTGCGTTAAAGTTCCACTCAGGGTCAGAGCCCTACTACCCGAAGCGCCGTTTACAATAGTTGCACCGCCCGAGGTTGATAGATTCAGTGTCCCATGCTCGACAGAGATAGAAACAGTTTCTAGGTTATCGTCGATATCGCTGACGCTGATTTGGTTTACACCTGATATGGACAGACTTTCGCCAGACAACGCTGTTAAAGACGCTGGCGTGGAATTGATTGGAACATCATTAGTTCCATACACTGAAACCGTCAATCTGGCGGTATCCAATGCTCCTTCCGAATCGCTTATCTCATAGGTAAAAACATCTTCGAGCGGAGCATCTGCCGAATCGAGTGCCTGTATCTGAGGGTCCGCGTTATTGACCGAGTACGAATAACTGCCATCCGAGCCAATCGTCAGTGTTCCGTAAGAACCATCAATTACCAATCCGCTCGCCGCTGACGAACCAGCAGGCACATCATCTTCTGTACCTGCTGAAAAAATAGTCGACGACCCGGCCTGCGCCTGAGTCACCGTTCGAGAGTCTTCATTGTCAACATCGGTATCGTTACTCAGTACCTCCCCGGTCGGATCAAGCACATCCTCTTGTGCCGCCACCACGTCATCTCGCGCGACCGGTGCATCATTTGCCCCCTGAATCGTCACTGTGAGCGAAGCAATGGAGAAGCCGCTTGAGCCCGCTTGCGTACTGTCGATGCGATAGAAGAATGCATCTTCAAGTGACTGCGTACTGTTCAGCGCATCAACGTCCGGGTTGGCATCATCTGGCTCATAGATCCATGTTCCATCGCTATTTAAGGTCAGAGAGCCATAGCGACCGTCGAGCGTGCTTCCTACTGAACTTTCACTGCTGTCATCGGCTGCGCGAAACCCTACTACCCGAAGAAAATCCTGCGTCACGGGATTACCGGCCGCATCATCATCATTGAGCAACACATTGCCGCTTGCGTTTGCACCTGCTGCTACCCCTTCTTCCAGCGCAGAATCTGCGCCATTAGCAACATCGTCCGTCGCGATCGGATCATTTAGAGATGATCCATAAACTGTGATTCTCAATATCGCAGAGCTGGTCTCCCCTTCGAGATCCACAATGCAATATTCAAAGTCATCGTACCCAACTTCACCTTCGCCCAGAGGACCGTCTTCAAAGGGGGTATATACATAATCTCCATTGGATTCGAGCACCAACGTCCCGAAAGCGCCCGTGATAGTTGCCCCTGCTCCTCCGGTGAAGGACAGCTCATCGACCAAGGTGCCTTGTTTGATGATCTTGTCGATTGTGACGGATACGGGATTGCCAGCCCCATCGTAGGTAACATCAATAACCTGCGCGCCACTGGGCACACCATCACCGCTGACATTCATGCCAATCGCTATAGAGCCTGACGCACTGCCTACGGTAAGCAGCAGCTCAGTTTCGCCCTGCAATTGCGTATTACTAACGGTCGCCGTTTTCATGGCACCGTTGTTTACTTCGGTCGTCAGAGAAGATGAGTTTACAAATCCAACTTCCGGAAACTGGGTAAAAAATGCATCAGCCAGATCAGTGAAGGGTATATAAGCTTGTTGTGCTTCAGACCAGTAGGCAACAGGATTTTCTGACAGGCCTATCATCCAGATTGTGGGGGTCCCCTCCGCCGCTTTGGAAACCATTGTGATATTGTTTCCTGAACTATCCAGGACAGCACAATAAACACCATCGATGTTGATAAATAATGATCGACCTAATTGAACGCCATTAAATCCCTGACTATCTGCATCAAAAATCAATACCGGAAAGTCGGGTGTGCTCGTAAATGAATCAATCGTCGCGGACCCAATGAGTCCCTTAACTTCCAGAGTTTCTCCGTATTGATCAACATCAGTATCGTTATCCAGGACGGATCCGACTGCTATCCTTTCCCTGGGATCGACCCCTGTGCCACCTTCGGCGCTGAGCGCCTCCTTGGCAAAGTTGTAGTCGTTCGCGGCGATAGGCGCGTCGTTTGCACCAAGAATTATGATGGTGAGGCTGGAGATGGCAGTTGCGCCCCCACTATCGGCAATTTGATAAGTAAAACTGTCCGACAGAGTATTACTCGTTAAACGTAATGCCTGAACGTCCGGGTTAGTGTCATCAGGACTGTACAGATAGCTTCCGTCGGCGCCTATCGTAAGTGTTCCATAGCTACCTTGTATTTCGGTGCCTGACGCAGAGGATGTCCCAGGAGCAACAGTCATATCGGCGCCAGACGCACCTATATTCACTACGGTGATGAAGTCGCCGGCGTCTGGATCTACGTCGTTGTCCAGCACATTGCCGCGCGCATCCTTGCCCGCAACTTGCGCCCCTTCTTCGCGCGCGGGACCATTCGGCACACCTGGAGGGATTCCCAGATCGCTCTGATCTGGATTGGCAAGAGGAGTCGTATTGACTGGCAGAAGGGAATTCAGCGCGTTGTCGACGCGATCTGAAGAAGAGCCGATTTCAGCGAGGGATCCACCCGGCAAGGCGGTCCATGCCGCCTCGAACCTAGCCTGATTAACAACTAAGATAAATCCCCTGTTGTCACTGGGATCAGAATCTCCGTCCTGGTTACCATCCGCAACCGCGTCCTGCAGCGAAGAGAAATCTGCATCTGTCCACATGTAGAATGCAACAACCTTTCCCTGGTCTTTGATAGGCCGGCTAACCCATCCGTAAAAAGTTTCTCCCCCTATATCAATCGCAATTGCCGAAATGTCATTGCCGCTGAACAGATAGCTATTCTCGTTGTCACTAATCGATGCACTTCCCAGTGCCTCGGCAGTATCAAATACGTGAAGGTTCGTCTCCTTGTCTGCAACATTGGTAACTTCGTATACCTGGATAAAATCGAATGATGCCAGTTGATGGGCCCAGGTTGTGGCAATTGACTCCGCGAAAGGAAGCGGCCCCGCATAGCCAGGACCCAGGTCCCAATTACTTCCATAATTCGTATTGCCCAGTGCAGAGCTGGTGGCCACCACCTCGGCCCCGGTGAGAGCTTCCAGTAACTTGACTACCTCCGAGTGTTCGCCGACGTAACAGCTCCACAAAATAATTTTTTCAACCGACCACTCTTTTAACAAGTCAGAGTGTGCTGACAGCGACTGGGCGCCAAGCTTGATATTGCCGAAATGGATGTGACCAGGAGAGCCGTGAGCGATCAGGTGCAGTTCACGGACATGCAATCCGCTCAAAAAGGCTGAAATTTCTGCGATCGGGTCGGATCCAGTAACTGCTCTTTGATCTAAAGAGCCAGATGCAACAAGTTCGCAAATTTCTGGTGAATTACCGTCGTGGAGGATAAGAGAATTTACAACAGTAACTTGGTTCTGAATTTTCATGCCCGGACGGACCTCCTTCGGAATTCGTGACCTTTTAAAAAAGGCTATTTTTGTAATTGCAGGTATTTAGTCGGATATTATTGTTTTTTTCTCTCGCTTTTCGTTTCGCTACAGCGGTTACCGTTTTTACTTTTTACTTTGCACTTCTTACTTTGTGACTATGGCGGAGGGGGAGAGATTCGAACTCTCGGAGGATTTTTACTCTCG
>Ga0255776_10004231_pt1 | contig 15200 bp, 8 predicted proteins | sample 071ome_19_FD_179974 | JGI IMG/M metagenome (GOLD analysis project Ga0255776, IMG submission 179974) | Coastal salt marsh microbial communities from the Groves Creek Marsh, Skidaway Island, Georgia - 071413AT metaG (version 2) | ecosystem: Environmental > Aquatic > Marine > Intertidal zone > Salt... | reverse complement strand
CAAACGCCTTACTGTGATTTTTCAACCGCTTATGCCGGATGGTCCCTGCTGATCGTCTATGAAAACAGTAATCAGCCACTGCGTGTCGTGAATCTCTACGACGGTTTCAAATCGTTCCGTGGGGAGTCGATCACACTTGCACCTGATAACTTTATTATCTCCCAGAATGCCGCCACATTAGGGGCTAAGCATGCGCACATTACCTGGGAAGGTGACGCTGGTAACTCTGAGACCTTTAATAATCAGACCGAAGCTCTGGTGTTCGAGGGCAATAGCCTGACGGATGCAAACAACCCGACCAACAACCAGTTCAACTCATACTCCAACACCATCGGTAATACGCCCGGCGTCGATATTGATGACTTTAACGTTGGCCAATATCTGACACCGGGTAAAACTTCGGTAACGACAACCTACTCCTCTGGTCAGGACCTGGTATTCCTGACGGCAGAGATCATCAGCGTACCAAACGAACCGGTAAGCGATCTGACGCTCCAGACCAGCGCACCCGCTCGCGTATCGCGTGGAGCAGACATTACTTACACCTTCACCGCGTCGAACAAGGGACCACTCACAGCACCCGCTGGGACTGAACTGACGCTACCTCTGAATGACGGTGCCACTTATGAAGGTTTCACAGGTTCCGGCTGGACCTGTACCGCAACGACTACTCTGGTTACCTGTACCTATGGTGCAGAAATTCCAGTCGGCGCACAGGCACCTGCTCTTAATGTAGTTATCGGTACAGATGACACAACGCAAGCCAGTATTACCGGCGATGCCTCACTGGATGGTGTGTATTTTGATAACCGCCCGGCAGACAACACTGGTGATCTGACAGTCGTTCTGCAGGATGCCAACCTCTCAGCGTCAGCCAAGTCTGTTCTTGATCTGAACGGTGGTCAGGTGCTTCCGGGCGATGTTCTGCGCTACACCATGACAATCCGCAACAGCAGTAATTTCAATGCCACAGATATCCGCCTGACAGACCACCTGCCAGCGCAGTTTGCATCGTTCAATGTATACAGCCGTCCAACAAGCAGCGTAGACAACAGCCAGCCTGCACCGGCCGGCGATAATGCTGCTGGCGTTGTTATTATCGATAAACTGAGTATCGCCGCGGGTGCCAGCGCCACTGTTATTGTCGACGCTACTATTTCCAGTGGTGCTCAGGACGGCGAAACAATCACCAATACCGCCGTGGTCGGCAACCCTGCGGTTAACTACCCTATTGTTTCACCCGCGGTGACCATCAATAACACTCTGGATAACAGTGGCAACAAGCCTTTGTATCTGCAGCCTGATTCGACCCTGACCCGCGTAGCGGATACTTCAGGCGGTTACCAGATAATCAACGACCAGCAGACGACGATCTGGGCGCTTTCACCTGCACTGCAGACCGACGTTGATCTGGACTATTCAGCACCGATTCCAGTTACCCTGCGTCTTGAGAATGATCTCACTGCTGGTCAGGGCGCGGACAGCGAATACCAGCATACGGTGACAGTTTCTCTGCGTAGCCTGCGTAATGGCACTACAACGGTAATTGCCAGCCAGAGCCAGACTGTTGCTCTGCTTGCAGCGGCCAACACAGTAGCCAGCGACACGGTACGCACCTTCCAGTTTGATCTGGCCATCAGCAATGCTCAAAGTCTGCTGGCTGGAGATGTGCTGCAGTTAGTGATCACGCAAAACCGCGTCGGCGGCTCCGGATCTTTCCCGCAATACCGCAACATGCGCGTTTACAGCTCAGATAACGGTGTGACATCCCTCGCAGCGCTGACATCAAACACGGTAATCAACGTCGATACTGTCACAGTTTATGACGATACGTATCCAGACGGTAACAGCATCACAACGCTGAATCCGGGGCAGAATTACTATGTCAGAGCTGAAGTAACGGATCCGTTCGGAGCTTATGACGTGACAGATACCCGCCTGACAATTCTCGGTCCTGAAGGTGAAGTACCGGTCAGTAACGCCGTTATGTCAGCGGTTAATGCGACCTCTTCTACTTTGACGGTTGAATTCCCTTACACAACTGCTGGCGATGCGGTCAGTGGCGACTGGCAGTTCAGCGTACGTGCCGTTGAAGGATACGAGGGTAAGGTCTTTAACGTACTTAATCAGACTGTGCCGTTACTTCAACCTGCCTTCCTGACCATGGTTAAAAGTATGCAGGTGGTGAGCGACCCGTTAAACGGTAGCAACAACCCGAAAGCAATTCCGGGCGCCATCGTGGAATACACAATCACAGTCACCAATACCGGTGAAGGCAGTACCGATACTGACACCATCACATTATTGGACGCCCTGGCCGACGGCACGGATCTTTTGGTCGGCACAGACTCAGCCGTGAGCCCGGTCACTCTGACCGATGGTACCCCGACCAGTACCCTTACCCTGTCATTCGAGAGTCTGACCTCGACGACTGACAGTGTTGAATTTTCTAACAACAATGGCGCGACGTTTGACTACCAGCCAACGCCCGACGCCGAAGGTTTCGACCCGCTGATAACAGATATCCGAATCCGTCCTACTGGCGCTATGCCTGGGACAGGTGCGGATGGCAGTCCTGCATTCAGCATAATTTATAAAGTAAAGGTCAACTAAGGAGAACGCCCTATGAAGACCATCACCAAAACGGCCCTGCTCGCTGCAGGCCTGGTAGCCTCCTCGGCTTCCTGGGCTGTAGGTACCGATGCCGGTGCTATCATCAGCAACACCGCAACCGCGACCTTTGATGACCCGACCACGGGTAACACTGGCCGTACTTCAGCAACTGCACCGGACATCACCGTTGCTGAGCTGATCAACGTTAACGTAACAGCAGAAGACTCCACAGGTCTGGAAACCCAACCGGGTGATAATAACCAGGCTCTGGAATTCACCGTCACCAACACCGGTAACGGCACCGAAGCTTTCACTCTGGATGCAACCAACCTGGTTGGTGACACTCTCGACGCAGACAACATCGCCATTTACCTGGACGATGGTGACGGCGTTTTCACCAGCAGCGACACTCTGGTAACAACTGACCTGGTTCTGGACGCAGACGAATCCGCCACCATCTTCGTTGTTGGTGATATTCCAGCCGCCGCACTGACTGGTGAACAGGCTGATGTTGAACTGACTGCAACCTCAGCTACCCCAGGCGTCGCCGGTTCTGCTCCGGGTACTCTGATCTCAGGTCAGGGCACTAACACTCCTTCCGGTGCTGTAGTTGGTACCAACTCAAGCGACTCTGATACTTCGTTCTTCGTTGTTGGTGAGATCTCAACCGACGCTACCGTCGATATCACCAAAGTGATCGAAGGTCGTGTGGATCCATTCGGTGGCACCACTGACGTACCGGGCACCGTTGTGACCTACCTGATTACTGTGACTGCAGTAAACGGCAGCGTCGACAATCTGGTAGTCGCGGATACCATCCCGCTGGCAATGACCCTGGTTGCTGATTCAGTAACTATCGATGGTGCAGCAAAAACTGACGTGGCTGGCGACGACGAAGTCGACGTTAGCGGTGCTGATGTTGCTGTGACTCTGGGCACGGTTGCTCAGGACACAACTATCGAAATCCGCCTGCAGGCTGAAATCAACTGATATTGAGGTGACCTATGCGTTTACTGACCACATTAATCCTGTTGTTGCCCTTCAGTGCATTTGCCGGCGTCAGCCTGGAGTCCGAGGCCTATAAGGTCGTCGTAACTCCTCAGGAAGACGGCAGCATGGCTGAAGAGTGGATGGCAGCCGACAAAATCGCCCCTGGCGACAAAATTGGTTACCGAATCACTTACGTCAACACCGGAGAAGAGCCGGTCAGTGGCGTCACTATCAATAACCCGGTACCGGATAGCACTGTGTATATCGCTAACAGTGCTAACGGTACCAACTCTGCCATCACTTACTCAGTGGATGGCAGCCAGTTCGCAACTATGAGCGAACTGAAAGTGCTGGAGGACGGAGAGGTTCGTCCTGCAACCGCTAAAGACGTGAAAACTATTCGTTGGATACTTGAAGCCCCGCTCGCTCCAGAAGCGACGGGCAATGTTGAATTTCAGGTTCGGGTTAAGTAATCCCGGCTGGAGGTGAAGTATGAATAAGCACGTAAAACTGATTGGCCCTGTTGTTCTGGCATCGCTCAGCACTGTGGCCGTTCACGTTCACGCAGCCGGGACCGCTGCCGGAACCGCGGTGACTAACACCGCAACTCTTAATTACCAGATCAATGGTGTTGATCAGGATGCGGTTGAAGCTCAGGACATTTTCAATGTCGATATCAAAGTCGATTATGCCCTGACCCGACTGCTGACTACGGAGCCAAACGAAACTTCGCTGGAAGCGGATAACGTTGTGGTAGCAGCGGTACAGATCACCAACGATGGTAACGCACCAACGTCGTTTACTGTATCTGCAGCAAACGAGACCGGCACCACACTGGACATCAACGGCACAACCTATACCGATAACATCGATACAGGTACGACCTACAGCTATTACGTTGACGATCCGGTAAACGGTACGCCTGGCGTACTGGATGCAGGAGACACTCTGCTGACCGGTAATACCGCTGAGATTCCTGCTGACGGGACAGTAACTGTCTTTGTGACTGTGCCTAAAGCTGAAATCGACGGTACTGACCAGGATGTTGCTCTGAGCACCATCACTGTTAACGGCGTTGAATCGACCATCGATGGAACGACCTACGCTCTGGATACCGGTGACAACGATCCTACCAACGGTTCAGAAGATGATGCGGCGAATCCTAACGGTGCAACCACCATCGAAGTTGTGTTCGCAGATACTGACGAAGACAACACTGAAATCCTGACCGATGCACTGGTACTGGTTTTCCCTAACCTCGAAGGTGACGGTACTACCAGCAACCTGACCAAAACGTCGGCCGTTGTCTGGGACCCGATCAATCTTGACGTGAATCCGAAAGCGATTCCGGGTGCGATTGTCGAGTACACCATTACTCTGACCAATACCGGTACAGCTGACGCAACTAACGTTGTTGTTACTGATGCCATCCCTGCCGACACCACCTACGTTGATGCCAGCCTGCTGGTAGCTATGGACGGTGCGACAACGCCTGTTGCCGTAGATGCAGCAGTTGCCAGCTACGATGCAGGCACTGATACCATCACGGCTAATCTGGGTACCGTCGACGGTGATGCAGATCCTGCCAATCAGGAAACCAACATCATTACGTTCCGCGTAACGATTAACTGATAAGGGCAGACTGAATGCGCAGCAGTATGGCGACTATGATCAGAACCGCTACTCAGAACCTGGCCGTATTTACGGCGCTGGTCCTGATGGTTCTCGCCTGCACGACTGTTACAGTGGCTAATGCCGCTGTGACACCGACCGGCACTGAGATCACCAATACTGTCACCGCATCCTACTCTGTCTATGGCGAAGCACGGAGCGGCAGCGCCTCGGCAACACTGACCACTCAGGAAGTGAATCCGGGTCCTGTCGCGCCAACGCAAGCAACCATCACCCTGTCTCATCTTGATCCTGTCGGTAGCCCGATCACACTGAACGGAACCGATTTCGGCGATGGACAGGGTAATTTTACTCCTTATTCCGGCTTCACAGATGAAGACGGCAATACACAGAATTTCCCTGCAACTGTGCCTGTCAGCGAAGATGACTACGGTTACCGAGCAGGTGAACCAATCGTCATTATCGTTGAAGACGCGGATAACAACCGTAACCCAGCCCGTCCGGATACCATCATCGTTACCGTATCAACTCCGGACGGCAGTGACACTGAAACTATCGTTCTTTATGAAACCGGTGATGACACCGGTATTTTCGCCGGTATTCTGCCTACTCAGGATTCAAATAACGGCACTGTTCCATATGATGGCGTGCTGTCTGTTAAAACTGGCACCGAAGTCCTGGTCAGCTACACCGACGCCTTTGATACCACCGACAGCGTTTCTGATAACACTTTGTTCAACCCTGTAAGTCGTGTCTTCAGCTCCCGTGATGGCAGCCCTGTTAACGGTGTTGCAGTGACCCTGATGGATGCATCAACAGGGTTACCTGCCAGCGGTAAGGTTTTTTACGAAGATCGCGTTACACCATACCCTGTAACAGTAATCAGCGGCCCTGCAAACGGCATACGCTCCTCTGCAACGGCACCTGACTTTTCAGCGGGTCAATTCTGGTTCCCGTATATCGCTAACGGTGAGTACTACCTCGAAGTTACTGGCACCGAAACCTTCCGCGTTCCTTCAGAACTGGATGATGCCACGCTAAGTAATACCGCTAACGGACCATTTGAAGTCAGCGGCTTATCACGTGGCGAAATGTTCTCTGTAAACAACCACGTGTTCCGCACAGATATCGGTGCTGACCCTCTGGATAACAGCCTGCTGATCAGTAAGCAGTCAGACACCAACGAGGCGGGCATCGGCGACAGCCTGAAGTTCACCATTACACTGGTGAACAATGAGGTCACCGCAAGCGATGCCACCATCGTCGATACTCTGCCTGCAGGTCTCCGCTATATGGAGGGCTCAGCTCGTCTCGATGGCGAAAAAGTGGATATCGATCTGAGTAACGATGGTCGCACCATGAGTCTGACTCTCGCGACTATCGATCCGTTTGCCCGTCTACGCCTCACCTACGTTGCTCAGGTTACCGCTCTCGCCAAAGGCGAAGTTGTTAACCGTGTAACCCTGAATGACGATGTCGTCGTTGCTAATACAGCCCGGGCCAAAGTGGTTATCCGCGATGACTTCTTCAAAGACACCGCCCGCCTGTTCGGTCGCATCTACCTCGACGACTGTGAAGGAAACCAGGCATCTGTTGACGGCGTACCGGATATCCGTCTGTTTATGGAAGACGGCACCTATGTGGTTTCCGATAATAATGGTGAATGGCACATCGAAGATGTGAAACCCGGTACCCATGTTGTCCAACTCGATACAGCAACCATCCCTCCCTATATGGAGCTGATGGAATGTCCGCAGCGTGGCTTCCATGCGGGTCGCAGTTACAGCCAGTTTGTCGATGTACAGCCCGGTAGCTTCTGGCGTGTCGACTTTTTTCTGAAAATGCGCGAGCCAGAAATCGGCGAGATCCGTCATCAACTGAATCACCAGCTGACGCCATTTACTGCGGAAGAATCAGCCACTATGCCATACGGCTCACCGGTGGCAGAAAAGATCAGCTACACCTTTACCATCGACGGTAAGGGCCTGCCGCTGCAGAACGTCACTGGCCTGATCTCTCTGCCAGAAGGCGTGATATATGAAGCGGGCTCCAGCGCCATTGATGGTCGTCCTGTCGAAGACCCAGGCGTCACCTACGGTACTCTCGTCTACCGCTTGCAGGATAAGCCTCAGCAGTGGGCTAACGTCATCACATTCAACGCTTACATCAGTGATAAAGCGCCGATGGGTGAACTTGTGACCCGTGCCGTAACCCGCTTCCGTGCCGATGGTCAGGCAACACAACAGATTCAACCAGTCAGTACCGCGGTAAAACTGGTACTGCCACCTAAAGAAGAAAACGTGAAGCCGGTTGTGCCGCCTAAGTTTGCTAACTTCTCAGACATCCTGACCGACGAAGATAAGCAGAACCTCTCCAACGTTATCGATGCGCTTGATGGTCTGGGTAATCTTGAACTGAAAGTAGTCGGTCATACCGACAGCTCAGGTATCTCCAGTCGGGTACGCCATATTTTTGCCAATAACCAGGTGCTGTCTGAAGCGCGTGCTAATTCTGTAGCAACCTACCTGGCCGAAAAGCTCGGTATCGACCGTGATCAGATCATCGCTGAAGGTCGTGGCCCTTCTGAGCCTGTGGCAACCAACAAAACTGCCGAAGGCCGTGCTCAGAACCGTCGCGTAGAAGTAAAAGTGCTGAATGCCGATGCTACGATTGATCTGGCCTCCGCGGGCAGTGATATTCAGCTTGCTCGCGTCCAGTCTTTGATTCCGGGCCTTACCGGCCTGATGGCAACTGCTGCTGGTAACCCTGCCCGTCTGCCTTCAGAAATGGCTATTCCTGAATACGACGAAAAATGGTTCCGCACTGCGCCAGATGAAGCCCAGTGGCTGTGGCCACCTCTCGATCGTAGCCCGTCGATCAGTTCGACCAAGATCGCGATCTCGCACAGTAAGGGCCAGCGTGTAACGCTGAACCTGAACGGTAAACCAGTCAGCGCTCTGAACTTTGATGGCAATACCAGCAGCAAAGAACGTGATCTGATGATCAGTCAATGGCGTGGTGTCGACCTGATGTCAGGCCCGAACTATTTCGAAGCCACCGTGCGCGACCGTGACGGCCGTGTCGTTGATCGTATCAGCAAAACGGTACACTTCGCCGAGGCACCAGCCCACGCTGAGTTTGTTGCCGATGAAAGTACCCTCGTGGCCGATGGTATCAATTCACCGATCATTGCTGTGCGCCTGACTGACAAAGAAGGCTTCCCTATCCGTGCCAATGTTCAGGGTCAGGTCGACATTCTTGAGCCGTATACGCTGTACAGCGAACAGCGCGAGCAGGAAATCAGCCCACTGACCGATATGCAGAAGCCGCACTATCAGGTTGGTCAGAACGGTGTTGCTCAGATTCGTCTGGCACCGACTTTCCGCGCCGGTGAAGTCGTACTGCGCTTCCGTCACAGCAGTGGCCAGACCGATGAGATCCGTGCCTGGCTTAAGCCCAAAGAGCGTGACTGGATTCTGGTCGCTCTCGGTGACATGACCATGGGCTACAACGCCAATGGCGGCAACAGTAAGTCAATGAAAGCCGCAGGCGTTGACGACAATATTTATCACGACGGCCGCCTGGCATTCTTCGCACAGGGCCAGGTCATGGGTGAATGGCTGGTAACCGCGGCCTACGATTCAGGCAAGGAAGATGCGGAGCCATTTGCCCGTCTTATTGAACCTGACCGTTATTACACTCTGTATGGTGACGCCAGCCAGCAGCAGCTTGATGCCAGCTCGGCACGCAAACTCTATGTGCGTGTAGAAAAAGAGCGCTTCTATACTGTATTTGGCGATATCGACACCAACCTGACAGTGACCGAACTCGCCCGCTACAGCCGCAAGCTGACCGGTATCCAGACGGTTTATCAAGGCGAAGTCGCTGAGTTTTCTGGTTTTGTCAGTCAGACTGATCAGGGCTTTACCCGGGATGAAATCCAGGGTGACGGCACATCAGGTCTGTATCGCCTGAAGAACCAGCAACTGGTGCTCAACAGCGAAAAAGTGTTCCTTGAAGTACGTGATCGCTACCGTAGCGAAAATGTACTGTCTACTACACCACTGACCCGTGACGTTGATTACGTTATCGACTACTCAGACGGCACCCTTTACTTCAAAGGACCAATCTCGAGTACGGATGATAAATTCAACCCGCAATACATTGTTGTCGAATATGAAGTCGAATCTGACGGTGACCTGGGCTATATCGCCGGTGGCCGAGCAGGCGTCAAACTGCTTGATGATAAAGTCCGTGCCGGTGTCACTGCGATTACACAGAACCAGTCTGGTGATGACCGCCACCTGCACGCAGCTGACGCGTCTGTGAAACTGGGCGATACAGAAATCCGTGCAGAAGTTGCTCAGTCTGAAGAAGTGACTGCAGGCGTGGGCGAAACCTCAAACGCACATCTCGTTGAAATTACTCACCGTGATGAAAACTTTGACGCTAAGGCCTACATCCGTGAGCAGGAAGAAGGCTTTGGTCTGGATCAGCTCGCCGTCAGCGAAAACGACTTCCGTAAAGAAGGTCTCGAAGGTAACTGGTATATGAATGACGATAACCGTCTGCAATTACTGACCTTCCACCATCATGGCCTGAGCACTGGCTACGACACCTATCAGGGGCAGGCAGACTGGATTCATCGCCTGAGTGATAATCAACAGATATCATTTGGTGTGATCACTTCCCAGCAGGAAAGCATGGAAGCAACCCAATACTCTGACCAGTTAAGCCAGGGATACAGTCAGCGATTATTTAATAATCGTCTGACTCTGGGTATGCAGTTGCTGACCAATATTTCCGAACGTTCAGATGCCTATGACCGTCTGTTACTGGGTGCCGACTATCAGCTTCACAAGGACTACAGCGTCTTTGCAGAACATGAAACAGGCTTCACTTCTGATGCGCCTGAGCGCAGTGTGATGGGTATCCGTGCAACGCCGTGGGCAGGTGCACGTGCTGAACAAAGCATTGAGCAGGTTGAAGTCGATGATAACTATCGCCTGTTTGCAGTTTCTGGCCTTAGTCAGGATTTCCTGCTCAACGATCGCTGGAGCCTGAGTGCAGGTTTTGAGCAATCGAAAGATCTCGAGAATTCAGTCCCGGAAGAAGAAGGCACCACAGAAAACTTCCACGCTGTCCATGCGGGATCGGCTTACCGTAGTGAAGCCTGGCAATGGAACAACCGGGTCGAATACCGTAACGGCTCAACTCTGGATAAATGGGTTGCCCGCACCAACCTCTACCACCCATTAACCGATGCACTGGCAACGGGTGGCAGCATTGACTGGTTCAATGAGGCAGCAACCGATTATTACGCCAATCAGCTGGATGTCCGTTTTGATCTCGCCTTGCGTCCGCGCAAGAACCCGTACGCTCTACTTTGGCAGACCCGCTGGGTTCAGGATTCTATCGGTGGTATCGGTGTGCCAGATCGCACCCGACGTCTGATTAACAACGCCCACCTGAACTGGATGATCACTCATCGTGATCAGCTGGCGACTCAGTACGGTATCAAACGTGTACTTAACCAGTACGACGGCGACAACTACGCATCAACCACTGACTTTATGGCCGCTGAGTGGCGTCACCATCTGACTGATCGTTGGGACATCGGTGCCCACGGTCGCCGCCTGCACGGCTATGAAGCTGGCCAGGTAAGTCATGGCGCAGGCCTGTCAGTAGGCTTTATCCCAGCAACCAACACCTGGGTTGGTCTGGGCTATAACTTTACCGGCTTTATTGATCAGGACTTCTCTGCAGCAAACTTCACTGCTCAGGGCGTCTACCTGAAACTGCGCTTCAAAGCTGACCAGGATTCACTCGCCGCCATGCGCGCTGCATTCCGTTAACTCCGTCACAAATGATGGTGCTGGCCTGGTTTACACTCCGGGCCAGGACTTACAGGAGTTGATATGACACAGCGAGTGGCCCCATTGACGGCATCGAGGCCGTTGCATAGTACGACACCAAGAGAACGCCTGATTGATCAGACAGGTCAGCCGAGTTTCGGACGCTTTGATTTACCTGTTAACGATATCAACTTCCGGGATTTTGATCTGCGCACGCCGATGGGCACGCCAGTTCCACCGAAAAAGCGTCACGGCCGCTTTAATCAGTTCCAGTTTGTTTCGATTCAGGCCGATCCATTATTTATCGGTGTTGCTATCGTTCGCCTTCGTTATGCCAGCCACGCCTTTATGTACCTTTATGACCATGCCTCCGGCGATTGGGCCGAGCACCGGTTCACAAACTTATGGCGTAGCGGTCTGCGTTTTGGTGAACATCCGAATGATGACGTGGTCAGTTTTGTAAAAGGACGCAATCGTCTGATAATCAAAGCAAGTCAGCGCCCAGGACTAAGAAAGCTCAGAATCAGCCTCGCAGACGGTACCCGGGTTCACGCCACTATTGATGAAAACACCCACTACCTGCCGCTTTCGTTGTGCACACGCACCGGGTTTAACGGTTGGACCTACACCCAGAAAAGTAACGCACGGGTATGTCACGGAGCGGTCGACTGGAACGGACGAACCTACAATCTTGAGGCCTTACATGCGTTAGCGGGGACCGACTGGAGTGGCGGCTATATGCGTAAAGAAACGAGCTGGAACTGGGCCAGTATCTCCGCCACCCTCAGCGATCGACGCAGATTCGGGCTGAACCTGGCAGCTGGAGTGAATGAAAGCGGGTTTACAGAAAACACGGCCTGGCTAGACGGTGTACCTGAAGAACTGCCCCCCGTTCACTTTCAGTTCGATCGGGACAACCCTGACTCAGGTTGGGATATCCGCTCATCCGATGATCGTATCAGACTGCATTTTGATCCGGTGACCCATTACCGCGACAAAACCAACGCTATCGTAGTCGCGAGTAATTTTCGCCAGCACCTCGGTCGCTTTCACGGCGAGATTGATCTCGCCCATGAAACATTACGAATTGAGAATATGTGGGGGCTGGCAGAAGATCATTATGCTCGCTGGTAAGCGCTTATTCGCTTACCAGTTCGCTAATCTCAAGACTGATCGCATCGCTACCGCGACTGGCTACCCCAGCCTGTTGAATCTGCCAGTCACCGGGCTGTGCCAGTGGCTGACCAGACAGCGACACTCGTGCTGTGACGGTCACTTCATCGACGCTACCCAATGTCGGCATCCCCGGAGCCATAGCGACAGAGCCGTCCAGTACAACTTTTGTTGGTAACTGCGATACAGTCAGGCGCTGTACAGCTAATGGCATCGGCGGGCCCTGCAGAGCTCGGGCAAGCACAAACACAGTAGTATTGGCATCGACTGCTGCACGGGCTTCATCAGAAACACTGACCATAACCTCAATACGGGCTGGAACCATCCAGCTCAGATCGACCTCACCGCCTTGTTGCTCAATTACCTCGGCTGCTCGCTGAATACCATTTTCGATAGTGCGTGCTTCCATACCGCCCGGCAGTTGAATCCAGAGCTTACGCCAGTAACCTATCGCTTCTTCGTAATAGCCCAGCTCATAGGCAAGAATACCTGCCAGACCCAGAGGTTTACGCTGTTCTGGAGCCAACTCGAGCGCTTCTTTCAGTTGGCTATAGATATCTTCAGATGGCTCCTGATTCGCGGCAAAAAAACGCGCCTGAGCAACTAAAGTGAGAATGGCAGCACGATCCTGCACCTGCTCAGGTTTCAGAGTGTCCAGCAGCTCTGCATACGCCTGAGCCGCTTCAGCAAAGCGACCTTCCGCCTCAAATAATCGGCCACGCAGGAATGCCCAGTCCATATTCTCAGGGTCACGTTCAGATGCCCGGGCCATACGTATTTCGAGCTCTTCGTATTCCGCTGGGCGCAGTTCTGCCTGGGTCGAAAACTCGAGCAATTGAGTCGCGCGTACTTCATTACCCGCCCCCCAGAACTGATAGAGCAACCAGGTCACGCCCAGCGACAATGCCAGCAGAAACGCCATCAATACAAAGCGAGCTCCCTTTCCAGGGCCGTTGGCAAAGGCAGCGCGGGAATCCGCAGCAGCAAGTAGCTCCCGATCAAGTTCCAGTAACATAGCTTCCCGGTCAGCCGCTTCAAGCTCCATCTGCTCTATGTCGTCACGTCGCTCTTTGTACAGACGCAGATTTTCATCTGTCTGCAATTCATCAGGTTTAGCCGCAGCGGCCTCCGCCTGACGCAATGCCGGGTACACCAGCACTGCCAATAAAATCAGAAGTAGCAGTATCAGTCCGGCAATCATGAGTTTGTGTTCCTTGCGGTCGTCTCGCTATCGTTAAGGCGAGCTTTCAATTCATTCAGTTTCTGCTGTTCTTCTGCAGTAAGTACCGAAGGCGATGCCCCAGCCTGCCGACGCAGGCCGATCACGAGGATGATACCGAATATCAGCATCAGCACAGGAGCGCCCCACAGCAGCAGGGTATCAATGCGAAACGGCGGCTTATAGCGCACGAAGTCACCGTAACGCGCGACCAGGTAATTCACGACCTCTTCGTCGTTTTTACCTTCCTGCATCAGCTCATACACTTTATCCCGCAAATCAGCCGCGACCGGCGCATTCGAATCGGCAAGATTCTGGTTCTGACACTTAGGGCAGCGAAGATCTTCGGCCAGCTGTTCAAAACGCGCAGCATCAGCCGGATCTTCGAAGGGATACTTGTGACCATCAATAACGGCGTAAGCGCTCGCAGAGAACAGGCTGATCAAGAGAATGAATACCTTCATCGCGTTCATTTCAGAGCCTCGAATTCTTTGCCAAAGACTTCCCAGACGCGTGGATTCAGATCTCCGATGTGCTTACCACGGATAATGCCCTGGCTATCCACCAGAAACGTCTCAGGAGCACCATATACGCCTAACTCCAGACCCAGCTTACCGGCAGGGTCTGCCAGGTTGTATTCGTAAGGATTACCATAAAGAGAAAGCCAGTCACGGGCTTTGGCGTCGTCATCCTTGTAGTTGATGCCGATGATACGCACGCCCTGCTCCGCCAGCTCATTCAAGAAGGCATGTTCGGCTTTGCAGGTCGGACACCAAGTTGCCCATACGTTAACCAGCGCTGGTTGTCCTTTGAGATCCTTGGTCGTCAGCGTTCTGCCATCTTCCACGACTCCAAGTTCAAATTCTGGGAAAGGCTGACCGATTAACGGCGACGGCAGGCTGGTTTTGTCTTCGATACCCAGACCAATCCAGAACACTATGCCCATGAGGGCAAAAACGACGACAGGGATAAACAGAAGAAGACGGTTCATGCGGCGGCTCCTGCTGTTTTTGCGGCCTTACCAGCACGACGACGATAACGCTTATCCATTACTGCCATCAGGCCACCGACGGCCATAAAGATGGCTCCCAGCCAGACCCAACGCATAAAAGGTTTTACCTGCAGACGCATGCCCCAGGCATTGCCTTCGAGCTGTTCCCCCATTGACACATAAACGTCCCGGAACAGAGTGACATCGATGGCGGCTTCCGTCATGACACTGCCACGCGCCGTATAACGACGTTTTTCAGGTGTGAGAACTTCAATAACCTTACCGTCTTTCTTCAGGTTAAAGCGCGTTGCCTGCGAGGTATAATTCGGCCCCTCTATAGTACCGGCCTGGACAAACTCAAACTGGTAATCACCAAGAGTTTCAACCTGGCCCGGTGCCATACGTACAGACTTTTCAATGCTGTAATTTGCCACCATAGTGACACCAATGATGGTTACAGCGACACCAATATGCGCCAGCACCATACCCTGATAACTCAGACCAAGAGAGAAAATGCGGCCGACCTGACCTCGTGCTTTTTTCCAGACATCCACCAGAGTCGCCAGAATCAGCCAGAAGCTGATGGCCATACCGAGCACAACCGCAGCTTTGATTTTGCCTGCAGCTACGGCGGCCACGACCAGAGCGAAGACAATCGCCAATACGCCCGCAATCCAGAGCTGACTGCCCAATCGAGACACTGAGTCAGACTTCCAACGGGACATTG
>Ga0255776_10004229_pt1 | contig 15208 bp, 7 predicted proteins | sample 071ome_19_FD_179974 | JGI IMG/M metagenome (GOLD analysis project Ga0255776, IMG submission 179974) | Coastal salt marsh microbial communities from the Groves Creek Marsh, Skidaway Island, Georgia - 071413AT metaG (version 2) | ecosystem: Environmental > Aquatic > Marine > Intertidal zone > Salt... | reverse complement strand
ACCTTTGACTGCGAGCAAACCTCCTGTAACGTCCGAATGTCCTGCGATGAACTTTGTCGCGGAAACCATGCTAATATCTGCTCCTAACTCTAACGGGTTTTGAAACGTCGCGGTCATGATGGAGTTATCCACGCACACCAAAGCGCCCTTCTTTTTGGCCATCTCGCAAATTTTGCGCACGTCGATGCATTGCAATCTCGGATTCGTCGGCGATTCGAGCATAACCATCGTCGTCGGCCCACCGTTGATGGCATCTTCGACCGCTTTCAAATCCGTGCAGTCCACGTTGACGACCTCAATCCCAACTTCCGGGACGACTTGCGCTAACAACCGACTCGTCCCGCCGTAAATATCGTCGCCGGTGACTATGCGCTCGCCGTTCTTCACCAACCTCGTCACCGTCGCCAAAGCGCTCATCCCCGAGCTAAACGCGAACGCTCTCGTCGCACCTTCGATGTCCGCGAATTGCTCCTCCAACTGATCTCGCGTCGGGTTCCCAGATCTGGTGTAATCGTACCGCCCGTTTTCCGTCGCGTTCGGCTGCGCAAACGTCGCCGTTTGGTACAAAGGAGGCGCCGACGCCGCGTACGGGTCCTCCACGGACGTTTTCGGGTGCACCAACTTCGTCGCGATGTTCAAACTTTTGCGAAGCTTCATCTCGTCGCTTTCCTCTTCTTCGGAAGACGACGCCGCCGCCATCGCGAGGAAGAATCCCCCGCGCGTTTTGTTCTTCTTCCCTCGGTGGTGGTTACCCTTTTTTGCCGACGCCAATCTTCCGTTAATCGCGGTAACAGAGGTAGTAATATCAAAAGAAGGTGAAGTCCTGCTGCTCTTGCTGGCGAGAGGAAGAGGAGACGAGGCAGAACGCGCGCTGCTAAACATTCTTCTTCTTCTTCTTCTTCCCCCAAAACGAACGCGAGCAAGAGCGCTTTTTGGTTTGTTTTTGATGGAAAACTCTATCCAAAACAACACACGAACAGACGAAAAAGGGAAAAAATATTTTAAAAGAGGCAAAAAAACAGAAAAAATGACCAAAACCCTAAACTTTGTTTTTTTGGTTTTTGTTGGGGGGGGAATAACAGGAAAAGAAATAAAACGCAGAGAGAGAGAGGAGTTTACCGAAGAGTGACACGAAGAAGCAGCGCGCGCGGGAGCCTTTCTTTGTCCCAAGTATTGTCCCGTTCCGGGTTTGCGAAACGACGAGACAGAGATAACTTTTGTTTTAATTCTCTCTCGATCGTTGGTTCGTGAATACCAGAATGACCTCCTCGAAACAACCTTCTTCTTCATTGGAAAATAAGAGCACCACTGCGGTTGGATTCTTCAGCCGAAACGCAAACACGCTGAAAGAGGACATCGAAAAAGGCGTCAGAGATTGGTCGAACGTGACTTCGACCGTTCGGAGAGCTTTTTTACGCGTCGGGTTCATCTTTGACCGAGAAAATGCAAACAACGAGATTCGAGACTCGAGGTTAGAGGCGGCGGAAAAACGTCTCGGGGATGTGGAGCGAAGGTGCCAGATTTTGCTCAACGGTTTAGACGCGGAGCGAGAGGAGAACGCGCGATTGGTGGAACGATTGTCGAGTTTGGAGAAGGAGCACGCGACTTTTCGAAACGAGTGCGAAACAATCGTCGGTGGGTTGGAGAAGCACGTGCTGAACTTGACGACGGAATCGAATCAAATGAAAGCGAGCGTGGCGAAGTCGGCGCAGATGGAAGCCATAGTGAAAGCGAACGAAATCGCGTTGAACGCGGTGGCGAGTTCGGTGGACGACGCGGTCGCCGTGTCGCGAGTAGCAAAAGACGAGGCGAAAAGATGCGTAAAAATGATGGAGAGAGGGTTCGATGTGAACGAAATTCGGAACGACGTGAACGTTTTGACGGCACAGATGACTCGCGTGGAAAGCGAGAGGAGAGAGTGCGAGAAGTTTGCTCAAGCGAGTCGAAAAGCGGCGAGTAAAGCCGAGGAAGAGGCACGAAAAGCGGACGTGGAGAGGACGAAAACGCAAAGCTTCGCGGAGATTGTCGGACAATTTAATCGCGAGGTGGACAGAAAAATGCAGGCGTTGAAAGTTGGATTGCAAGCGTGCGACGACGCCGAAGGGTTGATTAAAGACCGCGTACGAGAAGCCAAGGCGGAAAGCGATCGAAACCGAGAAGCGATGGAAATATTTGCAGAGAAAGCGAGAGGGAAGTTGATGGAATCGTGTTCACACGTGGAGAGAGTCGCGAGAACGTGTGCGAACGTGGCGGACGCGAGCACGAGAGAAATGCACGAGGCGGTGGAAAATGAAAAGGAGACGCTGAGGACGTTGGAGGAGGAGATGGAGTTGAGATTTCGAGACGAGTGCGATCGATTTGAACGCGTAGCAAAGACCGCGAGAAAAGAGGTTGAGGATGTCGCAGAAGCGGTGAAAAATCAAGTCGTCGACGAGTGCGGTCAAGTTTGCGACGTGGTCATATCGAGGTTTGTGCAAGAACGCGCGAGCGAGTTGTCCGAAACTGTCGTTTCAGCGATCAAGATGAAAGCCAGCGACGCCGCCGCGGACGCCAGACGGTGCGCGGAGATGTGTTCGGACGTTTCAAAAGTAGCCAGAGATGCCGAAACACAGTTTCAGAGAAAAGTAGACGATGGATTTAGATCCGTAGATATTGCGATTGCGAGAGCAGAAGCAGCTCAAGAAGACATTTCGACGCAAAAGGAAACTATTTTGCGCGCGGTGGACGAAGCGTTGGACGCCTTGCTCCAACGAGAAGCGAGTTGCTCGAAACGCATGCACGACGAAAGCGAAGAACGAATGCGCGCCTTTAGACGAACGATAGATGAGTTGAAACAATCGGTCGGGAACATCGATGCCGCGGATGTTGTCGCCTTTAAAAAGCGGTGTGATGGCTTGGAAGCGAGAGTTTTAGAGTGCGAAAAGAACGGACGCGTTTCATTCGGGACGATTGAACATGTCAACAGAGAGCTTGAAAGATTGACGATAGATTTCAACGACGTCCGAGTGGACGTCGCAGAGCGCGTGCGAAGGGATGAAGAGGTGTGCAAAGAGCTCGAACGCTTAGAAAAACGGGTAAAAGATGAAATTATTGCCGCCACGGAACGCGCGCAATCCTTCGCGCAAATGGAAATCGAACCGCTTCGATTGGAGAACGTGGAGAAAATCGAAGGCATTTGTCAGGCGTTGTTTGGGTTGGAAAATGGTAAGATGGCAGGTAAAGACGCGCAAATGATTAAAGCGATGACGCGAACGATGTTCTTAGAACCCAGCATCTCGTCGTCGGAAATGTATATAGGTAGTGGTGGTGGCATGGAAATACCCTCGTCGTCGACGATGGTGCCGGCGACGGAATTTGGCGAGGGAGACAGCGTTTCCGTATTTGGCAAAATCAGACGCCTCGAAGCGCTCGCACAAACGTTCGAGAAAAGGAGCGAAGTCGAAAAACTCGCGAACGAGATCGCGGCGAGACAGACAGAGCACTCTCAGGTTTTGAAATCGTTGCACGATGGCGTGCAATTTGCCATGCGAGAACGCCCGACGAGAGAGGCGGTGGAACATCTCGTCAACGACATTTCCGAAAGAGTTTTAGACTTGGAAACCGACAAAGAGGTAAATAAAACTCGTTTGCGACAAGTTTCAGAAAACGCGAAAGAGATCATCGATAGGCGGTGCGAAGCGCTAGAAGCAGCGCATCGAGCGCAGTTGAGGAAACTCGCCAATCAACGCATCTCGACGACGACGCAAACGTCTGCGGAGAATGAAGTCTCCTCGCGCTCTACGTTCACCAACTCCAACGACGACCGCGAAAATAGATTAGAAACAATACTTCTCCACGAGTACCCGAAAAGGACGGAATTGAATGCCGCGATTGCCGGAGTAGAAAACCAAATTCGAAGAGTCGAAGAACGAACGCGATTGAAGTTAGATTTGAAAGCGGAGAAGAAAGATGTGGTCGCGTTAGCCGAGCGCGTGGGGAATAAATGATGTAAATCGACTACGCGTGTAATAATATTTGTACACGAGTTAACTCTACGAGTATGTGTATCATAATCTATGCCCTCCCTCTCACAACCTCTCTATAAGTTCCTTCCGTATCCTCTCAAAATACGTCAACTCAACAATCGCCTTCCTCGCTTTATCTTGGTCGAATACAGCGTCTTCGTCAAACGCCTCTCCAACTCGCCTCTTCGCCTCTTCCATCCTCTCCTCGTTCTCTCCTTTCAACTTCATCAGCTCCTCTGCGTCCCCGTCGGCGTCTTCAATCGCCTCCCGAACTTCCATGACCAAAAAAAGCAACTCTGGCGGTACCTCCTCCCTCCTTTCCTCTCCCTCCTTCTCCTCCGCGTCGTACGCCGCGCCCGATTTCAACCCGAACAAATACTTCGCCCGCGACAGCGGATCCCGCAACTTTCCGTACGCCTCGTTCACTCTCGCGCTAATCTCTTCCGAATATTCTTTCTCCTTATCACCATCGCCACCACCACTCGCTGAAGAGGAAGTGGCGCCGCTGCTAAACTTATCCGGATGGAGCATTTTTTGTAAATTTTTCATCGAAAGTTCCATCGCTTTCGAATCGATCGAAAACCGTTTCGGGACGTTCAACAGCGCGTAATGCGAGCGACGTTTGATTGCGTCCGGGTGCGTTATTTTATCGCATTTGCGGCAAAAATACGCCACGACTGATTCGTCATCGTCGCTCTTTTCGAAGCAGGACCAGCACTCGCGTCGTTGTTTGACGTCAAACGAACGCGGAGACGACGACGACAAAAAGCGACGAAGACGATGATGCGTTGTTCTCTGTTCGCAAATTTGCGAACGAACGACGCGAGAAAAGGAAGTAAAAGAAACGCTCGAAGGCGACGACGACGACGACGAGAGAAAAGACGACGAGAGTCGCGTTAAAGACGCTCGTCGCATCTTTTTTTACGGCAGAGAGAGGTCCTCTTCGCGCGCGTTTTGTTTGACGAAAATCTCCACTTTTTTCTCCAACTGTAACACACGCATGCATAAAAAAGATGAACATCGACGCTAAAAGAGCATAGTATCGGTCCGAAGAAAAAGCGCGCCGTAAACATGGCAGAAAACGAAGAAGCGCAGAAGAGTTTGTCCTCGCTCTCGCTGTTCAGCGCGTGCGCGTCGTCTTCTTCCTCCTCCGCTGCAAAGAGAAGTCAACAGCACAAATCATTTCTGTCTTTGTTTTCCCGAAACGACGACGACGTCCCCACCTCTTCTTTTTTCTTCGCGCGGAAGAATGGAACGAACGGCAACACCAAGAACGGTTTACTGCAAAGAATGATCGACGAGAAGATAACGTCTGCGAAAGCGTGCTCGGAGAAACTCGTCGCGGAGGAGTTTTCGGCGCTCTCGTCGCTCGGGGTGATTTACTGCGATTACAACGGGTGCCCACCGGTGAGTTCTCGATTGATTAGAAGCTGCGCCGAAGCGCTCGAGTCGATAGTTTTGGGCAATCCGCACAGCAACGGGAACTTTGCGAGCTCGTCTTCATCGAGCGACGCGGTTATTCGCGAGAGCAGGAATTTAGTTCTGAAACATTTCAACGCGCCTGAGTTTGGAGAGTATAGCTGCGTGTTCGCGAACGGCGGAGCGACGAGCGCGTTGCAGTTGGTCGGGGACGCGTTCTTTTCCTCGGACGGAAAGGACGGGTTGAGTTACACGGAGGATAATCACACGAGCGTTTTAGGGTTGAGGAATTTGGTGTGGAGTCGAGGCGGGGACGTGTTCGTGCTGCGCGAAGGCGAGAGCGAGTGGACGTCGGTCAAGGTGAACGATCGCGGGGCGAAAGTAAAGACGAGGAAGAAATGGTTCACCAACAAGAATCGCGGAAGTCGCGATAGAAAACATTTGTTGGCGTACGCGGACGAGTCGAACTTTCACGGACAAGGCGTGAGGGAGGCAAACGTGAAGCGCAAGATCGAAGAGATTCGTCGTGGAGGTGCGGAATGTTTCACTGTACTAGACGCGTCTAAATCTGCGGCTATGTGTCCGATTAATTTGAAAAACGTGGAGAAGGAGTTGAGGCCCGATTTTATCGTCGCTTCCGCCTATAAAATATTCGGTTACCCAACCGGCGTCGGCTTTTTGCTCGTTTCCAACAGAGCGATGAAAATGATTGAAAAAAACGGGAACATGAACCACAAAGTGTTTGGGGGTGGAACGGCGAAAGCAATCGATGCAAGCACAAACTTTTTCGTCGCGAAGGAAAACGCGTCTGGTTTAGAACGAGGTACGCCTCCGTTTCAGCAAATAGCCGCGTTGCCAAAATGTTTCGAATGGTATCGATCGATTGGAGGACCTGAGACGATTAGAATCAACGCAGGACACGTCGGTGAAGTTTTGGCTAGCGGATTATGGAATCTTCGACACGCGAATGGTAAACCAGTTGTAGAAATTTACGGATCACAATGGCGTCATTTAGCAGAGCATTTGAAGGTTCAGAGCGATTACGATGATCGATACGAGAAATTGACGTTTGACGGACGGAAAGTTGTTTCTTTATCCACCGTGGCTTTCAACGTGCTCAACGACGACGGAACACATGTTGGCTATTCAAAAGTAGAACGCGCGTTAGCGTCACGTAATATAGTCGTTCGCACCGGGTGTTGTTGTAACCCGGGCGCGTGCGAGAGCATCCGGAAGAAGAAAATCGAAAACCGGGTAAAAAAATTATACGAAACGAAGGGCAAAGTGTGCGGAGATGACATGGGCGTAGACGCTACGGATGGCGAACCTTTAGGATGCGTCCGAGCATCATTCGGTTACGCCAGTCGAGTGAGTGACGCGAAGGCTGTGATTGAAACTATTGAACGCGAGTTTGTGTGTCGACCTGGAATGATGAACGGAAAAGCAAACGAAACGCCAGAAAGGCCTCCATCGCGGTTATCACAATCTCGTCCTTCGCCGCTCGTTACGATTTCGAAAATAAATGTGTTTCCTATAAAATCATGTGCCCCGTTCAGCGTAGATAAATGGTACTTACTCCCATCGGGTTTGCTTTTTGATCGGAAGTACGTGCTCATTGAGAAACAGTCTGGCTTACCGTTGACGCAAAAATCGCATCCGCGCCTTGTGGGCATCACACCTTCCGTAGAGACGATTGATTTAGAGGATGTAAATGGGTATGCATTTACATATTTGGTGTTGAAGAGTGCTGATGTTAAAGATACTCTTCGGATAGATTTAAATGAAGAGGAAGAGAAATTCGATTCGTCTAGAGAGAGTAACATTTCCATTTCCGTTCGTGGTCAGGCGCGAGAGGCGAGATTGGTTCGAGATCCCGCGGCGCACGAGTGGTTTTCGAAAATTTTGAACGTTGAATGCTGCATCGCGCTCTTGAAGGACGAGGCGAAACGCACGTTTTCAAACACGTCTCCAATTTTAGTGGCCTCGGAACGGTCGGCGAAGGTTTTAGGTTGTGACATTTCTCGCTTTCGGGCGAACATCATCGTGAGCGAAAAGGAATACGAGGAGAACGTTGAAAAGAAAAAAACTCCAGTTCCCAGCGACGACGACCTTTTCTCACTCGAGAAGAGTTGGATATCCAATTCTAACCCAAGCAAAAATGTAGGCATCAAAATACGCGACGAGGTAGTGTTAGGAAACGGGCGTTTTTGTCATCGATGCCAATCTGTCGCCATAGACCAAACGACTGGGAAACGCGACGAAAAAACGTGGGAGATTATAATGCGCAAAGCTGCAAACACGTTTGGCGTATCGTTCGACGTTATGGCGAACGACCGAGATGGAGGGTATACGAGCAACGCAATCGCTGTTGGCGATGAGATTCATTCAATTCATTTATAGCGCGCCGCTTAAGTAAATATTGCAATTACGAATAGAAAACTAAAAATAGCTCACTACATAGATTTTACCAGAACAGCGTGGGAAAAGATAAACATCTTCTGAACTCGTATCTCGGTCCACCTTCTAACATTTCTTCTGTCAATCGAGCACCGACGATTTCGTGCGGGTCTACCGGTGGTAAATGCTTCTTCGCCTTCTCGTAATATTGCCAGAATAGATAACACTGTGCAACGCCTTTCATGCCCGCTAAGTGCACGACGAAGTCGCCGTTGACGTACCACGGCAACAAACTATTGAAGACGCATTGATTGACAACTTTCGAGCGTTTGCGAACGTCCTCGGCGCCGCCGTACGGTTCTTTTCTCGTTCCAACATTTTTAGACCAAACTATAGTTTGAAACAAATGATGGAACGCGCGTTGTTCGTAATGAAAGACGTAATTTCCTCGGACTAAATCTTCTTGCGCCCATAATTCGGTGAGGAACCATCGCATCCATCGCGTATTCTTGATAAACCAGACGCCCGAGTTTATGCCGTTATGATCGGCGCCAATCACTTGGTCGTAATCGTCGTCCGCGATGTCTTCTAAACGTATGTCCGGATTCATGATGAGCGTGTCAATGTCCAAAAATAAAAGCCAATTGTATCGAGGGAGGTACCTTTGTACGGCTAAGATTTTGCTCCACGCCATCGGCCGCGTCGTATCTAACGTTTCCGTGACAAAAATCATATCGTACTCGTGCATTTTAGCATACGCGCGTTTATTCGCCACCGAAGCTGCGCAAATATCAGCCGTTTTCGCGTCGCAGATGCATAATATGGCGAATCCGGCGCCGCGCCGTTTGCTTTTTTCCTTCACCTCGTCGACTCGTTTCTTCGCTTCAAGGGCAACCTGTTCTAAAACCTTTGCTTTGCGTTCCGCTACTTCGAGTTGCGTTTTGGGATCGTCATACGAGATGTCTTCGTCATCATTATCGTGAGCACGTGCGCCTGCATTCGAATAGGATGTGTGTGCAAACTTTTCCTCCTCTTCTGCGTCTTCTTCCTCTGAGATTGCTGATTCATCGCCAGAAACTTCACCATCTTGTTCTTCTACCACATCTTCGACTTCTCCTTCCTCTTCTATCAACTGAAAATCAGCTTCTTCTCCGTTGCTAAGTAACGCAGCTGGAGGCTCCGATCCTGGGTCTTCTAGCAGTCGCTCAGTTGCGCGTTTCGAAGCGATTTCAATAACTTCTTTACTGATGCTATTTTTGTCGGACGATGATGACGACCGCTGTCCTAAACCACTAAAGAAGCGAGACGCAAGATTCGATCCCGCTCGGCGCAGCCCATGTTTTTTTGCGTCTATTTCTTCTTCGTCGGCATCATCATCGTATCCTTCTTGTACTTTCGAAAGGACTTCCGACGGGTAGTTATCATCACCTAGCTCTAAGAACTCGTCTTCCGTCGACGCAGATTCCTTTTCCGGATCGTTGCTCTCTTGTTTGTATCTCTCTAATCCAAATCCCGTTCGCTTACTAGAATCGCGAGCAATGTCTTCCTCCTCTTCCTCCTCCTCTCTGTTCATGTACGCCTCGTCTGCTTCGAATAATCTTCTTCGACCGCTCGCTTTTGCGTAAGCGTTTCTACTGCTACCACTGCTAACTCTGCTATTCTTTTTCACGTGCCTTTTCTTGATCTGCGCGTGCTGTTGTTTCAACTCGCTTGCCTTATTTCCAACCACCGCATCTTTCATCTTCACGCCTAGACTCTTCCTACTTTCCTCGTACGCTTTCCTCCTCTCGAATAAATCCGCCAGTTGCTCTGTTGGTGGCGGTGTATCGATCCCACACGGAATCGGCCTTTGGTCTTTCAACGGGAACTTGATGTACCTCAAGTATCCAATCTTGACAAAGTACAGAAAATGATACGCCGTTCGACCGAAGAAGTGCAAGAGGGCGAAAAAGAGAAACACTTTCAAAAATAATCGCGCGCGTGCTCTTCGTCGAAGTCTCCTCTGTTGCAAATCGTTCGCTCGCGGCGAGTGCGGCGGTTTCGAAGGCGTCATGGCGTTTGCGTTCGTCGACTCTTCTCCCGCGCTGCTCGAGTTATTTGAAAAGAAGTGACCATTCTTTCTTCGTTCTCTGGGACTCGTGCTCGTGACTCTGTGCACATAATACTCGGAAGACGACGACGCTTTCTCAGCCGAGGAGGAAGTCGATGACAGAGGTGGGGTTCCAAATCGCGCCATCTCTCTGTCTCTCTGTCTCTCTCTTCTTTTAAATCGGCACGCGTTGTCGCGGTCGACGGTGTTTAAGATTTCCTATTCCTTTCCCCACGTGCCACGCTGTCCTCCTTTTCCGCACTTTCAACAAAGAAAGAGAGAGATAGAGATAGAGCTTTACAGAGATAAAAAAAGTCCCGCCTACTCGAGCAGCCGCGTCTCGCTAGGATGCGCGCGCGAAGAATTCCACGCGCGACGAGCGATAGTGCGCGTGCGAAAGTACGCGCGAAGAATGTAGAGGCTGCGATTGAAATTATTCGCGTGCCTTTTTTGAGGGATTTCAAATATTCCTTTCTCTTCTTCTCTCTCTCTCTCTCTCTCTCTCTCTCTCTCTCTCTCTCACTTCGGTTTCTTTTTTACTACTCCATCTTTATCCGCGACGCACTCGAGCGAGTGGTTTGATGTTCACTCTTTCCTTCGTTTGCGCGCACTATTTTCATCGCGCGATCGCACCGACGCTGACACGCGATGAAGTTGACGCGCGCTTTTCGAAGCGCGGTTGCGAGGTCGGCGAGTTGTTGAGAACCGGCGTTCGACGACGCGCCGCCGGGGTCGGCATTTTTCGAGGATGTCCTCTTCGACGAGTCGAAAACGGCTTGTCTCTCTGCTTCTTCTTCTTTTTTTGTGTTTTCGTGTAAAAGTTTTGCTTTCTGCATGGATTTGAGCGCGGATTCTGCGCGTTCTTTGAGCACGTGAGAAAGGAAGTGCCTCTTGTTGTAGTCGACGCGAGCAAGGACGGCGTGGCAGTTTTCCGCGATACGTTGCGAAGCGACTTCCAGCTCGAGGCGAAGCGCTTCCTGTTCGATTTCGGTGAGAATTTCATTTTCGTTGTATCTCGAGTCGACTGTAGAGCTGCTTTTGCTCACACCGGCGTTGTTGGCAACCGGATCGCTCCTTCTGTTGTCGCGCTTCTTCGAGATCACATCGATGCTGAAAAAATCTTCGAGCGCTTTGCGAGCCGACGAATACGCTTCCCGGTCTGCGCGTTCACCGAATTCGTCAAACGATGCCGCAAAAAATGGGAGTCTCTTCCGAATAAACTCGGTATTTTCTTCGTTTTCTTCGTCCTTTTTATCTTCGTCTTCATTAGTAGCACCCGCGTGCGTACAGTCGTCCTCCTTCTTCACGCTCTTCCGCCACGTTTTCGTTTCACCAAATAGTGATGTACCTTTGGGAAGAAATTCAAAAACGGCAGAATTTGTTCGCGAGTCGAACGTCGCCCGTTCAATTTGCATATCGCGTCCGTAACTTCCATCTTCCTCCTCGATGCCGCAGTTTCGAAACGTTTCTTCAATTTTTCGTATGGTAAACGATATCGTCTTGCCATCACCGCAATCATCTTTCTTTCTCATTCCCTCTTCTTCGTCTTGTTCTCCATCATCTTCATCGACGTCGACATTTTCTTTATGCTCAACCGAAAAGAAAATCACTCTCGTCTTACGAAACGACCCAAAACTATCCGCTCGATCGAACGCGTAGACGTCCACGCGCTTCTCGTTCGCCAAGTCAACGTAAGAAAGTAAAAGCCCATCGTCGCGAAGATACGGGTCGTGCACCGTCACGTACTCCTTGCATCTCTGGTGTTCAACTTTCGCGACGACGCTGATCTCGGTTTCGCCTTCTCCTTCCCCGTCGAACCAAACAATTGAAATCTGTTCGTTCGATTGGCGTCTATTTTTAGCGCTCTTCTCGTCGAACGTTTTCTCCTTCGAAGCCTCTTCCTCTTTTTCCACCTCCACCGCGCTCTTCAGCGCGTACTCCCGCGCGTCGCTCACGCCGTGCGCAAACAACCGCCGCATTTTCGCGTCCTCTCTCCTCTCGTTCTCTTCACTTCCTCTCTCGTCCACCTCTTCCTTTTCCGTCTCTTCCTCTCTCTCTCCCCGACTACCATCACCACCACCATCGCACCGCAAAAACCGCTCCGTCTCTCTCTTCTCGTACGCCTCGATCAGAGGTTCCACGACGCGCGATTCCAGCGATCGCGCGTGCTCCTTCTCCTCTCCGTTCTCATCAAAATCTATCGCTACGGATTTTCGATCGCTCGAAAAGAGCGCCGAAACGAGCTCTCGCGCCGCGCGTAAACTCGGCATGTGCTTATTATTATTTTTTTGGTTCGTTCACTCAGAACTTCTCTCGCGTATTTTTTGAATGTTTCGGACGCAAAAAAAAGGGGTGGAGGGCTGAAAAAAAAACAGCGAAGAGACAAACGAAGAAACAAGGAAAGAAGGACTCACGCAGAGGAGGAAAAAATCGTCACTATCGAACCGCACACACAAACTACACGATGCCGTCCGCTAAGGTTTTCAGAAACTGTGAGTTATCTCGATTTGATTTTCGTAGCTTTCGTTTTCGCGATGCGCGAGAAGGATGACCGTTCGCGCCGCGATGTTCATCCGACGGGAGATTTGCGCGCGCGGGGGCTTGAGGGTCTTTTGGGGCCCCGCGAAATAGAAAAGATGAGATTCGCGCGGAGCGACCGCGATGATGCGAAATAGATGTTGGATAAAAACGAGTGCAGATGTTTGGATTGAATGTTTCTGCGTTCGATCGAGACGTGCGCGTTTGACTTCATCGTTCGCGTTGGGTGCGAGTTGCGCGCGCGTTGGATTCTCATTTTTTTTCGCCCGGGGGAGAGCGACCCGTCGTGGTAAAGGGCTTTGGAAGGAGATTTGAAAGCGACTTCCTCTCTCTCGCGCGCGCCGTGGAAACGGTTTTTGCCTTCGTTCGCGTGCAAATCAACCTTTGGAAGAGGATCTTCTCGTCGTCGAGACGATCCTTGAATTCGTGTCGGATTTCACACCGTCGTCGATACGTTCATCATCGCTTTGATAAAACCTCGCGTGTACTCACCATTCGTCCTCTTTTTCTTTTCTTTCTCACAAAAAACATACAGACTCGAAGACTTTCTCCAAGCCGAGACGTCCTTTCGAAAAAGTCCGTCTCGACGCCGAGTTGAAGACTGTCGGTGAATATGGCCTCCGTAACAAGAGAGAGTTGTGGAGAGTCCAGTTTGCGTTGAACAAATTGCGCAACGCCGCGAGAGTTTTGCTCACTTTGGACGAAGATGATCCTAAGAGAATCTTCGAAGGTAACGCCATTTTGAAGAGAATGCGAACGTACGGTTTGTTAGAAGCGGATAAGGAATCTTTGGATTACGTGTTGGCGTTGACCGCGGAGGAGTTCTTGGAGAGAAGATTGCAAACTTTGGTATTTAAGCTCGGTTTGGCCAAGTCGGTGCACCACGCCCGTATCTTGATCAAGCAAAGACACATCAGAGTTGGTAAGCAAATCGTCAACGTGCCGTCGTTCTTGGTTCGCGTTGAGACCCAAAAGCACATCGACTTTGCGTTGAACTCGCCGTTGGGTGGTGGCAGACCGGGCCGCGTGAAGAGACGACGCATGGCGCAAAAAGCGGCTGCCGCGGGCGGTGGTGACGACGAAGAGGAGGAAGAGGAATAAACTAGGAAGAGAGAACAGAGAGATAACACTACACAATAAAATTTTCATAGTCTTTTAGAAGAAATAAACGTGCGAGGAATTAAGAGCTTGTAATAAAAGGAACAATCTTCGTGTCGAATATAACAAACAACAATACAGTTTATACAACCAATTTACGCGCTTCTGTTTACAAAATATCGTACTATATTAGTATTTAGTGCGGAACTGGGCATTTGCCACCACCCGCCGCCGCGGTTTTCTCGGGCAGCCAGTACTTCTCGTCGCCGGGTTTAGTCTTCGTAGCTCTTAAACTATCCCAATCCATCTTATCTTCCTCGTTCACCGTTCGCATTTCCCGTAAGGTCACGTCGCACAACAAGCCGTTTTTAGTGTGAATAGTTGCTCCAGACGTCATTTCGACCTTGTGTCCTTCGACTAAGGATAAATCGAGTCGTCTCAACATGGTCGCCCAAATCGCCACGCCTTCCAAAACTGCAAACTTATCGCCCGGACATCTTCTCGGCCCAGCGCTGAAGGGAACGTATCTATATTCTGTGTTCAACTCGCTCGGCTGACCTCGATTCAACGGGCCGAAACGCATCGGTTCGAACTCTAACGAGCTCTCGCCCCAATTCTTCGGGTCTCGATGCAAGTTGAAAATGGAGACTAAAATGTCCTGGTTTCTTGGGATGGTTAACCCGTTTAACGGCAACTCATCTTCAACAACCGCGCGGCGAGTGTATACCGGCGGTTGCGGGTATAAACGCATCGCTTCGTGAAAGCATCTCTCCAAATATGGCATCTTCATCAAATCGTTGAAATCCGGATACGGTTTCGTTCCTAAAACTTCGTCCAACTCTTGTCTCAAGATTCGCAACTGTTCCGCGTTTTCCGGTTTCAACAACTCGTACGTGCCCCAAGTCAAAACGCTCGCGGTTGTTTCGTGTCCTGCAACCAACAAAGACAATAAATCGTCTCTCAACTGCGTTGACGACACTTCCTCTCTCGCCGCGATCAAATACCTCAAGACGCTCGGATTGCTCTCGTTCAGGTAATCTCTCGCCCACGCCTCGGCGCCGCCAACTTTTTCCTCTTCCTCGACCATCTTCTTACACTCATCCACTAACTTCGACGTGACGTCTCTGATGATCACAACGGCGTCTTGCGCTGCCTTTTGTCTCGGCGACACCGCTCTCAAAAACTCCTCCGGCAAACGCCACGTCGGCAACAAATCCATCGATCTCGTCTCCACCTCTTTCAACGCCGTGTACGTCGCCTGGATCACCGGTGCCGCTCTCTCCAGCGCGTTAAAATCATAGTTGAACACTGAAATACCGATGATATCCAACGCGGCTTGAGAAAACTTGCTCTCGATGTTTATGCTTTTACCTCCGTTTGTCTTCTCCATCGTCTCCACCATCTTATTCGCGCACTGCCCAAACGTCCTATCGACCATCGCTTCCACGTACGCCCTGTGCAAAGCCGGCGCCACCGCTTTCCTTCTCAACTTCCACGGTTCTAACTCTTGCAACGCGACGCCTTTGCCGAACAAAAACTCTCCAGCCTCGGCAATCGTTCCTTTAATGTACTTCGATCCGTAGTTGAACAGCACGTGCTTCACGCAAGCCGGGTCGCTAATAACCACGTACGACGTAATCGGTCCCGTCGGCAACAAGTCCAC
>Ga0255776_10004224_pt1 | contig 15214 bp, 13 predicted proteins | sample 071ome_19_FD_179974 | JGI IMG/M metagenome (GOLD analysis project Ga0255776, IMG submission 179974) | Coastal salt marsh microbial communities from the Groves Creek Marsh, Skidaway Island, Georgia - 071413AT metaG (version 2) | ecosystem: Environmental > Aquatic > Marine > Intertidal zone >... | reverse complement strand
TTTCGATTTCACTCATCCAAAGGTGGCGATACCCACCGGTAAGGGAGAGGCGATCGTTGAAGCCAATTCCTGTGCCAAAGAAAAACTGAAAGGCTGGAGAAAACTCGGAGATTTCTACCTTGCCTAGAAAGGTATGGGTTTCCTCTGCCGAGAGAATGACTCCACCAAGACCAGCCCCTCCATAAAGAATGAAGTCCGGGCTCCAGTATTCCATGCCAGCCGCATTGGCTCGGGAAGACCCCCAGTACTGGGTGTAGCGATAATTCAACATCAAAGGCACCGCAGTGGCCGAAAAGTCGCCCAGATCAGCATCGCCAGACTCAAAGGTATAGCCATTGTAGCCAGCTTCAAACTCTATGGCATGCCCACTGAGCAACCAGTCACTACGGAGAAATTCATAACCTGTCCGGAAATTGACTCCGAAGCCAACATCGGTCTGTTCACCTTTGACTCTGGGTTTGATCAGTGATGGAGAAATACTCATGAACGGGGCCGAGGAGAGCTTGGCCATCGACAGTATGAGTACAGTCAGAAGCAGAAATGGGGAAGTCTTCATAATGGATAGTAAGGGGCTGTTGGTCGTTAGGGTGAGGGAATGTTAAAATGATTAAAACTTTGGTTCGTCCCAAGTGGTGAGTTTTCCTTTGTAGAAACGAACTCTTCCGGCCAGTTGCTCTCCATTTGCCAGTCTTCCTGCATATTGCCAGTATTCATCGGCCCGAGGGCGAATGGAGTCTTTGGTGAACAGAGGGTTCCCGAGGACCTTCATGACATCTGTTGCGCCCATGCCTTTGTTCAGGCTTTTCCAGTTGGCCAGCTCCGTCCATTTTCCGGTTGCAGGCAGTTTGGTGTAGGTGATGCCACTACGCAGACGGTCAAGTACGCTCATTCCCGTGGTTTTGACTCCTCCTACAATTGTGCCGGATTGATTTTGAGCTGCGGGTGCCGAGGGTTGCACGGTCACGGATGTCGCAGGTCGACTGGTTGGGGGTTCAATCAATCGCATGCTGCGGATGATGGTTTCCTGTTCGGCAACTCTCGCTTCCAGAGCTGTAATTCGAGTACGCAGGTCGTTGATTTGTTTCTGCATATCTCCATTTTGTTGCTGTGCAGAGAGGAGGCCCGGCAAGCAGAGAGTTAGCAGAAGGAGGAGAGTTGGGGTGTTGTTTTTCATGGAGTCTGTTTGGGTGAGAGTGAATCAAAGGATGCTTCGGGCCACGGAGACAAGGTTTGCCGAAGTAATGCCAAATTCTTTCATGACTGTGTTGCCGGGGGCACTGATTCCAAATCGATCAATGCCAACGACTTTGCCGTCCAGCCCGGTGTATTTGTGCCAAAGTCCACTGACTCCAGCTTCGATCGCGACTCTTTTGGTGCAGGAAGAGGGGAGTACGGATGCCTTGTAGTCTTCAGATTGGCGATCAAAGCGTTCCATACAAGGCATGGAAACCACTCTGACTCCATCACCCAGTTCATCCGCTGCCGCCATGGCATGCTGCACTTCACTCCCGCTGGCCAGCAGGATCAATTGTAGGTCGCCGGTCTCTTGTTTGGCGATGTATCCCCCTTTGCGTGCTCCCAGTCGGCGATCTGCCACAGAGATGGAGGACAGGTTGGGCACATTCTGACGAGTGAGGATCAATGCGGTTGGTCCATCTGTACGTTCGACAGCGGCGGCAAAGGCACCGGCCGTTTCCTCTGCATCGGCTGGACGCAGGACATCGAGATTGGGGAAGCAGCGCAGGGCACTGGTGGTTTCCACGGGTTGGTGAGTCGGGCCATCTTCACCTACACCGATGGAATCATGCGTCCAGATGTAGAAAACCGGCAGGCCGACCAGGGAAGCCAGCCTAACCGAAGGTCGCATGTAGTCGGAGAAGGTTGCAAATGTCGCACCGGAACTGCGGAAAATGCCATGGTAGGCAAAGCCGTTCATGATGGCACCCATCGCATGTTCTCGAATGCCGAAAAGGAGGTTTCTTCCCGAATGATTGGCCGCCGAAAAATCTCCCATGTCATTCAGGTAGTTTTTGGTGGAGCCGTGCAGGTCGGCACTACCACTCACGAGGAGGGGCATTTCTTTGGCAATTGCATTGAGTGCTTTGCCTCCTGTTGCCCGTGTGGCGGCGGCAGATTCATCAAATTCAGGGATCGCGGCATCCAGGTTTTCAGGGACTTTGTTGTCGATGCCCGCTTGCAGGACTTCGGCTTTATCCGGGTTGGCAGCCTTCCATGCATTGAAGGTTTCCTGCCAGGCGTCATACTTTGCCTTCAAATCATTCTTTCGCTCTGCAAAATATTGCTGCACTTCTTCGGAGACGTAGAAGGTTTCTTCCGGAAGCCCCAAGCCTTTCCGGGCCGCTTCCGCAAACTTCGCTCCGCCTTCGCCATGTCCTCCAGCTGTTCCTGCCACTTCCGGGATGCCTTTGGCGATGAGGGTCTTGATTTCAATCAGTTGTGGTTTGCCGGAAGTTGAGTTTCGGGCATTGTCATAGGCGGTTGCCAGAGCTTCCAAGTCATTGCCGTCTTTTACGAGTTGTGTCTCAAATCCGTAAGCCTCAAAGCGCTGGCAGGTGTTTTCACTTTGGGTGGCATCCGCCATGGCGTCCAGTGTGACGTCATTGGAGTCATAGATCAGGATGAGATTATCCAGCTTCAAGTGTCCAGCTAGGGAAGCCGCCTCAGCAGCCACACCTTCCTGAAGACATCCATCTCCTGCCAGAACCACCACTTTATTATTAAATATTGTGTGCTCCTCTGTGTTGAAATGAGCGGCTGCCATTTTGGAGGCGATGGCCATGCCTACTCCATTCCCCACACCTTGCCCGAGCGGTCCGGAGGTGGATTCAACGCCTGGGGTTTCTCCAAATTCCGGGTGACCGGGAGTTTTGCTGTGCAGTTGGCGGAAATTTTTGACTTCTTCGAGCGGGAGGTCGTAGCCGCTCAAATGCAGCCAGCTGTAGAGGAACATGCTCCCATGTCCTGCGGAGAGAAGAAAACGGTCCCGATTGATCCATTCCGGTGCATCCGGATTATGGCTAAGGGCGTGTCCATAAAGAACTGCCCCCATTTCTGTAGCACCGAGTGGCAGCCCCAGGTGACCGGAACTGCAGGCGTGAATGGCATCAATGGAAAGACCACGTGCAATTGCGCAGGCTTTGGAGAGGATTTCTTTTTCCATAATATAAAGTGTTTTGGGAAAGGGGAATTTCCGAGGAGTGGGGATTTCAGGGAATCTGGCCTGAAATTCAAGCTTTCCTTTTCGGGGGGATTGTCTCTCCTTTCTGATGCTTCACCTGTATCCTGACCTCATTGCAGAAAACCTGCCATCACTATGCCAACAAGTAACAAAGACAAAATCCGTAAACTCCTGAAAGGTATCGAAACTGGAGATCCAGAGGCTGTGACTGTGGTAAAGGAGGATAAGTACATTCAGCACAATCCACTCACCAGGGAAGGAAATATTGGTCTGGCTGAACTCTTCAAACGCTTGGCAAAAACTTCCCCAAAGGTAGAAATTGTGAGGATTTTTGAAGATGGGGATTTTGTTTTTGCTCACACAGATTATGATTTCAATGTAGTGGAGATTGGCTTTGAAGTTTTTCGATTTGAGGACGGTTATGCCGTGGAGCATTGGGATAATCTGCAAACCAAGGTAGATAGCCCAAACCCTTCTGGCCATACAATGATCGATGGTCTTACGAAGATTGAGGACTTGGAGAAAACGGAAGAAAATCGAGCTCTGGTTCGCAAATTTTTGGAACAGGTGCTTCTGCAAAGAAACTTTGATCAATTAGAAAATTATGTCGAAGCGGAGGGTTACATTGAACACAACCCCAGCATGGAAGATGGTTTTCCTGCTCTCCATGAAGAACTCTCCAGCAATAATTCCAGAGACTACCAAATAATTCACCGGGTCCTGGCAGAAGGGAACTTTGTCTTAAGTGTTTGCGAAGGTACCAAAGAGGGGACTCATGCCTCCTACTACGATCTCTTCAGAATCTCTAAGAATAAGATTGTGGAGCATTGGGACACCTTTGAAGAAGTGCCTCCTAAAAGCGAATGGGTCAATGACAACGGGAAGTTCTAAGGTGTTTTTCTTCGCTGTAATTCAAGCTTCCCTGTTGGAAAAGTGGAACTCGTCAATTCAACTGAATATCCTCGTCGGAGAGATTGCCTTTGAGCTTGCTCAAGAGTTGGAGGCGGTCGTTCTCAATGCGGATAAACTCTAGCAGTAGCTCGAATCGTTCGCGGGTATTGAGGGTTTCCAGCAGTTGTTGCTTATCCTCCATGGTTTTGCAGAGAGTGAAGGCGGAGATGTCAAGGAAGGCTTCGGGCTCCTGGATATTTTGGAGAAATTCGAGGATGTGTTGGGGAATGGGGTTGCCCAAATCCACGGAAAGTTGGATGGCCCGGCTCAACCGATCCGTAAGGTTTTCGACAATGGGTGCAGATTCTTCCGGTTCACTTTCGAGTACTCGGATTCGGGCAATGGGGTAGGGCTCCTCGAACATGATTCGTTCGATTTCTACCCGTGCCAGGCCTTGCAGAATTAGGTTGGAGGAACCATCTTCGTTTTCATGGCAAGCTCGGACCAATCCGACGCCTCCGGTCTGGAAAAAAGGATACTTGTCTTCTCCCCAATGTTCAGACTTTTCTCCGCGGAGACCTGTAACGGCGACCATCCGGGAGCTTCGCAGAATGTCGGCCAGGAGCTTCTTTTCCTGGTCCTCCACGATGATCATCGGAAGCAGAGCCTTGGGGAAGAGTACGGTTTCCGGTAGGGTCAATAGGGGAATTGTATCGGGTATGGGTATGGTGGGGAGCATGAGATGGGGAAATCTTCAAAATAATTTCTATTGTCGCCAGGCATCGGGAGTCAAGAGGCTGCGATCCGGGACATCATTTTCTGAGAAGTAAACAGCGAGTCGGAAGCAAGGTAGTTTCAAGGTTTCCGCATCTGGCACATCCCGCTTTTTTTGTAGATCTTCCAGTAGGGATTCCGGTGCACGACCCTGCAGTTCATAGATTTCCCGCAGGCCCAAATCCAGAAGATCCCGTGCGACTTCCACACGCATGCCCGGGATCCTCATAAAGGCGGAGCTGAGTGCCTCTCGGTCGACTTTCTTCTTCTTTTTTACCAATGCCATTCCATCCACAGTTGTTACCTGCCCGTACCTTGACAAGTTCCGAAATCAAAATCTGCTGCGTGACATACCTGTGAGACAGATTCGCAAAGTGTGACACGGGGTGTGACACTCTGACCTGATTTCCGGGCTGTCACCACTTGTCACATTTGTGCCGTAGTATCTGGTAACTCCCATGGCTACAACAATCCCGTCCTTCTGATTCTGATTGGCAAGACAAATGCATAGGGGGCCGGCATGAGCAAAGTCATTGGCATAGATCTCGGAACAACCAATTCCTGCATGGCAGTCATGGAGGGCGGCGAACCTGTCGTCATTCCTAATTCTGAGGGAGCACGTACGACACCTTCCATCGTTGCTTTTTCAAAGAACGGCGAACGTCTCGTTGGACAGGCTGCAAAACGTCAGGCCGTCACCAATCCAAGTAACACCGTCTTTTCTGCGAAACGTCTCATCGGACGCAAAGCTTCCGAAGTTTCCAAAATCGCAGACACCCTACCTTATGAAGTCGCTGCCGGTAAAAACGGCGACGCTTACATTAAGGTTGAGGACAAGGGAAAACCCGAAGAGTTTGCTCCCGAGCATATTTCTGCGATGATTCTTGGTAAGTTGAAGGCGGATGCTGAAGCCTACCTTGGAGAAGAAGTCACGAAGGCGGTCATTACCGTTCCTGCATATTTCAACGATGCCCAGCGTCAGGCGACCAAGGATGCCGGGAAAATTGCTGGCCTCGAAGTCCTGCGTATCATCAATGAGCCGACCGCTGCCTCTCTGGCTTATGGTCTCGAAAAGAAAGATGACCAGACCATCTCCGTCTTTGACCTCGGTGGCGGTACTTTTGACATTTCCGTACTCGAACTGGGCGACGGCGTTTTCGAAGTCAAAGCGACCAATGGTGACAACCAGCTTGGTGGTGACGACTGGGATGAAGCTGTCATCAACTGGCTCTGCGACGAATTTCAGAAAGAACAGGGAATTGACCTGCGCCAGGATCAAATGGCAATGCAGCGTCTGAAGGAAGAAGGCGAGAAGGCCAAGATTGCACTCTCTTCCGCTCAATCCACAGACATCAACCTGCCCTTCATCACTGCTGACTCTTCCGGTCCCAAGCACTTGCAGGTGGCATTAAGCCGCGCCAAGCTGGAGCAAATCTGTGACGATCTTTACGAACGGGCCAAGGTGCCTTTCAAAGCCTGTCTGAATGATTCAGAAGTAGCAGCGTCCGAGATCGATCACCTCGTTCTGGTGGGTGGCATGACCCGTAGCCCCCGTGTCATCGAGTTGGCCAAAGAATTGACAGGAAAAGACCCCCACCAAGGTGTCAATCCTGACGAAGTGGTCGCCATCGGTGCTGCCATCCAGGGAGCCATCCTGAGCGGTGACTCAGGAGTGAGCGACGTGTTGCTTCTCGATGTGACCCCGCTGACACTGGGCATCGAAACCGCTGGTGGTATCAGCACTCCAATGATCGATCGCAACACCACCATCCCGACCAAGAAAAGCCAGATTTTCTCCACCTACTCGGATAACCAGACTGCCGTGGACATCAAAGTTCTCCAGGGAGAACGCCAGATGGCCAACGACAACAAAATGCTCGGTACTTTCAAGCTCGACGGCATCCCTTCAGCACCCCGTGGTGTTCCTCAAGTTGAAGTGACCTTCGATATTGACGCCAACGGTATCCTCAATGTGACCGCCAAGGACAAGGGCTCCGGTAAGGACCAAAAGATCACCATCAGTGGTTCGTCCGGTCTCGATAAGGACGAAGTGGATCGGCTTCAGAAAGAAGCGGAAAAGCATGCGGAGGAAGACAAGCAGCGTAAGGAAGCTGTGGAGTCCCGTAATGAATTGGACAACATGGTTTACCAGGCCGACAAATTGCTGAAAGATAATGGCGACAAGGTCTCCGCAGACAACAAGTCCAATTTGGAAGCTGCCATCGAAAGCGGAAAAAAGACTCTCGAAGACCAAAATGCGGAAACCGCGACCATCAAAGCCGACAAGGAAAAGCTCCTCGAAGCCTTGAACGCCGCAGGTCAGGAAATCCATGCTGCTGGTGGTGCTACCGGCGAAGGTCCTGGCCCAGAGGCAGGTCCTGGAGGCCCGGACGTTGATCCTGGTGCCGCTGAATCTGCACAATCTGGTCCGGCTGGTGCCAAAGACGCAGACGTCGTGGACGCAGACTTTGAAGTTGTTGAGGACGACAAGGAAGAGAAATAAGCCCTTGGGCAACCTTTCTCCAGTTTTCTCAACACACTCCCTCATCTAACCCAAACCCATAACATAATAACTAAATGAAAGACATCAAACCAATCGGCGATCGTATCCTCGTCAAAATTCTCGAGGAAGATGAACAAGTCAAAGGCGGGATCATTATCCCTGATTCCGCTAAAGAAAAGTCCCAGGAAGCAGAAGTTGTTGCTCTTGGTTCCGGTAAGAAAGACTCCAATGGCAACAACCAGTCCTTCGAAGTCTCTGTCGGTGACAAAGTTCTTATCAGCAAGTACGGTGGCACTGAAATCAAACTCGATGGAGCTTCTCATCAGCTTCTTCGCGAAGACGATATTCTCGGTATCATCGGATAACTCAAACTCACAATCTAATCAATAAACTAGAAACTTCACATTATCATGGCTAAGCAACTCGTATTCGATGAAGTCGCCCGCAAAAAAGCCCTCAAGGGGGTTGAAACACTGGCGAAAGCCGTAAAAGTCACACTCGGCCCCAAAGGCCGGAACGTTCTGATCGACAAAAAGTTCGGTTCACCCACTGTCACCAAAGACGGGGTAACCGTTGCCAAGGAGATCGAACTACAGGAACCCTATGAAAATATGGGAGCCCAAATGGTTCGCGAAGTCGCATCCAAGACTTCAGACAGTGCTGGTGACGGTACTACGACAGCAACCGTCCTGGCAGAGTCCATCTACAAGGAAGGGCTTCGTTACGTCGCCGCTGGACACAATCCTGTCTACATCAAACGTGGTATCGACAAGGCTGTGGATGTAGCGGTTGAAGCTTTCACCAAGCTTTCCAACCCAGTACAAGACACCGAAGAGGTGAAATCCGTAGCTGCCATCTCCGCTAACTCTGATGCAGAAATCGGTGAAATCATCGCGGACGCAATGGACAAAGTTGGTAAGGACGGAACCATAACTGTCGAGGAAGCCAAAAGCATCGAAACCACCCTCGACGTGGTTGAAGGTATGCAGTTCGACAAAGGTTACCTCTCCCCTTACTTCGTAACCAACTCCGATGATATGACCGCTATTCTCGAAGATGCTTACATCCTAATCCACGAAAAGAAGATTGGCAGCCTTAACGATCTGCTTCCTCTTCTCCAATCCGTTTCCAAAACCGGTAAGCAACTTCTGATCATCGCTGAAGACGTTGAAGGTGAAGCTCTTGCGGCTCTCGTAGTCAACAAGCTCCGCGGTACCATCAACGCCTGTGCAGTCAAAGCTCCAGGATTCGGTGACCGTCGTAAAGCCATGCTTGAAGACATCGCCATCCTTACTGGTGGTAAATGCATCACCGAGGACCTCGGTATCAAGCTGGAGAACGTCACCATCGACGATCTCGGTTCCGCAAAACGCATCACTGTTGAAAAAGAAAACACCATCATCGTAGAAGGTGGAGGCAATGTAAACGACATCTCCGGACGTACCGACCAGATTCGTCGCCAGATCGAAGAGACCACCTCCGACTACGACCGCGAAAAGCTGCAGGAACGTCTTGCCAAGCTTGCCGGTGGTGTTGCCGTGATCCACGTTGGTGCTGCCACTGAGCCAGAAATGAAGGAAAAGAAAGCTCGTGTGGAAGACGCTCTGCATGCAACCCGTGCAGCAGTTGAAGAAGGTATCGTTCCTGGTGGAGGTGTTGCACTTCTTCGTGCAGCTGGTGCTATCGACGCCCTTAGCCTCGAAGGAGATGAAGCTTATGGTGCGATCATTGTTCGCAAAGCTATCGAGTCTCCATTGCGGAACCTCTGTGCCAATGCTGGAGTGGATGCTTCCCTCGTCGTTCAGCGTGTCCTGGAAAGTGAAGGAAACCAAGGCTACAATGTGGCTACCGACTCCTACACAGACCTAGTCAGTGACGGAGTTCTTGATCCGACCAAGGTTACCCGCACGGCCCTGCAAAATGCAGCATCCGTAGCTGCCATGCTCCTCACTACCGAATGTATGATCACCGATCTTCCTGAGCCGGAAGCCGCTGGTGGTGGTCATGACCACGGTCATGGTGACATGGGCGGCATGGGCGGCATGATGTAATCCGCTTCGGAAGCGAAATAAACTTCCCTTTCAAAAAGGTGCATCGGTTAATCCGGTGCACCTTTTTTTGTCTAATGGGTCTACTCTGTCCACTTCGTCCACTTTGAATTCAGTGGACCCGGTGGACAGAGTGGACGAAGTGGACAGAGTGGACGGGGGGATTACCGGGGGATCTCGCTGCCGTGTGGGTCATGCTTGGGATGTCCGAGGGTCTTGTCGACTTCGTCTGCGAGTTCGTGGGCATGTTCCAATTCTTCGGCGTGAGGGTGCAGGTCTCCGGGGGGGATGTTGGCGTGTTGAGCCAGGTAAGATTCCCAAAGGCGGTGGGATCTTACCAGCTCGATGGCCCGATGCCGGCCTGTCTCAGTGAGTGTGGCGGCGGCTTCTGTAAAGTTTAATAACTGTTCTCGGCTTAGACTGTGAAAAAGCTTGGGCAGACGCTCCAGAGGTAGACGGGCCAGCTCGCCGATTCTGTCCTTGGTCGCGGTTTCCTGGTTCTGTTCGAGTTTGTAAACGGCTTTGAGTACATCTTCTCCGTCGATGTGGCGTTTGAGGCGCAGTTTCCGGAGTTTTTCAAAGACATATCCATGGGAAGGGCTCAGTAGCATCGAAATGGCAAAGATGGCTGTGGCGACCAAGACCATGCTGGGGCCGGATGGAGCGTTGAGTATAAAGGCAAAGATCATTCCCAATAAGGCAGACAGACCCCCAAAAAAACCGGCCAGGATCAACATTCTGGAGAAGCGGTCGGTCAGTTGGTAGGCCGCCGATGCTGGAGTAATGACCATGGCAACAACGAGGATGACGCCGGTCGTTTTGAGCCCTGCCACTACAGTCGCCGAGATCATGCCCATGAGCAGGTAATGAAAAAAGAGAACGGGCACTCCCATGGAGGTGGCCACAAGAGGATCAAAGCTCACCAGCTTGAGCGGATGGTACAAGAGAATGATGATTCCGATAACAATGGCTGCAATAGCACCCATCAGGTACATTTCCTCTTTATTGACAGCGTCCGGAATTCCAAAAACGAAACATTGTAGATCGAAGTGTGTACCTCGGGGGAGATTTGAAATCAGGATCAGGCCCAGGGCGAAGAGGGCAGTGAAGACGATTCCAATGGCGGAGTCTTCCTTGGTCCGGCTTTTGTGGCTGACCAGGTTGATCAATACTGCCGTTAACAGCCCGGCCAGCAAGGCACCAAGCAGCAGTCCCCAGACTCCGGTGTTGTTGGTCACCAGAAATGCAATGACTACTCCCGGCAGGATGGCGTGGGAAAGGGCGTCTCCAATCAATGCCATTCGCCTGAGTACGACAAAACATCCCAGAACTCCACAGGTGATCCCCACGAGCACACTGGTCCATAAGCCCTCGGGCAGTTCTTCGAATGGGAAGTACCAGAGCTGCGGTTCAAAAGTCAGTTGTGCCAGTGTGTGCATTGCAGTTTATCGCAAGTGGTCCTTGATCGCAATTTCGGCCTTATCCAGCAGGCTGAGGTGTCCACCATAAGTTTTTCGTAGGTTTTCCTCGGTTGCCACCTCTCTGGGAGGTCCGTAGGCGATCACATGTTGGTTGAGAAGCAGGAGTTGATCGTAGCGATCCAGGACGGAGAGGTCATGATTGACGACGACCAGTGTGTGTCCGTCGGCGGCCAGATTGTCCATCAGGGAGAAGATGGCCTTTTCTGTGGAGGCATCCACTCCACCAAAAGGTTCGTCAAGGAATAGAATCTCCGCCTTTTGACAGAGGGCTCGGGCCAGAAAAACCCGTTGTTGCTGGCCCCCGGAAAGTTGCCGGATGTGTCGGTTCCGATAGGGAGCCATCCCAACAGTTTCCAGTGCGTCAATGGCGGCTTTTTTGTGCTTTTTCCCAGGTCGCCCCAGCCAACCCAGTCGTCCAAAATGTCCCATCATGACAACGTCCAGCACCGTGACAGGGAAATCCCAATCCACGGCGCCGGTTTGAGGCACATAGCTAACCAGTTGGCGGCATTCCTGAATCGGCTTGCCAAAATACAGGATCTCACCGGCATCTTGCTGAATCAGCCCAAGCATGGTCTTGACCAGCGAACTTTTCCCCGCTCCATTGGGCCCAACAACTCCGATGATTTCCCCTTGGGGTACATCCATGGAGACCGAACGCAGTGCCGGTTTTTCCTGATAGGAGACCGTGACATCCCGCAAGTGAATCGCGGTCGAAGTCTTGTCGGCCTGGGCGGGGGATGTGTTGTCTGGATGGAGAATACGCATTCCGAAATGGATTACTTCAGAGCCTCGATAATCGTGGTAAGGTTGTACTTTAACATGGTCAGATAGGTGTCTGCCCCACTTCCTGGCTCTCCCAGAGAATCACTGTGAAGTTCCCCGCCGACTTTGGCTCCCGTATCTTCTGCAATGTTCTTGATCATGGTGTTCAATGCATCCCGTACAGAGGATTCGATGAAGAGGGCTTTCGCTCCGGATTCCGTCACCATGGCTTTCAGTTTCAGGCGGTCCTGAGGCGTGGGGTCGGCTTCTGTCGAAATGCCGGCGATGGCCGCCACTTTGATGTCGAAAGCTTGTCCCAGGTATTGAAAGGCATCGTGACTGGTGATGAGGATGCGGCGTTCCACTGGAATTTCTGCAATGGCGGCTTTGCCCCATGTGTAGATTTCATCCAACTCCTTGAGATAGTCTTCCGTGCGGGTTTTGTACTGTTCCGCATTGCCCGGATCCACTTCCACCAATGCATCCCTGGCTTTTTCCACATACACCTTGAAATATTCTGGATGAAACCAGCAGTGTGGGTCTGGGGCACCTTCTTCATCGTCACTGCCCAGGGTTTTGATTCTTGGGTCAACTGCGAGCCTGACCACTTTGCCTTTGGCTCTTTCATCAATGACATGGCCAACCTGCGATTCAAGGTGAAGTCCGTTCATTAGGACCAGGTCGGACTCAATAATCAACTTGGTGTCATGTGGCTTCAACTCATAAATGTGAGGATCTTCACCGGCTTTCATGATGCCCCGAACATCCATTGTGTCTCCGGCCAGAATCTTGGCGATATCCTCGATCATGGTCGTGGTGCAAACCACGATGGGTACTTGTTGTTCATACCCTGGGGGAGCCCCATCTCCGGGCTCACTACAGGCACCTAGCAGAAAAGCCAACGCCAGGCTTATAAAGGTAAATTTAATCGGTTTTTTGTTCTTAGAACTCATTGGGCGGGTTTGATCAGATTCTATTTTGAGAAATCAAAGTCGGCTGAAGTTGGAGTTTTCCGGTGGTTTGTCAATGTGGATTTTCCGGCACCCGGAGAGCCCGGAGTCTAGGGTCTCAACCTATAAGCCGTTGTGTCAGTTGCCGGATGGGTTTGGCTCGGTTCAGGATATACAGATGGAATCCGGGAGCCTCATTGGCCAGAAGATCGCGGACTTGCTCATAGGCCCAATCGATCCCTACGGCTTGGGCAACTCCCGCGTCTTCCCCGGCAGCAATCAATTGATCTTCGAGTGCCTTGGGGAGTTCGGCTTGGCACATTTTACAGAACCGGCGAACTTGGGCCAAGTTCAACACTGGCAAGATTCCGGGAATGATCGGTACCTGGATCCCCACTGCCCGGCATTTTTCCACAAACCGGGAGTAGGCTGCATTTTCGAAAAAGAGCTGGGTGGTGATGAAGTCCGCCCCGGCTTTCACCTTTCGTGCAAGGTTGGCAATGTCTTCTTCCTCTGAAGGGGCCTCTGGATGCGTCTCTGGATATCCGGCCACCCCGATGCTAATGTCCGAATGACGCTCTTTGATGAGAGCCACGAGTTCATTCGCATAGGCCAAACCATCTGGATGCGGCTTAAAGTCAGTTTCTCCTTTGGGTGGATCTCCTCGCAGAGCCATGATGTTGCGGAAACCGGATTCGTAAAACTGGTCAATGATCTCGCAGAGTTCCGACTTGGCATGACCCACACAGGTCAGGTGCGGCATTACCCGGAAGCCATGTTCCTCCTGTAGAATCTTCGCATACTTCAGCGAAGTGTCCCGAGTGCTTCCACCCGCTCCGTAGGTGATCGATACAAAATCTGGTTCCAGCCTCTGGATTTCCGCAGCTGCTTTGAGCATACGTTCTCCCGCAGCTTCATCCTTGGGTGGAAAAAATTCAACAGAACGAAGGGGGCGGCCTTCGTTGAGCAATGACGCAATGGTACGTGAGTCTTTCATTATGAAAATTGAATACCCAATGAATACTGAGTTGCAGGTGGTCGGGGCGACTGGATTCGAATCAGCGACCCCAGGGTGAGAATTCCCTTTATTTAAGCGGGTTGGAAGATAGGGTGTCAACCCCGTTGACCGGGATATTGACTGGGATTTCCGGCTCGGAGAGTCGCGAGCTGGTACAAATCGTCGAAGTTTGGGGGTCACTTCCTGGTGAAATTAAAGAGGCCATTTTGGCTATTGTTAGCCCCTACCAGTTGGGAGGCAAGCAATGAGTGTAACAAGCAACACTCCAATGTCCAGTTTGGGTCAAGGCCAAGGGTGGCTACCTCCTTTGCCTGGTTCCCAGGTTACATTGTTGGCGGATGATGAATTGGATCCGATGGAGTACAGGCGGCTGTGCCTGGAGGGCACCGGGCGTATCGAAGGGGAATCAGACTTCTTACATCGCAGGAAATCCAAGAATCATATCTTGGAAGCAAGCCATTTCATTGCCAGGCAACTCTGTGCCCACGGTATACCTGCGTATAAGGCTGGGCAGTGGATCTTTCGGGTTGGTGCGGGTTCTGGGCAGGTAGAAGCGATCCCTCAATTTATCGATAGCAACATTATTCCCTCGGTTGCTAGCCGGAACAGGCGGAAGATGCTGTTGAATTTGGAGCACTTCATTTCCATGTCTCCCTGTTCCAGGTTTGAGATGTGGACCTTCACCTCAGGGATTCGATGCGATCTGGGTAATTTACGTACTACCTGTTGCCAGCTTGCCCGTGATATCTCCCGGTTGAATGGGGAATCCTTCCTCAGGGATTATGGAGTCGAGTTCCAATTTCGATCTACTGAGCTCGGTTCTCTAAATATGGATGAAGGGCATCCGACCTTTCACCTCCATGCGCATTTGATCGTTAAATTGAATCGAGACCTGGATGGTGAAGCGCGAGCCAGTTTACGAAGCCAGATCTACCGGAGGTGGAGGCACTACTGGAATGACTGTGACGGTAGGGATATTAGGGATCCAAGGCAAGCCTGCCAGTACATGGTAAAAATCCAGGACTTGCAGAAATTACGCAGTCCAGAAATCGCGGAACTCTATCACCAATTGAAAGGCTTGAGGTTGGTGGAGGCCATGGGGGAGTTCCGCCTTATGGCAAACGAACTCGCTGGAAGGAACTTGAAGATTGTCCGCAGGAATGGGCAACTCCATCGGGTGCGGAAAAGTATCCGGAGGTCTTCCAGGGCAGCCCCACGCCCAGAACCGCTGGAGCCAATAGAGAACTTAGTTTTATACAAAACCCTTCCAATTCCTGCATTTTCGCGTGTGGCTGAGCCATGCTTCATAATTCTCAATTTTAATCCCTGCACCTTTAAGGATAACCAAGATTGCCGGTCATTGGCTTTAATGTGCAGCGCTCGGTTTGAGGTTGGTCTTCGGGCATTACAGGAAGGGGATCCACCATGAGGCTGTGCTGCAATCAGGGTTCACCAATGCATGATAACAGGATCGTGTGTTGGCCAACTTTTCATTTTGTCCGAAAGTTGTGGGCAAACAAGGGTGGGGTATGTCCAGTTAGGTGGGAATATCGTTATTTTCCCTGTGCCTGTTTAGGGCTTGGGG
>Ga0255776_10004221_pt1 | contig 15221 bp, 4 predicted proteins | sample 071ome_19_FD_179974 | JGI IMG/M metagenome (GOLD analysis project Ga0255776, IMG submission 179974) | Coastal salt marsh microbial communities from the Groves Creek Marsh, Skidaway Island, Georgia - 071413AT metaG (version 2) | ecosystem: Environmental > Aquatic > Marine > Intertidal zone > Salt... | reverse complement strand
ATTCTTGATATTGGTTCCAGCAGAGAGCTGTTTATCGACGACTTCATGATCGATAAACTCACCGGGGATGCCCAACAACAGATCCATCTACCCGAGCCCAAAGAAGTTGTCCTCACAACCGATGCACCATGGGAAGGCAACACCTGTGCTTATTACACCATTTTCAAAGATGAAGACCTGTTTCGAATGTACTACCGGGGATCGCATTTTGAAAAGAAAACCAAGAAATCGAGCCCTCAAGTGACCTGCTACGCCGAAAGCAAAGATGGGATTCACTGGACCAAGCCAAAGCTCGGACTCTTTGAATCTCATGGGACCAAGGACAATAACATTGTCTGGAAAGGGATTGGTTCGCACGACTTCATTGCCTTCAAGGACACGAATCCCAACTGCCCTCCTGAAGCTCGCTACAAAGGCATGGGACGCGGACATCCCAAAGCCAAACGTGGACTCTATGTGTTCTCCTCTCCAGATGGAATTCGTTGGTCACTGATCAAAAAAGGACCCGTCATCACCAAAGGCTATTTTGACTCCCAAAACCTCGCCTTCTGGGACACCCACACCCAACAATACCGGGAGTATCATCGCACCTTCGTCAAAGGTGTCCGAGCCATCATGACCGGTACTTCCCCCGATTATGTGAATTGGACAGATCCTGTTCTTTTGAAATACCAGGAAAACATACCCAACCAGCACCTCTACACCAACGCCATCCTTCCGTACGAAAGAGCACCACATCTTCTTCTGGGCTTTCCCACACGCTATCTACCCAAACAAGGCCAACGTGTTGAACCCACTCTCATGATTAGCCGCGATGGCCTGAACTTTCACCGCTGGCTCGACCCAATCATTCCAGAAACCGCCCCCAAGGACCGCAGTGGCAACCGCAGCAATTACATGGCCTGGGGGCTCGTAGAAATCCCCGGTCGCCCCAATCATCTATCCTGCTACGCCTCCGAAGCCTACTACACTGGCCCGAATAGCCGGCTCCGACGCTTCGAATACCGCAAAGATGGCTTTGTCTCCATCCAGGCAGGCTCATCCGAAGGTGAACTTCTCACCAAACCCTTCCGCTTCAAAGGCAACCAACTCAAGATCAACTTCACGACCCAAAAGGCAGGCAACCTTCGCATCGAAATCACCGATGAAACCGGGAAACCCATCAAAGGATTCTCACAGGAAGAATGCACTCCCCTGCAAGGCGACAACATTGCCCAAATCGTCTCATGGAAATCAGGCAAAAGTTTGTGCTCCCTCTCCGGAAAACCCATCCGGCTGAAGGTGTCCCTCAAGAATGCGAATCTCTATTCCTTTAAATTTACACAGTAACAACAAGACCTGAAACTTGCTAATTTCTGAGATTAGGTACATTATAGCTGCATGATCTCAATACTTGGAAAATCTGGTGGTAAGTTTTGTGACGGAGTATCCCGTCGATCCTTTTTAAACATTGGGAGCTTGGGGATTGCAGGGGCGACGCTCCCGAATCTGCTTCGAGCGGAGAAAGAGGCGGGTATTGGAAGATCACATAAGGCAGTCATCAATGTTTTGTTACCAGGTGGACCTCCTCATCAGGATATGGTGGACCTCAAGCCGGATGCGCCGAGTGACATACGCGGCGAGTTCAATCCGATTGGGACCAATGTGGATGGCATTCAAATCTGCGAACTGATGCCCAACATGGCCCGCAACATGGACAAGTTTGCGATCATTCGCTCCATGGCCGATTCCCAGGGTGGGCATGATCTTTATCAGTGTTTGACGGGCTATCCACGTAGCTTCAAAGGTTTTGGTGGCGGCATCCCTTCCATGGGTTCCTGGATTTCCAGACTTTATGGTCCTGCCGACAAAGGCATTCCCGCTCACCTTTCGCTGGTTTATCCGACCGGGCACAAGCAATGGGGAGATCCTGGTGAAGGTGGATTTTTAGGCAAAGCTCACAGTCCTTTCAGGTTAGTCGGAGGTAAAGGGGATTCCACCTCGACCAGGACTGCAGAAAGCATGGTTTTGCAGGACATCACACTGGAACGACTTCAGGACCGTCAGCAACTTTGCAAAGCGATCGATAACCTTCGTCGTGACATCGACACCTCGGGCAACTTTGCGGGGATGGATGAGTTCACTCAACAGGCTCTGGGCATTTTGTCTTCATCCAAGTTGGCCAAGGCCATCGACATTTCCGATGAAGATCCCAAGACCTTGGAACGCTATGGCAAACCCGATCCGGTGTGGCGAGCTGATGGAGCCCCTAAAATGACCACCAGTTTTCTGGTGGCTCGGCGCTTAGTCGAAGCTGGAGCCCGATATGTTTCTTTGAACTTCAGCCGCTGGGACTGGCATGGAAATAACTTTGGCAGAGGACGTGAAGACATTCCAATGCTCGACAAGGCATTGACCTCTCTGGTGGAAGATCTCCACGATCGTGGACTCGACAAAGATGTGACCGTCGTCTGCTGGGGCGAATTTGGACGTACTCCCAAGATCAACTCGAAGGCGGGTCGCGACCACTGGCCCAAAGCCAACTTCTGTGTCCTGGCTGGCGGAGGCATGAACACAGGTCAGGTAATTGGCTCAACAGATAGCCAAGCTGCCGAACCCAATGATCGCCCCGTGAGGTTCCAGGAAGTCCATGCCACCTTATTGCACAATCTGGGAGTTTCCAAAAACCATGATCGCATCTTCGATCTTCGCGGCCGCCCCCAGTATCCAGTGCCGCATGAAGTGAAGCCACTGCGGGAACTGGTGGTGTAAAATGGATTCCACAACCAATAAAAAGACGTAACCTTCGTTGACCAATGGGAAGCAAAATGCTTCCTTTTTACTACCATGCCAACACTCGTTATCAAAACATTTCCGGATGCACTCCACTCCAAATTAAAGCAATCCGCAGTAGAAAACAGGCGTTCAGTAACCCAAGAGGCCATCGTCCTACTGGAGCATGCATTGCGTGAGAATTCAGCTCCTTCTCCCAAAGCGTATTGGGGAAACCGCACCGTGATTCCTGAACTCAAAACCTCAATAGCAAGAGGAGCCTTCTCGGAAGGAACAGATTCGACGCTCATCATCTCCGAGGAACGAGACTCGAGATGATTGCCGCCTACTACGACTCCAACTATTTGTTCAAACTTCAATGCGAGGAAGCCGGGTCAGAAGCCGTTCGCCAACACGCATATCAACTGGATACCATCGTTTGCTCCCTACATGGGAAAGCTGAATTTGTCTCGGCGGCTCACAGAAAAGTGAGAGAAGGCTCAGCCACCAAATCAGATCTGGGCTTACTGATCCAACAACTCTCTTTGGACACGGAAGCAGGCGGCATCATCTGGCTCCCCATTGACGAGAAATTGATGGATCGCATCGAGCAAGTTTATCAAGCGGCTTCCTCCGAAACATACCTCAGAGCGGCAGATGCTCTTCACTTGGCAAGTGCCGCGGAGCAAGGGTTTCGAGAAATCTATTCCAATGACAAACACCTCCTTAAAGCAGCACCGCGATTCGGGCTTACAGGAGTGAACGTGATTTCTTGAGGGCTTGCATTTACTCATACCCAAGAGCATCCAGGGCAGCTTGGAGCTTTTCCCGGATTTCGTCGGCATTGCCACTGGGTAATGGCTTTTGCTCTTTGGGGTCGGTGGGGATATGGTAGAGATTGCCGTTGTTGTAGAGCTTGTATTGCTGATCGCGGACAAAGGCCTTGCCACTACGGGATTCCGCGAAGGCGTAGGAACGCTTGGGGCCTTCGGTGTTCAGAAAGCTGGAAGTAAAGCTCTGGCCGTTGAGAGTGACGCCCTTGGGTAATTCAGCATCGCCAAGCTCGGCCAAGGTCGGCAGCCAATCACTGAAGTCCACCAGATCCTGGCTGACCGAACTGGCACAGACCTGTCCCGGCCAGTTCACAATCAAGGGTACATGAGTACCGCGGTCATTGGTGTTGCCCTTACCACCGGGAATCATTTTGCCATTTTGTTTCATGACCACTTTCTGGTATTCATAATTCCTGCCTTTCCCCCCGAGGTGGCGAAGTTTCGAGCGGGAGGCGGTACCGTTATCTCCGGTGAAGATGACGACCGTATTCTCACGGATTTTCAATCGATCCAAATGGCCGACAAGTTTGCCAATCATGTCGTCCATGGAGACCACCATTTCCTCGTAGTTCAACCAGCGATCTTGGCCAGGGACATACGGTACCTGCCACTTCAGGTCATCAGTCACATCATGAGCTAGGGCCATTGAGTAGTAGGCGAAGAAGGGTTTGTCCGCCTTGATGCTCTTTTCCATGAACTCTGCCAGAAACTCCACGTAAAGGTCCGGTCCATACTTGCCTTTGGTATCTTCCCGAACTTTCCCGTTCTGATAAATCATCGGGTCATGAAACCGTGCTCCTTCGTGCCAACCAAAAAGACTCCATTCATCAAAACCCAATCGGGCGGGTTGCTGCACATCTTTCTTCATCAGTACCAACTGCCATTTCCCCGCCACCGCAGTAGCATAGCCAGCACGTTGCATCACACGTCCAATGGAATGCTCCTCTTCTGCTTTTGGGAAAGATCCCCAACCCGCTTTCAATTTGAACGGATACCTTCCCGTCATCAAAGCCATCCGCGAAGGGTGACAGACCGGCATGCTGTAACAATGGTCAAACCGCATGCCACCCTCAGCCAATGCATCCACATGAGGCGTTTTTACCGACTCACCGCCATAGCATCCAATTGGTTCACAACCCACATCATCTGCGAGAATGAGCAGGATATTGGGTGGATTGGCTCCAGTGAGAGAGCCGAAGAACAGACACAAAATAGAGACACAGCTGAACGGAAAACCTCGAAATTTCATTGCTACAGCTTTCGAAGTAATTTCCGAAAGGCAAGCAACAGGATCCTTCAGATTGTGAAGTCTTACTCAGTGGAGCTCACATTGATTCGCATAAATTGGTTCTTCGGAGCATCGGGATCTGTAAATGGTTTATCCAGTTCATAGGTAACCAACTCCATGCCGCCATCAATTGTGACTGAAGAGGCTTCTGTCAGGCCGGCTGTGGTCCAGTTAATCATGTCCGTACTGGTCTCAACAGTGTAAGTCAGGTTAGGGTCATTGGCACTGGAGCGGCGGGCAAAAGTCAACTGGAACTTTTGGGGACCACCAGAGTTACGCTTGAGAGGTTTCCTCCGAGGGATGTATTTCTTTTCATCTCCATCCCGTCCAAAGCTATCTCCACCGAAGGCATACTCCATAAGATTGCTAAGACCATCACGGTCCGGGTCGCCATCATCGCCTTCATAAAGGTCAATAATTTCTTGTGTGGTGTAGGCAGATCCAGTATCCGGATTGGTCTTCCCGGAATACCGACTCTGGTACTTGGCCAGACGTGTTGCGTAATCAGGGTTGTCCCGCATACTCAGCAAGTAATTGGCCTTTGATGCAGGTCGCACCGTGATCTCATGGGTCACTGGAGCCGCGTCATTGTATACGAGACTGTTGAAGGTTCCCCCGGATTGGGTTGCCGTGATTTGCAGAGTTCCTGGAGAGTTGGTCCGTATTTTGAAGAACTTCTTACCGTCGGGACGGGTCACCACTGATGTGTAAACACTGGAGGCCGCGGTCCCACCAGTGACGGCGAGTTCGACAGGGTTTCCAGAAGAGCCACCGGACAAGCTGGCCAGTGGAATCAGGAATGGGCGGGGACCAAGTTGGAAGTTCCGCAAACGTGAACCATCTTCTCCTGGACCTTTGAAGGTGATCGACTGGGGTTCATTATTGTTTACTTCAATGGTATGGCTGACTGTAGTGGCGGCATTGTAGGCCACATTCCCACTTTGGGAGGCGGTGATGGTCACATTTCCTCCAACCCCATCCAATTGAAGGATGTCAGTGGTGCCCGGTTTGATCCGGGCCGGACCGGAGACAATGGTGAAACGGATGGGTAATCCAGAGGACGAGAAGGCCAGGAGTTGGATATCGGGGTCCAGTTTATTCATGTCCGGAGGGGAGGTGAATACGATGGTTTGGTCTTCCTTAGAGATAGTGAAAGTGCGGGTCTTATCCGCAGCGGCAGTGTAGTGACTGTCCCCAGGGTGGGAGGCGGTCACTGTTACCGAACCTTGTTTATGGATGGTACCCACGTTTCCGACAATGCTGAAGACAGTCGTATCGGAGCTACTGTAGAGCAGGGGCAGTCCAGAGTCGGAGGTGGCCTGGAGGTGTAGGGTTCCGGTACTGACCACTTGGTCGGCAATGGGCGGGAAGGTGATGGTCTGACTACCACCGAAGGAGGGATCGGCGGATTTGTGGGTATGGTCAGCAGGCAATAGAGTCCGCAAGCCCCACTTAATGGCGAGGTAGCCTTCAATCTTAGCGGCCATACTGGCCGTAACGGCGGAGTCAAAGACCAGAATTTCAGCAATCTGTCCATGGAGGCGGCCATTGCCATCCAGATAGGCACCAATGCGGTTCCTTCCTTCTTCAACTGTATCAACTGCGGCTTCCCCGATTGCATTCTCCTGAGTACCGTTCACGGAGAGTTTAAAATGACGGAGCTTGTTTCCTTGGAGGATAGCACTGGAGATCGACATGTTGGCCACTGAACCGGCACTCACAAAATGTCCACCGGGGCCGATGAGGCTGATGCCAAGTTTGTCTTGTACGGTATCCCGCCCCAGGATGAGGCGCTGGCTGGCTTGGTCCTTACCGATGGAGAAGAAGGGACCTTGGGCAGATTTACCCACGATGAAGATGGAGCGGTCTTTGGAACCTCCCAGATAAAGATTGGGGATGTCGAGGAAACTATCGGAGAATCCAACCACGGGACGACCATTCTGAGCATTGGCCTGAAAGACGGGCATCCTGGTAATTTGGGACTGTGTGGCGTCAAAGCCATTCCCAGATCGGTCTTTCCATGTATTGATTTTCCCGCCGGAGAGGAAGTCGCTGGCTTGGTCAGCTAGACGATCTCCATTGATATCATTGGCATCCAACCAGAGGCGAAGTCCCGGATAGGAGTCGGCAAAGAAGTTGGTCTCAGTCACGTTGAAGGTCCAGGCAACGTCGGTAGCGGCATTGTAGTCATCATTACCGGGCTGACTGGCTGTAATCGTGACGGAACCGGCTCCTTTCAGAATAACTTTATCTCCAGAGAGGATGGCGACATTCGGGTCCGATGTAGTGTAGGCAATATCCAGTCCGGAGCTGGCGGAGGCACCAGTGTAGAAGTCGAGCCCACCTGCCACTTTGTCAGTGATTGTAGGGAAGGTAATGGTCTGGTCTGCCTTGGCAATGACGAGTTGCTTGGTGGCACTGGCAGCTTGCCAACTTTCAGTGCCTGGTTGCAGAACAGTAATGGTCGTTGTACCGGCTCCTTTGATGGACACCGTGTTTCCTGAGATGGTGGCAACAGCAGTGTTCGAACTGCTGAAGGTGAGGCTGAGGCCGGAGTTGACCGTGGCGGTAAGGGCGAAGTCGGCGTCCCCCAGGCTCTTGCCGCTGAGATCCTGGTTGAAGGTGATGGTTTGCGGCTGGAGAGTGTCGTCGACAACAGTCAGGGTCTGGGTGACGGGGCTAGCCGCGTTGTAGGTGATGTTACCCGCCTGGGTTGCGGTGACTTGGGCGGTACCGCCGGCCTTAAGGGTGAGGGTATTGCCCTGGATGGTAGCGATGGACGTATCGTCAATCGCGAAGGCCGGGGCGAGGCCGGAATCGGAGGTGGCGGTGAGGTTGTACACACCGGCACTCAGCAGTTGCGACGGGATGGCCGCAAAGGTAATGGCCTGGTTCCGCTTGATGACCTTGAGTTCCTGCTCCACCATGATGGCGGGGTTCCAGTTGCTGTCACCGGCTTGGGCGGCACGGATCTTGGTGATGCCTTGGCCTACGAGGGTCACGGTATTGCCCGAGACGGTGGCGACACCGGTGTTGGTGCTGGTGTAAGTGATGGCGAGGCCGGAGTTGCTACTGGCCGTGAGATTGAAGTCGGCATCACCGATTTGCTTGTCGGCAAGCGGGTTGAAGGTGATGATTTGGTCACTACGTGGGACGGCCGTAATCTTTAACTGCTGGGTAGCCGGGTTGGCCGGGAACCAGTTGCCGTCACCGGCTTGGTTCGCAGTGATGGTAACGGTACCTTCCGCGACCGGGGTGACAATGTCGCCCACAATCGTCGCGATGGACGTGTCGCCGCTGGTGAAGGTGACGGGGAGTCCGGAGCCGGATTCGGCCAACAAGCGGAAGGGTGCGCTTTCCGGGGTCTTGTCCGGAAGGGGTTGGAAGACAATGTCCTGGGCACCGCCGAAGGTCGGGCGGGAGAGCTTGTGCGGGTGGGCTGCGGGCAAGCTGCCGCCGAGGCCCCATTTGTGGGCGAGGTAGGCTTCGATCTTCTTACGGGTGAGGCCGGGGAGGATGCGGTCGTAAGCAACAGCCTCGGCGATTTCCCCCTTGAGGGTGCCACCGATCTTGTCGAGTGCGGCGATCCCGGTGGCATCGTCCCCGGTGGCTTTTTCCAAGCCGTTGACGTAGATGGCGTAACTGCCGCCTTTGGCTTTATAAACCACAACCGCCCAGGTGTTGGACGCGACCGTGGAGTCGAGCATGGTCGCACCAGTACGCTGGATGCCCCAGCTGCCCCCGGCTGTGGTGCCGACGAGGTCTCCACCGAAGGGAGAGGTCGCGGCGGTTTGGGAGGCGTCTTGTTTGATGACCGCGAAGAGCAACTTGGTGCCTGGGGTGGAAGGCAGGTTGAGGGTGTCGTCGGCATCGAACTTGATGGTCGCTTTGCCGTCGAGGCCGTTGGCGTTGTAGACCGGCATGTTGCCTGCAGTGGCCTGGACGGCGTTGCGGTTGTTGCTGGATTTGTCGTTCCAGTTGAAGAAGGCGGACTGGTCGGTCTTCACGTCCGGGTTGTTGTCCGCATCCACATTGTTGGCGTCGAACCACCACTGCATTCCGGCGATGGAGTGCTCGAAGAGGTTGAAGTAGTTGACGGTGACGGTCTGCTGAGCTGCAGGGGCGGCGTTATAGTTGGCGCTACCGGCCTGGGTTGCGGTAATGATGGCGGAACCGGCGGCCCGTGGACGGATCTTCTGGGTACCTGGGTCGGGGTTTCCATCACCATCGGAATCCACACCGACGATCTGGGCGACGTCTGGATTGGAGCTGGAGTAGCTGACAACGAGACCGGAACTGGCTGTAGCACCTGGGTCGAAGTCGAAGTCGCCGACGGACTGGTCAGGTAACGTGGCGAAGGAGATGGTCTGGTCCTGTTTGCCAACCGTGATGGCCTTGGAGACCTGGTTGGATGGGGCGTAGGTTGCATTACCGTGTTGCTTGGCGGTAATGGTGGCCGGGCCGGCACCGATGATGCGGAGGCGGTTGAAGTCCCCTACCCCTTGGTTGTACATCCCGGAGACTTCGGAAGAATCCAATTCGCCGACATATACCCGGACATCGTCGAGGAGGCCGCTGAAGTAGGTGGAGCCGTCCTTACCGATGGTGAGGTCGGTCAGGGTGCCGGTGGAGACGGCGTTGGAGCCATTGGTGGCAGCCCCGGTTGCGTCGGCACCGTCGATGTAGATCTTGGTTTGGCTGACGGTCCCGTCCAGCGGCAAGGTCACGGCGACATGGCGCCAGGCATCGTTGTTGACCGTGGCATTGGAAAGGACTGAGCCGTTACCGTAGTCGACTTTCACATTACCTGAACCATCCAGGCTGAGGGAGAACATCCCGGCACCGGAAGCAGCCCCGGAGAAGAGGATGCCGCGGCCGGTCGCGGAAGTCTTGAGCCAGAGGGCGTAGGTCCGCTTGGCCGTACCGGTAATGCCTTTGTAGCCGAAGGAACCGGCTTGGTCGTTGGTGCCGTCGAAGGAGAGGGCATTGCCGAATTTCCCGGCGACCCAGGATGGGCTGCCTTGGGTGGCGAGGAGACGGTTGTTCCCGGATTGGTCGGAACCTTGGGTACCGCTGGCCTCGTCAAACCTCCACCATGCGTCGAGGTGGAAGTCACGGGTGACGACGAGCTTGGCCACGCTTTCATCGGAACTGGCGAAGGCGACGGGCAGGCTGCTGGTGGCACTGGCGGAAAGGGCAATGGTGTCGCCGAGTGCGGCGCTGCTGAGATCCTGTGTCCAGGTTACGGTTTGGACGGTGCGGTCATCCACGGTGAAGACCCCGTTCTGGTAGGTGAAGAGGTAATTGGTGGCATCCGCAGCACTGGGGATGAGGTCGAAACTGCCGACGGTGTTGGAATTGTCGGGGATCGCATTGCCGGAGCCATCGGTCGGGATGATGGTCGGGGCGGTGGTGATGACGGAAGAGGTGTCCCCATTGACAAACCCAGCGGCCAAGTAGGTGAAGGAAGGATTGGCCTGGCCAACAAGGCGGGAGGCATCCTCCGCTGTGATCTGGATGGTCGCCTTGGCCACGGTGATATTCTTGGTGATCGGTGCCGCGGCATTGGTCAGGGCGGTGGCCGGGGCATTGACGGTGAGGTCAGCGGTGCCGGAAGCTTTGATCGTGACGGTGGAACCACTGACTTCCAAGACGCTGGTGTCGCTGGAGGTGTAGGTGATGTCCCCTGCCCCGACGGAGGTAGCCGTCATGGTGATCGGGTCGTCGCCGTAAGTCAAAGCAGGCAAAGTCTGGCTCCAGTCGAGGACGCGGGTGCCCTTGTTGATACTGAAGAAGAAGTCCTTAGACACGTCGCCACTGGAATTGGAAACGGTAATGGTGACGTGGAAATCCCCGAGGGCATTGGGGACACCGGAAACGATGCCAGTAGCGGTATCCAAGGTAAGTCCACGGGTGGCTAATGCGCCGTCCTCTGCATAGGTCTCGGGGCCATTGGTGGCCTCGATCTGGTAGGTATTGGGTACGCCGGCAAGGAAGACATGGTTGTACTCGCCTTGGTAGGGCAGGCCATTCTCGTAGACGTGACCACTGGGAAGTCCAACCCCGTATTTTAGGGCAAGGTAGGCTTCAGCCTTGAGGCGATCCACTTCGGAAATCTCGCCGTAGAACATGACAAACTCGGCAACCTGGCAGGTGGAAGACTCTTGGGTAGCACTGCCTTGGGCACCAAAGGTGAGGTGCTGGGGCATGTACCAATCGTTGTTGGACCCTCCATGGCCGTTGGCACCCTGGACACCATCTGTCCAAGTCCAGCCAAGGGGGTTGGAACTCACGGCCATATCTTTACCCTGCATGCGGGCAATAAAGACATGGAAGTCCTCCAGTCCGCCCGCATTCGTGGAGTCGATCCAACCATCGAAGTGGTAACGTCCAGTCTGCCCTCCATGGTGGCCAAAGAGATAGTTACCTCCATGGGAAGAAATGACACGCCTTTTGGTTGCTCCATTGTATCTGGAAACACCAAACGCAGAATAACCGGTCGCTCTGATTTTTGTCAAAGATGAGCCGCCACGGAAGTTATGGGCGATCCGCAAACGGTCGTTCCCGTCAAAGGTGACGACTGGCTTATTGTTAGCAGTCGATTCACTGGCAGTGAAGACCGGGTCACCATCTTTATAAATCATGCTGCGGCCTTTACCGGAGATATCGGGCCACTGTTCCACGACTTCCCCGTCCGCGTAGCTGAGGCTGGAGGCATCGAACCAGATGGCCATCTCGTTGGCACTGATCGCCTTGAATCCCCAGACAGGGGTAGTATCCACATCGACAATGTAGTCCTTGGGAGTGATCTTGGGGTTGTTGTCGAAGGCGGGGGGGAATTCGCGGTAGGGGTGGGTGTCCGAAAGGGTTTCCGGAATACCGTACTTATGCACGAGGTAACCCACGGCTTGTTGCTGCTCCGTCGTCGTCAATTCCCGGGTGAAGACCAAGACTTCCAGGAGGTCGCCTTGGAAGAAATTGCTGGAGCTGGAGTCTTCGCGGCCGACTTTCAGGTTCTGGATGCGTTTGGAAGCACTGTGGTAATCGACCAACACCGCGCCGGAAACATTGCCGTTGCTGGTGAGGATGTCGAAATCGGCACTCCCGAGCAAACGGGCGGAATTCCCCCCGGAATCCTGGGCGACTGGACGGGCAAAGACGGCATAGGCGCTGACCGGGCCGGCGGTGTCCCGGATCGCTTGTTGCAAGAAGAGATTGTCGTTCACACCATCGAAGCGGACGGCGGAACGGTTACCGACAGCTTGGGTAGCCAAAGTTGGGCGAGCACTGGAACCGGCGAGTTGTTTAGCGTGGTTCCCGGAGACGGATTTGTCCGTCCACTGGTCAAGGGCTGTACCGTCGGCCAAGGTGTCAGCCGCGCCGTCCCCGTCTACATCGGAGGAGTCGAGCCAGAGGGCGAGGTCGGGAATGGAGTATTTGCCAAGGAGGGTATTGGCAGGAGTGAAGGTCTTGACCGGAGCCCAGACGGATCCGGCGGAGTTGGTGACCCGGGCGGTGTAGTAGTAGGGGGTGCCCTTGGTCAACCCGGTGAGGGAATGGGAGACAATCCCGAGGTTATGGGTACCGGAGATGATCTGGGATTCGTCCCAAGCTGCAGCATCGGTACCTGCATCGTTATCGCCATAGAAGAAGACCACGCTGACCGGATCCCCGCCACCGGAGATGGTCTTTGGGAAGGGGATGTTGGTCTTCCAGGGATGGGAGTTCGGGAGGGTGAGGCCGTACTTGTGGGCAAGGTAGCCCTCGACCTTGAGGCGGTCGTCCTCACCGAGTTCACCGTCGAACATGATGAACTCGGAGACTTGGCACTTGGAGGAATTCTGTGTGGCACTGCCGCGGGCACCAAAGGTGAGGCGTTGGGGCATATACCAGTCGTTACTTGAGCCACTGTGCCCAAGTGCGCCGGGGATGCCGTCCGTCCAGGTCCAGCCACGAGGGTCGGCATTGACCGCCTTGCCTTCATGCCGGGCAGCGAAGAGATGGAAGTCGGTCTGTCCACCGCTGTTGGTGGTGTCGATCCAGCCGTCGAAGTGGTAGCGGCCAGTCTGGCCACCATCATGTCCAAAGAACCAGTTGGCATCGGACTGAATGACCCGCTCGTTGTCCCCACCCGTGTATCGGGAAACCCCGAAGGCGGTATAGCCGACGTTGCGGAGGGTAGTGAGATGGGAGCCACTGCGGAAGTTGTGGTTGGTGCGGAGACGGTCGTTGCCATCGAAGGTGACGGAGGGCTTGCCATTGGCGGTGGCTTCGGCGGCGACATAGATGGGGTCGCCGTCCTTGTTCGGCATGTGCCTTTCATTACCGGAAGAATCGGGCCAGAAGACGACTTGGTCACCGTCATTGAGGGCCAATGCCGAGGCGTCTAACCAGATGGACATCGGGTTGTCCTTGATACTGTCTGTTTGGATGCCCGGGTACGTAGTGTAGGAGTACCCGCCGACGGAGGTAACGCGGACGTTGATGGTGGCGGAGTCGGCGGAGACCTGGGTGGCAATGGCGCCTTGGGCGGTCGGGGCACCCAAGGTGGCGAAGGCGCCCGACTTGGAGAAGGCTGTACCGGCGGCATTGGTGGCACCGAAGCGGTAGAAGTAGGTGGTACCGGCGGTAAGGCCGGTCAAGTTCCCGCTGAAGTCCCCGACTGCATGGGAACCAATGGCGGCACTGTTGGCCCAACCCACGGAGGTTGCGCCGCGATCCTCACTGTCATAGTAGAGGGTAACGGCCGGTTGGTCATTCCCGTCGTAAGAAAGGATCTTGCCGTTGGCGGTGATGGAAGTACCGGCAATGTTGGTGGCTTCCCCGGTGACAACCACCGGGGGTCCGAGGTTGGCTTCAGTGGTGAAGTATTCCGTAGTGGTAGTGGAGTTCCCGGTTTGGTTGGTTCCTGTAGCATTATAGAAATAAGTGGTGGACACATCCAACCCGGTCAGAGTGGCCTGATGAGAGCCGTTGCCATATTTGCCAGCTAAATTGATCGTGGTATCTGTTTCTGCTGCAGTGGCGACACGATTAGCAAATCCGTAGAGGTGCCAGGTGGAGCCGCTGTTCACCGGATCGATGACGAACTCGGCCTCGGTACCAGTGGCGGTGTAGTGACACTCGACCAACAAACCGTCCGGCGAGTAGTTCCCGTATTTGTCCTGAGAAACAAGAACAGAGTCGTTTGTGTCAGTGCCAGAGAGGGTACACCATCTCCCATTGGAACCCCAAGCCTGAGAATATATGCTGAAGATGTAGTGCTGCCCGTCGGTCAGGCCGGTCATCTTGATCTTCTGGGGGTCGCCATTGTAGCGGAAACCATTGGAGAGGACTTGCCCGATCCCGCCTGTGACGAGTGAGGCTGTGGAACCATGCGTGCTTTGGAAATTCTGGGTAATTTGATAACCGGTCCCGGAGGTCGCATTGGAACCGGTAAAGGTAACCCCGTTCACAGTTTTGGTCGAGCCATTCATGTTGATGGCGGTGGTGTAGGTATGGCTGGAAGAAACCCCGGAATCCGCATCTCCAGTCAGGCGGGTAACACGCCATCCTGAGGGGTTCTTATTGTAGGATATGGAGACGTCGACATCTTCGCCACCATTGTGGTCTACATTAAAGTCAACCACAGCACTGGACCCCTGTACATTGCTCGAAGCAACAGCCCCCATTGTCGGAGCAATCGGGAGAACTGAAATGACAAGAGTCTTCGGAGCACCAAAGCCAAGGAAGTTCCCGGCCCTGACCGTGACATTGTGGTCACCGATCGCAGTAGTGCTGCCAGTGATCCGGCCAGTAGCTGGATCGAGACTGAGTCCAGCGGGAAGGCCGGTGGCGGAGAAACGGTCGGCACCTTGGTCACCAGCGAGGACTTTGACCACGGGTTGGGCAGTCGCACCATCCCCATTGCCGGAATTATAGATCTGGCCCACCTCTGTATCACTGAGGTATCGGTCATAGACTCGGAAATCATCGATCCAACCTACGAAGCCGCGGTCCGGAGTCCTTTGGGAAGGAACGTTGGTCGCCAGGCCGATGGTCAGTTCGGAGTTGGTGCCGGAATCGGTGAAGAGGGACTTGGTGTAGTTGTCCTGTGAAGTATTGTTTGTCCGTGTTCGCATCTGGTTGTTCCCGTCAAAGCGGTGGGTGATGTGCCGCCATTCCCCGACGTTGGCATACATGACTGCCCCATCCCTTTTGTTGTTCCCCCAGAAGTGATGGGCAGTCTGGTTATTGGCATTGAATTGGCCGAGCCCCATGTAGGGTGCGTCATGGGAATCCAGCATGTTCCCCATCCCGTAGAGCCCGGCATAGGTGTGGCCGACCTCGGTCAACTTCTCTGCGGCTTT
>Ga0255776_10004201_pt1 | contig 15252 bp, 16 predicted proteins | sample 071ome_19_FD_179974 | JGI IMG/M metagenome (GOLD analysis project Ga0255776, IMG submission 179974) | Coastal salt marsh microbial communities from the Groves Creek Marsh, Skidaway Island, Georgia - 071413AT metaG (version 2) | ecosystem: Environmental > Aquatic > Marine > Intertidal zone >... | reverse complement strand
TAGCCTGAATATCGTTCTTTTTTGACATTACGGATGGTGCGTTTGTGGCAGGAACTTACATAGACAGTCTAAATAAGAGAGGATGCACTCGTTTCTTGCTCGAATTTATGCCGATGAAGTTAGTTGGCCTATTTAGCTTCTAGGAACCTCGGATTTGAGGCGCGGAGGGCGAAAAAGCCATATTTTAGGCGAGGGGAATGCTCAGATTATTCTGATGGGTGATTCCGGTGGGTAGAAGCCTGTTAAGAGAGGCGTAATTTACAGGCGGCGATGCCTGTCGCTCGCCTTCGTTCTCGTTGGCCGTCCCAGAACTTGGTGATTTTTGATTTTACTTCGTGAGCAGCGCCGACGATGCCTTTGAATTCGGATTCAAAGTTCTGGGTGATGTAGAGCCAGTGTTCAGCATCAATTCCCAGGCGATCCATGATTGCCGGTTCAGCCTCAGATATAGAGCCGCGTTTGTTGTCGCGGATCTGGCGGCCTGTCCAGTCAACTAAATCTAAGTAATCTGTCAGGCGCATCTGAATGCCTTCGGGCATGTCCTGACGAGGATTTCCGGCAAAGGACATGAGGCCATGAGCTTGTTGTTTAGGGTGGTTGGGTGTGTGCGCTGCTTTCGCTTTCTTCGCACGTTTCTTCACTGAGGTGTATTCGGATGTTTCGGGTGTTTTTGCCATGGCGGCACGTACTGGATTTAAGTCGACGTATGCCATGCACGCGGCGAGTGCCTTTTCATCTAATAGTGCTTGAGACTTAAATCTGCCCTCCCAGAAATGACCGGTGCACTGATCTTCTTCGTTGGCCAGTCTTGCCACGGTTTCATTTAAGCGTCGCATAAACCAGCTGATGCTCATTAATCGTTCTCGCCACTCTTCAATGCGTTCGTTCAGCATGGCTTGCTGCGAGTCTGATAGTGCTTCTCCACGTTCAAACTTTTGTGAGAGTAGAGTGCCCGAATACAGTTGGTGCCAACGCTGTACGACATCGAGGTTCGTTAGGTTTTGAGCCCGAGGTTGGTTGATGTGGAGGATGACATGGAAGTGGTTAGACATGACGGCGTATGCGGCAATGTCTATGCAGAAGACCTGCGCCTGGTCGAGGATGAGCTTTTCAATCCAGCCTCTGCGGTGTTCAAAGCTACGGCCTTCGCTATCGCTGCCGCAGAGGAATGCTCTTCTTACGCAGCGCGATACGCAGTGGTAGTAGGGTGTTGCTTCGAGAGAGACCAGCTGCTTCCTTGGCTTAGGCATCCTGCCATTCTCCTGATGTTGGCTAACTCAAATACCCTACACGAATTGATCTTATCCAAAAATCAGGCATTCTTCTTAGACCGTTACTATCTTTTTCATCTTCCTGAGTTTGCCTCGGTATGTATTTCCTGAAATCTTCTCTTTTGAGTTCAATTAACCAGATTCGGTTGATATTTGGCACCTTGATACTGATGTATTCAACCGTCGCAAGTTCGGAGTCATCTAATGCGGAATCGCTTTATTTGATACTCAATGAGGCCATGATTGGGTCAAGCGATTCTGTGTGCCAGATGATGCTTGATGAGATGGAATCAAACCCCAGAGTACAATTGATGTTGCAGGAACAGGGTACCTCTTTTTATTCGAAGTTCTCCAAGGTCCATTCTGTCATGACCGCTTCGTGTCGAAGAGCAGTCAGCGAGATAGACGAATCTGATTTGGATAATGTGATCATCACTAGATACAACAGTGAATTCAGCCAAGATGCTATTAGCGATATGCTTCATGCAATAGAAGCCGGGGAGATATTTTCAGAAAGCTCTGAGCCTCTTCACGCTCGCCTTGAATCAGTATTCTCTGGCGATAAAGGTAGGATTTCCGCAACACTTGGGAATTTAAGCTCAGCAAGCAACCTATTGGTAGTGAAGTTACAGGCGATATCAGACGGCATTCTGAAAAATATACCCGAGGAAATGAATGACATAGCGCCAGAGCTAGTGGGTGACGTAGAGTTCTTTCGAGGTGAGGATGGCAGAATCAGATTCAAGTGGATGGAAGATGGTGTAATCATTCTCCACTAGCTTGGTTCTTGTTTGAGTCGCTGTGATTGAGGTGTCCGTCGTTAGAATGACAGTGATTTGAGAGAAACCAACTCCCGCTCAGTTTTGAGAGTTGGCTTTATGACGACTTAGCGTTTGCTCTGAGATCCATCCAGTACTATTTGTACTTGGGTAATGGCCCCGAACGCTATTCCACCTAATCTTTATACTGATATCTCTTGAATACGTACCTACTGAGCTGACTTCTCAGCTTCGATTGCCTGAATCTGTTTGTAGATCGCATCGGCCTCGGTAGAGAGTTTTGAGTAGGTCCGGATATCGCCATTTCGTTGTGAGAGCATGGCTTGCTCAAGCAGTGCCGCATGCTGCTTTTTGAGTTTCTTCAGGGGATCAGGTTTCAGAAACGAAAACATGAGTAACCTCTTTTACTGGTCAGGGTTGGTATTCATTGTGAGCGAAAAGTGATCTGAAATACCAGTATAAGTTTATCCTATTGAGCCAATTTCTATGGGTTACTCGTCGCTAGGTTAGTGAATGACTATAAAGACAAACGACAGGTGATTCCGATAGACTGAATATCGTTCTTTTTAGACATTACGGATGATGAGTTTGTGACAGGGTTGGAAATTTTTTCTGTCGTACTCATGGCTTTAACCGCAGGCATTCTGGTGTTGGGATGGTTCGGGACGGCTCAGGACATTCTGAAAGCGATTCAGAGTTATCGTTGGGTTAAGACGGAAGGGCAAGTGCTGTCTTCAAGCATAGATCGATATGAGTTTGATGGCAGTGTCAGTTTTAAGGCAACACTCGAGTATGAGTATCGTGTCGATACCCAGTGTTTTCGGTCGAGTACCATCGGTTATTTCGGAATGCATGCACTAACGATGGGGAATGCGAAGAAGCAGCTGGGTGGCCTATCGGTTGGTGATTCCATCGACGTGTACTACAACCCAGAGAACCCGATGGAAGCGGTTATTCTTCGTGGATTACATCCAGGGCACATAGGCTCGCTCATTTTTGTTGTCTGTCTTTTCTTAATAGCAGCGGTTTTAGTCAGTCTGATCTGAAAGTCAGCCTAATTGGAGCTGATTTCTTGGGTGTGGAACAGAGCACAGTAACAGGACGTTATGAATATCAAATACAAAATCAACACGCCGATATCGGTCGATCAGTTTTTATCCCTGTTAGAGCAGTCGTCACTGGGCGAGCGTCGTCCTGTTGAGGATCGTGACTGCATTGCAGGGATGATCGCTAACAGTAATCTGTTGGTCTCGGCCTGGGATCAAGAGCAATTGGTAGGGGCAGCCCGTTGTCTGACAGATTTTCACTACGTGTGTTATCTGTCGGATCTGGCGGTCGCCGCGAGTCATCAGGAGCAGGGAATCGGCCGGCAATTGCAGAAGGTGGCACAACAGCAGCTCGGCCCCCGTTGTAAGTTGTTGTTGGTATCTGCGCCAGCCGCCAATTCGTATTACGAGCAGTTAGGGTATGAGGAGCAGCCTCGTTGTTGGGTTCGCCAGCCCGGAGATCTGATTGTTTGATGCTCTCGCTCAGTAGCGAAGCCCCGGGGCTGTGCTGTATTCAGCTTTTAATACAACCTGTAAGTATTACCAGTTTTGTCAGGGACCTGTGGAGCAGTGGCGTTGAGTGTTAAGCTAGCTCTGAATTCGATATAAGGACATACAATCATGAGAATACTCTCGATAATGCTCGCTTCAATTTTCATCTTCGCTTGTACTGAGGAAGACCCAAAAGTCGGCCTTGCTAATAGTTTCTGGCAGGCAGCAATGAGTAAAGATGCTGAGACCTTGAAGCAGCTCGTCAGTGACCCAGAAACAGCAGATTTTCTAGTAGCTGATAACGTAAAACTGAACATCGATAGTTTCGAGGTTCTCGACGTAACTCATGAAGGGGTGAGCGTTAAATTCTTGACCCACTGCTTCCCGGATATTACTTCTCCGACCATATTCACAGACATGCAGGGCGATCTTAAGGTCGATGTGAAGTCGACTTTCATGGCTCAGATGAAAATGACGCGTGGACGGGAAAGGACGAAAAAATACTGTTACGAGTTTAAAGACCAGCCTATGCAGGGAGTGTTATTTGGACAACCCTGGCAGGCGTATTACCTTGATCGCCAGATGGTTGATTTTGGTACCAGGAAAGAAGAAAGAGTGGCCATTCATTCTGAACCTTGCCCTGACGGATATTGCTTCTCTCTTCAGACACCGAGTATTACGTTAAGTCGTCTCGATCTGTCAGGTGATGGTGGAAACTTCGACCACGAGACTAATATCACAATTTATAATCCACCAAGTGAAAATATTCTTATCACAGAAGGTAGTTATCGAGTGTCTGATGCAGGGGACGGAAACACCATGCTGGAAATCAGCTTCCAGGACGACGATGGCAACTCTATCAATGGTTATCTTGTGTACTAGTAGAGGGTGTAATCGCGGATGGTTATAATCCGCGACTTTCTACCGTAATGAGGCGTTGTTCGAGATGTTATTTTTCCCTATGCAGCAAGAGTTGGATTGCATCAGTGATAGCGGTGATATCGTGGGTAAAATCCGTTTCGACGACGCACAGCGTAAGCATGTGTTCTACCGCTTAGAAGACGCCAAAGCGCTGTCCAGTGCCGATGAAAGCGCCATCTCTGAACGTCTGGCGGGGCTAGATTCGGGCCAGTATGGCATTCCAATGCAGGATGATGACTAAGTCGCTGCGTGGCTTTGCTTGAGTCGTCTGGCTTTTCCGTATCAGTCGTAGGGGTATTTGGGTATACTCCGCGCATTGTTTTTCGAGTGTTGTTCTATGTCTTTGCCTCCGTGCCCTCAATGTCAGTCCGAATACGTTTACGAAGATCAGGCGAATCTGGTGTGCCCAGAGTGTGGTCATGAGTGGAATCCTACCGATACCAGCGACGACGATGCGTTCGTTGTGCGTGATGCCAACGGTAAGGTACTGGAAGTTGGTGATGCTATTACGCTGATCAAGGATCTGAAGGTGAAAGGGGCATCGCAGGGCTTAAAAATTGGCTCTAAGACGACAATCCGCCGTATCGTGGAAGGCAAAGATCACGAGCTGGATTGCAAGTTCCCGGGAGCCGGCGAGATTATGGTAACGGCGAAGTACGTGAAAAAAGCCTGAGCCGTGTCGGGGAGTGTCACTCCCCATCCCTTTCTAAAAACGCAAAGCTCATAAAGCTGCTGAAAAAGAAGATGCCAGCAATGGCGGCAACGTTTTCAACGGCCAGCATGCAGCAACCGCTGATTATCCATCCTGTTTTTACTTGCTCCAGGCGACGTTTGTAGACGTCAGTGCGTGTCCATTCGATGTCTGGGTGATGCTCTGGCAGATTATAAAACCGGCGAATCCGGCTGATCAGGTTCAGTGGCATGGCGCTCTCCCACGGATACGTCTCTCTTAGCTCTTTAAGGTTAGGCCATAGGACAGAATTTAAGCGGAACCGTGTCGCGTTACTGCTAATTGTTCTATTGGGCGTGGAGATTAGATGGTGAGCTTCTGAACCAAAGTGGGGCATTGGCGGCGCGGTGAGGGTTGCAGGTAATTTGTCCCGGCCGGTCTGAGTGACCGGCCTGATGGCTATGCTGAGCGATGTGCGTCAGATGCGATAGGTCGTTTTGGTCATTACTTTGGACATGGCCTTCATGCCCAGTTTGACCGGCAGAGGGAAGCGCTTGCCGCCAGCTTCAATCGCAGTGCTGGCATGACGCGCTTCGTCGTCGAGCATTTTCACTATCACGGCACGGCTTTTTTCATCCTGAGCGGGTAGGCGCGATAGGTGCTTGGTCAGATGATCGCAAACCTGTTCTTCGGTAGCGGCAACAAAACCCAGACTAACACGATCGCTAATTTTGCCTGCCAAGGCACCAATGCCAAACGACATGGCGTAGAAGGCGGGATTCAGGCGACTGGTATGGCCCCCCAGTTCATTGATGCGTTGTTCACACCAGACCAGATGATCGACTTCCTCGTTGGCTGCATGTTCCATGGAATCACGTACTTCTGGCAATTTAGCCGTCAGTGCCTGGCCCTGATACAGCGCCTGCGCACACACTTCGCCGGTGTGGTTAATGCGCATCAGGCCAGCAGCGTGTTTACGCTCGTCTTCGGTCATCTCAGCGTAATCGCATTCCGATGCCGGTGAGCTACGCTCGGCCGTAGCAGCGCCGGGTACCAGTGTGCGGAGGGCCTGATCGGCGTTGCGGATCAGTTGATCAAACAAAGAGTAGCGTCGTTCTGTGGACATAACTTCGGCTCCGGAATGACTAATACACTTATTTTACGCGATTCAGATGCCCGGTGCATAATTCAGGTCAGCGTGCGCCACGCTGTTTTTGCAGAATCGCCAGCGCTTCTCGCAGACGGCTACCGCTGGCGGGCTTGGCAATGATGTAGTCGATCCCGGACGCTGAGGCCGTGCGCTCCACGGAATTCGTGCTCAGGCCAGTCAGCATCAGGCTGGCGGGCTTCTGCCGAATCTCTTCATCCAGGCGGATACGCTCTGCCAGCTGTAAGCCCGACATGATTGGCATGTCGTGATCGATGATGATCATATCGTACGGGTTACCGGCACGCTGCTCGGTACGAAGAATGGCTAGTGCTTCTTTGCCGCTATAGGTACTCTCGGCGGTGGCCCCCCAACGACGTAGCTGCTTTTCAATGACGGAGCGTAGCGAGGCGTTGTCATCCACGACAAGAACTCTCAGGCCGGTGAATGAGGTATCGGCCTTGCCGGCATTAGGACCCGGATCTTCGCGGTCCATGGGCAGAAACAGGGTGACCGAGCCCCCTTGGCTGGTGAGGCTTTCGATGTCCAGCGCACCGCGCATCTGGCGGATCAGGCCGCGCACAACGTACATATCCCAGGTGCGAGGATCGTTGTCGTCTACTCGGGTATTGCCCGGCTGCATCAGGCGCAGCAGGGAATCGAGCGCCTCATGCTTAATGACGGTGGCAGAAATCAGCATCTGAATGCGCAACCCCTGCGCTTGTTCGCCTTTGTAGTACGAGGTGGTCACCGTCATGCCGCCGTGTTCGATGTAGGCAATGATGCGGGTCATGACGTTGTATAGCACAGTCATGACGCGGTTGCGGTCACCGATCAGACGCTCAGGAAAGTCGTCTGTGATGTCGAGCACCAGCTCCACTTGTTTACGTGAGGCCTCGTGCTGAAAGTGCTGTAAGGCACGGTTGAGAAGATGGGTAATGCCCACGGGTTTCTTCTCGAGTACTACGTCGCGTTTACGCAATTTGCCGAGATCCGACAGCTCATTGACCAGTACCAGCATGTCTTCACCGGCCATGCTGATGGTCTCAAGGTAATCACGCTGGCTGGCAGACAGTGGCGTATCGCTCATAAGTTCGCACATGCCGATCACCCCATTGATTGGAGTGCGCAGTTCGTGGCTGATCTGTCCCATGGTGTCTGGCGGAATTTGCGCCGACAGAGACTTGCTGACGCCCGCTTTGCGGATGTCTGTCATGAGTTGAGCGAAGAATAAACTCAGTACCAGCACCGCTGGCAGAATAAACACCAGCAGTTCTTCGGTGACTTGCAGGCTCAGCAGGTTTACTTCGTTTAACAGCGTGGCCAGAATGCCGACACCAAGCGCTAGGGCACCGACCCAGAGAGGCGCTTGAGCGCCCGGATTGCGGCTGCGACGAACCCGTAACAAGATGAGCAGGACTAACTGATTGACGGCAATGCTGGCGTACAGAACCAGCTCAGTGACGTAACTGGGGGAGAGGGGGTCAGTAATGACGATCAGTGCCTGAACCGCCATCAACACCATCATCAGGCGCGGTATCCAGCGTTGTCGCCAGTGTAAGGCTGCGACGGCCAATAACTGAGCAATCAGTACGGCACTGGCAGTGACGGTTTCAATGCAGCCTTTAGGAATATGCTGGGTAATGCCGACGGCGGAATCCAGCCCGACATTGGCAGGCACGTAGATGACGATGGCGAGGCTGCCGAGTACGCCGGCCCAGGCAATGGTCTGACGGGTGGAGAGCGCTGCGTAAACGAAGTACAAAAACGCCAGAAAAACTAAGCCAGTAATAGCACCTGTGATCAGGTCGTGAATTTGTTCGCGACTGTTAAATTGATCGAGACTTTTGAGGGCAATATCGGTATTCAGTAGTGCATCGGTCTGAATGCGAATCAGGTAAGTCTGCGTCGTTTTCGGGGCGATATAGAGATGATACGCATGCGCCTGATCCAACGCGCCGTTGAGCGGAGGGCCGATGACACGCTTCGGCTCAGCCGGGTCGGAAACATCGTAAACCTCAATGACATCGAGGCGTTTATTCGACAGGGTTAATACGGTTTCCCAGCGCTCTGAAAAGGAATTATGAAGGCTGGTACGAAGCCAGATGTTGCCTTCAATGGCACCACGTTTCAGTGATTGAGCGTGACTTGGGGTAAAGCGTAACTGAGTGGCCGGTGTCAGAATCTGCTCAATGGTCTGTAGACCACTGCTGTCTTCATAAAACCAGGTATAGCGGGTGATGCTTTGCGCAAAGGAACCATCGGGCAGGATGATGGGGCCGAGGGCGAGGGCTCGCAACGGTAGCAAGCCCCAGAGCAGGAGCACACCGAGCGCCAGACGATAAAACAAAGTAGCCATGACGTTGGTGTGATCCCTCACTAGGTTGTGAAATTAGCTCTTTTCGCGTGCGACAGCACGGTAGCCGATATCAGAACGGCAGAACATGCCTTCCCATGATACCAGTTTTACCAGTTCGTAGGCCTGAGCCTGAGCTTCGCTGACGCTGTTGCCCAACGCGGTTGCACAGAGTACGCGACCACCGGCGGTAACTACTTCGCCTTTGTCGTTCAGCTTAGTGCCTGCGTGGAACACTTTGCGATCTGCGCCGTCGTTTTCTGGCAGAGAGATCACATCGCCTTTCGGGTAGCTTGCTGGGTAGCCAGCCGCTGCCAGAACTACACCTAGCGCAGGACGTGGGTCCCACTTGGCTGTTTCAGAATCCAGTTTGCCTTCCAGAGCGGCGAGACAGTGAGCCACCATATCGGACTGCATACGCAGCATGATTGGCTGAGTCTCTGGATCACCGAAGCGACAGTTGTATTCGATAACCTTAGGCGCACCAGACTCGTCGATCATCAGACCAGCGTACAGGAAGCCCGTGTAGTCGTTGCCTTCAGCCGCCATGCCTTCAACGGTCGGCATGATAACTTCTTTCATGATGCGAGCATCGATTTCAGGCGTGACCACAGGCGCTGGAGAGTAGGCACCCATACCACCGGTGTTCGGACCAGTGTCTTTATCGCCCACACGCTTGTGATCCTGGCTGGTGGCCATTGGCAGCACGTTTTTGCCATCGACCATGACGATGAAAGAGGCTTCTTCGCCAGCGAGGAATTCTTCGATGACTACGCGGCAGCCAGCATCGCCAAAGGCGTTGCCAGACAGCATGTCTTTCACGGCTTCTTCCGCTTGTTCCAGCGTTTCGGCAACGATCACGCCTTTACCTGCAGCCAGACCATCGGCCTTAACTACGATAGGCGCGCCTTTTTCACGCAGGTAAGCGAGTGCTGGCTCAACCTCGGTGAAGTTCTGGTATTCCGCCGTTGGGATTTTGTGGCGAGCGAGGAAATCTTTAGTGAAGGCTTTAGAACCTTCCAGCTGCGCAGCACCTTTTTTAGGGCCAAAGATTTTCAGGCCAGCGGCTTCAAACTGATCAACCACACCGTCAACCAGAGGTGCTTCTGGACCAACGATGGTCAGACCGATGTCATTTTCTTTCGCGAAGGCTTCCAGCGCGTCGAAGTCCAGTACGTCGATGGCGACGTTCTCGATGTTTTCTTCGATGGCTGAGCCGGCGTTGCCCGGAGCAACGAATACTTTTTCAACCAGCGGAGATTGTAACGCCTTCCAGGCCAGAGCATGTTCACGACCGCCTGACCCAATAACTAAGATTTTCATAGCTGACTTCTCTTATTGCGGGTCTGAAACGCTCCTGAGCGGTGTTAAAACCTTCGTCAAAATGCTCATGTACTAAAGTACACTCCGCTTTTTCCTCAGGTTTTGCCTTGCTCAGAAACCTTTCATCTCCCGGGGCAACAACGCCCAATTCTTTTCAACGCGACACCAGATTAAATTCGTCGTCGCAAAATTTTATTCCACACCGCTTAAACTAGAGAGTTACCTACGGCATAGGAGCGTTATGAGCGCAGGTCTGGCAAGGCAAAAAGGTTTGAGGGAGCGGAGTGTAGTTCACCTACATGAGCATCCCGAAAACGTTTTTAACACCGCCAGGCCAAGCGCAGTAGCTCCGAATTAATGTCTAAAGTGGCGCATACCCGTGAATACCATTGCAATACCAGCTTCGTCGGCGGCCGCAATCACTTCCTCGTCACGAATCGAACCACCCGGCTGGATAATCGCTTTAATGCCTGCTTTCGCCGCATTATCGATACCGTCACGGAATGGGAAGAAAGCGTCAGATGCCATGACCGCACCTTCTACCTGCAGACCCGCATGTTCCGCTTTAATCGCAGCGATACGCGCAGAGTTTACGCGGCTCATCTGGCCTGCGCCCACACCGACCGTCTGACGATCTTTGGCGTACACAATCGCGTTCGATTTAACGAATTTTGCGACTTTCCAGGCGAAGATCAGGTCGTTCAGTTCAGCTTCGGTCGGCGTACGCTTAGTAACAACTTTCAGGTCGTCGGCCGTGATCATGCCGTTGTCGCGATCCTGAACCAGAAGGCCACCGTTCACACGCTTGTAGTCGAAAGCTTCAGCGCGCTCGGCTGGCCATTCGCCACACTCGAGCAGACGAACGTTTTTCTTCGCTTCAACGACTGCAGCCGCTTCAGCGGAGACTTTTGGTGCAATGATGACTTCAACAAATTGACGATCAACGATCGCTTGTGCCGTTTCACCGTCCAGCTCGCGGTTGAAGGCAATGATGCCGCCGAACGCTGATTCGCTGTCAGTGGCGTACGCCAGGTCGTAGGCTTTGCGGATGCCGCCTTCGTCTTCGGGTACGACAGCCACACCACATGGGTTGGCGTGCTTCACGATCACACAGGCTGGTTTGGTGAAAGACTTCACGGCTTCCAGCGCGGCGTCAGTGTCAGCTACGTTGTTGTAAGACAGCTCTTTGCCCTGAATCTGTTTCGCTGTCGCGATAGACGCTTCCGCAGGGTTGGCTTCCACATAAAACGCCGCTTTCTGATGCGGGTTTTCGCCGTAACGCATTTCCTGAACTTTGTGGAACTGGCTGTTGAAGGTCTGCGGGAACGCCAGACGGTTATCCGTGCTCAGTTCGTCAGCAGACTGGTCGATGGTGCCGAGGTAGTTGGCGATCATGCCGTCGTAGCTTGAGGTGTGCTCGAACGCTTTCAGTGCCAGTGCAAAACGGGTTTTGTAGCTCAGACCGTTCACGTTATTCAGGTCGTTCAGGACCATGCCGTAGTCAGAAGCGTTGACTACGATGCCCACGTAAGCGTGGTTTTTCGCAGCTGAGCGCACCATGGTTGGGCCGCCGATGTCGATGTTTTCAATGGCCAGTGGCAGGTGACAATCTGGCTTAGCGACAGTTTCTGCAAACGGGTAGAGGTTAACGACTACCAGGTCGATTGGGTTGATGCCGTGCTCTTCCATGACGCTGTCGTCCTGGCCGCGACGGCCCAGAACACCACCGTGAATTTTCGGATGCAGGGTCTTAACACGGCCGTCCATCATTTCTGGGAAACCAGTGTAATCAGATACTTCAATCGCTGGGATCTGGTTGTCGATAAGCAGCTTGTAGGTGCCACCCGTAGACAGGATTTCAACGCCAGCGGCGTGCAGCGCCTGGGCGAATTCAACGATACCGGTTTTGTCAGACACGCTGATGAGTGCGCGGCGAACCGGAGTAATATCGGCGGGAGTCTCGTTTGCAGGGATGTGAGTGCTCATAGGGTACTGTATTCGTTAACGTGAGTGTGAGGTGTCGTCAGTGCGGATCAGAGCATGCCGTACTGTTTGAGTTTCTTGCGCAGCGTGCCACGGTTCAGGCCCAGAACGATGGACGCTTTGGTCTGGTTGTCGCGGGTGTAACGCATGACGGTTTCCAGCAGGGGTGCTTCTACTTCGGCCAGTACCATGTCGTACAGTTCAGAGACGGGTTGTCCGTCCATGGCGTCAAAGTAGTTTTTCAGTGCGATCTCAACGCTTTCGCGCAGGGTGTGGGTTGAGTCGGCGATGGTGTTGAAATGATTCTCAGATTTCGCGGGTTCTGTCACTGGTTCGACCTGTCTTAAGATTGCTTCTGTGCTCATGCGGCTACTTCCTTTCGTAACGCTTTATCCCGAAAATACTCAGCGACAGCGGCAAGCTGCGCGTCGGGACTCTCCAATTGATTAAACTGTTTGCGGAAACCATCGCCCGGCTGGCTTTTCAGGTACCAGCTGACGTGTTTCCGAGCGATGCGTACGCCGAGGTACTCACCGTAAAATTCGTAGAGACCGTGCAGGTGTTTTTCCAGAATCTGCTGGACTTCGGCCAGTTCTGGGGCGGGCAGTTGCTCGCCGGTATTAAGGTAATGAACCACCTCACGGAAGATCCAGGGGCTGCCTTGGGCGGCACGGCCAATCAATACGCCATCGGCACCGGTATAGCGCATAACCTCGGCCGCTTTGCGGGCGTCGGTGATGTCACCGTTGGCAAATACCGGCAGGTCGATGCTTTGTTTCACATCGCGGATGGTGTCGTACTCGACGGTATTGGCGTAGCCACAGGCACGAGTGCGGCCGTGGACGGCCAGCGAGACAATGCCGCTCTCCTGGGCGATGTTGGCAATGCGTACGGCGTTGCGTGAATCCGGGCACCAGCCGGTGCGGATTTTCAGGCTGACGGGCACGTCCACCGCCTCAACCACCGCCTGTAATATATCTTTCACCAGGGCTTCATCGCGCAGTAACGCCGAGCCCGCAGCCTTGTTGCACACTTTTTTGGCTGGGCAGCCCATGTTGATGTCGATGATCTGTGCGCCGTTGTCGACGTTAAAGCGAGCGCTTTCGGCCATCATCTGCGGCTCACCGCCAACAATCTGAACGGCAATCGGCTCAGGTTCGCCAGTGTGATCGAGGCGCAATTTGGACTTGCGTGTGTTGCGCAGTTCAGGCTTGCCGGAAACCATTTCGCCCACCACCAGGCCCGCCCCAAGTTCGCGGCACAGTTGCCGGAACGGACGGTCGGTGACCCCCGCCATAGGAGCCAGAACCACAGGGTTCGGTAGCGTATAAGGACCAATAGACGGCATGGAAGACAGTGGCCTTCTGGTTAAAAAGTGCGCGAAAAAAGAGGCGCTATGATACTCGCAAGACCTGTCTGAATAAAGGGGAAATTGAGCAGAAAATGCTCAATTTCGGGCTTGACTCTTATTGATTTCCGCGTATGAAAACACGGCGTGAAACCGCTTCCGGACCGGGGTTTACGACCTCAATGGCGATGTGCACAGGGACACCCGGCGGCATCTGATCGCCCGGGAGGACATCACCGGCCAGGTACTCGCTTGGCGAGAAGGTACGCTGCGCGACAATGCGGTCATTTAAATCGCGGAATTCCAACTCAACATCCGGGTAGGGCTGAGGGTGCTCTGCCGCATTGGTAAGCAGCGTATCTACCACCAGAACATCCGCTTCCGAGCGATGCGGATTGAAGACTGTATTGGAGGCACGGATGCGGGTGACGTCCTGAATGCCCGGCAGTTCGCAGCCGATCATGGCGCACGCCTGAGCGTAATAAGGGCGGAAGGTGGCATCACGTGACCAGGTATCCAGTCGGAACCAAGCTGTTTGTAGTGCGGCAACCACAATGAGTAGCAGGGCCAGTAATCCCCACAACCAATTCATGCGACGTGCCTGAGCTTCTTTGCGGAACTCAATAGGGTCGAGCGCCGCTTGCGGCACGTCGAGTTTTACTTCGTTATTGCTGTCGAGGTTGCCACCCAACGTCATGGTGTTGTCGGTCGCACTGTCAGACAGGTCGTTCAGTGCATCGTGCGGCGGCAGCTCGTTGAAATGAATTTCTTCATGGGCGGCGTCGTCTTGGGTGTCGTCAACGTACTCATCAACGTAGTCATCGACATAATCGTCAACGTAAGGCTCGTCGTCTTGCGGTGTCTGACGCTGTTGCTGGTGCAAGTCAGTAAATGAGAACTCACCGCCGCGTTCGAACTCGGCAATGGAATCCAGATCCGGATCGGGCAGGTCGGTGCCTGTCTGGCTGGTATTGCTGCCTTCCAATAACCCCAGCGCCCAGCTTTCGTCGTCATCTTCGGTGTATTCGTCATCCGAAGGTGGCGCGATGTCAGAGAAATCGCCCGAGACAAGCTCAGACAGATTGGCGGTGTATTCGTTGGTTTTCGGCTGAGGCTTTTTCACCTCACCTAACAGGTCTTCGAGTTCATCCGTGGCTTCCATGTTGTCGTGGAAGCGTAGGTTGTCGAGCGCGTCGTCCTGAGTGGTTTCCGTCGACGGCTGATCCTGAGCGGCTTCAGCGGCGGCGAGCATGTCATCCAGCGAGTCGGCGCCATCACCACCGGCTTCGCTCATGGCGTCGTCCAGCAGTCCGGCAAAATCGTCCAGCCCGTCATCATTAGCGTCGTCCGGAGTGTCATCAGCAGTGCCACCAGGCTCGTTGCCTGACGCCTGTTCAGGTTCGCTTTCTGTTGCCGTGGATGAATCACTTTCGAGGTCGGACGCCGGTTCATCGGAGGTGATGACCAGGTCGCCGAGGGCGTTGTCTTCGGAATCAAACTCGAAATCACTGTCGATGTCTTCGTTGCCGAATTCGTCCAGCAGGAAGTCGAAGGTGTCTTCCTCTTCTGGGCCGCTCGTTGTCGGAGAGTCTTCTCCCTGTGCGCTCTTTTTGTCCGAGAGTGCTTCGCTGCTTTCGTCGTTTGTCTCTGCTGATGTTTCTACCGAGGTGGCGGTCAGCTCAAGGCTTGGCGCATCTTCAACGGAAGAAGCTTTGGACTCGCCTGCGTCCGACAGACCAAAATCAGTAGATTGCGCTGGTTCCAGACTTAAACCGCCGAGTATGTCACCGTCGTCGGATGCTGATTGCTCCGCATGATCGGCATCGGAATCGGTCTCGTCTGATTCGAATGCGTCGAACGTGCTGTCGCTTACTTCGAGGACATCGTTCTCTTCCAGCGATGCCAGCGTGTTGGTT
>Ga0255776_10004197_pt1 | contig 15260 bp, 13 predicted proteins | sample 071ome_19_FD_179974 | JGI IMG/M metagenome (GOLD analysis project Ga0255776, IMG submission 179974) | Coastal salt marsh microbial communities from the Groves Creek Marsh, Skidaway Island, Georgia - 071413AT metaG (version 2) | ecosystem: Environmental > Aquatic > Marine > Intertidal zone >... | reverse complement strand
GTTGGCTACCCTGGTCATTGTGATGGGGTCCCTGATAACCATCCTGGGCGCCCGCGGTGTGGCTCGTGTGCCTAACGACGGCATCTTCCTCGGTATTTTTGCGGTGACCGGTTTTGGTTTGTTGTTTACGTTGGCGATACGCAACGTGCGCAAGCCGGAAGTACATAAACGCCTTATCCTTCTGGCTATGCTACCCATCCTGCCGCCGGGCATTCACCGCCTCTACATGGTGCCGCTGGGGTTGAACGGCTTTCCGGTCGTGGCCATGTACATCACGCTTAACCTGATGGCGCTGGCCATCCTCTTTCAGGAGTGGCGCCAGCACAAAACCATCAATACATACACCTGGATTGGTGTCGGCTGGATCGTGTTCCAGCAGATCATGCATGCGACCTTCATCAATACGGAAATGTATTTCGATATCCAGGCCTGGGTAGGCAGTCTCGCGGTATACCGCTAGACCGGTGGCTGGCCTCAGTCCAGCCGCTTCCTGAACTTCAGGGTGGCAATCAATAACCCGATCACCGTAAAGCCCAGCAGGAACAGGGCATCCTCCTGCACATTTTCCACACTGGCACCGCGTAACACCACGCCACGAATGATGCGCAGAAAATGCGTGGCCGGCAGTACCTCGGCTATCCACTGTGCCAGTTCCGGCATGCCCTCGTAGGGAAACATGAAGCCAAATAACAGGATGGAGGGCAGCAGGATGAAGACCGTCATCTGCATGGCCTGCAACTGGGTTTTGGCGATGGTCGAAATGATGAGGCCCAGGGTCAGGCTGGCGGCGATGAAGAGCAGGGTGGCGATGACAATCTGGCTGATGGCACCGTTGATCGGGACACGGAAGACAAGGTGGCCCAGGCCCAGGATGATGCTCATCTGCACCAGCCCGATGAGGATGTAGGGAATGATCTTGCCCAGCATCAGCTCCAGCGAATGCACAGGGGTGGTGATCAGCAGTTCCAGGTTGCCGCGTTCGCGTTCGCGGACGATGGCCGTGGAGGTGAACAGGATCATGGTCATGGTCAGGATGATGGCCAGCAATCCCGGGACGATATTCACCGCGGTGCGCTGTTCCGGGTTGAAGTACTGCACCACTTCAAAAGTAGGCGCCGGCGGCAGGGCAGTACCTCGCGCCAGGTCTGTCAGCGGCATGGAGCGCAGGCTGCGAATGCTGGAGGCAACAATGGTGTCGGAGCCATCCACCAGCCATTGCCCCAGGGGGCGCGGATCCATATCCCCTGCGGAGCTGCCGCCACCGGCTGCCTGCTGGCTTTGTACCATGCGCTGGTCGAGATCCCGCGGCAACACCAGCACGGCGCGCACATCGCCATCGGTAATGCCCTGTTCAGCAGCCTGCACGGAATCGTAAACGGCCGTGAACTCCACAACCTGTGTCGCCAGCACGGCGGCACTGATACTGCGCGAGGCATAGCTTTGTGCCTCGTCAAGCAGGCCGGCGGGAATGTGGCGCACGTTGGTATTGATGGCATAGCCGAACAGCAGCAGCTGGATCAGTGGAATCATCACGACCATGCCGAAAGTCAGCCTGTCACGCGAGAGTTGCCTGAACTCCTTGAAGGTGATGGCACTGATGCGCAGCAGTGAGTTCACAGTATTTCCTCATCCGTTGAGGTGACAAAGACGTCCTCCAGCGAGGGGCGCACCACGCGCAGTTCAAAATCGCCGCTGCTGATCGCAGATTGCTGCTGCATCCATGCCAGGGCTCACTGACCCCATCATCTACCAGTACGCGCAGGCGGATGCCCTGCTGGGCAGCGGAAATGATTTCGGGCAGCTTAACCAGGTCCTTTTTGAGTTGCCTGAGTCCACTGCCGCCGATCTCCACGACATTGGCACCCATCTCGTCCATCAACTCCTGGGGGCTGCCATCAGCGCGCTTCTTGCCATTGGCCAGGATGGCCAGGCCGTGGCAGCGCTCGGCTTCGTCCATGTAGTGGGAGGACACCAGGATGGTGGTGCCGGCATCGCTCAGGTCGAAGAGTTTTTCCCAGAACTCGCGGCGGTTTTCCGGGTCTACCGCCGAGGTTGGTTCATCGAGAAACAGCAATTCGGGTTCGTGGATGGTGGCGGCTGCCAGGCCAAGGCGCTGTTTCTGGCCGCCGCTCATGGTATCGGCCAGTTGTCGCTTCTGGTCATTTAATTCGTAAAGCTCCAGGAGGGAGGCCACACGCTGTTTTTCATCGCGGCCATGCACGCCATAGATTTTCGCCATGAAACGCAGGTTTTCCTCCATGGTGAGATCACCATAGAGGGAAATTTCTGGGTCATGTAACCAATGCGCCGGCGCAGGGCTTCGGCCTGGGCCGGCAACTTCAGGCCCAATACATTGATCTCGCCGCTATCCGGGTTAAGCAGGCCGGTGAGCAGGCGAATACTCGTGGACTTGCCGGAGCCGTTGGGACCGAGAAAGCCATAGATACAACCTTTGGGAATTTGCAAATCGAGACTGTCGACGGCTTTCAGGTCGCCGAAACTGCGTGTCAGCCCCGTTGCTTCTATGGCCATCTCCGTCATGGCAAGCCCTCAGGGCAGGATGACTTGTGCCGGCAAACCGGATGGCAGTCCAGCGGCATCATCACCAAGCTGCACTTCGGCCAGGTACATCAGGCGGGAGCGCTCTTCCCGGTTGAGCGCGTAGTAGGGGGTGAAGGCCGGTTCCACCGAAACCCAGCGCACGGTACCGGAAAGGGCTTGCTCGATACCATCGACCCTGACCTGAAGTGTGTCATCGACACTGACCTGGGCGCGCACCGGCTCGGGAATATAGGCACGGGCAAAAGGCGGGCCTTCAGCCAGCACCACGGCCAGGGGAGCACCCACGTAAACCCGTTCTCCTTAGTTCCAGGGCAGGTTGTCCAGGATGCCATCACGGGTGGCATGGACGGTGAGGTTGTCCAGGTTCTGGCGCTCGCGATTAAGTTGGGAAATAGCGGCGTTGAGCTGGGCCTCGGCCAGGCGGATGTCTTCCGGGCGCGTGCCGGCGTTAAGCAGGCGTAACTGGTCTTCGGCTTCGTTCAGGGCGGCCTGGCGGGCGTCGCGACGACTGTTTGCGGTTTCCAGTTCGGCAGCCGGTGCCAGTTGCTGGTTGACCAGCCTTTCGGTACGACGAATGTCCTGCGTGATTTCCTGCAGGGTGGCGCGTGCTGCTTCCACACGGGCTTCTGCGGCCATGATCTCTTCTTCCCGGGCGCCGTTGCGCAGCTTTTCCAGGTTGGCCTCATACTGCTGGACATCGGCTTCCGCCCTGGCGACGACGGCCTGTTGCAGGCTGTCATCCAGTTGCACCAGCAGGTCGCCACGTGATACGGTGCTGCCTTCCCGAATTGGCAGGGCAGTGATGACTTCTGCGGCCGTGGCAGATAGGGTGATGCGGTCGCGTTCCAGTGTGCCCAGGGCCACGGTGGACTCGTTTGACTCACCGCAGGCACAGAGCAACAACAGCAATGCGGTGTTAACCAGAATCCTGTTGTGTTGACCTGTCATGGGGTCCTCCCATACTTGCGCAGATTACAGGTAAAAAAAAGCGGCCTGTCGGCCGCTTTAATAGTAACTGATTATTGCTCCATTAATCCTGCCCGCAGCGAGAGCAGCCAGTTTTTCACGGCCTCTACATCCTCCTCGCTGACAATATGTCCCAGGTTGGGCATGCCGCGACCGGCATAGGCGCCTTCGCGAACGATGTTCTGGATGATGTCGTAGGTTGCCGGTGCGGCATAACGCAGGTCGGCCAGGGAGCCGCCACTGGCGCCACCGGCACCATGGCACAGCATGCAGTGAGCGGTGTAGATGTCCTCTCCATGGGCCAGGACTTCCGGATCATCGTTGTAATCGATGGCGGTCAGCTCCGGCAAAGGCTGGCTTTCGGCTGGCACAATCTCGTCGCCATTGAGGCGAAATGCCCAGAGCCTGCCTTCCGGTTTGTAGGCGCCGCTGGAGTTCGGCCCGATGAGGCCGCCGGAACCGCCCCAGCCGGCCAGCACGGCCACGTACTGGACGCCATCAAGCTCGTAGGTCATTGGCGCGGCCATGATGCCGCTGCCCAGGTAGACCTGCCATACCAGCTCGCCAAAGTCGGCGGTGTAGGCCCGCATATAGCCGTCAGCGCCGCCCTGGAATACCAGGTTGCCGGCGGTAGTCAGGGTGCCGCCGTTGATGTTGAAATCGTATTCACGGGTCCAGCGCGGCTCGCGGGCGACCGGATCCCAGGCCAGCAATACGCCCGGTGAGTCATAGACCGGGCCGGTGCCTTCAGCGTAGGCATCGTCCGGGCGTACAGGACGCTCTGTCTGCGTGCCCAGACCGATACCCAGGTTCCAGCCGGCATCTTCATAGTCCCAGTTCTCGTCGATAGAGTAGGGGAAGGAACCGCCCTGATTGGTGGGGATATACATCAACCCGGTATTCGGGTTGTAGGACATGGGATGCCAGTTATGTGCCCCGCCAGGTCCTGGTGTGAGAAAGCTGATCGCGTTGTCATAGCGCGCCTGCGGGGTTTCATTGGGCCTGCCGGTTTCCAGGTCGATACCTGTTGCCCAGGTCACACGGGCATAGGCGTCGGCGTAGATCAGGTCTCCGGTTTCGGCATCCAGCACATAGAAGAAGCCGTTCTTCGGCGCTTGCATGACCACCTTGCGGGGCAGGCCGTTGATGACAATTTCCGTCAGCATCAGCGGTTGTACGGCAGTGTAGTCAAAGTTGTCCGCCGGCGTGGTCTGGTAATACCACTCCACGCTGCCGTCATCCACATCCAGGGCGACGATTGACGACAGGTACAGGTTATCGCCAATGCCTTCGCTGCGGTATTCATGGCTCCAGGGTGAGCCGTTGCCGGTACCCACGTATACCAGGCGCAGTTCAGGATCGTAAATTATCGAATCCCAGGGATTGCCGCCGCCACCGACTTCCCACCAGTTGCCGGCCCAGGTGCCGGCCGCAAATTCTACGTCTTCGTTTTCAAAGCCATCGGCCGGGTTGCCGGGCACGACCCAGAAACGCCATTCGATTTCGCCGTTATCCGGGTTATAGGCCGTCAGGTAACCGCGGGTGCCCAGTTCGGCGCCGCCATTACCGATCAATACCTTGCCGTCGGCGACCCGGGGTGCACCGGTGATGGTGTAGGGTTTGTCCTGGTCAACCGTGACCACGCTCCATTCCACTTCCCCGGTATTGGCATTCAGTGCCACCAGGCGGCCATCGATGATGCCCGCAAAGACCTTGTCTCCGTAAATGGCCACACCGCGGTTGACCACGTCACAACAGGCTTTCCAGCCCAGGGAACGATCCACCTGGGGGTCATAGCGCCAGAGCTCTTCACCGGTACGGGCATCCACGGCAAACACGATGGACCACGAAGCGGTGGCATACATGATGCCGTCCCTGACAATGGGTGTGGCTTCCAGGCCGCGGTAAGTGCCGGTGTCATAGGTCCAGGCAGTGCCCAGTTCGGCGACATTGGAAAAGGTGATCTGGTCCAGCGGACTGTAACGGGTTTCACCGTAATCACGGCCGTAGGACAGCCAGTCCTCGGTATTGCCCTGGGCATTGACCAGTTCCGCATCGGTAACCGGCTCGATGCCGGTGTCTTCAACCGGTGCCGGCATAGTGGCAGCTGACTCCTGGGACTCCGGTTCCTGTGAGCAACCGGCAAGGCCCAGCAGGGCAGCCAGGGTAAGGACAGTAATAAGTGAGCGAGATGCTTTCATGCAACATTCCCCCTTGAATGTTTGACAACTTGTGCAGGCGGCAAAGTCTATCACACAGATCATGGAAAAGAGGAAAGAGACAAGAGGCAAGGGGCAAGGAACGACACGTCGGGCTTTACCGAATACCCGGGACATCGTAGGTCGGGATAGGCGCAAAGCGCCGTTTCCCGACGTGAGCATTTGCCTCATGTGAAAATTCGATGTCGGCAAACGCTTCGCTTATGCCGACCTACACTTATCGCCGAAACACTCGCAACCACCGCCAGAAATTCAACAATCCGGACAACGAACTGGCCACATAGGTCAGCGCACAGGCTGTCAGGATTTTGCGGGCGGCGCGGTAATCGGTGTTGTTGATGTACTGGCCTTCCTTGAGGATGGGCAGGGCGCGGCCAAAGCTGGCGTCGAATTCCACGGGCAGGGTCACCAGGTGCACGATGGTGTTCACCAGCATGCTCAGGATCACCACGATCATCAATGGCAGGGCCAGGCGTGCCCCGGCCGGGGCAAAGGCAATAAAGGGCATGACCAGCAGGGCCACACCACCAATGCGCTCGAGCTTCTGGGCGGACTTCACCATGCGCGTGCGGGTGGTCAGGGGTTTGTACTGCTTGTAATCCTGCAGGGCATGCCCGAACTCGTGGGCCGCTACCGTGATGGCCGTGAGCGAACGTGCATCCAGGTTGTCCTTGGACAGGCGCACCACCTTGTCCGTGGGGTCATAATGATCACCCTGCTCGGTACCTTCCACGTTCAGGTAACCCATGTCGAACTTCTTGCGCAGGTGCTTGACCAGTTCAGCCCCGGTGCCGGGAATATCCTCGCGATGGCCGCTGTACTTCTGCAGCACATGCTTGGCCCAGTATCCGGGACCAAGAATGACAACAAACAGGAGGATGCCGAGAATCAGGTAAATCATGGTGGGCAGTGTAAGGAATAAGGGTGCAGGAAGTCATGTTATTTGCAAACATGAAAAATTGTGTCACTTTTATCCATATCGTCTTCTTGGTGGGATAGCGAACTACTTCTTTCCAGGCTGCTCCCTGAAGAAAAAGAATCACTACAACAAATAACAAAAGGAAGCATTATGACCGTTTTCTCATCATTGCCCCCCGAAGCCCATCTGCTCCATGTCCTCAAACGATTTCCAAAAATGGTACCGTCGCTTCTGGAGATGCACGACGCCATTTTACGTAGTGAGTCAGGTCTCAGTGTGGGTGAGCGTGAGCTGATAGCCGCCTGTGTATCGCTCAATAATGCCTGTGAATTCTGTCATGGTGCTCACCATGCCGTGGCAAAAATGTTTGGTATCGATGATCACCTGCTTGCCCAGTTGCATGGCGACCTTGAAACTGCTGATATTCCGGAGAAGCTCAAGCCGATCCTGGCTTATGCCAGGAAGCTCACGCTGTCACCATCAAAAATTGTGCAGGCGGATGCCGATGCTGTCTATGCTGCTGGCTGGTCTGAAGATGACCTGTTTGATGCCATTTCAACCTGTGCCCTGTTCAATTTCATGAATCGCATTGTCGACGGTTCGGATATCAGTGTACCCTCGGATATCTCTCGACCAGACTCTGAACGACCGAAGCTGGATTCCTATGTGGCGTTGAATCATGTCATTGATAGTTTATAAAGTCTTATGCAGTTGATTCCCACTCTTCACGCCGACCCCCAGGCCCTCGCTCCTGGCTACCAGGCCGCTGATCCCTTTCCTCACATCGTCATCGACAACCTGTTTGACGATGCCGCACTGAAGCAGGTGCTGGAGGTGTTTCCGACACCGGATGACATGCCCTGGCGTGCTTTCAACAGTGACACGGAAAAGAAGCTGGGTTACTGGCACACCAACACGGTGGCGCCACCCATCTGGGATTTCCTGCAGGCAATGAATGCACCGCCCATGCTCGACTTCCTGGAAAAGCTGACTGGCATCGATGGCCTGATTCCCGATCCCTATTTTGGCGGGGCCGGATTGCACCAGATTTTGCCCGGCGGGTTTTTGAAGGTGCACGTGGATTTCAATATGCATCCCAAGCTGAAGCTGGACCGGCGTTTGAACATGCTTATTTATCTGAACGAGGACTGGCAGGAGGAGTGGGGTGGTCACCTGGAGTTGTGGGACCGGGACATCAGCCGTTGCCATCACAAGATCGCGCCGCTGTTCAACCGCGCCGTGGTATTCAGCACCACGGACTGGTCCTATCACGGGCATCCGCATCCACTGGCGTGTCCGGAGGGGAATAGTCGGAAGTCCCTGTCTTTTTATTACTACACCAATGGCCGGCCCGAAGCGGAACGTTCACCGGATCACGATACGATATTCCGGATAACACCGGACGAGACGTAATTGTGTTGTCGGAGATAGTCCTTTGGGCCATTTCCGAACTAAAGTCGTCTGATGGGCTTGATCCTGATCATCCAGAGTTTTTTTAAGTCCTTTTAGACTTCTCATTGCGGTGACAAAACTGTACAGTGCCATGAAAAATATCGATACGAATAATATTGTCATCGCCTGCCAGTGAAGTATGTGCCGCCGGTGCAGTTTCAGGCTCGCTGATGACAGCAATCTTTAGTGGATAGCTATTAACCGGTTTCCAAAAACGGACAGGGCTGTCCCGGCAAGAAAAGCAATATTTGATGCACCAATTCGACCGCCTTAGTTATTTCTTTGCATTCCTCCTGATTGGCACCACCGGGTTCTTCCTCATCTGGGGAATGAACTATACCAATTACGCCAACGTCGTTATTTTCACGCTTGCGACCTTCTTCGGCATATTCATGGCCTTCAATATTGGCGGCAATGATGTGGCCAATTCCTTTGGTACCAGTGTCGGTGCGGGGACGCTTACCATGAAGCAGGCCCTGGCCGTGGCCGCGGTGTTCGAGGTCAGTGGTGCGGTGATTGCCGGCGGTGAAGTGACCAATACCATTCGCGGCAATATCGTGGATCTGTCGGAAATCGCCCTGGATCCCATGGATTTCATCTACATCATGATGTCGGCCCTGCTGGCCGCCGCCCTGTGGCTGCTGTTTGCCTCCCGGCGCGGTTTCCCGGTCTCCACGACCCACTCCATAATTGGTGGCATTATTGGCAGCTCCATCGTCCTGGGCATGTTGCTGGATGGGGCAGACACGGCCTTTTCCCTGGTCCAGTGGGAGCGTGTGGCCACCATCGCCTCGTCCTGGGTGATCTCCCCGGTGCTGGGTGGTTTTGTGTCCTGGGCCCTGTTCTCCCTGATCCGGAACCACGTCATTCTGCATGATGAAGAGTCCGAGCGTCGACTGCTGGAAGTCAAGGCGGAAATCCTGCAGAACAAGGAAGAGCCGCGACCGGCCTATGAACGCCTGGAAGAAATCCAGCAGATCTCCTTTGCCAGTGTGACGGCGAAGGAGGCCGACTTTTTCAAGGAAGGTGATCCCAACCAGCTGGAATTCGGCTCCTTCCACGAGCAGCACCTGAACGAGGAGAGGATGCACAGTGCGGATGCCCGGCGTGCCCTGGAAACCTGGGTACCGCTGGTTGCGGCACTGGGCGCTGTGGTGATTGCTGCCATGATGGTCTTCAAGGGCCTGAAAAACCTCGAGTTCGAATTAAGTACCCTGAGCAACCTGCTGATCATGGCCATGGTGGGCGCTGCCGTGTGGATGGGTACCCTGATTTTTGCCCGGTCACTGAAAAATGAACCGCTGAGCAAATCTACCTTCATCCTGTTCAGCTGGATGCAGGTGTTCACTGCCTGCGGGTTTGCCTTTTCCCATGGCTCCAATGATATCGCCAATGCCATCGGCCCCTTTGTTGCCATCCTCGATGTGCTGCGCACCGGGACGATAATTGCCTCGGCCTCCATTCCGCCCCTGGCCATGATTACCTTCGGCATTGGCCTAGTGGCAGGGTTATGGTTTATTGGCCGTGAAGTGATCATGACGGTGGGACATCACCTGACCGAAATGCACCCGGCATCGGGCTTTACCGCCGAGCTGGCCGCGGCCGTGGTGGTCCTGATGGCCTCCCTGCTGGGTATTCCGGTCTCCAGCACCCACATCCTGATCGGTGCCGTGCTCGGCATCGGCATCGTCAATGCCCAGACCAACTGGAAGCTCATGAAACCCATCGGGTTGGCGTGGGTGATAACCCTGCCAGCAGCGGCGCTGCTCAGCGGCCTGCTGTTTGTGCTCTTGAGAAATATTTTCTGAGCCACTGGCTGCAAGTCCACCCGGTTCGAGTATCCTGTCGGCAATGAATACCACACCACAACATGGGAAAGGGGCTGTTGCCCGAGTCCTGTACCTGCCCCATGGCGGCGGTCCCATGCCGCTGCTGGGTGACCCCGGCCATGCCCGGCTCATCAGTTTCCTGGAAAGCATTCCCCAAAGACTGGGTACACCAGAGGCGATCCTGGTGATCAGTGCCCACTGGGAAATGCCCGTGGCCCATGTGACCGCGAGCGAGGCACCGGGCCTGATCTATGACTACGGCGGCTTTTCCCCGGAGTCCTACGAGATTACTTACCCGGCACCGGGCAGCCCGGCCCTGGCAAAGGAAATCGTTGGCCTGCTGACAGCCGCCGACATACCCAGTGTTGCCGAGGGGCATCGGGGCTTTGATCATGGCATGTTCGTGCCTCTAAAGCTGATGTACCCGAATGCCGACGTGCCGGTAATCCAGCTTTCCCTGCTGGCCAGCCTGGATGCCGGTGAACACATTGCCCTGGGCAGGGCGCTGGCTCCCTTGCTGATGAAAAATATCCTGGTGGTGGGCTCCGGTATGTCCTTCCATAACCTGGGTGCCTTTTTTACCCCCGGCATGGGGAATGACGCGAACAAGGCTTTTGAACGTTGGCTGCAGGACACCTGCACTGCCGGGATACCCGAAGCAGACCGGGAAAGCCTGCTTGCCCACTGGCACCAGGCACCGGCGGCATTGCAATGTCATCCACGACCTGAACACCTGTTACCACTGCACGTGTGTTACGGGCTTGCCCGATCAAAGGGGGAAGTTGTGTTCAGTGAGTCGGTGATGGACAAGCAGGTGACCGGGTTGCTCTGGGAATGAAGGACGAAGGAGCAAGGGACAAGGTACAAGGAACATCTCGTCGGGCTTGTCCGAGTCGTAGGTCGGGATAGGCGCGAAGCGCCGTTTCCCGACGATCAATTACTCACGATGTTAAAAAATTAAATATCGGTCAGGCTTCCGCCGCTTGCTCCTGCATCGGTATGGCTGACACATCTTTTTCTGCATCCATGAGTTTCATCAGCATGCGCCGGGCGCGGACAGAGTTCTCGTCACTGTGTTTCATGACTTCACGCGCCGGGGTACATCCGCTTTGCAGCAGTTGTTCGATGGCCTGTGAGGCGTCGATATCTTCCTGCACCACTTTCTCAAGGTAACCACGCATGTTTTCTATTTGCTGGACATCCACCGATGCCAGGCCGAAATGGTAGTAGCAGGAATGCCTGGTCGCCGGCGTGATGGCATGAAAGATATACATGGCGCGCATGGGCTCACCGGCACGGGCATGGTCATCCGGAAAGGTCATCTCTACCGAGCCGGCATGCAGCCCGGGGTAGTAGAAATTCATGGCGCTGACCTGGTTGATCTTGCCTTCGTAATCATGGAATTCCTTGACCACGGGCGGCGCAGGGCAATCACGGATGGTGCGGGAGCTGTATAGCACTCCGGGGCCTTCGGAGAGGTCTTCCGGGACCTCGGCATTACCGCTGGAACCGATGCTGTCGCCATGCAGGAAAGCCAGGTGTGAAAGGTCGGTCAGGTTGTCAGTGAGAAGCTGGTAACGGGCCTGTACTTCATAGAAATACAGCGGACTGGCAGTGAGGTTGTCACCGTTATGGCCGATGGCCTCCAGGTCCGGCAGCAGGGCAGTATCTGCCTGCGCGGGATCACCAGGCCAGACCCAGACCCACATGCCGTGCTCCACCACCGGGTATTTCTTTAGCTTGCAGCTGGCAGGGATGGTGTCCTGGCCGGGGATGCGTGTGCATTGGCCATCGGTATCAAAGGAAATGCCGTGGTAGCCGCACGTGATGACATCATCTGCCAGGTGACTGTCGGCCAGGGGGTAAAAGCGATGTGGGCACAGGCCACTGAGACAGGTGATCTCACCGTCTTGTTTGCGAAACAGCACCACCGGCTGGTTCAGTACCTGGCGTGACAACAATGCACTGGTGACATCCTGGCAGAATGCCACGACATACCAGCCGTTGTGGACGGCGTAATAACCCTCTTTGAACGGATACATGAATCCCCCTCAAAACCTGTTTCCGGTTTCGGAAAGCATAACAGAATGAAAGGGGGCTATGGACAACACGTGGGGCTTGAACGATTGTAGGTCGGGATAGGCGCAAAGCGCCGTTTCCCGACGTTGGGCTTCAACAAATGCTGCGGAGTCGATGTCGGCAAACGCCCCTTTGGGGCTATGCCGACCTACGAAACTGGTTTTTTTTGGCCATAAAAAAGGGCGCCAGAGGCACCCTTTTCAAGCTTGGTTTCTTTCTTATTATTTAGTATTTGTAGTGCTCTGGCTTGTATGGGCCTTCGACTTTCACACCAATGTACTTGGCCTGGTCGTCGGTCATGCGGGTGATAACACCGTCAAAGCCCTTGACCATGCAGGCAGCCACTTCTTCGTCCAGTTTCTTCGGCAGTACTTCAACCTTGATGTTGCTTTCCTTGAACTCAGGATCCAGGTCGGCGAACTTGCGTTCCCAGAGATACATCTGGGCCAGTACCTGGTTGGAGAAGGAACCGTCCATGATGCGTGAAGGATGGCCGGTAGCGTTGCCCAGGTTGATCAGGCGACCTTCGGAGAGCAGGATCAGGAAGTCTTCCTTGCCGTCCTCCAATTTGCCGCGCACGATCTTGTGAACCTGCGGCTTCACTTCTTCCCACTTCCAGTTCTTGCGCATGTAGGCAGTGTCGATTTCGTTGTCGAAGTGACCAATGTTACAGACGACGGCAGCAGGTTTGAGTTTCTGCAGCATGTTGGCGTCACAGACATTGATGTTACCGGTGGTGGTCACGATCAGGTCGGTGGAGCCCAGCAGTTCCTCGTCGATGCAGTCGATTTTGCCGGTGTTGATGCCGTCCTTGTAGGGAGATACGACTTCGAAGCCGTCCATGCAGGCCTGCATGGCACAGATCGGGTCGACTTCAGAGATCTTCACAATCATGCCTTCCTGGCGCAGGCTGGCAGCAGAGCCTTTGCCCACGTCACCGTAACCTATAACCAGGGCTTTACGGCCGGACAGCAGCATGTCAGTACCGCGCTTGATGCCGTCGTTCAGTGAGTGGCGGCAGCCGTACTTGTTGTCGTTCTTGGACTTGGTCACCGAGTCGTTGACGTTCACGGCCGGTACTTTCAGCTCGCCGGCTTCCATCATTTCGTACAGACGATGTACGCCGGTTGTGGTTTCCTCGGTGATGCCGTGAATGTTGTCCAGCATCTCGGGGTATTTCTCATGAACCATGGCAGTCAGGTCACCACCGTCGTCCAGCAGCATGTTGGCATCCCAGGGCTTGCCGTCCTTGAGGATAGTCTGTTCGATACACCACTCGGCTTCTTCCTCGGTCTGGCCTTTCCAGGCATAAACCGCAACACCGGAAGCGGCCATGGCGGCAGCAGCGTGGTCCTGCGTGGAGAAAATGTTACAGGAGGACCAGCGTACTTCGGCACCCAGTGCTTTCAGGGTTTCAATCAGTACGGCAGTCTGGATGGTCATGTGGATACAGCCAATGATCTTGGCGCCCTGCAGGGGCTTTTCTTCACCGTACTTTTCGCGCAATACCATCAGGGAAGGCATTTCAGACTCGGCAAGGATGATTTCCTTGCGGCCGAAGTCTGCCAATCCAATATCCGCGACTTTGTAATCTTCTTTACTCATTTTAGTTTCCTGTTTCCTTTTAGTTATTCGGATAAAACAGGGACAGAGCACGCTTTGCGTGGTCTGTCCCCTGGCTTGTTGTACCAGCCTGCTTCTATCTGACTGGGCGTCTAACTATCAGATACCGGCGTCTGCTTTCAGTGCATCTGCCTTGTCGGTTTTTTCCCAACTGAACTCATCACGTCCGAAATGCCCATAGGCGGCAGTGGGACGGTAAATCGGGTTCAGCAGGTCCAGCATCTTGATGAGGCCGGCAGGCTTGCAATCAAAGTTTTCCCTGACCAGCTTGGTGATTTTCGCATCATCAATCTTGCCAGTGCCGAAAGTGTCAACCAGGATGGAGGTAGGCTCGGCTACACCAATGGCATAGGAGAGCTGTACTTCACATCGGCTGGCAATACCGGCAGCCACGATGTTCTTGGCAATATAACGTGCCAGGTAGGCCGCTGAACGGTCAACCTTGGAGGGGTCCTTGCCTGAGAATGCGCCACCACCGTGACGGGCCATGCCGCCGTAGGTATCAACGATGATTTTGCGTCCGGTCAGGCCGCAGTCGCCGTGTGGGCCACCGACAATGAACTGGCCGGTTGGGTTGATGTGGTACTTGGTGTCGCCATCGAGCATGGAGGCTGGCAGTACCGGTTTGATGATTTCTTCCATGACTGCTTCACGCAGGTCTTCCTGGCTGATGTCGGCAGTATGCTGGGTTGACAGTACTACAGCGTCAATGGACTGCGGTTTGCCGTCAACGTAACGGTAAGTCAGCTGGCTCTTGGCGTCTGGCAGCAGGAAAGGCAGTTTGCCGGCCTTGCGTACCTCAGACTGCTTTTTCACCAGCAGGTGTGAGTAGGTAATCGGGGCCGGCATCAATACGTCTGTTTCATCACAGGCGTAACCGAACATAAGGCCCTGGTCTCCCGCACCCTGTTCCTTGTGCAGGCCTTCGCCTTCTGTCACACCCATGGAAATATCGGGTGACTGTTTACCGATGGCGTTGAGAACAGCACAGTTGTGTCCGTCAAAACCTTCTGATCCGCCGTCGTAGCCGATATCCAGGATGACACCACGCACGATACTTTCCACGTCGATAACGGCGGTAGTGGTAACTTCGCCGGCGACCAGTGCAAGGCCAGTATTTACCAGGGTTTCGACGGCGACACGGGATTTCGGATCTTGTTCCAGTAATGCATCAAGAATGGCATCTGATATCTGGTCCGATACTTTGTCAGGATGGCCTTCAGATACAGATTCCGATGTAAACAATACTGCTTCAGTCATACTGTTTTCCTTCTGTTTAGTGCAAATGTCAGTGCCGGAATTTTTGCGGCGACTGTTTGCCATGATGTCTTGACTTGCAATGCTGACCCACACGGATACGCTGAGTCTTTCTCAAGTCTCTTTATGTAATTGGTCTGTGATAGTTATATAAGTAGAGTCAAAGAAATCGTCTAACTACCTTGAACCAAGGCTACCTCCTGAACTGATTTCTTCCCCCGGGATTTGCCCGTAAGTAAATGCTTCAAGTTTGTATCCCGTGTCCGCCCAATCTGCTCTGTTAGCTCACGCCAATCCTTGGGGGGATGGTTGTATATTTAACCTGGGATATCTTGAATACTTGTAATTTTTATA
>Ga0255776_10004180_pt1 | contig 15297 bp, 16 predicted proteins | sample 071ome_19_FD_179974 | JGI IMG/M metagenome (GOLD analysis project Ga0255776, IMG submission 179974) | Coastal salt marsh microbial communities from the Groves Creek Marsh, Skidaway Island, Georgia - 071413AT metaG (version 2) | ecosystem: Environmental > Aquatic > Marine > Intertidal zone >... | reverse complement strand
TCGTTCATCTCTTCGCACTCGCTCTCAGCGATCCAGTTCCCGTACTCGCCGTCTTTCTGCCCGAAAATCTCGTGCGCTTGCGGCAACGCGCCCACCACGGCGAACACTTGCGTCCCTCTTTGAATCACGCTTTCTAAATACCACACGATTTCCCCGTGCACTTTCATCGGCGCCGCTAACTGAGAATTCAAATTCCACCACTGCCCTCTGATTTCTCGCATCGCGTACCAGTGCTGATGCGCGTTCAGCAAAAACGCTTTATTCTTCGCCGCTTCGTTCAGCTCGCTTCGCTGAAACACGTGCGTTAAAGTCAGCTGAAAACGCATTTCCAACGCTCGGTCCAACACTTGCAAAGAATAATTCCCGGTGTGCACGTCCACGTTCTCGCTCGGTCTCTCATCGAATTTCCTTCTATCTTCCGCGCTCGTGAGTAATTTCCTCTCCTCCTCGTCCAACGTTTCCGCTATTTTTTGTAAATCATTCGTCGTGACGTGCGGGCCTTGGAGCAGCGCGTTCAACGAGTGGTGACCGCACAACGCTAAAGTTTGTTTTTCCCAATAGATTCTCGCTTCTTTTCTTTTCGTCGTACTCATCGTGCTTTATGTTTCCTTCTTTTTTTTTCTCTCTCTCTCTCTCTCTCTCTTTATAAAAAGCAAACGAAGCGACAGCGCTCGCAGAGAAGAGAAGGGACGTCTGCCTCGCGAGAGAGAGAGCGCTCTCTCGCGCGCGTAGTAATAATAACGAAGAATACAGAAGATGGAATTTTTCTTCTTTTTGCCCCTTGCGAGTCGTATTTTTTTTTCCTTCACAAAAAAAAAAACAAAACGCAGCACAAACGCAAAATACGAAAATAGAGAACAACACAACAAAGAAAGAAGAAGAGAGAAAGAAAATGTCGTCGCTACTCGCGCACCAAACGCACCAACGAGACGACGTTGAAAAAGGAAAACTAACGGTCGATGTGATTCTAGAATCGAACCAAACGCTGAACGCGGTGGACGAGTACGAGCTCGATCTCTCTTCGAAAGGAATCAAAGCGATAGAAAATTTAGGCGGCACGAACGACCAGTTCGATTGCATCGACGTGAGCAAAAACGAAATCGTCAAGTTGGAGGGGTTTCCCAAGTTGAAGCGGTTGCACACGATCAACGCGAGCGAGAATAAGATTGAGAAAATTAACGGGACGAATTTGAGCGAGAACGTGCCGAAGCTGGAGTGGCTGCTGATGCAAAATAACAAGATTAAAAATTTGCACGACATCGACGAAATAGGGAAGGTTAAACGTCTGAAATGTTTGGTTTTGAAAGGGAATCCGGTGTGCGCGGTGGAGAATTATCGGCTGTATTGCATATACAAATTGAACGATGGATTGAGAATGTTAGATTACGAACGCGTGTACGCGAAGGAACGGGAAGCAGCGAAGAAGATGTTTGAAGGTGACGATGGGAAAGCGATCAAGGCGAAGACGTTTACCGTCGGCAAGAGAGGCGGAAGAGAAGAAGAGGAAGAGGACGAGGGGAAGAAAAAGAAAGGGAAGAAGAACGAGAAGAAAAATAACGCGGCGGAGTTGGCGAAGATTAAAGCCGCCATCGCAAACGCGACGACTTTGGAGGAAATCGCGATGCTCGAAAAAGCGATGGAAACCGGAGTGCTCCCTTCGGAATACAAGTAAGAATTGAAGTAGAAACTTTTTAGGCGATAATATTAACACGATTTAGAAGAGATTAGAACAAAGGATATGATAGAAAGAGAAAGAGAAAGAGAGAGAGAGAGAGAGAAGAGAAGAGACAGACGGAGAGTTTTTGATAATACGTACTACAAAAAATACAAATTAAAACTGATAATAAGAATTGATGATTGTATGTGTATAGATTCTTTCGCGCGCTAGCTCAATCAAATCAACGCGTAGTGCTCGCTAAACTGGCGATGAACTGCGCCAAGCATTTCTGTTCGTCCACTTTTTGCGACATGAAATGCCGAGTGACTTCATCGACCATCTTCGCTTTCCCTTTGATAACATCGTCGGTATCCGCGCCGGGCATTTGGTAAAATTTCTTATACTTGAGCAAAGTCGGTCCGGTGAGTCTGTTGAAGTTTACGTTGCAGTTTGGTTTTCCGGCGTTTCTTTTATCGACGATTCGTTTCATCGCCGCCGCGGCTTGTTGACTCGGCGGCCCGTTCCCGGGCGTTCTCGTCGGTCGTCGTAACCTCGCTTTCATGCCGCCTTCTTTATCAACTTCTTCGCCTTCTTCTTCCTCTTCTTCGCCCTCGCCATCTTCTCCGTCCCCTTCGCCTTCTTTCTTTTCGTCTTCTTCGCCGTCTCGTTCTTTCGAGCCCGCATTCTCGTCGTCCTCGTCCATCGCGTCTCCTCCATCCTTTCCTTCTCTCTCGTTGTTATCCTCGTCTTCATTCATCTCCTCGTCCCCGTCCAACTCTTCAATCTCTCCGCTCTCCACGTGCGACCCATCGTCGTCGTCTTTCGTTTGAAACTCGATCGATTCCACCTCCTCGCCCGTCGGTAACGAAACCACCTCCAACGCGTTCTTTTGCAACTTAACTTCCTTCCCGTTTTCGAGGACGAGCCAGTGCCACCCGCCCAAGCCGACGGATTTTTTCACCGTCGCGTTCAACCCGATCAGTTTCTGTTTCGTTCGGTTGTTGCCGGTGATTTTAACCTGCGATGGATTTTTTTTGTCGTTGTTGTTGAGTAGTGGTAGTAGAGTAAGAAGAAGAAAAGTCAGTCGGTGCGTGTGTTTTCTTCGAGAAAAGAGAGGCAAAAAAAAAGCGATCGAGAGAAGGAGAAGAAAAAAAAATTGAGAGAGAAAGTCCCTCTCTCTCTCTCCCCAACAACACGCGCTGTCCCCCCAAACGCACCTTTGTGTGCTTCGCGAGCTCGTCGTCTCCACCCATCTCGATGTGTTCTGGCGGTACTCTCTCTCTGCGCGCGCGTATTCTTTTATCTATAATACACTCTCTCTCTATTATTATGTGTATGTATTCCGCTGCGCTTTTTTTTCGTTTTCTAAAACTGCGGAACAAAATTCGAACTCTCTCTCTTTACTCGAGAAACTCAAAGAAGCGTCGTCGTCGTCGTCGTCGCGTTTACTTTTTGTTTCCTTCTCTCTCACAAACTCTCGCTTCTCGCGCGCGCTTGAAAATAAACGTGTTCTCTCTCTCTCTCTGCTTTTCCTAAAGAAGAGAGAGGGGTTGTGAAGAAAACGCGCGCGAGAAAATGCACGCAGATTTTTATTTAGGGTTTTATGCTCGCTTTGCAAAAAAAAGTGAACACAAAGAAAAGAGAGAGAGAGAGAGAGAAAAGCTCACGCAGCGCGCGCAGGAACATGCGTCCTGCTCTTCCTCGTCCTTTGAAGAGCGGTGGTTTTGTTTGTGGAGGAGCAGTGGTCGCGTCGACGTCTTTTTCATCGGTTTCTTCTCGTCCTTTTCGATCGGCGAATACGAATACGAAAAACATGTTTAAGTCAACATTCTCGTCGTCATCGTTATCGAGAACTTCGTCGTCAAATCTCGCGCGCTCTCCCGCTGCTGCTGCTTCTGCTGGTGGTGGTCTTGGCGGCGGTGGTGGTGCTTCGTCGTCCATCTCTGCGTCGGCGTTAGAAGGCGTCGTTTTGAGCGCGGCTTCTTCTGAACCGGCTCGAGCGGCGTTTTTCGTCACCTCTGGCGCTCTCCTCGTGGCTCTTCTGAGCAAAGTTTTCAAGCACAAAACGACGAGCGAAGTTTCGGTTTCTTGCCAAAAGACGGAGAAAAACGCAAACGTTTTGAAAATGTTGCACACGTTGCGGGTTGGATACGACGCGGTTACGGTGCTGAGAAACCCACACGCGTCGACGATAATGGCGACTTTCTTTAGAAAAGACGTGGAAGTGGAGTATCAGAGAGAGTTGTTGCCGATGGCGTGCGGCGGCGTGGTCGCTTTGGATTGGCCGTTGTCGGTGGACGATGAGACGCATAAGTATCGCGAACGCACGCCGGAGATGTTAGAGAAGACGAGAAATTTGGATAAAGATTTTGAGCCGCATAGAAAATCGATACCGAATCAAACGCCGAAGATTGATAAGGTATTGGAGGAACATTACAGGACGTTACCGGAGGACGCGCCGACGTTGGTGCTGATGTCCGGCATCGCCGGCGGATCGCACGATAAGTATTTGAAACACATGTTGAGAAGGGCGGTGATGAAAGGGTATCGAGTAGTTGCATTCAATGCGAGAGGGACGAGCGAATCACCTTTGCTGACGCCTCAGTTTTATAGCGCGAGTTTTACCGGAGATACGAGGGCGGTGATGAAGGAGATGAAGCGACGCTTTCCCAACGCGCCTTTATTCGCCGTCGGTTGGTCGTTAGGAGCAAATATTTTAACGAACACGTTGGGTGAGGACGGAGAAGACGCGGTGGTTGATGCCGCGTGTAGCATGTGTAACCCATTCGATTTGAACAGGTGCGACGAGAATTTGCAGAAAGGCTTTTGGGGTAAGCTATATTCGAAATCGATGGCGAACAACATGCGCAAGTTGTTCGAACCGCATAAACATTTGTTCCAAGGCTTGAGGGAATACGAACCGGCGTTGGTCAGGAAAGCGAGAACGGTCCGGGATTTTGACGAGGCAATCACGCGAGTGACTTTTGGATTTTCTTCCGTGGACGCCTATTACGAAGCGAGCGGGTCGAGAAGAAAGATTGCCGACGTGAGAGTCCCGTTGTTATGCGTCCAAGCGAAGGACGATCCAATCGCTTCGATCGAAGCGATACCTAGAGAGGAAATTGCGAGCAATGAGAACGTTATTTTATTAGAAACGGAAAGTGGTGGACATTTAGGATGGACGGCGGGAGCTGAAGCGCCTTGGGGTGCTCCGTGGCCGGATCAAGTAGCCATGGAATTTTTTGAAGTCCAAGCGCTCGAATGGAAGTCAAAGAGAGCAGATGCGACGAGAGCGAGGACCAAAGCTCCAGCCGAAGTTGCGGCTTAAAATTTCATCGTAAAATCGTCATTATGCTTCTTAGTTAGATACGTGTATTATATAAAAGTGCTAACGCATCAATTCTACTATTACTGCGTGTGCTATTTCTACTACTACAAGTAAACGCTTTGCTTTCGTCATTCCTTCTTATTCTTCTTCTTTTTCTCGTCTTCTCTCGTCTCGGGCATGACCAAGCATATTGGAACGCAAAATGTCGCCATACACAGTCCCAAGGCGACGTTAAAATACGCCAACGCGATCAGGACGACCATTAAGAGTATAAATGTGAATATTTTTACCACAGAAAAGACCTCTTGAAAGGACCATGAAGAAGAGGAAGAAGACAAAATCATCCATTTCTTGTTCTCGTACGCTTTCAACGTCTTGATACCCAACGCGACGAGCATAACTCCGAGCGTCCCGGCCAACTCAGCAACGCCTACGTATCTGTCATTCCCAATGAGCACGTACTCAAAACGGGCGTGGTGCAATTGCTCGACGAGATTGTTGCACGCTCTAATAGCTGTTTCTAGCGCGATACCACACGCGAGGTAATTTTCTATTCGAAAGTCTCGACCTTTTGTTCCTTCATCATCCTCCCTGCCTTTCTCTTTATCGTATACCATCGTGAACGAATCTATCGATTTCACTTTGAACGCTCCGTGAACTCCCGTAGGCTTACCAACTACCGATAACTTCGCAAACGACGTCCACGCTTTCGTATGTTCCACCCACTTCTCCCATTTTGTCTTCTTCGCGTCGATGACGTGCGTGCCGTGTACACTAAATCCCGACGACGTCCCTCGCCCCATTCGGGAGGAAAACTTTGCCACTTCAAATATGTCTTGATTTGGCAACGCTCCATTCCATCCATGAAGCTTTGCGAACATAGCAGACTTTGATTTTTCAAAGTTTTTCATGCCGTGTGGTGTTTCGATGCCAAACGCTTGGTGGATCTGCCCGGCGCGGAAGAAAACGTCTTCTTTTTTATTGTTAGTAACAGCACCATTGCCACGACCATCATTATCGTCCTCGCCTTCTTCTTCGCCCTCTAAATATGTCTCTAACCATTTTCCCGTCGCGCGAATTTTTGAAACCGGGTTCCCTTCTTCCAAATACTCAAAACACGTCGGCACGACCAACACCACGTCCCGTCCCAACCATTTCACCTTTCGCGACTTGACATAAAAGAACATCTCCAACGCCAACGCGACCGCGTCTGCTTCTTCTTCCTTAATCCTATCGTCGTTTTCACCTGCTGCTAAGCACCCGATCGGTGCGACAATTGCGATCGATTCTCTCCCATCTCCAAACTTTGCTCGAGCTACCGCGTGTAGCGCGTACGGGCGAACCGTCACCTCCGAAGCATCATCACCCGTTGTCGCCAACAAAATATCTCTCACCAAAACCTCCTTCGCTTCCCGTAAACTTCCTGTTTTCAACAACGCGTCCGAAAACCTCCTCGCGTTTTCGCTGTTCTCGTTATCGAACGCAGTTCTCGTGCTTCCCAGCAACAATCCGTTCTCGTCCACGTACGACGCGTTGCTCAAGTAATTCGTCGAGAACAAACACAACAAGAACAACGAAAACAAGTAAAAAAGCACATCGAAGGAGAGATGGAGTTTGTTTTTGGAAACGAGGAGAGATTTGAGTTTGGAGAGCATTCGAAGGAGGAGAGGATTGGAGGAGGAGGAGGAGGAGGAGGAGGAGGAGGAGGAAGGCATTCTTCTCGAACCAATCTTTCGATGGCTGCGCGTCTAAAAGAGCGTGGCAAATTTGTGTTGCGAGGAGCTTTGCTGTGTACGTAAAATTTTGAGAGAAGATACCACTTCGCAAATCGTTTTCATATTAAATTTTTGGATGTGACTACACTGTTGGTATCTCCCACTCTCTCTCTCTCTCTCCCTTTTTCATAGACTGCGCTTCTTGACTCGCTACTACATTGTTATTATTATTGATGATGACGATTAAAACTGCGAGCCTTTGACGTCTTGCAATACCCAGAACCCATCGGTCGTTTCGCTATCCGCGTCCGTTTGAATGGCTAAAAAGTGCAACCCTTTCGTTTGTCTCTTCACGCCTTCCCACTCTCTCGCTTCGTCTCTCAACTCTTTCGTTCTTCGAAAGAACGCGTAGTTCCAGCTCTCGTTGACACCGGTTTCCAAAACGATGGAGGAACTTTCCAAATCGACGGTAATCGCGCTCAATTCTAAGCCTTTCGTCCATCCGCTCAAAGCCGCCGCGCGCGCCGTGTACACGACTACACCTGGAATCAACGTATCGTCCGGTAAATCTGGGTCGATGTTCAGCAAGTCTCCAAACGCTTTACCTCTCGCCACGGCTTCCATTTCCTCCTTCACCCCGACCAAGGGCAAAGCGACAAAGGCCCACGACTCTCCTCTCAACGCGTCCGGCAACGGCTTCGGCGCTTGCGCGTCAAACGTCATCAGCGGCGCCGAATTCGGATCATACCCCGGATGTTTCTTATACACCGTCTCCATTCTCTCTTCCAACCAATTCAACATGGTTTGACACCTCCTAGACGGCAACGGTTCCAACTCGCACTCTTTACACGCTCTCGTGATGATCGTCATCATTTGACTCCGGAAAAATTTCACTTTTCTCGGCTGTTCTCCGGTTTCCTCCGTTCTCCTATCGACTACCTTCTGCAAAGCTTTCGATAACTCCACGGAATTGATTCGATTGTTCGGGAAAAACTCCGCGTGTTCGAACGAACGGTCTTCGTCCGTGATTAAAAGTTCCCACACTTTCTTTCCTCGGTCATCTTTTAAAGGGCGAGAGCAGAAATCGATTTGCCAATCCTTCGTTGTTTTCTTATTCATGTATCCGCTGACTCTTCTCTTCGCGCCTTCTCCTCGCTCGGGAGCAGGAGGCGCGTTTCTTATCGCCTCCTCCGCCGTTTGCGTCAGCAAAGAGTTCTCTTCGTTCGACGAAGACGACTCGCACGAGATGATGGATTTGCGGCCACGTCGCCGCTGATGACGAAAAAGCAGACCACCACGCGTCGTCGTCGTCGTCGTCGTCGTCGTCGTCGTCGCGTTCATCCTCGCGGAAGAAGAAGAAGAGCAGCACTGCGTGGACGCCACGACTCGTTGCACTAACGCCGACGATAGAGAAGACATGTTACTGTGTGTATATAATAGAAGAGGCGAGCGAAGATTAGTGCGGGGATACGTATGTGTTTTTTGTGTTTATCTTTTTTTTTCGCGAGATTTCTCTCCTTTGGGAAAATGGGTTCGTGGCTGACATTTCCCTCTCTCATCTCTCATCCGTCAGAGGTCTGAATGCTTTTGACTGCTGCTCTAAATATCAGCGGGCTATGTGAATATATCTATGACACTACAACTAGTACTAGTAATAAAAGGTCTCACTTTGTGTGTGTACATATTTACACACGACACATGCATTTAACCAACCATGCTCCTTTTCCTCCCTCTGGCCCTCACTTCCTCGTACCTCTTGAACGCCTCTTTACTTTTCCCGCACGTCTCTTTCCACGTCTTCAAACACTCTCGCCAGACGCGTTCGCCCTCGCTTTTATGCGCGGCGATTAACGAGCGCTCGAGTACGTATAAATCGACGCCGATATCTTCCTCGCCGACGATTTGGGTTTTGGATAAACCGAAATCTATGATGTATACAGAGTCGGTGCGCGCATGAACGAGAAAGTTGGAGGTGGTGAGGTCACCGTGGGTGATGTTGCCGTCGTGGAGTTTGGAGACGATGAGGCCGATTTCGTGACCGTATTTCACCGCGCGGAGGTGCGCCGGGGAAGACGACGAAGGAGAAGAAGGAGAGGCAGTGGTACCGTCGTTCGCGGAGCTTTTGGTGCGCGTATTGTCTTCATCTTCTTCCTCTTCACTTTCTCTTTCGGCGATTGATTTCAGAACCTCTTTCAAGGACTTCCCCTCTACGCGTTCCATGAATATCGACGCCGACGGTTTGTCCACGAACAAAACCGTCGGCGCTTGGACGCCTAAAATTCTCGCCTTCATCAGCGACCGACACTCGGCGAGCAATCGACTTCGCGTCAACTTTTGGTCCAAAACTGGATGTCTGTACTTTTTCTTAAACCTCTGCTTGACCACGCACGGCTTCCCGAGGAACGTGGTCGTAAAAACTCGCGCTTCCGCGCCTTGCGAGAGAAGACGAAGTTTTTGGTTGTTATTATTTGTTTTCGTCGCGATGATTCGCTCGAGAATGAGTAAGTCTTGGTCGACACCATCATCGCCGTTGTTGTTGTCGTTGCTTTTACCGAGACCGCGTCCTGTTGTTGTTGTTGTTGTTGTTGTTATCATCGACGTTGTCGTTGTCGTCATCTCCGCGTCTTCTCTCTGCGTCTGTCGTTCTTCTTCTTCTTCTTCTTTTTCGTCGATGTCCATCGTTTGCGTCGTTCGTTCGTTCGTTCGTGCGCGAGAAAAAAATGCGGTTTCGGTGCGAGAGAGAAAAAAAAAAGCCACACACACAAAAAACAACAAAAATAAAACGAAAATGATCGCGATGGAATCGCCTCCGCAGAAGTGCATGTGTAAAAATTGCAATTGCGAAAAGTGCGAGTGCAAAGTGTTGAGACGGTGCGTTTTGTTATTCGTCGTCGCGTCGTGAATGAACGCGACGCTTTGTTGTTATCGTAAACTTCGTCGCCGGGGTGGTGTTGGGGGAGGTGTTTTTCAATATTTTTGAAAGAGATACAAAAATACTCGCGTATTCTCTCTTCATTTTTTTACGCGCGCAATAATACACATCACACACATCTCTCTCTCTGTTTTCCATCTCAAAAATGCGCAGAATTCTGATGCCGATAGATTCGACGGGAGAGGACGTCGAAGTTCTGAACTGGGTGCTCGATAACGTGCATCGACCCGGCGATGAGATCGTGCTCTTACACGTGTGAGTTTTTTTTTATTATTTTTTCTCTCTCTCTCTCTCTCTCTCTCTCTCTCTTGGATGTGACGATGATTTTCTCGTAGGATACCAGCTCGCTTCCCACAGTACAGTTGGGGCATGTACGACGACTCCTTCGTGGAAGTTCCCGACCCCGAAGAAGAAAAGAAGTGGCGCGAAGATTGCGCACGTTACGTTGCGGAGACGCTCTTACCAATCTTGGATCAACGTGGGAAGAACGTTTCGTATAAACTGGACATCATCGCGTACGAGATGAACAACACGTCCATCGGAGAAGTCGTGTGCGAGAAGGCGTCGATTATCGACGCAGATCTGGTCGTCATGGCGAGTCATCGCAAAGGACGAGTTCAAGAGTTTTTCGTCGGATCGGTTACGAACTATTGCCTTCATCATTCGAAAGTTCCTCTGATCGTGTATAAAAGTTCGAAAGAGACGAAGAAGGAGAACGAGGCGTCGCCGCCGAAAAAAGATGCCGCAAAGACGTCATCGCAGCACAAGGAAGGCGAATCGTCGTCGATCGATTTTGAAAAGGTGACTCTTCAAGAGGGCTAGAAAGAAACGACGCTCAAAAGAAATCAACGAACAAAGGAGAAAGAGAGAGACGCTTTTAATAAACTGTTACTTGACTACTCATCAAAACGAGTAAACATTTTCTAACACTTGCTAAATGAACGTTCGTTCATCCCTTCCTCTCCTTTACCTGCTTCGTTATCCGTATCCCTCCACAATAACAAAGGTGTCGAAGCGTTATGAATCACCGCCTCAGACACTCGTCCGATGTGTTTGTTCGACCTTCCTCTTTGTTGAGATGCGCTCATCACAATCATATCGCATTCTTTTGCAGCCTCGCATATTTTCTTTGCAATCTCAGCTTCGTCCGTCGACGAATCCGTCCGTTCGATGAGTAACTTGATTCTCTTCACACCGTGAAAATTCAAGATCGGAACTATGACGTCGTAAACGTACTCTTCCTCTGAAAAGCTTTCTTTCTTATTCGCGGATACGTGAACGAGCCTCACCTCGTCTTTTTCTTCAACTTTCACCAAGGGAAGAAACCATTTGAACAGCAACGTTCCGTGCGTTCGGTCGTCGTCGGCTTCGGAAATCGGTATCAAGAACTTCCTTTTCACGAGCGAATCGAAGCATTTGTCTTTACACTCGCACTCTTTGAGTTTGCAATCCACGCATTTCATCGTGTATTTTTTGTATCGGAAATGCCAATATTTTCCCCCACTTTTGAGACTCTCTCTCTCTCTCTGTCTCTTTATTTTCTTTCTCGACATCTTTGTCGCCGAAAAGACGGGGGATCATGACATCAGTCGAAGAACAAGCCATAGTGAATCGTCAGCAACCGACGATCGTGTCCATCTGCTTGAAATTTAAGAAAGGCGCGTGCTCTTGCACTTTCGCTGGGGATGAAAAAAAGAGACGACGCTTCTTGTTTCCTTTTGAAGAGAAGGAAGAGGACGCGAAGAGCGCGTTGGAGTACTTTTTGAAACACATCTATCGAAGCGAAGAAGACGAGATTATCTTTTTGCACGTCGTGCCGACGAGTTATCGAAGAGTGTATCACGATACGATGGTCGTGCAATTGAAACCGGAGAACGAGTTGGAGTGGCGAGAAAAGTGCGCAGACTTTGTCGAGAAGGTATTCGTGCCCATCCTAAAAGAGAAGAACGCGAAGCATAACCGCTTGGAAATGGTGAGTTACGACCCGAGCGAACGATCTATTGGCGAAGTTATCGTTCGCAAAAGCGATGAACACGACGTGTGTTGCGTTTTCATGCTGGCACATCACAAGTCCAGGATGCATCAATTTTTTCTCGGGTCGTGCGCTAACTACGTCTGCCATCGCAGTTCGAAGCCGGTTTGTTTTTACAAGAAAGAAGAAAAGAGAGAAACGGAAGAGTTGGAGTGAACGACATTTCGCATCTGTTCTCGCTACCACTAGTACTATACAATATCACTATATACATTCTACTCTACTACTTATTCTGGTACATTTTCATCATCCAGAGGCTTTCGTTCCGACGAAAGAAATATTCCCGGGTGCGTGCGCGTAAAAAAATATTTATCAGCTCCATGCGCTTCTCTTTCTCACGCGAAGAGTTTTAGCGCGAGGAGCTTCACAGGAAAACATTTCGCACACGCAGTTCGTACATTCATTTAAACATTTCTCGTCTTTTTTTAACTCGTGGTGGTTTTCTTTGCTGCTTCTAAAACCTCTTCAATCGGCGCGCAATCTCCCCACTCTTTTTCACGATGCGAGTACACGACTTCGCCGCCCCGTTTAAAAACCATCAACCCTCCCATGATCAACCCTTCACCTTTCAAATTATTCTTCGGCGTTCTCTCGCCAATCTTCTTGAAGTGTTGCGTGATTTTATGCATCTTCACTGGATTGATTAAAGTTAAAAACAAGCTCGACTTTCTCAAGACCCCTCCGCCGACAGCTTTGAAAAACGCCTTGGTCTCATCCAAATACAATCGCTCCTGAGATTTCCAGTAATCCCTGGAAAACTCAATCACCTCCTCCTCGATGGATTCTTTCAACACGCAGTGTAACACGCAGTTCATATCATTCAATTTCTTTTCTATTGCCTTCAAACGACGGATTTCTGCGCGACAAAACACTCATCCCGGTCTTCTCAAGACCACAACCACAGCTCCGTTATCCCGAAACAGATCTTTCCCTTTCTGCTTTTTCTGCGCGCCAGGAAGCGCTAAAAGTGGCGCTTCGGATAACATCGACAGCGTCGAGTTTGAGGAAGATCTCTTCATGAAATGCGTATAGTGAGGAAAACGTGGTGCCTCGAACACAAAACACGAAAAAAGTAGCCACATAAAAGAAGTATAAAAGAAGCACACTACTTTGTAGTCTCTCTCTCTCTCTCTCTCTCTCTCTCTCTCTCTGGGCGAAGAAGAAGAAGAAGAAAAACAAAACCAGAGAGAGGAGGGAAATGCGTTCGGCGCGATCTCGGAACGTCCCGTCGTCGACGACGACTCGCGACAACGAAAACATCGAAAACTGGGACGCAGAGTCGAATCATCATCATCATCGAAACGACGACGATGAGAAGAAGTATTTTGGAGACGGGAAGAAACATCGGTACGTGCGGTATATGCTGAACGTTCCGATGAAACTCGGGACGAAGCGGTTGGTCGCGTTGAGTTTGGTGGTGGTTTTGGTCGTGTTGTTTGGTCTCAACGGGATGATGATGATGGGAGGAGGAGAAGGGAACATCGCGACGATGGGGAAACAAAGCGGAACGCATCATCGCCATCGGCAGAGTAATCACCACAAATCAAACGACGACAACGAGGATGAGGACGACGATAACGATAACGACGACGACGATAACGAGAGCTTAGATTTATCTGGAGGAGACGAGGAGGAAACTAACGAAGAAGGCGAGGACAACGAAAAGGAGCAACAAACGCAGGACGATTTAGACTCCTCCGAGCAAAGATTAGAAGAGTTGTCGGTGGCTTTACGAAAGAGATACGCGAAAGATATCAATCGAAAAGGGAGCGATTTACGAGAAAATAACAACAATAATAACATCAAGGAGCAGCGAGCAAAGAACGAGAAGGAGTTGGAGCGCGCGGCACAAAGTGGGAACGATAGAGATATCGCATCGGCGATGTTGATGAAGTTGGTGTTGGATCGAGCGGAGAGCGATAGAGACGTGCAGGTGGATGATGGCGAAGATGACAATGGGAAAGTGATTAAATGGGATGCCGTTAGAGCGGCATTAAACGCTAGATTTGAAGCGCAGAGACAACAAGCGTTAGCGAGAAGGGAGAGAGAAAGAGAGAGAAAGAAGAGAGAGGAAGCCCGAAGAGCGAAAGAAGCTGCTGCAGCCGCGGCGGCGCATAAGCTGAATAAGCCGAAACCGCAAAAGCCGCACACGCAGGCACAGATCATGGCGGCGGAGCAAAAAGCGAAAGAGGCATTCGAAGCGGAGCAAAGAGAGACAGAACGGATTAACAGACAGCTGGAGTTGGAGGAAGCGAGAGCGGAGGAGGTGCGATTGGAGATGCAAAAATTGGAAGCCGCAAGACGAGAGGCGACAGCGAGAGTAGAGTTGGCCAGATTGGACGCCGAGCAGCACCACAAAGAATCGGAAAGAATGCAAAAGAGAGCACAAATGCGATCGGAGGCGAGGGAAAAAGCGGCGGCGGCGAAAGATGCCGCGAAGAGACGCGAAGAGGAGCGGATACAAAAAGAAATTGACGAGCTCAGGCAACAGCAAGCGTTGGCTGAGGAGAAATTAAGAGCGGCGACGTTGCAAGATCCTCTCGTCGCCAAAGCGGCGGCGGAGAAACGCGAGGTGGAGATGAAAATGGCTGCACGATTAGAAGCGTTGAAGAAGCAGCAGCAAGCGGAAATAGATAAGCGCGAAGCCGAGGAAAGAGAGAAGACCATAGCAGAGGCGGTGAAATTAGCCCGGGAGAAAGAAATCGAAGACGAGAGGAAAGCGAGAGAGGCGGAAGAGGCAGAAGAGGCGGCGAAAGCGGCGAAAGCAACCGCCGAGAAGGAACGACAGAAGCGTGCGTTGAACAGAGCCGCAAACGCGCAAGGTGCCGCATCGCACGCGCACGCCGCTAACGAACACGCCGCGGCGCATAACGCGAAATCGCACAGTTCGAGAAACTTGTTAGTCCCTCCGCCATCAAAACTCAGCGGGAGATGGGTCACTGACGCCAACGGCATGTCTAGATATTACACCAACGACGCCAACGAAGCGCATCGCATGAATAAGCAACACGCGGCGAGACACGATGAGTCGTTCGAAGCTGGATTCGGTGCGCAACACAAAACCATCAAAGAGAAGAAGAGAGACTCGACGAAGCAAATGTTGAAGGAAGAGTTAGAAGCGATGGCGGCAAACATGGACGAAGATGAAGACTAATAACTTAATAATAAATTCCTACTACACCTAATCCTTAGAATACAACAAAAAGCTAGAAAACTATTACTCCGCGTCGCCCGGCGCTTGTTCTCCTCTCTCCCTAATCTGATATTTTCTCTTGAGTTCCATAAGCTCCATCTCTTTCACGTTCAACGAGTCCTGAATTTTCTTTACCACTTCGTCCAACTTTTCCTTGTTCCCTTTGACGGCTGGCAAAACCTCCCTCACTTTCCTCTCCACCAACACGCCTCCGATCAATCGAAAACACTTCCTCTCCGGGTCTAAATCCTTAATCGTGTCCACGACTAACTCGTGTTCTCTCGCTTGCGCGGACAACTCGCTCATTTTCGATCGAGCCTCCTCGCACGCCGAAGAGAGGTTTTGATAGTGCTGCAAAACTTCTTTCTCGTTCGTAAATTCAGGGACCAGAGGTGGAGCCTGTTCGAGAGGAGCTTTGATCGTGCCCATTGTGCTTTCCT
>Ga0255776_10004165_pt1 | contig 15314 bp, 12 predicted proteins | sample 071ome_19_FD_179974 | JGI IMG/M metagenome (GOLD analysis project Ga0255776, IMG submission 179974) | Coastal salt marsh microbial communities from the Groves Creek Marsh, Skidaway Island, Georgia - 071413AT metaG (version 2) | ecosystem: Environmental > Aquatic > Marine > Intertidal zone >... | reverse complement strand
CCTTCAAAAATTAGTGCTGAAAACTGCAGGAGCAAATGCCGAACGGGTTGAACAAAACTTTCGTGAAAGTGTGCATTTGCGGGAATATCTCAATGGTATGGGGCGGATATATCTTTGGGAGTATCGGCGTAGATTTTCATATTTGAAACGCTGATTTCCTAGGTCACTAGTCGAAACTATGAAAATAGGGCTAAATCGCAGCCAAAATTGCGCAACAAAATTTCCCGCTTGTGACCCCACTGTTTGATGCCAGCCATCGACACTCTGCTCTCGAGTTAGTAAGAGTTCCTTATGCAGGGAAGTGTTTTCAGCTCTACTGGTCAGAAATAGCTAAATACCGAACCGCTCTCCCCCAGCGATTATTTCGTGAGGTGAACCACTCCCCAATGCTTGGACAGTTTCCGGCGTGGTTTAAGCTACTTTGTCGGCGCTAAATATCATGCTGCGAGCGGCCTGAGGTCGGTCTTCACGTGTCCAATCGCCGGCTCGATCGCGCTGCGCCGACGCAGGTCGCGCCGAAGCGCAGGCGTCATCCCGCGCTTTTGCCCGGCGATGTAGACCGCCGTGGTCTGGACACCGTGACCACGATAGCCGCGATCCACGAAGGCCCGCTTCGGACGGGTGTCCGTCAGGATTTCCACCTGCTCCAATGCCTCCCAGCTGACGCTGAATGTCCCGCATCACCCGACTGGTATAGCTCTTCGTCCGCCGCAGTGCCTTACGCATCCACTTAAACAGGCGGGCATGGGAATAGCGTCCGACCTGGCCAGACAGCCTAGGTGCAAGCCGCGCATAGCTTTGGCGCAGCGACAGACCCGCTTCTTGCGCAAGCGTCACCAGACGTTGCCGCGCCTTCTGGTAAAGCCGTGCATCTGTGGGATGAGCAATTGCCTTTTCCATCACCGTGGTGTCCACGATCACCGCCTCAACGCTCCGTTCCGAGATTACCCCGGCCTTGCGCCCCGCTACTATCGTCTTGGTCAGAAGCCATCCACGCCTCACCTGCCGTTCAACGGCTTGAGCTTTCTGGAAAAGAAATGGTTGGCCACGGCCAGCTCGCCGATCTTCGCGTGCAGCTCCTTCATTTGCTACTCGTCGATCTCAGGGGCCTTCTTACCGCCGCGCTCGAACACGCCCGAGGCGCCTTCCAGCAAAGCCTTCGTCCATATGTGGATCATCGTCGGGTGAACTCAGAATCGGCTCGCCAGTTCGGCTACCGTCTGCTCGCCCTTCAGCGCCTCAAGAGCTCCCTACGCACTGAAATCCGGCGAATGCTGCTTCCGTCTCGAAATCTCTGAACTCCTTTTCGTCGAAGATCAGCAGACAACAAATTATAGCCTACGTCAGTTCCCGAACTTCGGGGGTTAGGTGAAGGTTACTGGTTTCGAGGCAATAAAGGGTAGTAATTAATCAATCGACAGTGTAGAAAAATTCCCTGCATTGCAGCAATTGAAAACGTGTTGAAGTCAATACCGAGAAGAATATGAGTAGCGTTTATTTGAGATTCATAAAAATATATTTTTTGATTTGGCCAGCCCTGTGGGGTATATTATATATCTACTTTGACATTTGGGTGGATGATGCGACACCTCTTTGGCTTGGATACTTAGCGGTATGGATGCCGTCAATGCTCCTATTTTTTGCGGCGAAATATAAACGAGGTACTGAAAAACTTAGTCCAATTAACCCAACAATTATTCGAGCTTTTCTGTTAATAACGTTCATCGTGGCAGTTTTTGACGCCCTCTTTTTGGCAGCTGCGCCGCTAGTGTCGATCGTAAAATTGATCATGATGATACCAAGTATTTTGGCTCTAGTTGCAGCTATTCAATATTTTAGCTCTCTAAAAAGGGAGGACATCGCTAATATAACAGCATCATTTTCTTTGGGAATGGTTTTTTATGTTGTGTTGATTTTTCCAATGCTGCCGGATTACTTCATCCGGCACTCTGCGGATTGGGAAACATCTATCGTTCCATTTTTTAATATTAGAAGATTTACACATGTCGTCATCATATCTATAGTTTCTGGAACGGGATATTTTATATATATAATGAAAGGTTCAAGACCGTCAGAGGCTCTAACTTTAAAAGTTCTGATATATTTTTGTATTATATTCGGTTGGACTGTTATGTTTTGGGCTGGTTCCCGTGCTCCAGTGCTTGCCTTTTCTGTCAGCATGATGATATTTTTATGGAGGCTGCCAAGTCAAAGAATTATACTGCTAATGTCCTGTGCTCCGGCGATGGTAATCGCATATTTTGCGAGTGGCAAACTGCATTTTTTAAATTGGAACAGAACACTTTCAGATCGTTTATTCCAGTTCGGTAGTGATGTGAATTTTTCAAACATCAGCACACTAGATGTAAACAGTATTTCATCTGGTCGAATTGAAGTTTGGAAAGCCGCTTGGACCGGTTTTCTGCAATCGCCTTGGTTCGGCAACGGCTATAGCCAATATAGTGTCGTTAGTGGCATCTCTCTCGAAACACCGCATAATTTTATTCTTGAAATGCTACATAACTTTGGAATCGTTGGTGGTGTCCCCATCATTATTGCTTTAGTTTGGACCGTTTACTCTTTGATTAAAAGGGTTTTTCGGAGTCCAAATGAACCGCTTGCCTTGACCGGGGGCCTGGTCGTTTGTGTTATGGCAATTCAAAGTCTAGTGGATGGTGTCTTCGCAAGTCCCTATCTAGTATTTTTGTTTTCGATCTTTGCGGCCATTGCGTGGGTGGCGACACAAAAAAATCAACATGAGTAGTATTCCACCTCCAATTTTGACACTTTATCTACGGTTCTTGTTCTCATACATTTTTTGGTCAGCAATCTGAAGGGCCGACTCAAAACTAGGGTCAGGATTTATAACCAATAGATGACGACGGCCGCTAGGGCGATTGCCGAGAGGAACACCTTGGGGCATCGATCATAGCGGGTTGCAACGCGCCTCCAATCTTTGAGCCTGCCGAACATGATCTCGATACGGTTTCGCCGTTTGTAGCGGCGCTTGTCATACTTGACCGGTGTCTTCCGCTGTTTTCGGCCTGGAATGCAAGCGCGTATGCCCTTGTCTTGCAACGCTTCTCTGAACCAGTCGGCATCGTAACCACGATCTCCGAGCAGCCATTTGACGTTTGGCAGGGTGCTGAGCAGCGCCCGCGCGCCGACATAGTCACTTACCTGTCCGGCGGTGACAAACAGATCAATCGGTCGTCCCTTGCTGTCACAGATGGCGTGCAGTTTGGTGTTCATACCGCCCTTGGTGCGACCGATCAGGCGACCACGATCATCTTTTTGGGCCATCATGCTGGTCGCCGTTCGGTGTGCCTTGAGGTATGTTGCGTCGATCATCACGGTCTTCTCCTCGCCGTGTTCTGCAGCCAGCCCGACCATCATCCGAGCGAAGATGCCTTTCTCGCTCCAACGCTTCCAGCGGCTGTAAAGTGTCTTATGCGGACCATAAGCGGCAGGGGCATCGCGCCATCTCAAACCATTGCGATTGATAAAGATAATCCCACTCAACACACGCCGATCATCGACACGAGGCTTTCCGTGCGACTTCGGAAAGAAAGGTTCCAAACGCGCCATTTGCGCGTCGCTAAGCCAAAAAAGATCGCTCATGTCACAGCTCCGTTTTCGGAACCGTGAATCAGGCAGTGCAACCGAATTCAATGCATCCTGACCCTAGAGTGCTGGTGTTAATCGACTCTTGCAGAGATTCTGCGCGGACCATTTGCCAGCGTTGAAACGCAGCGCCGCGCATCCCCAGACTTTGAACCATTTCTGCTTCGGATAGCAATTGATCCGAAATCGAATCCGACCGGAAGCTGGCGATGTTTGATTTCATCATCGGGCGGCGGGTCAGCAACTGATTCAACGCGGTGATTGCGATCAAGATGGTCCCCCCGACTAGCGCAAGAGTGCCCAGCCATGGGTGAAACAGAGCAATTCCTGCCAAAAAGACAGGCGTCCAAGGGATATCGAAAACGGCCATCAGGACGGGTGAAATCATCAACCGCTGCACCGACTCCAAATCGCGCTGGGCGGTGGCCGCCACGTTCTGCGGCGCATTAGGAGAGGATTTTTTCAGCGCCGCCTCAAACACCCGTTTGTCCAAACGGTCCTGAAACCGTGCCCCGACGCGGGCCATGATGCGCCCGCGGGTGTAATCCAGAACCCCCATGGTGCCGTATAGAAACGCCACTAGCAGGGTCATCGCCAAAAGCGTCGCTTCAGAGCGGCTTCCAAGCACGCGGTCATAGACCTGAAGTATGTAGAGCGGACCGGTCAGCATCAAAAGATTGGTGAAAAAGCTGAATATGGCGACAAACCAGTAAAGCGGGCGACTTTCCTTGCGCGCGGTAATCAGTTCGTCCCGTCCGCGCTCGAGTTGACTTTTCTGCATTATCGTCTTTCTTCACTTTCGGTTGCCACCGGGCCATATTATGTCATTCTAGACGGGCCAGGCGGATATGATCTGGATTTAAACAAATAGTAAAATGAGCCTAACACCTTGTTTAGAAAATACAGGTCTCAGAATCCACCAATAGTTTTGTCGAACGTCGGTGTTCGTGTATCCCGATTGGCTTTGGTGGGGCTTGTTACCCTTGTTTCGGCCTGCTCCTCACCTCAGGGGCTTGAGGATATTACCGACCCCTACGAAAGCTCGAACCGCAAAGTTCATGAGTTGAACAAGTCTTTGGATCGCGCGGTTCTTAGGCCAGTCGCCCGCGTTTATACCGACATTGTTCCAAAACCGGTTTTGATTGGCATCAGCAATTTCAGCAATTTTTTGGATATGCCCGGGAATGTTGTGAACGATCTTTTACAGCTCAATCTCGGGAATGCACTGAAGAATTCTGGCCGCTTTGTAATCAACGGAACAGTGGGCATCCTTGGACTGTATGATGCCGCAGCCGAGGTAGGGCTTTATGCCGACGATTCCGATTTCGGTGAAACCCTGCATGTTTGGGGGATCGGTGAGGGTGCATATCTTGAACTTCCGGTCATGGGGGGATCGACCACCCGCGATACCACCGGTATTGTTGTAGACGCTTTGTTTAACCCGATGACCGCCTTTCTTTCCGACTATTGGAAGCTTTCTGGCACCGGCATAAAGACGCTCGACATGCTGGGCGAGCGAGGTAGGTTTGGATCAACGGTTGATTCTGTCCTATATGATAGTGCTGATAGCTACTCTCAATCACGCCTGTTCTACCTGCAAAGCAGACGGCACGAGCTGGGGTTAGAGCAAGCTGAAGAAGATTATTTCGACCCATATGAGGACCTTTATGGCGAATAAGTCAGGAATAAACCGACGCAGCGGACTGGCCTTGGTACTTGGTGGGATGGCGGCCAGTGTCATACCCAACTTGGCCTTTGCGATGAACGAAAGATCCGCCAAAAAGCTGGTGGATCGCGTTGTGGCGGACATTAACGCGGTGATCGACTCGGGTAAGTCCGAAGATCAGATGCTTGCGGATTTTGAGAAGATATTCGTGGATTACGCGGATGTCGCCACAATCGCCCGCTATGCACTTGGGGTCGAGGCACGCGCGGCGTCGCCATCGCAGCTTAAGGCGTTTACCGCCGCTTTTCAGAAATACATTTCCACGAAATATGGCAAGCGCTTCCGCGAATTCATCGGTGGAAAGGTCGAGGTGCAGGACGCGCGTGCAGTCAAAAGCTTTTTTGAGGTGAAAACCATCGCGCATCTGCAAGGATCAGCCCCCTTCGAAGTGACCTTTCTTGTGTCCGACGGATCTGGTGAGGAAAAGTTTTTCAATATGTTCATCGAAGGTCTGAACATGCTACTTAGCGAGCGCACCGAGATCGGCGCGATGTTAGACAAGCGCAAAGGCGATCTGGATAAGCTGATCGCCGACCTGAAAAGCGCCGGTTAATCAGCCACCAAGAAGGTCACGTAGAATCTGGATCAGGACGGGATCTTCGCGTTGCTGCGTTTCGGGAGGTGGCGCATCCTGACCAAAGTAACGACCTTCAAATGTCTCGGTCGGGCGCAACATCGGCAACGGCTTTGCAGGCATGTCTTCGTGGATCGCTGCCATGGTTTCCCGCCAGATTTCTGCTGGCAAACCTCCTCCGGTCACGCCCGTCAGTGGCTTGTTGTTGTCGTAGCCCATCCAAACGCCCGCCACGTAGTCCGCGGTGAAGCCGATGAACCACGCATCGCGCGCGGCCTGTGTTGTTCCGGTTTTGCCCGCAGCTTCTCGATCGGGCAATGCGGCTCGTCGGCCCGAGCCATCTGTTACAACATGGCGCATCATATAGATCAGCTCTTCCGCTACCGGTTGGCGCAGCACCCGTTCCCCAATGCCGCCGCCTTTGCCCATCAGGGGCACGTCATCGCCAGCCAGACGCAATTCAAGCAGGCCATAGGGTTGCACCGAAGAGCCGCCATTCAGAATGCCCGCATAGGCCCCTGTCATTTCGATCAAGGTCGCTTCCGAGGCCCCCAAAGCTAACGCAGGTCCTTCGGCCAACGGTCCGGCAAGCCCGAAGTCCGTTGCAATCTGGCGCACTGCCTCGCGTCCAACGGTTTCAGACACTTTCACTGATGGCACGTTCAATGAATCCTGCAGCGCGCGGGTCAGAGTAACTGGACCATAGTGTTCATTGGTATAGTTGCTCGGGCTCCAGTCGCCCGAGCCGGCAATCGAGATTGTAATCGGCTCATCCACGACGATATCGTTGTGGTGGTATCCCATCTCAAGCGCAGCTCCGTACACAAAGGGCTTAAAAGCCGATCCTGTCTGTCTTTTTGCCTGAGTTACGCGGTTGAACGCGCCCGAGACTTTGGTCTTCCGACCACCGACCATCGCACGGACGGCGCCATCGGCCGACATGACAACAATGGCTGCTTGCGCTTCGGATTCTTCATCCACACGCTCTTCAAAGACTTTCTTCAAAGCCTCTTCGGCTGCGCGCTGAATGTCCTGATCCAGAGTGGTCTGGATAAAAACATCTTCGGTGGTGCGACGTGTCAGGAAGTCCGGCCCAGACGCCATGACCCAATCCGCGAAATAGCCTCCGGCCTGTGCTTCGGCTGCCTCGGACAGTTCGGCGGGGATTTGTTTGGCAATCGCTGCGTCGACTGCACTTAGGTAGCCTTGCTCTTCCATCAGATCGACAATCACACCAGCCCTATTCTGCGAGCGAGTCAGATCATTTGTAGGGGCATAGCGCGAAGGTGCCACCAGAAGCCCCGCCAGCATGGCCGCTTCTGCCGGAGAAACCTGCGCTGCCGACTTGCCGAAGTAGCGCTGGCTGGCAGCCTCAAACCCGCGTGATCCTGCGCCAAGGAAAACCCTGTTCAGATAGATCGTTAGGATTTCGTCTTTCGAGTGCTTCACTTCAAGCGCTAGTGCATAGGTCGCCTCAGTAATTTTGCGCCATAGAGTTGTCTGGCGGCAATCGGCTTCGTATTCAGCCTCGGTCTGGCCGCTGCGGGGATTATAGGGCTTACCCAGACATAAAAGCTTGGCCACCTGCTGGGTGATGGTCGAACCGCCGTGACCTTCTAGCGGACCACGCCCTTCGCGCAGGTTGATACGCACGGCGCTGGCGATCCCAATCGGGTCGACACCTGGGTGATAGTAAAAACGACGGTCTTCTGTCGAGACGACCGCATTTTTCAGGTGAGGAGAGACGGTTTCGGTGGTGATCATTCCGCCGAACTGATCCCCACGCCAGGCAAATACATCGCCTTTTCGGTCAAGCAAGGTCACAGACCCACGCGCCCGTCCGTCGATCAAATCGGTAATCGCGGGTAGGGTAGTCATATAGTAGGCAATTGCGCTGGCGATCAGCAAAAACACCACCATTGCCAAGCGCCACCCGATGCGCCAGATCACCATCCAGACCATGCGAAGAAATCCAAGGATCAACCGGATTGGCAGCGGGTAGTGCCGTGCGGGCTTTGCTGCCTTGCGCTTTTTCGGAGAGGACTTTTTTGCTGTTGGCTTCTTCGGGCCAGCAGATTTTTTCGCAGGCTTCTTCGCCGCCTTTCTAGGCGCCTCGCCAAAGCGTTTATCGGCCACAAGCCGCGACCGTTTGGTGTCTTTCGAAGTCATGAATGCCTGCCCGGCAGTATTATTATTGAAAATCTTATACAGCGATTCTGAGCACTTGTTGAGACGACCTTTCCTCGAGTCGAATGAAAAAAGCGCACAAATAATATGCAAATATAATAAATAGATTAAAAAATAATCAAAAAATCAAAAAATTCCCAAAATTTGCTCTCTGGAATCTGGCCGAACCCCTGGTTTGGCCGATTTGCTGCACATGCGAAATGCAGATCGACTGACAACCGAAAGGGAAAAACGGTGAAACTGATCATAGCGACCATAAAGCCATTCAAGCTTGAAGAGGTCCGCGAGGCACTGACCGAAATCGGCGTGCGCGGGATGATGGTAACAGAAATCAAAGGCTTTGGATCACAGTCCGGCCACACAGAAATTTACCGCGGCGCGGAATATGCCGTGAATTTCGTACCGAAAGTGAAACTGGAAATCGTTGTCGGAGCGGACCTGGCGGAGCAGGTGGTCGAGACCATCGTGTCGACTGCCAAGACCGGCAAAATCGGCGACGGAAAAATCTTCGTTCTTGATGTCGCTCAGGCCGTGCGGGTTCGCACCGGCGAAACTGACGCAGACGCCATTTAATGCGGGCAGAAAAGGAAACTCTTATGAAACTGTCTAAAACACTTCTTCCATTAACGCTGATAGCGCTGCCCGGAATGGGTTTGGCTCAAGACGCCGTAGTTCCAGCTGCGGTTCCAACCGATGTGGTCTTCATCCTCAACTCTCTGTTGTTTCTAGTCGGCGGTTTTCTGGTCTTCTGGATGGCGGCTGGTTTTGCCATGCTGGAAGCTGGCTTGGTGCGTTCGAAAAACGTGACAATGCAGCTGATCAAAAACGTATCGCTCTTCTCGCTTGCGGCGATCATGTACTATCTGATCGGATACAACCTGATGTATCCGTTGGGCGACTGGGGCATCGAAGGCTGGTTCTCTGGTCTGTTCGGTTCTGTCGCGGTACTTGAAGCGGTTGGTATCGATGCATCGGGCGCTGACGACTATGGCTACGCCTCGACCGGGTCGGATTTCTTTTTCCAGCTGATGTTTGTGGCGACTACGGCCTCGATCGTATCGGGTACCGTGGCCGAGCGTATCAAGCTGTGGCCCTTCCTGGCCTTCGTTGTTGTTCTGACAGCGTTTATCTATCCTTTGCAGGCCAGCTGGAGCTGGGGTGGCGGATATCTGTCGGAAAAAGGTTTCTCTGATTTCGCGGGCTCGACAATCGTACACTCAGTTGGTGGATGGGCAGCTTTGACCGGCGCGATTATTCTAGGGCCACGTCTGGGTAAGTACAAAGACGGCCGTGTTATTCCGGTACCGGGCTCGAACCTTGCTCTTGCTACTCTGGGTACGTTTATTCTGTGGCTCGGTTGGTTCGGCTTCAACGGCGCATCGCAGTTGGCCATGGGCTCAATCGGTGACGTTGCTGACATCAGCCGTATCTTCGCCAACACCAACGCTGCAGCTGCCGGTGGTTCGATTGTCGCTCTGGTTCTAACTCAGCTACTCTACAAAAAGCCTGACCTGACCATGGTCCTAAACGGCGCGCTGGCGGGTCTGGTGTCAATCACTGCGGAACCATTGGCCCCGACCCTAGGTGCAGCTACGCTGATCGGTGCCGTTGGTGGTGTGATCGTTGTCTTCGCAGTTCCGTTCCTGGACAAAATCAAAATTGACGATGTTGTTGGTGCCATTCCGGTACACCTGATGGCCGGTATCTGGGGAACCTTGGCTGTGCCGCTGACCAACTCGGACGCATCGTTTGCAAACCAGATCGTCGGTATTCTTCTGGTCGGTGTATTCACCGTAGTTGCCTCGACGGTAGTTTGGTACGTAATCAAAGCAGTCATGGGACTTCGGGTTGATGAGGAAACCGAGATCAACGGCTTGGACATGGCCGAGTTGGGTATGGAAGCCTATCCCGAGTTCTCGAAGGGGTAAGTGTACCCACAAACAAAGAAAAAACCCCGCCGAACTGGCGGGGTTCGATTGGGGTGGCTTTGGTCACCCCGATTTCGTTTTAAGCGTGGATTGCGCCGTCACCACATGCCAGCGCAGCTTCACGGACCGCTTCCGAATAGGTCGGGTGGGCGTGGCAGGTCAGGGCGATATCTTCGGCAGAAGCGCCAAATTCCATGGCAACGCAAATCTCATGGATCATGTCACCGGCTGCTGGTCCGATGATCGAAGCCCCCAGTACGCGGTCGGTTTCAGGGTCAACTACCAGCTTCACAAAGCCGTCGCCCTGATGCACAGCCTTGGCGCGGGCATTGCCCATGAACATGAACTTGCCGACTTTAGGCTTTTTACCCTCGGCCTTTAGCGCGTCTTCGGTTACTCCAACCGTTGCAACTTCGGGGCTGGTGTAGACCACACCGGGGATGACACCGTAATTTACGTGGCCATGTTTGTCAGCGATGACTTCGGCGACCGCCATGCCTTCGTCTTCGGCCTTGTGGGCAAGCATCGGGCCTTCGATCACGTCGCCGATGGCGTAGATGCCCGCGACGTTGGTGGCCCAATGGGCGTCGGTGGCGATCTGGCCGCGTTCGGTCATTATCACGCCCAAAGCATCAAGACCCAGACCGTCGGTGAATGGCTTACGGCCGGTGGCGACGAGGACGCAATCGGCGTCGAGAGTTTCATTCGTGTCAGGTGTTTTCTTCAGGGCGTAGTTGACTTTCGCCTTGGTCTTGGTGGCTTCGACGCCACTAACCGCTGCGCCCATCACAAACTTGAGCCCCTGTTTTTCTAGGATACGCTTAAAGGTGCGCTGAACGTCTTTGTCCATGCCTGGAGTGATGGCGTCCATATATTCGACCACGGTGACATCCGCGCCCAGACGGGCGTAGACAGACCCCAGTTCCAGACCGATGACGCCTGCGCCGATCACAACCATTTTCTTGGGGATCTTTGGCAGTTCCAAAGCGCCGGTTGAGGTGACGACGACCTTTTCATCGATCTCGATGCCGGGAAGGGCAGAGGCTTCGGACCCTGATGCTATGACGATATTCTTGGTCTCATAGGTGGTATCCCCCACCTGAACCTTGCCCGCTGCGGGGATGGTGGCCCAACCCTTGATCCAGTCTACCTTATTCTTTTTAAACAGAAATTCGATGCCGCCGGTGTTTTGACCGATGACGTCATCTTTGTAAGCTTTCATCTGCTTCCAATCGACTGACGGGGCTTTGCCCTTCAGACCCATGGCCGCGAAGTTGTGTTCGGCTTCGTGCAGGCTGTGGGTCGCGTGCAGCAGCGCCTTGGACGGAATGCAGCCGACGTTGAGGCAGGTGCCGCCCAAGGTTTCGCGGCCTTCGACAACAGCCGTTTTCAGGCCCAGCTGGGCGCAGCGGATGGCCGAGACATAACCGCCGGGGCCGGCTCCGATGATGATGACGTCATATTGGGACATGGGTGTCTCCTTAAAGCCTTTGGTTGGGGTGGGGGCTCTGCCCCCGTCGCTACGCGACTCCCCTGGAGTATTTTTTGAAATATGAAATTGGTTCGAAGAACCGACTTCTCATCCCTTTACAGATCCATCAACAGACGACGCGGATCCTCAAGCGCTTCTTTGACGCGAACGAGGAAGGTCACGGCGCCTTTGCCGTCGACGATGCGGTGGTCATAGGACAGCGCCAGATACATCATCGGGCGGATCACCACCTGACCGTTGATCGCAACCGGACGGTCCTGAATTTTGTGCATGCCGAGGATTCCCGACTGTGGGGGGTTCAGGATGGGCGAAGACATCAGCGAGCCGTAGACGCCGCCGTTCGAGATCGTGAAGGTGCCGCCCTGCATTTCGGCCATGGAAAGTTTGCCGTCACGGGCGCGGCGGCCTTTTTCGGCGATGGCTTTTTCGATTTCAGCGAACGACATGCTGTCGGCATCGCGGATCACCGGAACGACCAGACCCTGCGGTGTGCCGGCGGCGACGCCCATGTGGACGAAGTTTTTATACACGATATCGGTGCCGTCGATTTCGGCGTTCACTTCAGGCACTTCTTTCAGGGCGTGGCAGCAGGCCTTGGTGAAGAAGGACATGAAGCCCAAGCGGACGCCGTGTTTCTTTTCAAACAGGTCTTTGTATTCCTTGCGCAGTTCCATTGTCGCGGTCATGTCCACCTCGTTATAGGTGGTCAGCATGGCGGCGGTGTTCTGGCTGTCTTTCAGACGACGGGCGATGGTCTGGCGCATCTTGGTCATCTTGACGCGTTCTTCGCGGGCGGCGTCGTTGGCTGCAACCGGCGCGCGCGGGGCGGCGGCCACGGCTTTGGCGACGTCTTCTTTCATCACGCGACCGTCGCGGCCGGTGCCGGTGACAGCGTCGCGGCTGATACCCGCTTCGGCCATGGCTTTCTTGGCGCTTGGGGCGTCTTCGACGTCACCCTTAGCGGCAGGGGTCGGGGTTGCCGCAGGTGCGGCGGCTGGGGCCGCGGCGGCTCCGTTGGACGAGATGACGCCAAGCTTGCCGCCCGCGGCGACGGTAGCGCCGTCGGCTGCGAGGATTTCAGTCAGAACGCCAGCGGCGGGGGCGGGCACTTCGACCGAGACTTTGTCGGTCTCTAGCTCGCACAGCATTTCGTCTTGCGCGACTGTGTCGCCGACCTGCTTGAACCAGCTTGAAACGGTCGCTTCGCTGACGCTTTCGCCCAATGCAGGGACCATGACGTCGATGGTGTCAGAAGCGGCTGCGGGTGCAGGGGTGGCCTCTTGGGCGGGGGCTGCTGCCGATGCTCCGGCTTCACCAATTATGGCAAGCAGGGCATCCACGCCGACGGTTTGGCCTTCGGCGGCGATAATTTCGCCTAATGTGCCAGCGGCTGGCGAGGGAACTTCAACCGTCACTTTGTCAGTTTCCAGTTCGCAGAGCATTTCGTCTACTGCCACGCTGTCGCCCGGTTTCTTGAACCAAGTAGCAACGGTGGCTTCTGTAACGGATTCCCCCAGGGTGGGTACGCGTACTTCGGTCATGGGTTATTTCCCTTCGATGGTCAGCGCTTCGTTCACGAGCGCGGCTTGTTGTGCTTTGTGAGATGAGGCCAGACCGGTGGCTGGCGAAGCCGAGGTGGCGCGGCCTGCATAGACAGGACGTGTGTGTTTCGCGCCGATGCGAGTTAGGGCCCATTCGATGTTGGGTTCGATGAAACCCCAGGCCCCTTGGTTCTTGGGTTCTTCCTGACACCAGACCATTTCGGCATCTTTGAAACGCTCAAGTTCCTTGATCAGAGACAGCGCTGGGAACGGGTAGAACTGTTCGATCCGCATCAGGTAGACGTCGTCGATACCGCGGGCGTCACGTTCTTCCAGCAGGTCGTAGTAAACCTTGCCCGAGCACATGACGACACGTTTGATTTCGGCGTCCGGTTTCAGCTGCGTGTCCGAGTGTCCCTTTTGGGCGTCATCCCAAAGAACGCGGTGGAAGCTGGATCCAGTTGTGAAATCTTCGGCGTCCGAAATGCAAAGCTTGTGACGCAGAAGTGATTTCGGCGTCATCAGCACCAGCGGTTTTCGGTAGCTTCGATGCAGTTGTCGACGCAGGATGTGGAAGTAGTTCGCCGGAGTCGAGCAGTTGGCGACGATCCAGTTGTCTTGGCCGCACATTTGCAGGAAGCGTTCCAGGCGGGCCGAGCTGTGCTCGGGGCCTTGGCCCTCAAACCCGTGGGGCAGCAGCATTACAAGACCCGACATGCGCAGCCATTTGCTTTCGCCAGAGCTGATGAACTGATCGAACATGATCTGCGCGCCATTAGCGAAATCGCCGAACTGGGCTTCCCACATGACCAGCGCGTTGGGCTCGGCCAATGAGTAGCCATATTCAAAGCCCAGAACCGCGTATTCTGACAGCATCGAGTCGATGACTTCGTAGCGGGCTTGCCCTTCGCGGATGTTGTTCAGCGGGTAGAAACGCTCTTCTGTATCTTGATTTATCAATCCTGAATGGCGCTGACTGAATGTGCCGCGTGTGGCGTCCTGACCGGACAGACGAACCGGGTAGCCTTCGGTCATCAGCGAGCCGAATGCCAGAGCTTCGGCAGTGGCCCAGTCAAACCCCGTGCCGCTGTCAAACATCTGCTTTTTGGTTTCCAAAAGGCGACCTACCGTTTTGTGGAGCGGGAAACCTTCAGGAACACGGGTAAGCGCGGTGCCAATCTCGGCCATAGTTTTGGCTTTGATCGCTGTTTTGCCGCGCTGATATTTTTCACCTTGACGGTTCAGGTGTGACCAGCGTCCATCCAGCCAGTCGGCCTTGTTCGGCTTGTAGTTCTTGCCGACCTCGAACTCGTCGTTCAGATAGGCTTGGAACTGCGCTTTCATATCCTCAATCTCACCTTCGGGGATCAGACCGTCCTTGACCAGACGCTCGGTATAAAGGCTAAGTGTGGTCTTATGCTTTTTGATCTTGTTGTACATGATCGGGTTCGTGAACATCGGCTCATCGCCTTCGTTATGTCCGAAGCGGCGATAGCAGAAGATGTCTAGAACTACGTCTTTGTGGAACTTCTGACGGAATTCGGTTGCAACTTTGGCTGCATGAACAACCGCCTCTGGATCATCGCCGTTCACGTGGAAAATCGGGGCTTCCACCATCAAGGCGATGTCGGTCGGGTAGGGCGAGCTGCGTGAGAAATGCGGAGCGGTGGTAAACCCGATCTGGTTGTTGACCACGATATGCATCGTGCCGCCGGTCTTGTGACCGACCAGCCCCGATAGACCGAAACCTTCGGCCACGACGCCTTGACCGGCAAAAGCTGCGTCGCCATGCAGAAGTACGGGCAGAACCTGATCGCGATCGTGATCGTTCAGCTGTTCCTGTTTCGCACGAACTTTGCCCAGAACTACAGGGTTCACTGCTTCAAGGTGAGAGGGGTTCGCAGTGAGTGACAGGTGAACTGTGTTGCCGTCAAACTCGCGGTCGCTTGATGCGCCGAGGTGGTATTTCACATCGCCCGAGCCATCGACGTCTTCGGGTTTGAAGCTGCCGCCCTGAAATTCGTTGAAGATCGCGCGGTAAGGCTTGGCCATCACGTTCGCCAGAACCGACAGGCGGCCTCGGTGCGGCATGCCGATGACGATTTCTTTCAGACCAAGGGCCCCACCGCGTTTGATGATCTGCTCCATGGCAGGGATCAGCGCTTCTCCACCGTCCAGACCAAAACGCTTGGTGCCCATGTATTTGACATGAAGGAATTTTTCAAAGCCTTCTGCCTCGACC
>Ga0255776_10004162_pt1 | contig 15324 bp, 8 predicted proteins | sample 071ome_19_FD_179974 | JGI IMG/M metagenome (GOLD analysis project Ga0255776, IMG submission 179974) | Coastal salt marsh microbial communities from the Groves Creek Marsh, Skidaway Island, Georgia - 071413AT metaG (version 2) | ecosystem: Environmental > Aquatic > Marine > Intertidal zone > Salt... | reverse complement strand
GTTTCTTATAAACTCCTCCTGTTCGAGACGGGCTTGCTTCTTGGCCTCTCTCGCCTGTCTGCGTTCCTCCTTCTTTGCTTGCTTCTCGCGCTCCATCTCCGCCATGATTTCAATCTGCGTCGGCGGTCTTCTTTCCGCCTTTTTCGTCTTCCCGGACTCAAAGTCCAAGCCGTGGCCAAAGTTCAACGTCCCGTTGTCCAAGTGCATTTTCGCTTCGTACGCGTTCAACGCTTGGCCTCTGTGTAAGAGCGCGTGGAATTCTGTTGAACGAATGAATGTGGTGAAAAAATATCAGAAAGATGTCAGTAAAAAATGAAAACTCGGCACCCTTTTTTTTGTCGATAGGGGACACGTAAGCAAAACCGGAAGGAAAAAACTCTAGGTTAAGAAGATCGTATCTACCGGAACTAAAAGACGCAACCCACTCTCTTTGATTGCTCGCGGCTTTTTAAATCAATCAAACCGCACTAAAAAACGCAAACGTTCGATGAAACACTTTCCGCGTCGCGTAAAAAGAAACTTTTCCGGGAAGGTTTCCATTCGCAACCTCTCGCGCGGAGAAGAATTGTCTGAATCGCGCGATTTCGCTTTTTTTACGGAATGATGACTCAGCAAAGAGGCAAAAAGAAAAAAGAAATCGGCACGAAGTAGAAGCAGAGGAAGAATCAAAAAAACGCACTCAAGTAAGTGTCCGCATCGTCGCAGCCGTCCGCGAGCTCGTGCTTTTCGTTCAAGTCCGCCGGTAAGTTTTGGGTATGCGCAGAAGACATGATGATTTATTTAAGAAAGTTGTTTGTTTTTAAGTGAGTGGCTTTATTTTTATTCTTCGAAAGAATGAAGAAAATGTTCATCCTCGGAACGCCGAGAAAGAGCGTCCTTTTTAGGGTTTCAATACTTACTTTTCTAAACCCTAAATAAAACCCTAAATTTTGGGGGCTGACGAAGTCATCCCTCAAAAACGCTCAAAAGCAAGCGCGCAAAGACTAATCCGTGAAAGAAAAAAGGCCGCCAACGAACGACGATGGCTTCGCCGAAAAGCAGCGGCGGCGAGTAAAACACCATCATTCGGCGAGAGAGAGAGAGATTTTAGATTCGCGCGATGGCAGAAACGAAGAAGAAGGACGACGACGACGACGACGATGAAAAAGACGCGCTCTCGAAACTTCTCGGTCCAACCGTCCTGGCGAGAGAGGAGCGTCGCGTGCAGCGAGAGGTACTGCGCGACGCCATCGTCGTCGCCGCCGCTTCGGCGAGAACAACAAACGCGGGAAGTGGAGGGAACGGACGAGGAGGTGGAGGAGGAGATGGTATCGACGACGACGATGAAGAACGAGATGAAGAAGAGAACGTACCTCTGGCGATGCTGCGCTCGGAACGTATGGTCGAGAAACTCGAGCGAGACGCGCGCGACATCGACCGGGAGATTGAAGCCGTGGAGGTCGCGGCGAACGATTTATTTTCGGAAGCAGACGCGGGTGGCGGGGGTGGTGGTGGTGGTGGTGGTGTTCGAGACGTGAAACTGAGGAAACAAGTCGCCGCGAAACGTCTCGCCGGTTTGCGAGAGAAACGCGCGAAAGTCGAGAGAGAGTTGGAAACGGCGGTGGAAGTTTCCGAGGCGGAACGACGCGTGTTTGAGAAAGAGAAAGAGAAGAGGAAGCGAGAGGGAAAGAAGGAAAAGAAACAGACCGCGGGTGTCGTTCCGAAGAAGAAGGTGGTTCTCGTGCAGGACGATTTTGACTTTGACGCCGAGTTGGACGCCGCGCAAAAGAAGAGCACGACGGATAACTTGTTAGGCGGCGGTAGCAACGGGGAAACGGAAAGAGAACGATTGATTCGCACGGGTGCGATGACGCCGTTCGACCGATTGGACGGCTTTGATAAAGCTCGCACGGACGAAGCCGGGAAGAAATTGAAAGAAAAAACGGCGTTGTTACAAAGCGCGAAATCAAAGTTGAAGACGATCGATTTGAAAGACGCGCCGAAACAGATGGAAAAAATGCACTCGAGAGCGATCGGAGAGGCGATTTCGAGACGCGTGAAACCGACGAAGAATGGAGACAGCGCGGCAAAAAAGAAGTTGGCGTTGAAGAGGAAAATGTGGAAAGAGCAAAGTGAACAGCAAATGAACAAAAATAAGAATGGTTCTGCGGTAAAGAGGAAACGGCGATCCTCGTTTCAAGCGTACAGCTCGGACGAAGAAGAAGAAGAAGAAGAAGAAGAAGAAGAAGAAGATGGAGACGCCGATGAAGACGATGACGCCGATGAAGACGTTGAATTTGAAGGCGGATTATCCGTCGACGGCTCGAGATTTGCAAAACTTTTGCCGCACCAGAAAACAGCCGTGAAATGGCTTTGGGAGTTGCACTGTCAAAGAGCCGGCGGGATCATCGGTGATGAGATGGGTCTCGGGAAGACGGTGCAGGTTGCCGCATTCCTCGGCGCGTTATCGAAATCGAACTTGTACCAAGCGTCCATCGTCGTTTGCCCAGCAACGATGTTACGCCAATGGCGTCGCGAATTGAAAATATGGGCGCCTGAATTGAAACCAGTCGTCTTGCACGACTCGGCCATCACGCAAGACGCTTTGAAAGTTGCCAACGGAAACAGAAAAAATGCGATGAAAAATGCCATACGGAGCGCGACGAGAGACCCGAAGGGTGTCATTATTACCACATACGAGTGTTTACGAGGCATGCGCGAAGAGTTGTTGACCGTTCGATGGGGATACGCGGTGTTAGACGAAGGACATAAAATTCGAAACCCAGAGGCGGAAATTACCGTCGTCTCGAAGCGATTACGCACGGTACATAGAATTATCATGACTGGTGCGCCTGTGCAAAACAGGTTATCCGAGCTTTGGTCGTTGATTGATTTCGTCTACCCTGGGAAATTGGGCACTTTGCCGGTGTTTCAGGCGCAATTCGCGGTGCCCATACAAATCGGCGGGTACGTCAACGCGAGCGATCAAGCGGCAACCACGGCGTACAGATGCGCGGTGGCGTTGAAAGATTTGATTTCCCCGTACTTACTTCGACGATTAAAACAAGACTTGGATATAAACTTGCCGGATAAAACGGAACAAGTGTTGTTTTGCCCGATGACGGAAGACCAGCGTGACGCGTATAAAGGTTTCCTTTCCTCGAGGGAAGTAGAAGATATCATCGACGGTCGACGCGAAGCTTTGGGTGGTATCGACGTTTTGCGCAAGATCGTCAACCATCCGGATTTGTTGGAGCGAAACTCGCGCGCCGGCGATGCGAACTACGGCGACCCGGTGCGTTCGGGCAAGTTACAAGTGGCGCTGAAAATTTTGAGCATGTGGAAAAGCCAAGGTCATCGGTGTCTCGTGTTTTCGCAAACGCAACAGATGCTGGACATTTTAGAGCAAGCGGTAGCCAAGGAAGGGTACACGTACCGACGAATGGACGGAACCACACCTGTCGCGCACCGAATGGGTTTAGTTGATTCATTCAACGATACCGGTAACGTCGGCGAGGAGGGCATCGCCCCTGAGGACGTGCAAGAACCCGTGTTTGTATTTTTATTGACGACTAAAGTTGGTGGTTTGGGTATAAATTTAACCGGCGCGAATCGCGTCTTGTTATTTGACCCGGATTGGAACCCGTCGACAGACGCGCAAGCGCGCGAGCGAGCATGGCGCATCGGTCAAAAGAAAGCAGTGACCATCTATCGTTTAATCACCACCGGGACGATCGAAGAGAAGGTGTACCATCGACAAATTTATAAGGAGTTTCTAACCGGTAAGGTTTTGAAGGATCCAAAACAACGACGTTTCTTCAAAGCGAGAGATATGATGGATTTGTTCGCCTACGACGATCCGGAGGAGAAGCAAAGAGGCGGTGGAGTCGCGGGAAGTGCGGCGATGGGTGGCGGCGCGGCGAACGAAACCGCCGAGCTCTTCGCCGAAGTGGAAGGGGAGATTTTAGCCGCAGATTGTAAAGATGATGACGAAGAGAGTTTAGTCACGGTTGAAGAAGATGGAACGCTCGAAAAAGGCGAGACGACAGCGGCGAACAATGGAACCATCGTCGAAGGCGTACAAAGAGTCGAGACGAATCGATTGAACACCAATAATACTAAAGACGATAACGGTAAAGGCGATGCTGCGATTTTGAAATCGTTGTTCGACGGCGAAGGCGGGCTACACAGCGCCATGTGTCACGATAAGATTTTGTCGGCTGCAGATGGCGACAGGCGCGCGAAAATTGCTTTCGCGGATAGAATCGCGAGACAAGCGGCGGAGGCGGTGAAACGCTCAGGACGAGGCGAAATGAATGGACACTCCAACACTCGCCTTCAAGCTCCGCAGCAGCAACAGATCAACGCGACGACAATATCGACTACAATCACGCGAACCATTGCCACCAATAACATCAACACTGGCCGTTTTGGAAGCAATAACGCGGGAAGTCGTCGCTTATTCTCGCGTATTCAGCAAAGACGCGAAGAAGACGCCGCCATTATTTCCACGAATCAAGACGCCAACGCCAACGAAAATCAAGAAGAAGAAGCTCGCTTCGCGCAATCTCTTCTTACAGACATCATCCAATTTCTCAAATCCAGAGGCGGCGAAGCTCCTACCGGTTTAGTCGTCGACGCATTCGCGGATAAAGTCACCGCCGAACGCCGCGTCATCTTTCGCAACTTGTTGAAACAATGCGCTCGATTGGAGAGGAATCCGACGACGAACGACGGGAGCAAAGGATTTTCCGCGTGGGTGCTGAAACCAGAGTACGATAAGTAAAAACTGATAATTCACGATAGCGAACGATATTAGTTCTTTTAGCAGTAGTAATAGCAGCGGAATTAGTTTTGTAAAGTGTGCGATGCGGTGATAGCGCGTTTTTTTCGTAACTGTCTCTCTGCAAATTCTTCATTCTTCCAAGAAAGAAGCCTCTTCATCCAAACAAAAACGCGCGAGTAATGAACCATGAGCAACTCCACGTTCTCGTCGAAAAACTTCCAAACTTTCCTGTGCGTCCTCGCGTTCTTCCATCTCTCTGAATTTCTCATCACGGTCGCGTATAATCGCGATCTTCTCAATCGACACTCTTGGCTTTTTAGCGTCCCGTACTGTGCGGCGATGGCTTTTGGAATGTGCGAGTATTTTTTCATCGATTACGGCGCGATGCTCGGCGAAGAAACGATAGAAAGCGCTCATAAAATTGGCGTCGCGACGTGCGTCGTCGGTGAATTCATCCGCAAATGGGCGGAAATACACGCAAAACACAACTTCACGCACGTCATTCAAACCGAGAAGAGAGAGACGCATCGATTGGTCACGGAAGGTCCGTATAAAATTTTCCGACATCCCGGGTATTTCGGATGGTTTTTGTGGGCGCCCGGGACGCAGTTGGTGTTGGGGAACCCGATAAGTTTCGTGGTATTCGTGGCAGTCAGTTGGCGTTTTTTTCATAAGCGGATACCGGTGGAGGAGTATTTCTTAGAGCGGATGTTCGGCGAGGAAACGTACGCTAGGTATCGTTCGAAGACGAGAACGTGGATCCCGGGCATACCTTAAAAGTAGGTACGCGTTGAGAATAGTAATATAGTTCCTCTTTTGTTATCTAGATGCTACGCGCGCGCGAGTTTTGCTAAATCATGCTAGTTCTATGCTGACACCGTTGCCGTCGTAGTTGTCGTTGTCGCCACCTACGTTTCCTTTTTTGCACTTGGAGATTTTACACTTGGCGATTTTTCCTTGCACGTTTTCAAAAGCCTCGACGCCAAAGCCGGCGCAATTTTCGATTTTGACGTCCACGGAATCTATTTGAACACCGCCTCGCAACAAAATACCGTCACCTCCGCAATTCGATATCGCGACGTTTTCCATGCGCACTTTACCGCTCTTTGGCTCCTCCAACTGGTTCCCAAACGCCGACACGCCGTGGTTTTTGCACTTGTCAATCTTCACGTTTTCCGCGTCAATCGAACCGCCTTCGGTAGCTACACCGCTCCCAGTTTCCGAGGTAACCGTCACGTTCCTTAACGTTAAACTCCCTCCTTCTCTCACAAACACTCCAAAGTTATTCGCCACCGATTTACTCGCGTGCGTAAACTTCACGTTCTCCACCCTCACGTTCGTTACGCCCGTGGCAACCTCCAACGCGCTCTCGTACGGCGTCGACGTTCTCCACTCCACGTAAACATCCTCGCTCAAACCAATCAATCGAACGTTCGGCTTATTCACAACCACTCGTTCTTTATACGTGCCGCTTTGAATCGAAATCGTCGCCCCGCCTTCTTCCGCGCTCGCTTCCAACGCTCGCGATATCGTCGAAAACTCACCTGGATTTTGGCCCACGGTTAACGATTTCACTCCGCACGAAGAAGAAGAAGAAGAAGAACTCGTCTTTGACGCGTCGTCGTCGTCGTCGTCGTTTGGAAACGCGGGCACTCCTTCCGCGCGAGCAAAAAATCTCTCTCGCTCCACAAAAGGAGACGTCATCGTCATCGTCATCGTCGTCGTCATCATCATTTGCCGTCTTCCCGGGGAAGAAGAAGAAGAAGAAGAAGAAGAAGAAGAAGCGACGACGACGACAAAAGTCGACGTTTCATTCTTCTCGAAGCGAGGAGGACGAGGACGACGACGACGACGACGACAGAGACGACCGCGAGAACCGCAGAAGCGACAGCCACGAAGCGTGGTGGTATTGGTGACGCCGTCGTGGGCCCCCCGCTGCTGCCGCGCGGAGTGCATCATCATCATCCCGGAGGATATCAAATTGGAAAAGTAATGAAAATGAGCACTTTTGGGTTAATTTTTTGGATAAAAAACCTCCGATTTTAGCTCCAAAAGAGAGTCACGCGCGCGCGATAAAACGCACACGAACGCGAGCGCGCGATCACGCATACACCTGATACACACACACATATATATCTTTTGGACTCGAGCAGACGCACGAACGGTTGGAAGTTTTTTGATCGAGAGAGTAAACGATAAAAAAAGGAAAAGAGAGAGAAGATGCAATCGGCGGTCGCGTCGACGTCTTTTTCCCCGAAGAGGATGTCGCGCTTTGTTTCTTCTTCTTCTTCTTCTTCCAGAGGAAGGTACGGCGCATCGGTCGTGCGTTTGAAGAGCAGAAAGGCTAACGAGAAGAGAGGACGAAGAGGGCAGTTGCACGTCGCCAACGTTGGCTCCACGTACGGGAGATTCTTCCGCGTGACGACGTTCGGGGAATCGCACGGAGGCGGCGTCGGGTGCGTCGTGGATGGGGTGCCACCAAAGCTGCAAATATCGCGAGAAGATTTACAGTTCGAGTTGGATCGACGTCGACCGGGGCAGTCGAGAATTACGACGCCGAGGAACGAGGAAGACGCGTGCGAGATTTTGAGCGGGGTTGGGTTAGATGGGGTGACGCTCGGGACGCCGATTGCAGTGCTGGTGAGGAATAAGGACCACAAATCGCAAGATTACGGCGAGATCGCGGTGGCATATAGACCGAGTCACGCGGACGCGACGTACGATATGAAGTACGGGGTGAGAGCGATTGCCGGGGGTGGGAGAAGTAGCGCGAGAGAAACGATCGGGAGGGTCGCGGCTGGAGCGATCGCGAAGAAGATTTTAAAGCAAATCGGAAACACGGAAATTTTGGCGTACGTGAGTCAAGTGAAAGACGTGAAAACGAGCGAAGGCGGAGTCGATCACGAGAATTTTACCATGGAAGACGTTGAGAAGAACATCGTGAGATGTCCGGACGATTCCGTGGCGGAGAAGATGATCGAGGCGATCGACGAGGTGAGAGTTAAAGGTGATTCGTGCGGTGGGGTGGTGACGTGCATCGTGAGAAATTGCCCGAGAGGTTTAGGCGCGCCGGTGTTTGATAAGTTGGAGGCTGATTTAGCGAAAGCGATGATGTCCTTACCGGCAACGAAAGGTTTTGAAATCGGTAGTGGTTTTGCGGGCGTTTTAGAGAAAGGAAGCGAACACAACGATCCGTTTTACATGGACGCAGAAAGAGGTTTGCGAACGACGACGAACAAATCGGGCGGGATTCAAGGCGGCATTTCCAACGGCGAGATTATCGAGATGAAGATTGCGTTTAAACCGACGTCGACGATTACTCGACCGCAAAACACGGTCAACCGCGACGGCGTAGAGACTGAGTTGAAAGCGAGAGGGAGACACGACCCGTGCGTCGTCCCGAGAGCGGTGCCGATGGTGGAATCCATGGTCGCGTTGGTATTGATTGACCATTTGATGATGCAATACGCGCAGTGCGACTTGTTAGGGAGAGATGATTATTCTTTCGTGAGAGACGGTAACATGGCGACTTTATACGATGCGCGAGCGAGAGAAGCTGCGGCGGCGCAAGCGAGTAAAGCTGGGATGAGCGCAAAGAAAATGCAAGAAGAATACGAAGAGAATTAATTGAAAAAAGAATATAAATAGAAAGAAAAGAGACAAAATGTTTTTTAATCGAAAGTGTCATTAACTCTCTGTCGTTAAAAAAAATGTTTAAGTGCTAACATGACTTCGAGCTCCATTTCGGAGGTAAATTTTTGTAAAATGCGCTTTGTCACGTCTTCTTTACAGTCTCGTTAGAACAAGGACAAGACGACCGAAACTAAGATCGCAACGAAAGTAGTCGACTTGGCAAGGGCGCCGCCCGTCGGATCTTCGGACGAAGAAGTCGTTGAAATGTCTGATTCCATCACGGTTGCGATTGAAAAGGAGTCAACGCATGCCGTCGCGATACCTTCGGTACCGCTCGTGTTCTCAACGACGCATTCGATCAACTCAAAAGGAGAGTTCTCATCGGCAGCCTTCATGCAAGCGATCGTCGCGTTGTTCACGTCCGTTAAATTTCGAACAAAAGGGATAGCAACTTCAACGCACTCGTCAAACACTGTACCGTGCGGCGTTAAGGATAAAATAGCACCGATGAACACTGAGCGGTTTCCGATTTCACCTTCAGTCGCATTTTCTCCTCTGAACTTTTCCGGACGTCGCAACTCTTTCACCTCGTCTTCGTCCACCCCGTTGATGCCAACGTTTATTTTCGTTTCGTTTGCACGTAAACTGTTCGGTTTAAAAGTGATTTTAACCTTATTGTTGCCGCGGCTCGGCAACTTATAAAGATCGTCGTCGTCGTCATCATCATCATCATCGTTATCCTCGAAGACGTGCTCTTGACCTCTGATCACTTCTTCCGACCGGCCCTTGTTTCGTAAAAATTTCTTGCATACTTTTGAGGGGTCTTTGTCCGCAGCCTCCGCAGCCGTTTTCTCCGCAATGCAAAAGTTCTTCACGACATACATACACCCGGGTGTGATTGCGCCAATCGATTGAATTGAGTTCACAGATTTGCTCGTTTCCGTGCAATTCACGTTTCCGCATGGGCACGCGGAATCAATCGTGTTTGACTCCCATCCGGCTTCGCACTCGAAGGGACATCCCGTTTTAAAATCTTTCTCTTCCTCCCACTCGTCTTCGTCGATTTCGAGATCAAATTGGCCGTCATCGTCATCGTCATCGTCTTTGTCGTCGACATCATCATCGTCGTCTTTATCCGCTGCGAGAGCGGCATCGTCCTCATCCACGTCACCATCACGGTCGATGTCGCCTTCTTCGTACACCGTCGGGTCGTGCGTGATTGAAATTTTCTGCCCAGTCGCGCAGTGCGCCGAGCAAACAAAGTACAGCGTCGAGGATTCCGCCGGGGTCACCGACACGTACGATAATATGCCTTTGCGACCAAAGTCTACTTGAACCTGTCCGTGCGTCGTGCGCGGTAAAAAGGAAAGGAGAAGATTTGAAGAATATGAGTGCAAAGTCGACGAAAGAGACATACGCAGAAGGTCGAAGGAATCCGAAAGGCACCCTTTTTTGATTTAAGGAGGTGCACACAATAAAAAAGCATCGCGTAAGAATGGACATACCTCGTCCATTTTCGTCGCGCCGGTCAAATTGCACGCGTTAAAAGCCGTCAAATCGGCCACCTGGTACACGTCGTGACCACTGTCTGCTTTAAATTCAAACTTGATGGTCTTATCGGCGTCGTACGCGCCGTAAATCGTCATTGTTTTTTCCGTCGTAATTTTCTCCCAAGGTATAACGCCTTTCTTTCTGTCGGCGGTGGTGCTCATCGCCATCGAGAGAAGCGCGGCGGAAAAAATGAAACGTCGCATCGAAGAAGACAAGCGGGACGTTCTTTTGGAACGGAGCGTCATGTGCGTTGCTTTCGTGCGCGCGTGTGTGTGTTTGGTTTTGTGTATTGCGTGTATGCGGGCGAGCGCGTGTAAATTAATGAAGAGAGGTATTCTAAATTTGGACGAAAAAAGGGGGGAAAGTTTTTTGATTTTCGTGTGCTGGCGAATTTTAATGTGCTTCTCTCTCTCACGCGCGCGTGGATTTACAAGTGTTCTACTATCATCTATTCGCTCCTCTTCTTCTTCTCCTTCTTCTCCTTCTTTTCTTTCTTATCCTTCTTCTCTTTCTTCTCTTTCTTGCTCTTCTTTCTGTCCCTTTTCTCGTCCTCGGGGTCTCGCTCCTTTTCGTCGCGCTTCCTCGACGGCGGCGGAGGCACCTCTCGGACTTTTTTCTGCTCCTCGAGAGAATCGAAGCCGAACTCTTTTTCAAACTCGGCGCGGATGGCGGCAGATTTTTCTTCGCGTTTTTCCCATCCGCTGGCGTTGTTTTGGAACTGTTTGACGCCTAGGCGCTTGAAGAGGACCATGCCGTGCCGAGTGGCGACGATTTCTTTCTCTCGCGCGGAACAGAGTTCGACTATTTTTTTCTTGGTTTTGTTGTCGGTTTCGCGGTAACACGCTTCGAGGACTCGAGAACCTCCAGAGGATACGGCTAAGGCGACGGCGTTGTCGACGAGAAGCTCAGCTATTGCTTTTTTGTGTTTTGCTTTTACCAATCGCGAGTTCAAGATGGCTTCGATGGCGTGGGAACCAGACGCGTCTCGGGAGGCTTGCAAGAGAGATTTCGGATCGGTATCGCATAAGGATTCGAGGAACATGATGGTCGCGTCGGCTGGGTATTTGGCGAGCGTTTGCATCATGGCGGCACCTAGTACGGAGCATCTTCCGTGTGGCGGGTTTCCGAGGAAAAGTAGCGCGCGCGCGAGCTGCGATTTTCCACCTTTTCTACCTCCTTCGCCGCCTTCCTCGTTGGTGGCGTTTTTCTTTTCTAACTTGAACGTCACGCCTCGCGCCAACGCTTTGCAACAATCTTTTTCGTTAGTTTTCAATCGCAAACAGGCAGCTAAGAGTGCCGCGATAACGCCAGCTCTGTTATCGTATAACAGCGTTCCGAACAACGCGGAGAGTTCGGAGACGGCAGAGGCGACAACAGCTGGATCCCTCGAGCTTCCTAAAACCGATTGCAGCACAAAATTGGCCACCGGGTGTTTCGATATGGACATCAACTTATCGCGAAAAAATCTTCGCCAAATCTCCGACCCTAACGTCTTCGGGGCAACTTTTACGATAACTTCGAGTAAATGCGACCCGGAACGAGATTGCATGAGCGTTTTCATGTCCTCCGAGGAAAGATCCGCGAGGAGCTCGCCATCTGGCGCATCTTCCGGAGGCGCGCACCCCAACAAACCGGGAATGATCCATTTCAAACTTTTATCGTCCCCTTCTTGACTGATCAAAATGGCTTGTAAATATGCGCTCGCGCACGGATCATCCGTCATATCCCAAAGGACTTCTTCGACGTTAGCTAACACATCGTTTATGTGCGATTCGAGAAGTTCTGGAAAGGCATTTATTCTATCTTCGTTCTTTTCCTCTTGGTATTTCTCACGATTCTTCTTGGACGCGTCGAACTGTTCCACGCTCGTCGCGCCCTTCAGTTTGCTTTCTAAGTTACCTTGCGGCTTGTAATTTTGTTGGCCAACCGCCAACGTCTTATCTCTGCCACCCGGGTTGAGAGGCATTTCCTTACCCGCGAGGAGAAAAAAAACGCGTCGAGCAACCGGCGAGGCGCGCTGATCAAACGCGATGTCCTTCGCTCGCGAACTCAAAACGTACGATAAGTTGTCTAAACAACTTCTCGGTCCCGCTTCTGGAAGATTATTATTTTCACGTTGTTGTTGTTGACCATCTCCTTCTCCTCCGCCGTCATCGTAGTCGTTATTTCTACTTCTATTCTCGTTTTCAAATCCATCGTCTACGTCTTCCTTCTCTAAAAGCATCTCCTTAAACTTCAAAACTTCTTGAATGCTTCTTTTTTTCCTCTTTGTCTCGCCGTGGTGGCGAGGATTCGAACCATCGTTGCCCTCACCATCAACCACCAAACGCTTCGATACTTGCCTTATCACGCTCTCTAATACTCGCGATCCAAAGATATTCATCGCCAAGGCGTACGTCTTCCATCCTCGACAAACTTTCTTCAAAAACGACGCCAACGCTTCGTCCGTGGCGTGCGCGACCAATCTCTCAATCAAACGCGAACACCGCGCGTCCATCATTAACTCCACCTCTCTTCCATCCGCACCTTCCAGCGCGTTGTTCGCTAAGGTTTCGATCGCTTCGTCTTTGTCGTCGATATCGTCTTCTTCTCCTCCTTGTTGGACGACGTTCCTCTTCTCGTCAAACTCTCCGAGCGCTTTTTCAATCTCCACGAAATACTCGTTCGTCGCATCGTCCAGTTGGTACCTGTTCCCATCCGCGGCTAATATAGAAATCGGCCCGTTCGATTTAAACTCCTTCGAGCCGAATCTCGGCGGCAGCGCTGCTTCCCCTTCCGACGTCATTCTTTATCCTCGAAGCTTTCTCTCTCCTCGCTCTTCTTCTTCTTCTTCTTCTTCTTCTTCTCGATGCGCTTTTTCTTCGTTCGCGGGGGCGGCGGCTCTACCGAAATGTGTCTCTCTCGCTCTCCGTCCGTATTATACCTCTTCCAAAAGAAAAAGCAAAGCGCGGCGCGGAGAGGAAAAAAAGAGACTCTCTCTCTCTCTCTTTCTCCTCCTCCTCTGTCCGTCTATCTTCTGTCTTCTCTCCGTAAACAAACTGAAGGAACGCTTTTTGAGAGCGTATGTAGTAGAGTTTTGTTGGTTTTGTTGTGTGACTCGACGCAAAAAAAAATTCGAGAGAGTTTTAAAAGTGAGAAGAGAGCGATGTTTAGGGTTTAGGCGTATTTGCGGTTCTCCTCCTTTGCGTGCGCACACGTGGGAAAGTTTCACTCTTCTTTAAAATAAAACCACGCGCGATAATACGTGTCGAAAGCGGCGAGAAGAAAGAAGAAAAGACAAAGAGCGTTTTGAGACGACCGTGTTTTTTTGTTCGCGGGAGGAGGGAAGCACGAAACACGCGCAGATACGATGACGACGACTTTAACGACGACGACGACGTGTGCGTCGTCTCGGGATTTTATCTCCTCGCACCGGCGGAAAACGCAGATGACGATGACGAAGAAGAACAACAGGAACAACGAGACGAAACGAGCGATACGAAACCAAGCGGTGGCGGAACCGAAACCGAACGTTTCTTACGATGAAATCGGGACGGACCCGGCGAAGAGAACCGTCGTCATTCTCGGTTCCGGCTGGGGCGCCGTCTCTTTCGTGAAATCCTTGAAGAAGGACATTCCGTTCGAGGTGATTTTGGTATCGCCGAGGAATTATTTCTTGTACACGCCTTTGTTGCCGGGCGTGGCGACGGGCGCGATTGAAACGAGGTCGATCGTCGAGTCTATTCGACGTCCAATCGCGGAGAAAGGGTTCAAATATTACGAAGCGGCGGCGACGGATATCGACGCAAAGAATAAAATCGTCACGTGTCGCAAGGCGAACAACGAGTTCACGTTGAAGTACGATTATTTAATCACCGCGGTCGGGGCAGTGACGAACACTTTTGGCGTGCCCGGCGTGGAAGAGAATTGCTTGTTTTTCAAGGAGATTTCGGATGCCGCGAAATTTCGGAGCCAAGTGAACGAAAGGTTCGAACGAGCGACGCTGCCGGGAATTTCGAAAGAGGAGATTCAGGATTTGTTGCGATTTGTGGTCATTGGTGCCGGACCGACGGGCGTCGAGTTAGCCGCAGAATTGTACGATTTGGTATATCAAGACGTCGCAAAGACGTTTCCGAGACGATTGTTGGCAGATGTTTCGATCAACATCATCGATTTACAGGAGAAAATCTTATCTTCCTACGACAGAGAAATCGCCGAATACGCCACGGACTTTTTCAAACGAGCAAACATTAATTGCATTTTGAACACGCAAGTGAAAGAAGTCAAGAAAAACAGTTTAATCGTAGCAGATAAGAATACCGGTGAAGAGAGGGAAATTCCATGCGGTATGTCCGTGTGGTGTTCGGGAATTAAACTCAACCCGATTTGCGAAAAGATACAAAATAGCTTACCGGAAGGCTCGCAGCCGAACGTTAGATCTTTATCCGCGGACAAAGCCATGCGCGTGAAGGGTTCAGACGGTTCCATTTTTGGTTTAGGTGATTGCGTGACCGTGGAACGCCCGAAATCGATGGCAAAAGCGCAAGAAATTTACGCCAAAGCCTGTAAATGCGACGAGGACGGCAACTGCGAACTCCAAATCGACCTGCCGACCGCCATCAAAGCCTTGGAGGAAGGTGGTAAAGATTTTCCACACTTGAAAGAGATGGCCAAATCTGCCACTCAAAGCATAGATGTCTTTAAGTCGTACACGAAAAGTAAAGACGAGATGACCATGTCTGAATTCATGCAAATGTGCGAAGCGTTGGACAACGAATTGCGCGCCTTCCCTGCCACGGCGCAGGTGGCAAAACAACAAGGAAACTATTTAGCCGAAGTTTTCAATAGCGCCAAAGAAAAAGGATTCGAGGTTCTTCAAGACCCAGAAGCGAGGTTTAATTACGAACACAAAGGTTCGCTCGCATACATCGGCAAAGACTCCGCCGTCGCCGATATCCCGGGTTTCGCCATCTTGAAAGGCTTAGCCGCCGGGTTAGTGTGGAAATCGTTCGAAACCGTCAGTCAAGTCAGCATCAACAACGTGTTTAAAGTCGCCGCGGATATCGTCCGCACGAAAATTTTCGGCAGGGATATCTCCAGGCTGTTATAACGCGTTTCGAAATCGAAAAAACTGCGTACGTTTTTTAATAATCATCTACCACATAATATCATCACACCACGCGAGCGCGTTCTTCCGTCCAACCTTTTGCGGTATTTTCCTTCCTTTTGCATCTCCTTCTTGAAAACATCGGCACACAAAAAACAACAACGCTTCTTCTCACGCGCACTTCTCGAAAAGACGCAAAAAAAGGCAACGGGCGCGTCGAATCAAGAATCTGAGCGAAAGAGAGCGTCAGGTAGATTTTAAAATCGCCGCGAGAGAGTATGTTTGCTCC
>Ga0255776_10004157_pt1 | contig 15335 bp, 7 predicted proteins | sample 071ome_19_FD_179974 | JGI IMG/M metagenome (GOLD analysis project Ga0255776, IMG submission 179974) | Coastal salt marsh microbial communities from the Groves Creek Marsh, Skidaway Island, Georgia - 071413AT metaG (version 2) | ecosystem: Environmental > Aquatic > Marine > Intertidal zone > Salt... | reverse complement strand
AGCGGTGACGTCGGACAAAAACTCCCCATCCACACCCACCGGTGCCGGTTTATTCGGTTGCGCGTTCGCCGCCGCCGCCGCACCGAACAAAACAATCTTCAAAAGCGCCTCATACGACTTAAATTCCGTCGTCGCCAGTCGATTCACCGACAACGCCGCTCGCGCCACATCCACGCACTGTTCGCACGACGCCCGGTGATGCCGCCGCCCACCGATTCCGTCCCCATTCAACCGCTCGAACGCCTCTGCTAACACCGCATCGTCGACGTTCCCGCTCGAGACGGCGTACTTTATCGCTCGAACCGTCTGCGACGCGGCCGACGCGCTCAACGAAGCCAAGCCCAAACCACCCTCGCTCGTCCTCGTCGTTCGCGCGTCACCCGTATCACCCTCCGCATCGACATCCACGATTGATAACCTCCTCAACGCATCACACACGCCTCTCCACACCCTCCCATCGCCGCACACGTCTTCAAAACTCGGCGCGTCGGTACCCGTCGGTCCGCTCGGTCCGCCGCCCTTCTTCTTCGCCTTTGCCTTTCCCCCCGCCGACGCTCGGTCCGCCCCACCGAGTTTACCCCCGGCGTTCGCCAGCACCGACATCGCCCACTCCGCGCACGTCACCGATACCTCCGTCGTCGTCGCGCTCGCCAGCGCGCGCTCGACGCGTTCGACGCGTTCGGTGTACGACGCATCGGACCCGAAGAGCACTTCACGCAACGCCGACGCCGTCGTCATGACTCTCTCGCGAAACACCGGCGCGGCGCGCGCTCGCGGAACGCGCTCGTCGCTTCGCTTCGCGTCGGCTCGCGCGCGCGCTCGTCGACGTCGGCGTCGGCGTTCGTCGACGGCGCGGCGTTCAATGTCGGCGGCGCCGCGATTTCGCTTTGAAAAAGTGCAACGGTTTGCACCCCAATGCGCGCGCGCCGCACTTCGCGACGCGCGGGCGCGTCGGGTCCGCTCGGCGGAGGCACGCCGAGCTCGTCGGATGTCGCGCGAAGAAGCGTCGAGCGCCGCCGACGCGTCGTCGTCGCCGGCGTCGTCGTCGTCGTGGCGACGGTCGACGTTGAGTTTTAGAGAAAAGTTTATCGATGCGCACGAAACGCACGGCGTTCGCGTGCGACAGTACGCGTCGAGATCGGCGTTCGACAAGGCGATGGAGAGGAATGGATGCGGTAAACGAGCGGGATCGCGCGCGATCGGGACGCGGGGCGACGACGACCAGACGCGACGGGATCCGGTGCCAGAGACTGGTTTCACGGTTTGGGACGCGAGCGCGTTGTTGGGCAAATACGTCGCGCGCGAAGACGTTTGGCGACGTTTGATTGCGAACGACGACGCATCGATGACGATGACGACGACGTTGGAATTAGGTGCGGGTACAGGGTTGTGTACGCTCCTCGTGGCGACGAGCGAGGTGGTGCGAGGGGTGGCGGGGTCGAAGAGCGTGGCGTGCGCGATGACGGATTTGCCGGGCGTGGTTGATTTCACACGCGAAAATGCGAGGGATAACAAAGCGGAAAACGGAGGAAACGTGCCGAAGAATGTGGCGTTAGCGGTTGCGGCGTTGACGTGGGGTGACGCGTCTGACGTGGAGAAGCTTCCAGAGGCGATTAGGCATCCGAATGTCGTGCTCGGGGCGGATTTGATGTACACGACGAACGTAAAGGTGATTCGAGCGTTGGCTGAGACGACGAGAATGTTGGTGCTTCCCGGTCGAGTCGCCGTGTTCGCCGCGTGTAAAGAACACCGTCCAGAGAGCATAGAAATCTTTGTCGAGTTTATGAGCGAGTTCGAGTTCGACGTGGTTCGCGTACCGGCGTCGACGGCGCATCCAGATTTGCCGGCGAGCGACGAAGAGTTTGAGATTTTAGAGTGCTGGAGAAGACAGAAGTAGATTTTTAGTGGTGTACCGGAACTGGTAGTAGCATTAAACTTAGATGATATCTAAAAGCGAGGGCGACTTGGCCATCGTCCCCGCGGGCCGCGCGGCTTGGATGCTCTTGCGCAAGAGGTACGCCGTCGCAACGATCGCCGCCGGCATGATGAGCGTAGACCAACCATACAGCGAGTCGACGAACGAGTCGTGTAAAACCCGAGAGCACTCGCTCGGCGCTCTCGTCTTGATCCACTTTGGGTTCAGTTGTGACGCGGCGGGATGCACGACGCTCATCGCCGCGCCGAGTGTCCACTCGACTTCGGCTCCGGCGACGCGCTCGACGAAACGCACGCGTCCATCCTTTTGGCTAAATCCAAATCCTACCCCGTCGTCGCTCGATCCCAACAGCGCCTGCGTGAGCGCGGCGTCGAAACAGCGCCCGTTCAATCTATCCGTCGGTGTGTTTGGATCCTTCCCGTCCACGTCTGTGAGGAGTTTGGTCCACTCTACGGCGCACAGTCGCTCTCCCGCTTTCGCAATCTCTCCGAGCGTCGCCTTTGGCATTTGCGAGAGCGAACCCGGCAGGGCGACGGTGATGAAATTGGTAATGTGATAAAGCAGAGACATGCCCAGAAACTTGTCCACGTGTCTAAAGTGATCTGGCATGACGAGATCGACTCCTTGCTCCCGCTGCATGCTCGCGATTTGTCGTCGCAATCCCGTCACGCATTCGTCGTACGCCCCCGTTCCGACGAGCTCGACGCCATCCACTTTGACGGCGTACCCAGGAAACGCGCACGGGTTTGATTTTTCACCTCTCGACGCGAGATCGCTCCGCCATCGCGTCTCCATGTGATTCGCCCCGAATCCGAGAAAAGATTGCACCTTGACAGCGTCGCGAAGCTCTCGCATCGATTTCGCGTTGGCGCCTCCGTGCGCGGGCAGCGCCACGTACTGCACGCTCCCGCCACCGACATCGATCGCCCCCACCGAGCTCGCCAACGGGTGATCCGAATCGGAAATCCTAGAAAACGGCTTGGAAAATCCAGCTGAATCCCTCGCCCGACCGACGGCGGTGACGTCCACGTCGGATAAGTAATTTGCCGCCAACCACGCGAAAAATCCTTCATCCTCGCCGTCGATGGTTTTAAAGTGCCCGTGTCCGTGTCTCAGCGTTGTCTCCGCGCTCACGACCGCTCGCACCTCATCCCACAGCGCCTGCTGCTTCACCGGTGTCAACACTCTAAACCCAGCCGTCGCCCAAACGTAAACCGCCGCGGAATCTCTATCTCGCGCGTCGGCGATGTACGCCTGCGCCTCGCGCAACGCCGGCAACAGTTCCTCCTTGACCCGTCCACCCATATCCGCCAGCGGCAACTTCGTCTTCACCTTGGTCCCCAACGTCCTCACGCGAAACAACGACGACCCAGACCCAGACCCACCGCTATCGTTATAATCAATCTCAAACGCGTGCGCTCGACACCCCGTGGACCCGGCGTCCACGAAGACGACGTGTTTCGGCGGCGTCGAACAAAACACCGACCGTTCCTCGTGCGTCGCGTGCGCGAGCATCCACACCGCCGCGACGCACGCGATGAAAAACACCGACGGTCGGCGGTACCACGCCGTCGTCGCGTTCGCGCCGTTGGACGACGACGAAGCGACGCTAATCGAGGACGCTCTTCGGTGATGCATCGCGGGTTCAATCGACGAGGTTTCAGCGACGAAATCCGTCCCGTCTCGCGCGCCGATGACGGAGGATGACGATTTACGCATGAATACCTCGGCGCGCGACGTCGCCCTGCGCATGCGTCGGCGGCGTGCGTGCGTCGGCGTCTGAAGAAGTGAAGAACAAGATGCAAATTTCAAGTGAAACGAGTCGTTCAAGCCTCAGTGAACGACGCGCGAAACGAGCACGAATGTTTGTCGTCGACGTCCCGATCGTCGATTTGACCGACGCGAACGCTGCGGTGGAGTCGATCGCGCGCGCCGCGTCGACGTCGGGTTTTTTCTACGTCCGTGATCCGCGTGGAGACGTCGGGAGAGGTGTGACTGCTGACATGTTCAGAGCCGCTCGAAGCTTCTTTGACGACCTGACGAGCGAGGAAAAACAGCGGGCGATGCCGCTGAACGCACACAATCGCGGGTACACGAGGTACCAAGAGGAGACGTTGGATTCCACGGGCGCGGCGACGGAAGGGGATACGAAGGAGGGGTTTTATATCGGTAGAGAGGCGAGCGCGCGGGAGACCTTCGCGTTGGTAGGACCCAACGTGTGGCCGGATGAAACCGATCCGACGCACGGTGAACGCGTGCGAGGATTCAGAGCGGCGATGGAGACGTATTACGAACACGCTAGATCGATTGGGATGCTCATGTTGCCGATTTTCGCCAAAATTTTAAACGTCGAAGAGACATTTTTTGATGAAAAGTGGCGTCGGCACAACTGTTTGTTGCGGCCGCTCAAGTATTCGGCGGTAGCGTCGGACGCGTCCGCGGGGCGGTTCGCGGCGGGTGCGCACAGTGATTACGGCGCGTTGACAATCTTAAAGATTTTGGACGACGCACCCGGGTTGGAGATTCTCACGGCGGATGGGACTTGGTACGCCGTGCCGCCCGAACCAGATGTCTTCATCGTCAACTTTGGCGACCTCATGGAGCGATGGTCGAATGGGAAACTACGAAGCACCAAACACCGCGTGATGACGAGTGGGATCAGCGAGCGGTACAGTTGCGCGTTCTTCTTCGAGCCAGATTACGACACGATTGTCGAACCGATTGCGAGCGACGCCGCGCCAAAGTACGAACCGATTCGCTTCGGCGACTACTTGATTGGCCGGTACAACGAAACACACGAAGATTTCGCAAAGAGTGGCGAAAATGCTTCTTGAATGCTGAGATTACAAATGTTGCTGTCGTTTCCTTATTCATTCTGTGCGCGCTGCTGCGGCTTTGCTGAGCGGCGCGATGTTGTAATTCTAGTCTAGTATACACTGTACATGTCGTCCTTCTTGCCACGGGTCGGTTGCTCCTTCATGATCAATCACGCGCCGCGCGAGTCGCCGCGTCTCCACGAAGACGAGATTTGTTCTCCTCCCAACCCCCTCGTTGTAAGTTCGCTCGCGATATCGTTCGCGTCGTCGTCTCGAACGTGGTGACTTCTCTTTGACGGCCGGGCGAGACGACCGGCGAGCTTTTGATCCGCCTGCGCTCGCATGTGCGCGCAAACGTCGAAAATTCTCCACTCTTCGACGCGGCTTCGTCGGCACGAAGATTCCAAAAACGCCAGAGTTACCGTGCTCACGCGCAGTTTGGTGTCTTTGAGCGCGTCGAAGACGTCCAGAGCGTCTTCGATGCGGTTTTCGTGGCAGCACATCTCGATGAGCGATTCGTACACGGCGCACGCGTCGCCAATGTAATCCTTCGAGTCGCTCGACGTGTGTTTGCGCGTGGTCACCGCGCCGGCTTCAGTGTTCAAGCTCAGGTTGGGCGAACGACGCCACATGTTCAGCGCGAGATCGAGCTTGTCACCTCTCGCCATGGCGACGATGAGCGCGCATCGCGCTTCGGTGTCGATGACTTCATCGACGACATCCGCCTCGGCGCCAGAGAGTTTGAGCGCGGCTTCAATCACGCCAATGGCTCGGCTGAGCAAAAGTTCGCCGTCATCAGGATCTGGACTGGTCGACGCGACGCTGAGCATGGCGACGAGAGCGGAGCGAGAGTGCATCGTGAGTTTGTGCCCGAGTCGGGTAAACTTTTTGTACATTTCCCAGGACATGTCGACATAGCCTTCGCGACTCGCCGCCACGACGAAACTCTCGAGCGTCTCCTCGGTGGCTTCCAAGCCCTTGGATTCCATGATGGAGAGAAATCTCTTCGCCCGCTCGACGAAACCTTCGCGGCAGAGGGCGCGAATGACCGCTTCTAGGGTCTCGCCCTCAAGCGTGCCCTTGCGTCGAACAATCTTCTTCACCTCTTCGAGCATCTCTTCGATGCGGCCGGCGCGAGAAATGACTCTGACAAAGGCATTTGAGCACCAGTCATTCATCTTGACGTTGCGCTCCGTCATGTCTCGCAGTATCGTGTACGCGCGCTGAACGCCCTCTTCGGCGTCTTCACACACCCAGCATGCGTGCAGCGCGCAGCCAAAGGTGACGGCTGTGCACTGCACTCCGGCGGCAAGCATACGTTCGTACGTCGCAAAGGCTTCCAACGGCAGATTCGCCTTGACTTGCGCATCCATGAGCGTGGTGAATAGAAACTCATTCGGTACGATGCCGTCGTCGATCGCAATGTTGAAAAACTTGTCCGCTTCTTCCACCCGACTTCCGCCGCGCGCTCGACTGAGAGATGTGATTAAACCGACGTACGTGCGGAGAGAAGGCGGGACGCCGTTTGTCTTCATATCGCGGTACAGCTGCAATGCCTTTTCATCTTCACCATTGGTCGCGCACGCCGTGATGAGCGTGTTGTACGTAATCGTGTCTGGGATTTCGTGTGAAACGTTCCCAGCCTCGCCTCGACGAAGCGCGTGCATTTTGCGCTTCATTTCTCCGTACACGCGGAAAGCCGCCTTGAAGTCGCTAAAGTGCAAGTACGTCGCGATGAGCGCATTACTCACGCCCGTCGAGTGACGAATATTCGCCGGCATGCGCTCCAAGACTTCAAGCATGCGCGCAAAGTGTTCCGGTCCCTCTTTAGACGCCCCAAGCGAAGCTGTGAGGGCGTACTCCAAGTGTTCGCCCGCGCGCGCGCCCATCTTGGCGTTCATCATGTTCAACACTTCGATGGCGCGTGCAGAGCGTCCACACTTTGCGCAGAGCGTGATGAGGGCGCACCACACGCGCGCGTTCGGCGTCGACGCAGCCAAGCGTTCATCACCCTTGGCGTCTTCAATCAAGTTTTCCACCAATAGTTCACCCCTCTCCATGGCAGTCTCTCTGTCGATTTGTCCTCGCGCCACGCCGTGCGCGTACGCCGACAGCATGGACGAAACCATGTGATTGTTGCCCGCGCGTCCGCAGACGCCCGACGCCAAGGCTCTATCGAACATTTCAATGGACCAATCCACGCTCGCTTCTTTCGCCGCGGCGCCCGCGGCGAGCATTGCGCCGTATGTATGCGCGGTGGGCTCGAGCGATTGCGCGTCAATTTCATTCCACGCCCAGAGCGCTCCTAAAAAGTTCTTTTGTCGCGTCGACGCCGAGATGACGCCGTTGTACGAACGAATGTTTGCCACCAACCCGTCGACATTCTGCATTCGCTCGAGCGTCCCGCGCGCCCCGTCGTAATCCCCACGCGCGGCGCACACGTCGATGAACGAGTTGTACAGCACCGTGTCCACCGCCTCGACTCGGTTGGCTTCGGCGAACGCTTCCCGCGCAGCCTTGAGATTCCCACACTTACCAGCGGTGGATATCAGCATACTGTAAGCGTAGGGATCTGGCTCCACCCCGCCCTCGTCTCGTCTACACTCAAATGCCGTCCAAGCCGTGTTCCAATCTCGCGCGCGCCCGCACGCCGAAATCACCCCGCAGTACAAATCTGCGGCGGGTGACGTCTCCGTCACGTGCTTTGACTCAAACAACCTCGCGTACTCGAGCGCCGCATCCATCCTACGCTGAGACGCGCACGATTGGATAAACTTTTTATGTGTCGCGCGAAGCTCTCGCTCCAACAGTCGGCTCACGCGTCGCCTCTCCTTCACAGTCTCTCCGACGCCGCTCAACGCGCTTCGTCTTAACGCCCGCACAACCCCATCCGCGTCCCCGGCTTGCATCGCCCGTCGAACCTCCATCGCCGTCGCCGCGTCTGCATCCGCATCGTCTTTCGCGTGCGACGAGTACGACGACGAACTAGCATCCATAGTTCTCCCGCGACGTCGTTCTCCTTCTTCGAAAACCGTCGTCGGCTCCCCCTCAACCCCGACGACCCGCCCTCGCCTCGCCCTATCCCGCATCCCTTGCTCGTACTTCCTCGCTCGGTGTGTCCTTCGCACCGCATCCGCGTTCGCTCTCCGCGTCGACCCGGTACCAGCCGCCGAAGAAGAAGAAGAAGACGACGACTCACCAAACGCTTCAGCCCCGTCCTCGTCGTCGTCCTCGTCGTCCTCGTCGCGTCCTCGTCCCCGTCGTCCACCCCGTTCCCCGTCCGCGTCCCGCTCGGGAACGATCGCCCACGACCGCCGTCCACGAGTTCGCCCGACCGCGCGTCCCACCGATCCCCGGCGTCCGCTCACCGCACCGAGCGAGCATCGCATCGGCAACGGCATCGTTCGTCCAGCCGCCGGCGCCGACACTGACGTCATCTGTTCGCGTTTCGAAACGCGCGTCGCGCGCACCGAACGCGCGCGCGCGAGCGTTTAAACGAACGAGGACGATACAAACCCAGACGCGCGAGCGGTCGACGCGGGCGGGCGCTCCCGGTGGAGTCGTCGACGCGTTCTGAAGCGCGCGCGCGAGCTTCAACGCACTTTTCAATCGAAAAAGCAAACGGTGCGCTGTCTAAACCCTAGACATGTAAATCAATTGATATAGATTTAAAACATATACAGTATGATAAAATGTCTCACCTAGGGTTTTGAGATAAAAAATCAATGTTTTCGTTGAAAACTCGCGCGCTCGGTCGGCACCGGTTGACGCGTCAGAACCCCGCCGGTGGCGCGCGGTCGCGACGAGAGACGACGACGACGACGCCGAATACGAAGGGGAGGATAAACTTCGACGCGTCGCGCGCGGCTTCGTCGGGGGAGGGGGTTATTTCGCGACGGAGCGCGCGGTGATTTAATTGAAAAGTCGCGAGCGCGCTCGCGTATCTGCTGGAAGCGGTGCCGACGTTGACGATGAGGGCTCGGAACGAGGAGCGCGACGACGAGCGAACGCGAATGATGACGAGCGAAGGGCGATCGAGCGGTCGGATCTCGAGCGGGAGGGAAACGACGACGTCTGGGGCGATGCGGATCGTGGACGCGGCGGGACCGTCGTTGGCGCTTCGAGCGTTGTCGTGTTGCTTTCGAGCGCCGGCGTCGTCGCCGATGGATTCGGATGATGAGGAGGAGGAAAGGGTCGTGATGCGAGGGGGGAGTGGGAGACGGACGATGAGGGCGGCGACGGATGCGGAGAGCGAGAAGGTGGCGATGAAGGGACGACCGAGTTTGGACTGCACGCTTAAGCGGGCGAATTTCGTACGGTTGCCAAACTCTCGGCGCGTCGAAGAATGCGAGTTAGATGCCGTCTGCAACGCGCTTTCGCAGAGCTTTGCGTTTGAGAGATTGGAAGAAAACGTGAAGCGACGCGTCGCCGACGCGATGTTTCTCGTGGATGTGCCAGAGGGATCGACATTGATGCATCAGGGAGAAGAGGGTGACGCGTTGTATTTGATTAAAGAAGGAGAGTTTGACGTCTTCGAGGACCGGCTGGGCACGCCGGTCAAGGTTGTGACCCGTGGGCCGGGCGAGGTCGTGGGTGAACTGGCGTTACTGTACAGTGTACCGCGCGCGGCGACGGTGACAGCGAAGTGCGCGTCGAAAGTTTGGGTGTGTACGCGGGAAGTCTTCAAGGCGGAGGTCAAGCTGAGTGTCGAGTCAAACGAGCTGTCCAAGCACGTCTTCATCGAGCAGGTACCGGTGATGACGCAACTAGACATTGAGACGCGCAAAAAGATTGCGCAGTCAATGTGTGTGGTAAAATTCGAGCCCGGCGCTCGCGTGTTGAGCGAGGGAGACGTCATCGGTGAGGATGCAAAGTTTTACATGGTTTCCTCTGGACGCGCCGTGGTGACAAAGTTGGATCCAAACACAAAGGTCGAGCGCATCGTTAATCGACTCTTCCGTCACGACTTTTTCGGCGAAACGGAACTCTTGGAGTGCAACGCAACGCAGCAGTCTAGCGTCACAGTAGGTGGAGAAGACGCTCTGACGTGCTACGCTCTAGACAGGAATGCCTTCACAGAGTATATGACGCCGGCGAGAGACGCGCTTCTGTATCAAAAGTCAAAAGACGTCATACGCAGACGAATGAGTGACTACGCAGGGAAGAATACGTGGCAACGAGCGAGCATTCGACTCGCAGAGAGCGCACGCGTTGGCGGCGCGTCGACGACGATATCGTGCAGCGGATTGGCTAATCCGCGTTCATTTTCTCCAGACGGCGACTCACGGCTGAACATTGAGTTGATTGAGAAAGAATTGCTGGGTGGCGGCAGTGGAGGTTACGTCCATCGCGTCACGTGTAGAAGTCACGGCGGACGCGAATACGCGCTCAAGCGCGTTCGTAAAATAGCCTTGATAGATGCGCCAAAGCACGTGTTCAGAGAACTGGAAGTCTCGCGAGATATTAATCACTTCAGCCTGATGTGCCAACACGCGAGCTTTAAAGACAAGCACAATCTCTACATGCTCTTCGATCTGATGAAAGGTTGCGATCTCATGGACGTGCTCGCGAGCATGGTTTCAATCAAGAACATTCCAACCACAAGTGCGGATGGACAAGTGACGCACATCCCCACTCAAATTGGACTGAGCGAAGACATGGCGCGATATTACACAGGCGTTCTCACGCTCGCGTTTGAATATTTGCACGACAATCAAATCATCTATCGCGACTTGAAACCGGAGAACGTCTTAGTTTCTCTCGATGGTAAGTGCAAGCTCGGTGATTTCGGGTACGCAAAGAAACTCGATGTTGGCGAACAGGCGTTTACTTTTTGCGGGACTCCCGGATACGTGGCACCAGAAATTGTCTTATCGAAGGGTTACGGATACGGCGTCGATTGGTGGGCCCTGGGTGTCTTGACGTACGTCATCGTCACCAGTTCGCAACCTTTTAAGATTTCGGTCGATGCAAGCGAAGAAGATCTACCCATCAAAGTGATGAGACGAATCGTCGACATGACGTACCAAGTCAAGTACCCGACGTACGCTTCGGAAGAAGTGTGCGATTTCATCGCCTGCTTGCTACAAAGAAACCCATCGAGACGATTAGGTAATTACGAAGGGGGCGTATCGCACGTTAAAAATCATCGCTGGTTTGCCGACTTCGATTGGACTCTGTTGGAGAGCGGACTGTACACGCCCAGGCCGATTCGTCTTTCGCCAGAGTTTCTCGACATGCAAAAGGAGAGATTGGCAGAGAGCGAAAAACACTGTCTTATGAGCACGCAGATGGACGCGGCTCGAGGGCCTAATGATGCGACATTGCTGAGAGCGATTGAGATGTTTAAAGACTTTTGAGATTATTGATACGTGATACAATTGACAAGGTTTTCGTTTAGGTAAATCAAAACACCTCGCAGTCGCGACTCGCTCTGCTGCGAAATTGAATTTGTAATTTCTAAGGAAAAATCATTTTTATCGTTTAAACAAGAATTGTAAATCTTCAGCGCTGAGTTGTGAGAGAGAAGCTTGATTACCGTCCATGCAGCCTTCGAACACGAGCTGTTTCTTCTCTTGGAGTTCCATCATGCGTTCTTCTATGGTGCCTTTGGTTGAGAATCGCACCGCGGTGACGGGACGATGTTGTCCGATGCGATGCGCTCTCATCACCGCTTGCATTTCGACCGCAGGGTTCCACCAAGGTTCCAAAACGAACACATAATTGGCTGCTTGCAAGTTCAAGCCTTCGCCTCCTGATTTCAAGCTCATCAAAATCACGCTCACGTTTGGATCTTCTCTAAACGCCTGCAAGTTGGCCGCTCTCTGAGTCACCGGCATCGAGCCCAGCAACTTTGCGATTGTGAACTTTGCCTTTTTTAGGCGCCACTCAACAATTTCAATCATGGCTGTGTATTGCGAGAACACAATGGCCTTGTTCAAGTGTCCATTCTCTTGGTTACGCATGTCACGTAGCGCGTTCACCAGGGTCTCGACTTTCGTACTCGACGTGTATTGTGTCAAATCCAACTTGCTCAGAATTGATTTATCCGGCAAGGGATCTTTTGCGAATCGATTCACAGCACTCTTGACTCCATCAAAGCTATCGGGGGTGAAATCAATCGTGAGCGCCGTGCGGCACACTGGACACGTGACTTTTTTCCCATCCGCCGGAGCGCACGACGCATACTGCATGATGCACTCGCGATGGAAAATATGCTTGCAACTGGCGAGAGCGGCATCTTCCTCTTCGATCTCGTCTTGACACATGCCGCAGTAATACTTTGGAGTATCCGCGGTGGCAGGCGAATCAACCTTAGGCGCTTCGGGAGCATCCTTCTGAACGTTGGCGCTCTTTGAGTGAATCACCAAGTACGGATGATCGCACGCCTGACGCAAGCGAGCAAGCAATTCGAAAATGTGTGCGTAGTTGTGCAAGACGCTACCCTTCTTGACGAATCCATCGAATTTGGCGCGGGTGAGCATGTAGAGCGACTCGTAAAAATCGCGTTCCACTTCGTTGAGTTCATTTTCCTGAATGATGATTTTCAGTTCGGGAAGCTTGACGTCGTTCGCACGTTCCGCTTTTGTGCGCCTTAGTTGCGCCGGTAACAAAATGTCGTTTCTCAAAGTCAGCATGGCTTTCTTCCCCGCGCCGACGTAACCGTATCTATTTATCGGGTTCATCACAGCTCGATTGAAGTACGAGTAATGTCTTGGCGCGCCGCAACCACACCCCGCGCAAAATCTCGCCTCTGGACCAAAGTTCCATGACAAAGTCTTGCAATCGCAATCCTTCGTAGAACAAAAGTAATACGCGTACGGATCCATGCGCAGAAATCGAACCAAGCTGTACAAATCACCGATGCGGTTCTGCAGAGGAGTACCAGTCAAACACCACTTGAACGTGGATTTCAACGCATAAATGCACTTCGCCGTGTTGCTCGTTCGCGCTTTGATTTTATGCGCTTCATCGAGGACGATTCGGTGCCAGTGCGTGCGGTGCAGTAACGAATCGGACAAGTCGACGTCGTCTTCCCCGGCTGGTTCTCCCTGAGATCCTTGACTAAGATTTTCCACCGACGAAATCGTCACGACTGACTTTGAATCGTTGTCGGTGTCGTCGTTCTCGCGTTTCACCGTCTTCTTCTTCTTCTTCGTAGACTTTGAAGCAGATGGTGGCTTGACTTCTTCAACGAAAACGACGCTGTCATCGTCGTCGTCGTCGTCGTCGTCATCGTCGTCGCCTTCTTCGGGTTCATACTCACTCTCGCTATCGTCGCGTAAACTCTTCTTAGACTTTTTCGACTTTTTCGTGGAAGCCTTCGAGTTGTTCATTCTCTTCTTCATGGAGCGCACCGCGCTTTCTAACGCCACCTCGGCAGCCAAGGTCAATTCGTCTTTTTCAGTCACATTTTCGTTTTCGGGTTCTTGCTTGATTGAAGGCGGCGTGGGTAAACCCGCGATGAGCGTCTTCATTTCGTTTGGCAATTCCGTCTTCTCCTCAATCTCCTCAACTTCCTCCTTGACGACGGCTTGGGTGTCGCCAGCAGCACCGGGTGCGAGACCAGCCGCGGCGCGCTCTCGCGCTTTATGTGCCCCTTCGTACATGCTCATCATCTCTCGTCCAGCTTTAATCATGAGTTCCTTGTAGAAATTCGCCGGCGTCGGAATGGACGCCTTGACGTCCTCCGCGTTCCCCGACTTGATCTTCAAAGTTCGCATCGCCTTTTCGTTCGCAGTCTCTCGGGTCACCTCTCGACGCGCCAGTTTTTCCGTGCGCACCGCGTCGGGTCCACAAAAGTACTTTAAGTGCGTCACCATTGATCTCGGTAGGTACTTTTTGCCGCACCACTCGCACGCCACCATGTGTCGGTTAATGATCGCACGCCACTCCGCCTCTATCACCGGATACGTCGTCAACACGACATCCACACCTTTGATATCGCTCTCTGAGACGTTTTTACGATTCGCATAGTACACAAACACCCGCAGCGACCCTTCGACGACGCAATCTTTAATCTCCTGCTCCCACTGTACGAGCGCCGACGTCGGCACCACGACCAACGTCGGCGGCGGTCGGTCCTCATCCGTCACCATCTCCCCCATCTCCGCCCGATCCTTCATCCACCGCTCCTTTCTCTTCAACAGCATCGATATGCACTGAATCGTCTTCCCCATGCCCATTTCATCCGCTAATACCCCGCCTCGCAAATTTTCATCCTCCTCGTTCCCGCACATCCACGCCAAGCCTTCCTTTTGAAAACTCAACAACGGTCGCGTCAACGTCCCCGGCGCCTCCATCGGCGCGATCACCGGTCGACACAAAAACTCTGCGCTCTCGACGTCGAGCTCATCCTTTTCAATCTCTGGTTTTTCCGGGTTCGTCACCGCTCGCAACAACGCTTCGACGTCCGCCTCCTTCAGGTTGTCCAAGCCGTACACTTCCTCCCGCAGCTCCTCGTGCGTCTTCCCTTCGATCCGGTAACACCCCGGGTGCATCCACTTGGATATCCATCCGTAATCCCCGCCTCGGTATTTCAGCGGTTCACCGATTCGCGTCGCGTCCTTTGCGATTTTTTCGCTGCATCTTCCGCACTTGCCTCGACCGCTCTTGGCGTACTCAACCATGTGCGTGTACGCGACGTAGGATTCGCTGTCGTCCTCGTATATCGGGCGCCAGGTGACGCCCTTGCCGTCCCACGATTCCACCACCGTGAACTCCATCGTCGGATTCGACGACGACGACACACGGCGACGCGCGCGCGCGCGGTAGAGTGAGGATGACGACGGCGAAAAAGGAGCAGAGTCTATTACACGTCGGTGAATAATAATAATAAATGCGTCGCCGTCGCCGTCGCCGCCGTCGTCGCCGCCGTCCGTCGCCTTGCCCTGGACGCGTTTCACCGCGCGAACGCACCGGGCACGGCGGATTTGACGTCCTCGCGCGCGGCGTCGTCGAATCCAAAGCACGCCAAGAGCGCTTCGGCGAACGCGCGCAACGCGGCGTCGCACGCGTTAAACGCGGCGTCTCTCGCCGATGCGTCCTCGCGCGCGCTCGTCGACGTCAACACGTCCTCCAACACCCTGAACGTCCCTCTGGTAGTCTCTAACGCCGCGTAGACGTCGACGTAGGCCTCTGTTCCCGGGGCGTTGTTCGCCCCCGGACCCGCGGTGACGCTTCGCGCCAAAATGCCCAGCGTGCACACGTCCTTGACGTTTGAGTACGCCTGAAGCGCATCCCTGGGCGTGGAGCAATCCAACGTCGCGGACGTCAATCTCTCTTTAATATCCCCGACGACGGCATCCTTATCGTCCCCGTCGTACGCCACATCGCGTCGCAACGCCGCCAACCGACCGCGACTCAACGCAACCGGTCCCACGATGAATCTCGCGTTGGACGCCTTGCGCGCGTCCCCCAACGCCCGCAAAGGATTCGCGAACGCCGCGGACGCCGTCGACGCCGACATCGCCATCGTCATCGTCGACGCGACCGTCGCGATGAGCGTCGTTCGTCGCCCGCGCGTCCGTCTGTTTTCTTCCTCGTCATCCAAACCGACGTCGTCACGATGACGATGTTGATGA
>Ga0255776_10004148_pt1 | contig 15354 bp, 10 predicted proteins | sample 071ome_19_FD_179974 | JGI IMG/M metagenome (GOLD analysis project Ga0255776, IMG submission 179974) | Coastal salt marsh microbial communities from the Groves Creek Marsh, Skidaway Island, Georgia - 071413AT metaG (version 2) | ecosystem: Environmental > Aquatic > Marine > Intertidal zone >... | reverse complement strand
CCAGCATCACTTTGCCCATTTCAGCGTGCAGTTCAGGCAGACCTTTAATGGTCAGACCTGTCTGCAGGAATTCACGGGCTTTCTCCAGGTCGTTCACACGCAGAGCCAGGCGGCCCAGAGTCAGTAGCAGGTAAGGGTCATTAGGACGCTCTTTCAGCTGCTGCTCCGCGAACAGCAGTTGCTTGCCTGCGTCTTTGCCTTTCAGGCGACCAAACAGCTCTACCAGCTCTTCGTGCCATACATGCTTCAGACCTTCACGCAGCGCTTCTTCCGCTTTCTCTTCCTGTTCGGTTTCGAGCAGCAGATCAACGTAGCTCTGCATCACATCGTGGGTGTAACGCACTTCGCGCGACAGGCCATCGAAGGTAGTACCCAGTGATGCACCACCATTAGTGTGGCGGGCACGATCCAGCAGTTGCAGAGCAACGTTTTTCTCGAGTTTGCGCAGCTCTTCGTCAGGGATTTTGGTCGCCTTACGCAGCGTTGGCAGCAGATCATTCAGAGCAACCCAGTCTTCCAGGTCCTGCAGAGTTTTCACCAGCAGCTTCAGCAGGTAAGCGTGACGAGGGTGCTTTTCGCGCAGGTTCAGCAGAACCGCCAGCGCCTGTTCATTCTGATTACGGGACTGCAGCAGCTGTACCTGAGTAATGCCAACCGCCAGATCAGAACCTTTGGTGCTCTGACTCGCCTGTTTCAGCCACTCGTCGGTCGCTTCCGTTTTGTTCTGCTCATAGGCTGCACGGGCAGCGGCCAGATAGTTAATCAGCGGCTGATCAGAATCTTTAGCGCTACTGGTCAGGTTACGCTCAGCACGACGCCACTGGCCCTGTGCCAGTGCCAACAAACCACGAGTCGTCTGACGACGGGCACGCTGGCTGCGACGACGCTGACGCCACTCGTTAAAGCGACGGTCACTACCCAGCAGAACCAGCAGAGCACGCAGAACGATGTAAACACCGAACAGAGCAACTGCGGCCAATACCAGAAACAGCCACAGGCTGCTTTCTACTGTGTATGTATCCCAGCTCAGCATCACGTAGCCGGCATCAATGTAAGTAAACGCTCCGGCGAGAAGGCCGATGCCTGCTACCAGTAACAGGAAGAGTACGATCAGTCTCATGCCTCTTCCTCCGTCACGGCCTCAGCGCTTTCTTCAGCAGCTGGCTGTGCAGGTGCAGAAGCGGGCGCAGCAGGCTGCACCGTGCCGTTACGACGCTGCTCTTCCACCAGCTTCTGCAGCATCAGCAGAGAGGCAGTGATATCCGGACGCTGTGGCGAAACTTCCCACGCCTGCAGCTCAGACAGAGCGGCACGTGCAGCACGGGTACGCTCATCTTCAACAATCAGGTAAGAGTCCAGCCACTCAGATACACGCTTCAGGCTGTGTGCGTACAATTCAGTCTGCTCACGCAGCAGAGCGACCTGAGCCTGTTCCAGCATCAGGTGCATGTTCTGTTGCAGGTAGTACTGCTGGTCTGGCGTCAGTGGCGCAGCGATTGGCTCGTCACGCTCGCGGATACGAACCATACGGGTCACGTTGTCTTTCACAGTGAACCAGGCGTTCCAGTACCAGGTCTGTTCTTCCAGAATACGCGGCTCTTCTTCAGCTGCGGCTTCAGGAATCAGTTTCTCTGGCATCCATGGCAGTGCAGTCACCTGCTCCTGCAGAGCCTGCAGACGGAAGATCGCGCCAACGCGGTCAACTGCTGGTACAGCTCGCAGAGCCATCAGTTCGCGTGCAATCTGTGCACGTACTTTGTCCAGACGCGGGTTACGGGTCTCGATAATCACGTTGTCAGCAGCCGTCAGCATGCTGATCGCGCCTTCCCAGTCACGCTCCAGCTCAAGACGCTGGTTCGCCAGACGCAGCAGATATTCTGCTTCCGCCAGCAGCCAGTCCTGACGCTCAGCACCCGGCAGCTTGCCCAGACGGTCGCTGTTGTGAGCAACCTGAGCAGCCAGATCCTGTGATGCGGTGTTCAGTGCTTCAGCACGCTGCATCAGCTTGGCTTCACGCGCGCTGTTCTGTTCGATTTTCTGCAAGGCAGTATTCAGACGATCATTCAGTACGGCAGTATCTGCAGTAACTGTCTGATGCTGCTGCCAGCCCATGAAGCCAGCAAAACCCGCCAGCGCAAACAGGATGATGATCAGAAGCAGGTTCAACCAGGAAAGTGCGTTAGAACCGCTTTTTTCCTTCTGTACCTTTTCTTTCTGTCCCTTCTCCGGGGCGGTAGTCTGTTGCTCGTTGCTCACTGTGGGTTTCCCTCTGACATTGGCTAAATTTAGCTAAATAGGCCTGTGTAAGGCATGTTATCAACGGCCTGCGGCTAACCACGCGCGCAGACTGTGCAAAGTATCTTCATTACGGGCACTCGCCGCAACTATCACGTCGACAGTCAGATCACTGAAGCCGCGTTCTCTGGCGTAAGTAGCCACTCGCTCACTGGGTACCATAATGGCACTGATGCGCTGGGCTAAATCCGGCACTTGCTCCAGAGCAATATCCAGTGCCTGACCACTGCTGAGAATCAACAGGGGTTGCTGCTTCAGGGTGCGATCCCAGTCAGCAGGGGTCCATTCAATCTGGCGACGCTCGTACAGCTCGGCGTAATCCACACGGGCACCACGTTCACGCAGAACTGAGGCCAGGGTTTCACGGCCGCCAACACCGCGCCAGATAAGTATTTTCTCATCACTGACCTGTTGTAGCGATGGCAGCGCGAGTACCCCCTCACTGTCGAATCGGTCAACCGGCATTTCAACCGGCAGCCCGGCTTCACGCAGACATTCTGCCGTCGTCGGGCCCACTGCGTACCAGCGGATGCCCACCGGATGCTGTGGCCAGTAGTCATCAAGCCAGCTCAGACCAGCTTCTGCCGCATTCTGGCTGATGGCTATAACAGCGGCGTACTGGTCAGTGTCGAGCGTGCGCTGCTTTGCCAGCAACGCCTGTGGTGAACCATCGTCGGCGAAGCGGGCAATATCAATTAACGGGTGATGCCGTACCTCGAGCCCCAGCGCTGCAACTTCTTGCAGCAACTCCTGCGCCTGATCGGCGGGGCGGGTAATAACAACCGGCGGCGTCATTACTTAACGTCGTGACCGTAAACAGCGCGCAGAATATCACCTGCGCCCTGCGCTAACAGGTCTTCTGCAGCCTGAATACCCATGGTTTCGGCATCGGCGGCCTTACCGCGCGACTCAGTCGTCAGCATTTGAGTACCATCGACACTACCGACCAGACCACGCAGCCAGAGATCATCGCCGCTGCGTTCAGCGTAACAGGCAATCGGCACCTGACAGCCGCCCTGCAGACGACGGTTGAGTGCACGCTCAGCCAGAACACAGCTCGCGGTCACTTCATCATGCAATGGGCGGATGAGCGCCTGAATTTCATCATCGCCGGTACGCCATTCAATACCCAACGCGCCCTGACCACCCGCAGGCAGTGATTCTTCAGCAGGCATAAAGGCGGCAATGCGATCATCCATCTCCATGCGCAGCAGGCCGGCTGAAGCCAGAATGATGGCGTCATATTCACCCGCATCCATCTTACCCAGACGGGTCTGAACATTACCGCGCAGGCTTTTCACCACCAGATCCGGGCGACGCTGCTGCAGCTGACACTGACGGCGCAGACTGGAGGTACCAACCACACTGCCTGCTGGCATTTCATCAACGCTTTTGTATTTGTTCGAAACGAAGGCATCGAGCGGGTTTTCACGCTCACAGATCACGCCCAGCTCCAGACCTTCCGGGAATTCCATCGGCACGTCTTTCATTGAGTGCACGGCGATATCTGCACGGCCATCGAGCATCGCTGCCTCAAGCTCTTTCACGAACAGGCCTTTGCCACCGATTTTCGCCAGTGGCACATCAAGGATCTTATCGCCCTGAGTAGTAAAAGTGATCAACTCTACCGTCAGACCAGCATGCATGGCTTCCAGACGAGCCTTGATATGTTCCGCCTGCCACATAGCAAGTGGGCTTTTACGGGTCGCGATACGCAGCACAGAAAGAGTCATGACGGGCCTTCAGTCAGAAAATTCAGGCGCGATGATAACAGGATTAGCGGGGATTTTCGCGGGGTTCAATATGCTTCCGGAACAGGCTCCGTAAAGGGATCAGACGCCCTTGATAAAACGCTTTACGCCGGGGACATGGCGACGACTGACCGGCAGTGCAGTGTCGGTACCTTTCAGGTGAAGAACTACACCCTCTTCAGTGCTTTCCAGCGACTGAATTCGTGGCACAGCAACGAGTGTGCTGCGATGGATGCGCAGGAAGCGCTCGGGGAATTCTTCTTCAAGTTGCTTGAGTGAATCGTCGATCAGGGTTTCGCCCTGTTCGTGCACCATGCTGACGTACTTCTGGTCTGCATTGAAATAGATAACGTCATCGATCGGGGTCAGCACGATGCCATGAGACGTACGGGCGCTGATGTGGGTACGGGCCGCCGGGGTACTGGAGGCCTCAGCCTGAGCTCGCTCCAATCTACTGGTAGCGCGGTTCAATGCACGGGAGAGATCTTCTTTGCGGATAGGTTTGAGCAGGTAGTCGGCGGCATTCACATCAAATGCGGCGAGGGCGTGATCATCGTAGGCAGTACAGAAGACAACAACCGGTGCTTGTGGCAACGCCGTAATCTGTCCGGCCGCCGCCATGCCATCAAGGCCCGGCATCTGGATATCCAGCAGTACAAGATCGGCCCGGAACTGCCGCAACCAATCAACCGCTGCCTGACCATCACCGGCTTCTGCGACACAGCTGAAGTTTGTATGTTCATCCAGCAAGCGCTTCAGGCGCTGGCGGGCTAGTGGTTCATCATCGACGATCAGAACACGGTAACTCATCTGGCCCTCTCTGATTTATTTCACGGTTGACGGGTTGTTGTTGAAGGATGATCAATGCCTACAGACCTTGGCAGAATCAACCGCGCTTCATAACGTTCGCCCAGATCCTGCACCTCAAGCCCGGCACCGTCGCCGAACAAGGCATCCAGGCGTGCGCGGATGTTCTGGTGGGCAATACGGTTGCCCGCACTTGAGCCTTCGCCTGCGGCCTTGCTGTTGTTAATCACCAGCTCCCAGCCCCGACCTGTCTCGTTCAACGAGATACGGATATCGCCAGCACTGACCACAGGCTGAATGCCGTGATAGACGGCATTTTCAAGCAAAGGCTGCAGTATCAATTGTGGCACTCTGACGTCTGGCAGGGTGTGAGGCAGATCCCACTCTGTGCGCATACGTTCGCCAAGACGGGTCTGTTCGATATCCAGATACCCCTGGCTCAGTTTGATTTCTTCGGCCAGTGTCGTGGCTTCTTCGCCGCCCTTCAACACTGCCCGGAACAACTGCGCCAGCTCCAGCAGCATGTCTTCCGCCTTCTCCGGATCAACCACAATCAGGGATGCAACTGTGTTGAGTGTATTGAAGAAAAAGTGCGGGCGGATATTCGCCTGCAGTGCCGATAGCCGCGCTCTCAGCTCCGCCTGAGTCTGCAATCGCCACTGGCTCTGCACATAGAAATAGCGCAGCGCCATCGCCGAAAAAATGCCACTGACCAACTGATTGCGCGCAACCCAACCCCAGTCGGTCCCTTGTTTGATCACCGGAAAGACGAATTCACCCAACAGGCTGATCCCCAGGGTAATCACCTGAATGACCAGTAAAGACATTAAGGTCGCCCCGGTAACTGACAGCTTAGCCATCACCACACGCAGCTGGCACAAGACGGCCACCGACACCAGCGCCACCCATTGCACGAACATGGACACCAGTCCGAAGCGCATCCAGGAGAAATCACGGATACCACTTTCAACCAGGGTCAGCGCCAGCACCAGCGCCTCACTGACAATAAGCAGAATCAGTACCGCCCGGGTATTGCACAGATCAGGCAGAAAGAAGCCGTCGAGCAACCGCGCCTGCTCCTGTGTTTTTGACTCTGATTTCTTGCGTCCGGTGCTGCTCACGCCAACGGATATCCTGTGTGTCACTGACTAAATAGAGGCTCCAGTCTGCGTCGACTGATCCCGCCCTGTAAAGCCCCGGCGGCAAAAGGTATAATCGCGCCTCTTTTTTAATCAATAACTGTCTGATCAGAGGTATCTCATGACCGATCAATCCACAAATGCTTCCTGGGGAGGCCGTTTCTCTGAAGCGACCGACGCATTCGTTGCCCGTTACACCGCATCTGTAGAATTTGATCAGCGCATGTACCGCCAGGACATTCAGGGTTCAATTGCACATGCCACTATGCTGTGCAAAGTGGGCGTACTGACGACTCAGGAGCGCGATGACATAATCGACGGCCTGAAAGAAATTCTGGTCGACATCGAAAACGGCAACTTCGAATGGTCAATCGCCCTCGAAGACGTGCACATGAACATCGAAGCAGCCCTGACTGCCAAGATCGGCATCACTGGTAAAAAACTGCACACCGGCCGTTCCCGTAACGATCAGGTAGCTACCGATATCCGCCTCTACATGCGCGATGAAATCGACCTGATTTCTGCTGAACTGACCCGCCTGCAGCAGGGTCTGATTGAGCTGGCCGAGCGCGAAGCCGACACTATCATGCCGGGCTTCACTCACCTGCAGACTGCACAACCAGTGACCTTTGGCCACCACCTGCTGGCCTGGAACGAAATGCTGGAGCGTGACTACGCTCGTCTGCAGGATTGCCGCAAGCGCGTAAACCAGATGCCATTAGGTGCTGCTGCCCTCGCTGGTACCACTTACCCGATCGACCGTCACTACACTGCAGAGCTGCTGGGCTTTGAAGCGCCTACGGAAAACAGCCTGGATTCTGTTTCTGACCGTGACTTCGCGATTGAATTCACTGCCGCAGCGTCTCTGATCATGATGCATATGTCACGCTACTCTGAAGAGCTGGTGCTGTGGGCATCTGCTCAGTTCCAGTTTGTGGATCTGCCAGACCGCTTCTGCACTGGCTCAAGCATCATGCCGCAGAAGAAAAACCCGGATGTACCAGAGCTGGTGCGCGGTAAAACTGGTCGCGTGTATGGCCATATGATCAGCCTGCTGACCCTGATGAAGTCGCAGCCACTGGCATACAACAAAGACAACCAGGAAGACAAAGAGCCGTTGTTCGATACCGTAGATACGCTGCGTGATTCCCTGCGTGCATTCGCTGACATGGTTCCACACCTGCAGGCGCGCAAAGACATGATGCGTGAAGCAGCCATGCGCGGCTTCTCAACTGCTACTGACCTTGCCGACTACGTTGTACGCAAAGGTATCCCGTTCCGTGATGCACACGAGATTGTGGGTAAAGCCGTTGCCTATGGCATCGAAACTGGCAAAGACCTGAGCGAAATGACGCTGGAAGAGCTGAAGCAGTTCTCCAACGAAATCACCGAAGACGTGTTCGACGTTCTGACGCTGGAAGGTTCTGTCGCTGCCCGTAACCATATCGGTGGTACCGCACCAGATCAGGTACGTGCTGCCGCTGGTCGCGCCCGTGCGCGTCTGACTGCCCGCTAAGCACTCTCGCATAGCGCAGACATTGCGCAGATAGACATACGCCTGCCGCAGCGCATGCGGCATAATGCAGACAGCTCCAGGAATGGGGCTGTTTTGCATTCAGGAGTATGAAATGAAGTTACCGCTTATCGCAGTCACCACTGCCGCCCTTCTCGCAGGATTCTCAACCACCGCCGCTGCCCGTGATATCGCCGCTGGCACTACCGAAATTGGTGGCGCGACCAGTTTTGCAGCTGGTTCTGTCCGTGCGAGTTCTGATGGTTCTACCGAGAAAACAACCGTTTCTGCATTCAACCTAAGCAGCCGCCAATATTTTCAGGACGACGTCGCCTTTGGCCTGTCGTTCACCCGTATCGACACAGATATAGAAAGCAGCGGCTCTCACGTTGGCGTTACACAGAATAAGCTGGCCGCTGGACTGGCGTTTAATAAATCCATCAATGACAACGTCAGCCTGAACTTCGGCCCATCGTTTCTGGTTGTTGGTGAACGCCGCAGCGTAGACTTTGCGAACGGTGATGCTCAGGGGCGTGGCATACGCCTGCATCTGGAACTTCAGTCATTTGTGAATGAACACGTGGCCTTCAATTTCGGTGGTTATCTGGATAAGTACCGCCTGAAAAATGAGAACACTGACTTCCGTGCGTACGTTACTGAGCAACAGTTCACCGCCGGCTTGTCTGTATTCTTCTGAGCCCTGTTTTCTTCTGCAAAGCAGGAACCCTGTCCGCCAGACTCAGACCAACAAAAAAGAGGGCCATCGCCCTCTTTTCTTTTTAGCTGATTAACCCACGTCAGCTCTTCTTTTTAAACCAGCCCGGTACGTTGTTCACCGATACAAAGCGGAACACCAGAATCGCATGGATAATAGCGATAATCACGCCCATACCCGTCTGGCCGTCTTCCATCAGCTCCCACACCAACATCGGCAGCACCAGAATCGGAAACCACGCAAGATAGCGGAAGAAGATCCGTTCAAAGCGGGTAGTAGGTACTTCTTCTCTGGTCGTCTGCTGCTTGGTTGTCATAGAAACTCTCCACGTAGACTTCCAGAGTGGCCCAGCTGAGCTGAGATTCACATTAGCCAAAAGTCGAAGAGCTTGAAGAAAAGGTCAAATGAACGTGAGCCTGTTACACCCGGCTCACGTCAACAGAGACAGTCATCTCAGGGGCTGAACCACCACCAAAAATCACACCTTTCAGCGGCGTCACATCGTTAAAGTCGCGGCCCCAGGCCGTAATGATGTGCTGTTCGCCAGCAAGGCAATTGTTGGTTGGGTCAAACTCAACCCAGCCTTCGCCCGGAGAGAACACGGATAACCAGGCATGAGTCGCATCGACACCAACCAGCTTCTCCTGACCCGGCGGCGGCAGAGTTTCCAGATACCCTGACACGTATTTCGCCGCAAATCCCAACGAGCGCAGGCAAGCAATCTGCAGGTGCGCAAAGTCCTGACACACGCCTTTGCGGTTCGCCATCACTTCTGACAACGGCGTGGCAATGGTGGTCGACAGTGGCGAGTAGGTGAATTCGGTAAAAATCCGCTCGGTCAGAGCAGCAACAGCCGAGAGCAGTGAACGCTCCGGCGGAAACAGATCCTGAGCGAACTCACGGAACTCCTGCGCCGAAGCAATCATGGCGGAGTCCAGCTGGTACTCTTTCGCCATCAATACGTCTTCGGATTTCGACTGCGCCATTTTACTCAGTACCTCAGCGCAAGTGCTGCCGAGGTCGAGGTTTGTATCTGCAATCTGCGGGCGTGTTTCGACCTGAGTCGTCGCGGTAATACGCAGTGTTTTATGCGGTTTCTGGATCTCAAACTGGAACACCTGATTACCGAAATAGTCGTCGCGGCGGCTTTCAGATGCCACCTCTGGTGACACTTCGATACGGCTGTTCTGACAGGTCTGGCGTTGAGTCGAACGCGGTGTCATCTGCGCAATGTTGTAGCAGTGCGATACCCGGGCTTTGTATTTGTATTCCGTAATATGACGGATACGGTATTTCATCAGAGCCCCTCCCAACGGGCAGCCACCAGCTGCTGCGACGATTCGCGGTGGTCAAAGTAACGGTCACCGATCATATCGCTGATTTCCATCAGGGCCTGACCCAGGGCATCCATCTCACTCAACAGGTGCTGACGTTCACCTTCCGCTGGCAGCGCCAACTCAGATAGAGTGGACAGTCGCACGCGCGTCGAACATTCAATCAAAGCCTTCTCTGCAGGCGGCAGCTCGTGCAGGAAACCGGTGTTATTGGGCAATTTACGGAGATGGCGCAGTACATTACCCAGCTGGTACATAATCGAGCGCGGATTATCGGTATCCAGCAACACCAGATCCAGTTCGCTACGGATATCCGGGCGGGCACCATAACGGCGGCGATAGGTAATCAGCCCCTCAAGAGCAATCAGCAGTGCTTCTGCGATCCTTGATTGATCTGGTTCAGGTAATTCTGGACCCAATAGGGTCGACACCAGAGTCGCTGTCTGACTGGCACGTTCAATGCGGCGGCCCAACTCCATAAAGCGCCAGCCGTAACCACGAGTCATACTCTCGTGATTCAGACCAGACAGCGCCATAAGAGCGGTAACCAACGGATCGAGTACTTCATCCGGGCTCAGCAGGCCTTCGTTATCACCTGCCTCAAGCAGCGGAATGGCATCACGGATGTCGTTAATCACGCGATAGGTATCCGACGACAGCAATTCTTTCGCCTCGTCGGCACTGAACAGCATGCTATTCAGGATCATGGCGATCGAACGCGGTGCATCACCGTTCTGCAGCAGCGATATCATGGCGACGTCACTCACCGGCAGCTCAGGGACATTTACCGACGCCAGCTCAGAGACCGCCCGCAACAAAGCCAGACGCAGATCAGGCGACAGCGGGTCTTCGCTATTGAGCATGGTGTAAGTTGTACGCAGAATGCGCAGGCAGGCCTCAGCACGCTCTGCGTAACGGCCCATCCAGTAGAGGTTTTCCAGTACCCGGCTTGGCAGGTTGGTAAATTCGGATTCGCGCGCTGGTGCGGTGTCTTCCGGAATATTCGTGGTAACACGCTCGGGCTCTGACGCCACTACCCAGGTGTCTTTACTGCTGGCACCAGTCTGGCTCGATATCAGGAAACTGCCCTCCAGACCGACACGGGTCAGACCTCCCGGCATCACGCTGTACGAACCATTACCAGCAACGGCAAAGCTACGCAGAATAGCTGGGCGGGGCTGCAGTTCGAGGCCATTCAGTGTCGGCAGATAACTGGACTCAAGAATTGGCTGCGCAACATACCCCAGAGGATCAGCAAGGATCTCTGCCCGCAGTTTCTCAAGCTCCTCAGAAGTGGCCTGTGCACCGCTGACGCTGAACTGCCCCGGCTTGCGAAAAGTTGCCTTCACCACCAGTCGATTGAGGTTATCAAGTACGTATTTAAGATCGTTCTTGTCACCACACCACCAGGTTTTAACGTGCGGCATACGCAAGTCCCGGCCCAGTAATGCTTTACTGATGGCCGGCAGGAATTTCAACAAGGCCGGATTCTCGAGCACACCGGAGCCCAGCGGGTTAGCTACCACCAGATTACCGGCACGCACGACCTCAAGCAGGCCCGGAACGCCGAGGCGGGAATCACTACGAAGTTCTACCGGGTCGCAGAAGCCATCATCGACACGGCGCATTAATACATCAACGCGACTCAGACCATCGAGGGATTTCATCCACAGGAAGCCTCCGCGTACAACAAGGTCGTCGCTTTGTACCAGATAGAAACCAAGGTAGTTGGCGAGATATGCGTGCTCGAAGTAGGTTTCGTTACGTGGGCCCGGCGTCAGAACTGCGACACGAGGGTTAGGCCTATGCGGACACAGACTCAGCATTTTATTGCGCAGCTGGCGGAAGTAACCGGCAAGACGATGGACATGGCTATCGCGGAACATGCTCGGTAGTACCCGCGACATAACAGTGCGGTTTTCCAACGCGTAACCTGCACCGCTCGGTGATTGTGTGCGGTCGGCCAGAACCATCATGCGGCCGTCCGGACCACGCACCATATCGGCGGCATGAACAATCAGATCGTGATCGCCTGGCATACGAATGCCCTGACAGGCACGCAGAAAACCACGATGGGCGAATATGACTTCAGGCGGAATGACGCCGGTACGAATCAGCTGACGCGGCCCATAAATATCACGCAGCAAAAGATTCAGTAGCTCTGCACGCTCAAGCAAGCCGCTCTCAATTTCAGCCCAGTCATCACTGCTGATAACGTTGGGAACGAGATCGAGCCCCCAGATGCGCGAGTCGCTGGTTTCATCGTTGTAGATGTTATAGGTCGCACCATCGTCACGCAGCAGACGCCGCGCCTTACTCTGGCGCTCGCCCAGCACAGTGCCGGAGAGTGAGGTAACACTCTCCATAACGTACTTCCAGTGCGGGTGCAGTGCACCGTCGGCACCATAAACCTCGTCGCCACTGCGTTGCAGTGGCGGATAACTGAGTAATGCGGGAGGAACTGTCGCGTCGGACATAAAAGGGCTCTCAGGGCTGATAACGCAATTATGGCAGATCGACGCAGCTTTCTCAGCTGCGTCGTTGCGTCCTCAGGTCCAGCGTCAGTGGATACTCGTTGTAAGACTCCTCCGGTGGCGGTGCCATCGGGCGGATATCTCCATGCGGTAACATCTGACGGATCGCATCGACTTCAGGCCGAGGCGTGTAAGGCCCCTGCGTATGCTCAGTCGTGGTAAAGCGGTTGCCACGGCGGGATTCAGCTTCCTGCGCGTTCACTGGGAACACATCGTAGCTGCGACCACCCGGATGCGACACATGATAGGTCGCACCACCAATGGCGCGGCCCGTCCAGGTATCGATCAGGTCAAACTGCAGCGGTGTATGCACACCAATGGTTGGATGCAGTGCCGACGGCGGAGCCCAGGCTTTATACCTGACGCCAGCAACGTACTCACCATGACGTCCGGTATTACGCAGCGGCACACGGCGACCATTACAGGCCAGTACATAGCGACTACCGGTCATGCCATTCACACGTACCTGCAAGCGCTCCACGGATGAATCCACGTAACGCGCGGTACCGAAACTGGCAACTTCTTCACCGAGTACGTTCCAGGGTTCAATCGCCCAGCTCAACTCGAGTTCGATATCGCCCATATTGACGGTACCGTAATGCGGGAAGCGGAATTCGCGGAACGGCAACAGCCAGTCAGCTTTGAAGTCGAGACCATGTGCCTGCAGATCATCGGCAACGTCTTTCACGTCCTGCCAGATGTAATGCGGCAGCATAAACTGGTCGTGCAGACGGGTGCCCCAGCGTTCGAGTTTCTGCTTGTATGGGTTCTTCCAGAAACGGATCAGCAATGCACGCAGCAGAAGAGCCTGCACCAGTGCCATACGGCTGTGCGGCGGCATTTCAAAACCACGGAATTCGAGAATCCCCAGACGGCCTGACGGGCTGCCCGGTGCAAAGAGCTTGTCGATACAGAACTCTGCCCTGTGGGTGTTACCCGTCATATCGATCAGCAGGTTGCGGAAAAGACGATCCACCAGCCACGGCTGTGCTACTTCACCCTCTGGCATCTGCTGGAAGGCAATTTCGAGCTCATAAAGCGCTTCATCACGGCCTTCATCAACGCGTGGTGCCTGACTGGTCGGGCCAATAAAGGCCCCCGAGAACAGGTACGACAGCGATGGGTGGTTCTGCCAGTAGGTCACGAAGCTGCGCAGCAGATCCGGACGACGCAGCAGCGGGCTGTCTGACGGCGTCTCGCCACCCAGCGTAATATGGTTGCCACCACCGGTGCCGGTATGACGACCATCAAGCATAAACTTCTCAGTGCTCAGACGACTTTCTTTGGCTGCCTGATACAACTCGGTCATGTTGCTGACCATGTCGTCCCAGTTGGTCGCTGGGTGAATATTCACCTCGATCACACCAGGATCTGGGGTCACCAGCAGTTTCTGCAGGCGGTGATCTTTCGGCGGCTCGTAGCCTTCGATAATGACCGGCAGCTCAAGCTCATGAGCGACCTGTTCGATCAAGGCGAGTAGGTTAACGTAGCTTTCCAGATACGGCAGTGGCGGCAGGAACAGATGCAGCTTGCCGTCGCGGGCTTCAATACCCAGCGCGGTACGTACCAGATTCTTCCAGCGGTAGTTGTCGGCTTTTTCGCTGGCCGGTTGTTTCACCTGCGTTTGCTTTACCGGGTTTTGTTTCGCCTGACCAGTTTTAGACAGTGCCGCTGTGGCCGCGGGCTCTTTCTCTGCACGTGCCAGTGCTTCCTGAACAGCGTGTGCTGCGGTTTCCAGTGGCGCGGCATCACGATGCGGATCGGCTTCCTGTACCAGTGGATCTTCTTCCGGCTCTGGCAGGCTGCCCAATGGCAAGCGCAGACCCATCGGAGAATCCCCCGGAATCAGCGTCAGGCGCTCACGGCGGAACTTCCACTCGCTCGACTGCCAGCAGTGACCATAGAAATTCCACTCCAGTGGCAGCACATAGCCCGTTGGCGTATCCAGCCCCTGCTCGAGTACACGGGCAAGGCGACGACGCTCAAGGCTGTCCTCGGCGCTGGCGATATGGCTATCTACACCCTCTGGCAGATTCTGTTCCTGTAGCAGGTAATGCAGGCCGTCTTCATACGCGGGTTGCGCACAGCGCAGCGGTACGTTTACCAATTCGGCTAAGCGCTCAGAAAAACGCTGCGCGTCTTTGTAGGTATGGCCGTAATCTTTATCGATCCGCGCGAGCAGATTCTGTTTCTGCCACAGTGGCTCACCGTCGGTGCGCCAGAACAAGCCCAGCGCCCAGCGTGGAACTTCTTCACCCGGATACCACTTACCCTGGCCATAGTGCAGCAGACCTTTTGGTGCGAAGTGGTCGCGCAGGCGCAGCAGCAGTGTCTTCGCCAGTGCTAGCTTATCTTCACCCAGCGCTTCGGTATTCCACTGAGCTGATTCCATATCGTCGACCGACACAAAGGTTGGCTCGCCACCCATGGTCAGACGCACGTCATTCTCTTTCAGCTCACGATCGACCTGCTCACCCAGCAAGAGCACGTCTGCCCATTCGGCATCGGTATAGGGCTTGGTCACACGCGGGTCTTCGTGGAAACGACTCACTTCGTTAGAGAAGCTGAATTCCACTTCACACTTGTCTGTGAAACCAGAAATCGGTGCCGCCGAGCTTGGCTCAGGGGTACAGGCCAGTGGAATATGACCTTCTGAGGCAAACAGACCCGAAGTCGGATCAAGACCCACCCAGCCCGCACCAGGCAGGAAGACTTCACACCATGCGTGCAGGTCGGTGAAGTCAGCTTCCGGACCAGACGGGCCGTCGAGAGATTTTTCATCAGACTTCAGCTGTACCAGATAACCGGACGCAAAACGGGCCGCCAGGCCGAGATGACGCAGCAGCTGTACCATCAGCCAGGCAGAGTCACGGCAGGAGCCTTTGCCCTTCTCCAGAGTTTCTTCCGGCGTCTGCACACCCGGCTCCATACGCACCAGATAGTCGATATCTTTCTGCAGCAGCTGGTTGATATACACCAGAAAGTCGATTGTGCGTTTTTTCTCGCGCGGAATACTTTCCAGCAGACTGGTAAACAGCTCGCCTTCGGTGGTGCAGTCGAGGTATGGCTCCAGTTCTTTGTGCAGCGTTTTGCTGTAACGGAACGGGAACTCTTCAGCGTATTCTTCGATAAAGAAGTCGAATGGGTTGATCACTGTCATATCAGCAATCACTTCGACCTCAACCGACAACACCCGGGTCTTCTCCGGGAATACCAGACGGGCCTGGAAGTTACCGTATGGGTCCTGCTGCCAGTTGATGAAGTGC